>ERZ1034755.113-NODE-113-length-26787-cov-4.787034_pt1 | contig 26787 bp, 19 predicted proteins | sample MGYA00520596_ERZ1034755 | MGnify/ENA primary metagenome ERZ1034755 (study PRJEB33766, sample SAMN09781701) | gut metagenome | biome: gut microbiome | host: Homo sapiens | place: Madagascar | study: EMG produced TPA metagenomics assembly of the PRJNA485056 data set... | reverse complement strand
CTTCAAATTATAATCTGCCCACCTCCCTTTACACAAGGGAGGCATTGATTCCTGCAAAGTCCCAAGAATCGGGGTTATCGATACGCTGCTGCGTCGCCTTTCCGGCGGCGCTTTTTATATATCGACAGTCAGCTCGACCGGACAATGGTCGGAGCCGAATATCTCCTGATGTATTTTCGCGCCCGTAAGGCGGCTGTTGAGCCGCTCGGAGCAGAGGAAATAGTCGATGCGCCAGCCCGTGTTCCGCTCGCGCGATTTGAAGCGGTAGCTCCACCAGCTGTACTGTCCCTCGACGTCGGGATAGAAATATCTGAATGTATCAGTAAAGCCTGCGGAGAGCAGTTCGGTCATCTTGTTTCTCTCTTCGTCCGTGAAACCGGGGTTCTTGCGGTTCGTCTTGGGGTTCTTTAAATCTATCTCGTTGTGCGCAACATTCATATCGCCGCAGACTATTACGGGCTTGTCCCTGTCGAGCGAGAGAAGATAGTCCCTGAACGCGTCCTCCCATGTCATTCTGTAGTCGAGCCGTGCGAGCCCGTCCTGCGAGTTGGGAGTATAGACGCAGACGAAATAGAATTTTTCAAATCCGAGCGTTATCACGCGTCCCTCGCGGTCGTGCTCGGGAATGCCGATGCCGTATGACACGCTCAAAGGCTCTTCGCGCGAAAAGACCGCCGTGCCGGAATAGCCCTTTTTCTCGGCGTAGTTCCAGTAGCAGTGATAGCCCTCGGGCGCAAAGTCGACCTGCCCCGCCTGAACCTTCGTCTCCTGCAGGCAGAGGATATCGGCATCAAGCGCCGCAAAAGCCTCGGAAAAGCCCTTGCCGATGCACGCTCTTATTCCGTTGACATTCCATGAGATGAGCTTTTTCTCCGCCATGCCGCAGACTCCTTTCGGGGTGTATCTTATGCGCCGAAGCACATATACCTTGATATTATATCATAACTTTCGGCGAATTTCCATAACTTTATAAAAGCGAATGTAAACAATCTATTACCAAAAGGCAGTCTGTGATGTTATCTTGCATAAAAACACGGCGTTATTAATTTTGTTTTTATCAAAATTTACTTGACATTATTAGTTAATTAGTGTAAATTTATAGTGCGCTGTGTTGCCTTGTAAAGTGCAGCACAAAAAACGGGCGGAAATACCCGAAAATATTTTATGAAAGGTTTTTGACATGAAAAAGAATCTTCTGAAGATCGCTTCCCTGTTTCTTGTCCTCGCGATGATATTCTCGTTCGCGGCGTGCAAGAGCGACAAGGACAACGGCGATTCCACCGCTCCCTCCGAGAGCTCCGCAGACGCGAACAACACCGTCTCCGACGAGAGCACCCCCGCAGAGGCCTCAAGTGAGGACGCTTCTGCCGAGTCCACCGAAATTGAGACCGTTACCGACGCTTCCGGCAAGGTCATCGAGACCAAGCCCGCCGACAGCGGCAAGGCTCCCGTAGTCACCTCGAAGGGCAACAAGGCCCCCTCGAGCACCGCGGATATCCTCAACTATTACAATGCCGCCACAAAGGCAGCCGTCTCCGGCAAGGTCGGCTTTGCAAAGCACAGAGAGACCAAGAACGAGAAGATCGAGGCAAACGCTGTTGTCAAGCAGTTCAAGAGCCTTATCTACAAGTTCATGGGCATCGGTGCCGAGAACGCATACAAAGAGACCGTCACCAAGGGTCAGTGGGATACCGACACAAACAAGTATTTTCTCAGAGCTTCGACCCTCGGCACCGGCGACGTCACCGCAGCTTCCTGCAAGCAGAGCGGCTCGAACTACATAATCACCATCAATATCAAGAACGGCAATTCCTATGCAACCAAGGGCACCGCGACCTGCAACGCTCCCCTCGACAAGAGCGGAATCTGCGTCGGCGACAAGGACAAGGGTTACTATGACCACAAGAGAGCCAGCTGCATCTATGACGCCATCGACGAAGTTTACGGCGGCGCAAAGGTCACCGAGAGCTACTCGGGCGCAGTCGTTACCGCAACCATCGACGCCGCTACCGGTCATTTCGTCAAGCTCGATGTCAAGTTTGATATCACCGTCAACATCGACATCGGTATCGGCAAGCCCACCGCTACCGGAACATCGTATGTAAGCTATTCCAGCTTCAAATATTGATTTTTCCAAGGGGATAGAAAACAATGAATAAGAATCTCAAGAGAATCGCGGCTCTTCTGCTCGCGATCGCCATGATTGCAAGCTTTGCGGCCTGCAAGAAGGACAAAGATAACAACGACACAACTGCCGCCGGCGACATTGCCATAAACGGCAACGTTATTGCAGACGATCTGCTTCCCGAGGCCTCCTCGGAAGCAGCCTCCGGCGACACCGCGGTCGAAACCGAGATAGTGACCGACAAAGAGGGGCACACCGTTATCGAGACCAAGGCTCCCGCCGACAATTCCGCAAAGCCCTCGAACGGCAAGCCCGAGAGCTATGCCGAGATCCTCGCCGCTTACAGAGACGTTCTCAATCTCGCAAAGAGCAGCAAGGTCGGCTATGAGAAGTCCGAGTGGCAGACCCTGCCCAAGGACAAGAGAAACTTTGACGGCTTTGTTATCAACGCGGCTCTTCCCGTTGCCGAGCTGTTCATGACCAGCGAAAAGGATGCAAAGGGCAAGAAGCACGAGAACAACCCGAAGGGCACCGACATGAAGTGGTTCCCGATCTACCAGCATCCCACAAAGGGCTGCACCCTGACCGATGTCAGCAAGATAAAGAGCGCAAAGTGCGAGGTTCTCTCGAACGGCAACTACAAGATAACGATAGTCCTCAAGGCGGATATCAACCCCGAGCCCTGCGATCCCAAGACGGGCGTTATCTCCAAGGGCTTCACCGGAACGATGTTCAGCCCCCTTGCAAAGGCCGATATCGACAACACCCTCCAGAACGACCCCAACGTCACGAAGGTCGTCAAGGATGTTGAGTATTCGCTCAAGTACTATGACTGCACCGCAGTGCTCACCTACAACCCCAAGACCAATCATATGGTAGATCTCTATCAGTATATGCACGTCCTTATCACCGGCTCCGGCAAGGTGCTCGGCAGCAAGTTCAGCGGCAGCGCGGTTCTCGATAACTTCCTTGAGATAACCAACGTCAAGTATTAATCGAATAGCAAAATAGAAAAGGCGCGGTTCACAGCTTATGTGAGCCGTGTCTTTTTATATAACTCCGCTTTTTCGGATTTAACAACAAACTTGAAAAATTGCCCCGAATAGGGTATAATTAGCTGACTTCAAAAAACTTGTGGAGGTGCCTATGGACAGAGAAAACAGAAAATTTCTGAAAAAGCTTTCCGTATACGTTGCCGTTCTGTTTGTTATAGTAACGGTCGTGAGCCTGTGCGTGATGAATTTCACGCCGATAAACAGGCTTCTCGGAGGATACAAAGAGCAGCCGCTCGACCTCTCCCGCGCAGACGGAGCCAATATTACTTATAACGACGACGGCACGATAACCCTCGGCGAGGGCTATTCCGAGATAGAGTTTACCGGCATTGACGCGCGCGTCGGTTCTATAGGGTTCGATGTCGACTTCGGAGAGTCGGCAAACAGCGGCAAGGTCTATGTCGATTTCGCCGATTCAACGAGCTCATATTACCGCACGAATATCGCAAAGCTCACGCTCGAAAACGGGCTCGACAATGTCATGACCTGCAACTTCTCCGGCGAAGTGTCGCGCCTCAGACTCGAGATATCTCTCGACGACTATCACAGCGCAACGCTCAAGGGCATCACGCTCAATCAGTCGATAAGCGCGCTGCACATAGCGGAAATTATCCTGACATATCTGCTCATAGCTGCTGCCGCCATAATTATCATCTATGCTATAGCGAATCCCGCCGGAGCGCGCAAGAAATTCTCCGACAACAGAGTCAACTGCACCCGCATCGCGGCAGTCATAACCGCCGCCGCAATGGTATTTTCGGTGTATCTCACATTCACAAATCTGCAAAAAGGCTGGTCGACCACGCACTACAGCTTCACTTCGCAGGAGGGCGACCAGATAACCAAAGAGCTCGTTGACGCGTTTGAGCATCATCAGGTGAACCTTCTCGAAGAGCCTGACGAAGATCTGCTCAAAATGGACAATCCCTATGAATACACAAGGCGTGATGCTGAAATAGGCGCGGGCAACTTCCTCTGGGATCACTGCCTGTATAACGGCAAATACTACTCATATTACGGCATCGGACCGGTCATCGCGCTGTTCCTGCCGTATCATCTGATAACCGGCTGCTATTTCCCGACCGGCTGGGCGACGCTGATGTTCGCGCTCGTCGGAATAATATTCCTGACAAAGATATATCTCGCGGTGATAGACAAAAAATTCCGCGATTTGCCGACAAACACGGTGCTCGCCGGATTGATAACCTTGCAGATGTCCTCGGGAATCATGTTCTCCGCGGCGCGTCCGCTGTTCTATGAGCTCGCCATCTCCGGCGGATTCATGTGCGTGACTATCGGCGCGTATCTGCTCATGACCTCGAATATTCTCTGGGATGGCAAAATCTCATATGTCCGCCTCGGCTTTGCCTCGTTCTTCCTCGGCTATGCCGTGCTCTGCCGCCCGACGCTCGCGGTCTATTGCATCGCCGCGCTGTTCTTCTTCGCGGGCGGACTCAAAAAAGCGCTCGACGGACTCGAAAAGAAGCAGAAGACCCGCACATTCTTCAAATATGCGGCTGTCGCCCTCGTCCCGCTCGGCGTTATCGCCCTCGGGCAGATGGTATATAACTATCTGCGCTTCGACAATCCGCTCGACTTCGGCATTCAGTATTCGCTGACGATAAACGACTTCACCCACTCAGAGTTCCACTGGAAATATGTACTCATCAATATGTATGCATATCTTCTGAACATGCCGCACTTCACGCCCAAGACATTCACGCATCTCGCTTCCTCTGCGGAGCGCTTCGGGCTCAACGGCTATATGTTCTTCGACGACGCTGGCAAGAATCTTATATCCGTCGGAATCATATACCGCGCTCTGCCCATGTTCGCCTATCTCTTCTCGGGCAAGGCATTGCAGCGCGTCGAGAAGAAAAAGCGCGTATTGCCTATCCTGCTTATCGGCGTAACCTGCATTCTCATGCCGCTCGCGATAATCTTCTCCTCGTGGGAAAGCGGCTATGCCGTACGCTACAACGCGGACTTCTCATGGCAGATGGTCATCGGCGCGCTCGTCATCGCGTTTACGCTCTACAAGAGCATCAAATCGGAGAGCACAAAGAATCTCGTCGATTTGATATTCACGGTCTCGACTGTCGCGTGCATATATGTGAACATGGCTCAGCTGATCTCGTTCACGGGCGTTGAAGGCGCTTTCTGGATGAATCTCTGGAGATAAAATAAAACTAATCTGACCCTGTCTGTCCTGCGGACGGGGTCAAAACACATGGTGATATTACGGATATAAAAGACGAGAGAATCGACGGCGGCAAGGCGTTCGACTGGGGCGGCGCGGGCGAGACGATGCACCCGATAGAAATACCCGCCTGCTACAAAGAAAAGTTCGAGCTCGTGCACCACGAGGAGTGGAAGCTGAAAGTGCATTTCACGCGCGAGAGCTGGAACGGCAGGACGAAAGCCTGCCGCGGAATCGGCGCGTCGCTGACACCCGAGGAGATAGAAAACTGGGAGCGCGAGCATCTCCGAATGCTCAGAGAAAACGCACCCGAGGAGTTCGATGTTCTCCACTTCGCCACCATGGCGGAGCTCAGGAAAAAAGACTGATAAAAAGCAATCCTACCCGAAATTTTCGTCTGGTAGGATTTTTGCGTTGTACTCCGACAAGAATCAGAAATGCCCAAAGCTCGTTATATACAAGAATCTCCTGTCCGGGAACAACTCCCGGGCAGGAGATTCTGCTTTTTACTTCCAATTATCGCAGCTCTGCCAATCACTCCAACTCAAACGCGCCGGTATAGAGGCGATAGTATGTGCCCTTTTCGGCGATGAGCTTTTCGTGGTTGCCGCGCTCGATTATTCTGCCGTGGTCGAGCACCATTATAACATCCGAGTTCTGGACGGTCGAGAGGCGGTGCGCGATAACAAAGACCGTGCGCCCTTTCATCAGCTTATCCATGCCGCCCTGGACGAGAGCCTCGGTGCGCGTATCTATCGAAGATGTCGCCTCGTCGAGGATCATGACGGGCGGGTCGGAGACCGCCGCGCGGGCTATCGATATCAGCTGACGCTGACCCTGCGAAAGTCCGGAGCCGTCGCCCTTGAGTACGGTGTTGTAGCCGTCCGGGAGCATGCGGATGAAGCCGTCAGCATTTGCGAGCTTCGCCGCCGCGATGCACTGCTCGTCGGTCGCCTCGGGGTTGCCGTAGCGGATGTTCTCCATGACAGTGCCCGTGAACAGGTTGACATCCTGGAGCACGACGCCGAGACTGCGGCGCAGATCGGCTTTCTTTATCTTGTTGATATTTATTCCGTCATAGCGTATCTTGCCGTCCGCTATGTCATAGAAGCGGTTTATTAAGTTTGTTATCGTGGTCTTGCCCGCTCCGGTCGCGCCGACGAAAGCCACCTTCTGACCCGGCTCTGCGTAGAGCGTGATATCGTGAAGGACTTCCTTTTCGGGTGTGTAGCCGAAATCGACATGGTCGAGCACGACCTGACCCTCAAGCTTCGTATAAGTCAGAGTGCCGTCGCCGTGGGGATGCTTCCATGCCCACATTCCGGTGTGCTCCTTGACTTCGACTATCTCGCCGTTCTCTTCTTTCGCGTTTACGAGGGTAACATATCCGTCGTCGGGCTCGGGCTCTTCGTCCATAAATGTGAAGATTCGCTCGGCGCCCGCGAGGGCGTTGACAATCGAGTTGAACTGGTTCGACATCTGGGATATCGGGTTTATGAAGTTGCGCGAGAGCACAAGGAACGAGGCTATCATGCCGAGAGACAGCGTGTTGATGCCCGTCAGTCCGAGATTCTTCGTGCCGGCGATAGCCATATATGAGCCGATAACGGCGAGCAGGATATACAGGAAATATCCGAACGCGTTCGTCATGGGCATCATCGAGGTCGCGTGGCCGTTTGCGTTCGCGGCGTTGTGCTCCCATTCGGTGTTGCGCTGCTTCATTTCTTTCTTAGACTGCTCTTCGTGGCAGAAGACTTTTATGACCTTCTGACCGTTTATCATCTCTTCGATATATCCGTCAAGGTCTGCAAGAGATCTCTGCTGCGCTACGAAATATGCGCCGCTCTTGCCGACGACTTTCTTGATTATCTGCATGATAAAGAACAGCGATATGCACACAACGAGCGTCAGACCGACGCTGATATAGAGCATGCAGCAGAATACCGCCGCGACGGTGAACGCCGAAGAAATCAGCTGACCCATCGACTGCGCGAGCATCTGGCGCAGGGTATCGGTATCGTTGGTATAGAGGCTCATCGTGTCGCCGTGGGTGTGTGAATCGAAATATCTTATCGGCAGGCGCTGCATCTTCTCGAACATCTCGTCGCGTATGATCTTGAGCGTTCCCTGCGCTATGGTGACCATGCGGCGGTTGTAGATAAGCGTCGAGAGCGTGCCGATGAGATAGATGACCGCCATGGTTATCAGCGCGCGTATGAAGCCGGAGAAGTCGGGTGATGACTGACCGACCATCGGGGTTATATAGTCGTCGATAAGCGTCTGGAGGAACATCGATGACGCCGCACCCGCAACTGCGCTGAGCAGGATGCAGATTGTGACGAGGACTATCGTGCCTTTATAATTTTTGAGATAAGAGAGCAGACGCTTGAGCGTTTTCTTGTCGAGCTTTCTGGGCTGCATTCCGGGTCCGCCGTGCATACCCTTGGGTCCGCCGTGCATACCCTTGGGTCCGCCGTGCATAGGCATAGGCTTACTCATCGTCGTTTCCTCCCTTCTGCTGGGATTCATAAACTTCGCGATAGATATCGCAGGATTTCAGCAGCTCGTCATGCGTGCCCTGCGCGATTATTCTGCCGTTGTCGAACACGAGTATTTTGTCCGCGTTCTGAACCGAGCTTATGCGCTGGGCGATGACTATCTTAGTCGTATCGGGCATATACTGCGAAAGTCCCTTTTGAATCAGCGCATCGGTGTGGGTATCGACGGCGCTTGTCGAGTCGTCGAGAATGAGCACCTTGGGATTCTTGAGCAGGGCGCGCGCTATGCACAGCCTCTGCTTCTGACCGCCGGAGACGTTCGTGCCGCCCTGTTCGATATAGGTGTTGTAGCCGTCGGGCATCGCGCTGACAAATTCATCCGCCTGAGCGAGCTCGCAGGCGTGCTTTATTTCATCATCGGTCGCGTTCTCGTTGCCCCAGCGCAGGTTCTCGGATATCGTGCCGGAGAACAGTTCGTTCTTCTGGAGCACCATTGCGACCGAGTTTCTCAGGGTATCGAGATCGTAGCTTCTGACATCCACGCCGCCGAGCATCACTTCACCGCCCGTTACATCGTAAAGGCGCGGTATGAGCTGGACGAACGAAGACTTCGACGAACCCGTGCCGCCGATTATGCCGACCGTCTCGCCGGAGGCTATATGCACGTTGACATTGTCGAGCACCTTTGTATCCGCCTTTGAAGCATAGGCAAAATTGACATTTTTATAATCTATCTCGCCGTCTTTGACTTCGAGAACGGGGTTCGCGGGGTTCGAGATATCGGTCTTTTCGTTGAGTATCTCAGCTATACGCTGAGCGGAAGAGCTCGCGATTATCATCATGGCAAAGACCATGGAGAGCATCATGAGGCTCATGAGTATCTGCATGGCGTAGGTGAACAGCGCGGTGAGCGAGCCGGTGGTCAGACCGAGTGCTGCGTTGTTGCCGCTGGCGATGACCGCCTTTGCGCCGAGCCATGAGATGAGTATCATGCAGGTATACATGCAGACCTGCATGATCGGCGAGTTGAGCGCAATAAGGCGCTCCGCTTTTGCGAAGTCTTTGTATATCTTCTCGGATATCTTCTCGAACTTGCTTATCTCGTGATCCTCCTGATTGAAGGACTTGACGACTCTTATGCCGCGCACATTCTCCTGAACGACGTTGTTGAGCTCATCGTAGGTGTGGAAAACGCGCTTGAACACGGGGTGCACCTTGATGATTATCAGCACGAGCAGAGCCGCGAGGACAGGTATAATTGCAATGAACATAAGCGAAATCTGGCTGTCGATTCTGAACGAGACTATCATGGCGAAAATCAGCATAACCGGTCCGCGTATTGCTATTCTTATGAGCATCTGATAGGCGTTCTGAATATTTGTGACATCCGTCGTCAGTCTCGTGACTATCGACGCGGTCGAGAATTTGTCGATGTTCGAGAATGCGAAGGTCTGAACATTATCATACATATCGCTGCGCAGATTCGCGCCGAACCCGGCGGACGCGCGCGAGCCGAGGAACGCCGCAAGCATTCCCGTCACCATCTGGAATACCGCGAGGAATAGCAGCGCAAGACCGTATTTCCAGACCATGGACATCACGCCGCCCTCGATGCCGTTGTCGATAAGACCCGACATACAAAGCGGGATAACTATCTCGAACACGACTTCAAACGCGGAGAAAAAGATAGTCGCCCATGATACTTTTTTGTATTGGCGCATGCTCTTCAACAAAGTTTTTATCATATTCTCACTCCCTCTTTTCTTTCTTTGCTCCACTTTCCGGTTTGCAGCCGGGGCTACTGTCAATATCAAGGTTATCGCATATCCTTATGAGATATCCGCGGAGCTGTTCGACTTCTTCTTCGCTGAACGATTTGAGCATCGCCCGCTCGCCGTTGTCGATAGAACGGCGTATCTCGAGATTGATGTCTTTCGCCTTATCGGTCAGCCGCACGACCTTGTTTCTCTTGTCCGACGGGTCGGTACAGGTGCTGAGAAAGCCGCTCTGCTCCATGCGCGTGACTATGCCGACAATCGTCGGATGTGAGACATGGGCGTAGTCTTCAATCTCTTTCTGGGTTGTCTGACCTCCGCGCTCGGCGAGAAATCTTATGATCCGCGACTGCGCAAAAGTCAGCCCATGCTTGCCGAGTCCTGCATCGGCGTTCGACTTCAGGCGGTTGTCTATACGCTTGAAAAAATATCCGATATGCTCCATAGCGATCTCCTTTCCGCAAAGCTGTTTTCAGCAATATTAAGTGTAGCACGCTACACATTATACATATATGCGCGCCGATTGTCAACAATATGTTTGTAAACAATTTGTGACCTCGGCGCTGAAGATTTTTTATGTTCTGTTTTCGTTGAGATTAAAGACGGTGCGTATAAGCTCGGACGCCGCGCGGATGCCGTGCTCGTCCGGGTTCATGAGCAATAATCTTGATGTTCCGCCGATGCAGAAGATTATTTTTTCTTTGCGCTCCGGCTCGTCGTCGTCATGCAGATAGATTCTGAAAAGAGCCTCCTCCGCATCGTTGAGCAGTGAAGCTATATCGTCGCCGTAGAGCGCGCGGATGAGCCGCTCTTCGCGCGATATCGCGCCGACGAGCTCTGAAATAAAGGCGTATGTATCACTGAACGCCATCCGGGCGCAGTCGCAGCGGCCGAGGATATCGGCGACGGTCTCGCGGCAGATGTGCCGATGCAGGCTCTCCATGGTGTCATAGTGGGAATAGAATGTCGTTTTGTTTATCAGCGCCTCCCGGCACAGATCGCTGACTTTGACGGGCGACGGGTCGCGCAAGCGCAGATCGACATATGTATGTACTATCAGCCGCTCCGTTTTGATATATCTCAGATCGTTTTTATTCACCATTTAAACGCCTCTTTTTGTATTTAGTCGTTTATCTTACCAATTTGTAAAACAGTTTCTTGATTAGACAACTTTAGTTGTTTATAATGTTAGCATATACTAAAAAATATTACAAGGGGGAGTATGCCGAATGAACAGAAAAGACCGCACTGTCTATATTATGCTCACCGACTATCCGGATAAGGTCTCGCGGACTATAAAAAGAATAGGGCTTTGGGAATACTCCCACATGTCGATAAGCACAGATGAACACTACCCGAAATTTTTCAGCTTCACGGGCAAGCGCGGATTCATGACCGAGGACTTCGACCTCCACCCGACTTACAAAGGCACGGATGTCCCCTGCGCGCTGTTCGCTCTGCCCGTAACGGAGGCGGAGCTTCGCAATGTAGAGCGCATCATAAAGCACATGACCTCGAACGCCGACGAATATAAGTACAGCTACATCGGGCTTGCACTGCTCTATCTGCGGATAATCCCGAAGCAGCGCGGGCGCGACACCTGCGTCGGCTTCGTCTCGCGCACGATAAGGGAGCAGACCTCGCTCTCCGCAGGGCGCAGAAAAAAGTTTTGCAGCCCGAACGACATAAAGGCGTTTTTTATCAATCAGCTCGTCTTTGAGGGACCTCTGAGAGTGCTGCTGCAAAAGGGCAAGGCGTAAATTAAAATATCAATCCGCCGTCGGTTCGTGCCGTTCGGCGGTTTATTTTCAGCAAAAGCAAAAGACCTCCCGCTCCGGGAGGTCTTTTAATATAATAAGGGTTGTTGAAATCAGTTCTCGCCGTCGCCGTTTATGGTCGATATCTCGGGGGTTATCTCTTCGAGAACATCGAGGACTATCTTCACGGTGTCGAGGGAGGTGAATATCGTCACGCCGTTCTGGACGGCACAGCGGCGGATCTCAACGCCGTCCTCAAAGTGGACGCCGGAGAGAATGGCGCGCGTGTTTATAACATAGCTGACATAGCCCGCGCGGATGGAATCGAGGATCTCGGTGCTGCCCTCGCTGAGCTTGCCGCGCACGCGGGTGCGTATGCCGTGCTTCTTGAGGAACGCCGCGGTTCCGGCGGTCGCCTCGATATTGAAGCCGAGGTGATAGAAGCGCTTGACGAGCGGCAGAGCCTCTTCTTTATCTTCATCGGCAAGGGTGACTATTACAGTACCGTATTCTTTCATCTTGACTCCGGACGCCTGAAGAGCCTTGTAGAGCGCACGGTTCAGGCGCTTGTCGTAGCCTATCGCTTCGCCGGTCGATTTCATCTCGGGCGAGAGATATGCGTCCATACCTGTCAGCTTCTCGAACGAGAACGCCGGGGCTTTGACATACCAGCGCTTGCCGTCGGGCAGGCGCATATCGGTTATGCCCTGGTCGCGCAGGCTCTGGCCGAGCATGACCTTTGTCGCGATGCGGACAAGGTTGCAGTCGGTGGACTTTGAAAGGAACGGCACGCTTCGCGAAGCGCGGGGATTGACCTCGATAACATAGACGCTCTCGTCGCTGTCAACTATAAACTGTATATTGAACAGACCGACTATGCCTATGCCGAGTCCGAGCTTTGTGGTGTATTCGGCTATCGTGTCTCTGACCTTCTGCGAAATAGAGAACGGCGGATACACGCTCGTGCTGTCACCCGAGTGGACGCCGGTACGCTCGACGAGCTCCATTATGCCGGGAATGAACACCTCACTGCCGTCGCAGATAGCGTCTATCTCAACTTCCTTGCCCATAAGATATTTATCTATGAGCACGGGCTTGTCTTCATCGACCTCAACGGCGTTCTTGAGATATTTTCTGAGCATAGTCTCGTTAGCGACTATCTCCATCGCTCTGCCGCCGAGCACGAAGCTCGGGCGCACAAGCACGGGGTAGCCTATGCGCGCGGCAACAGCCGCACCGGTCTCGATATCCGTAACAGCCTCGCCTTTCGGGTTCGGGATGCCGAGAGATTTTATAACGGCGTCAAATGCGTCCCTGTTCTCGGCGCGCTCAATGGCGTCGCAGTCGGTGCCGATTATCTTCACGCCGCGCCTTGCAAGCGGAGCCGCGAGGTTGACGGCAGTCTGACCGCCGAGGGTGACTATAACGCCCTCCGGCTTTTCAAGATGTACTATATTCATGACATCCTCTGTCGTCAGGGGCTCGAAATAGAGCTTGTCGGCAGTGGTGTAGTCGGTCGAAACGGTCTCAGGGTTATTGTTTATAACTATCGCCTCATAGCCGAGCTGCTGAATGGCATGGACGGCGTGGACGGTCGAATAGTCAAACTCAACGCCCTGTCCTATACGGATAGGACCTGAACCTAAGACTATTATCTTCTTTTTGTCCAACACAACGGACTCGTTCTCGCTAGCGTAGGTCGAGTAGAAATAGGGCACATAGCTGTCGAACTCACTCGCGCAGGTATCAATCATCTTGTATGTCGGGAAGATATCCTCTTTGCATCTGCGCTCATATATGCTGTCCTCGCTCTCTTTCCAGAGCTCGGCGATATACGAATCGGAGAAGCCGAGGCGCTTTGCCTCGCGCAGAAGAATGTCGGAGCCGGGATTCGCCTCCATCTCCTTCTCGAAATCGACTATCTTCTTTATCTTGTCGAGGAAGAACATATCGATATGCGTTATATCGCAGATAAGCGACGGGTCAACGCCCATCCACATCAGCTGGGATATTGCATAGAGACGGTCGTCCGTGCCCTCTTTGATATATTCGAGCAGCTCGTCAACGCTCATATGCGCCGAGTCGAACTTCTCCATATGCAGGTGGTTCTTGCTCTCCTCGAGCGAGCGTATCGCCTTGAGCAGGCTCTCCTCAAAAGTGCGACCGACGCTCATGACCTCGCCGGTCGCCTTCATCTGGGTCGAAAGCGTGTTGTGCGCGGCGGGGAACTTGTCGAACGGGAAGCGCGGCATCTTGGTCACGACATAGTCGAGCGAGGGCTCGAAGCAGGCGGGGGTATTTGCAAGCTGTATCTCATGCAGATCCATGCCGACCGCTATTTTCGCCGAGACACGCGCTATCGGATATCCGCTCGCCTTTGAAGCGAGGGCGGACGAGCGCGAAACTCTGGGGTTGACCTCAATGACATAGTAGCGGAACGAATGGGGGTCGAGCGCAAACTGAACGTTGCAGCCGCCCTTTACTCCCAGGGCGCGGATAATTTTGAGCGCGGAATCCCTGAGCATCTGATATTCTTTATTCGTCAGCGTCTGGCTGGGCGCGACGACTATCGAGTCGCCGGTATGAATGCCGACGGGGTCGAGGTTTTCCATATTACAGACGGTGATAGCGGTGTCGTTCGCGTCGCGTATCACTTCGTATTCTATCTCTTTGTAGCCCTTTATGCTCTTTTCGACGAGCACCTGATGCACGGGCGAGAGCGCAAGCGCGTTCTTCATCATGTCGCGCATCTCGTCGGGGTCATAGGAAAATCCGCCGCCCGTTCCGCCGAGCGTGAACGCGGGGCGCAGGATAACGGGATAGCCTATCTTCTCCGCAGCCTCAAGACCTTCTTCGATGCTGTAGGTTATCTGCGAGGGGACTATCGGCTCGCCGATGCTCTCGCACAGCTCCTTGAACAGCTCTCTGTCCTCGGCGCGCTCAATGCTCTCGGCGTCCGTGCCGAGCAGCTCTATCTCGCACTCCTTGAGAACGCCCTTCTTCGCGAGCTGCATGGCGAGGTTCAGTCCGGTCTGACCGCCGATGCCGGGGACTATCGCGTCCGGGCGCTCATAGCGGCAGATACGCGCGAGATATTCGAGCGTCAGCGGCTCCATATAGACTTTATCGGCTATGGTTGTGTCGGTCATTATCGTTGCGGGGTTCGAGTTCGCGAGGACGACCTCGTAGCCCTCCTCACGCAGGGCGAGGCACGCCTGAGTTCCCGCATAGTCGAACTCGGCAGCCTGACCGATGACTATAGGACCCGAGCCGATAACGAGCACCTTTTTTATATCAGTTCTCTTAGGCACGCTCCTTCGCCTCCTTCATATAGTCGATAAACTGACCGAACAGATAGCTGCTGTCCTGCGGACCGGGCGCGCTCTCGGGGTGATACTGCACGCTGAACACAAGGTCTTTCTTGCATCTTACTCCCTCGACGGTGTTGTCGAGAAGATTTATGTGCGTCACTTCGAGATCGGTGCCCTCGACCGACTTCGGGTCAACGGCGTAGCTGTGGTTCTGCGAGGTTATCTCTATCTTATCGGTGTCGAGGTTCATGACCGGATGGTTTCCGCCGCGGTGACCGAACTTGAGCTTATATGTCTTTGCGCCGTAGGCGAGGGATATCATCTGATGTCCGAGGCAGATGCCGAAAATCGGATATTTGCCTCGAAGCGCCCTGACCGTGTTTATAACAGGGGTCACATCCTCGGGGTCGCCGGGGCCGTTCGAGAGAAACACTCCGTCAGGCTTCATGAATTCTATTTCATCCGCCGGCGTGTCATAGGGCACGACAACGACGTTGCAGCCGAACTTGTTGAGGCTGCGCACAATATTGAGCTTCATGCCGCAGTCTATCGCAACGACATTGAACTGCGGGTTCGACGTGCGCGAATACCAGCGCTTTTTGCAGCTGACGCGGCTGACCGCATCGTGGGCGACGGGGGTATTTTTGATTATCTCCACCGCGACCTCAACCGGGATATCGGGCGAGGTTATGAGCACGCGGCGCGAGCCCAGATCGCGTATGCTGCGGGTGAGCTTTCTCGTGTCAACGCCGGAGATGCCGGGGATACCGTTCTCCTCCAGCAGCTCGGAGAGCGTCTTTGTGTATCTGAAGTTCGAGGGCATATCGTTGTAGTCATACACGATAAGGCCGCCGATGCTCGGGTTTTTGCACTCGAAATCGTCGTCGGTTATGCCGTAGTTGCCTATGAGCGGATATGTCATAACGACCATCTGATCGGTATACGACGGGTCGGAGACTATCTCCTGATAGCCGACCATCGAGGTGTTGAAAACTATCTCGCACACCCTGTCGGCATAGCTGCCGAAGCCGTATCCGTAGTACTCGCTGCCGTCCTCAAGGACGATCTTGCGGTCTATGAGTCTCATTTAAAAATACACTCCTTGAATTTATCAGATCGAGCTCTGAAGTCTCGCGAGAACATCTCTGTAGCCGCCGAGAACATCGCCGAGGTCGCGGCGGAATCTGTCCTTATCGAGCTTCTTGTCGGTCTCCATATCCCACAGGCGGCAGGAGTCGGGGGATATCTCATCGCACAGGACAAGTCCCTCGTCGGTGCGTCCGAACTCGAGCTTGAAATCGACAAGGCGCACGCCGCCCTTTGCGAACAGCTCGGTCATCAGCTCGTTTATGCGCTTGGACATAGCTCTGAGCTCGTCGAGCTCCTCCTGCGTGGCGAGACCGATGGCGGTTATCTGGCTGTCGTTTATCATCGGATCGCCGAGCTCGTCGCTCTTGTAGCTGAACTCAACGACCGTGTTTTTCAGGGGCGAGCCCTCCGGCACGCCGTATTTCTTTGAAAAGCTTCCTGCTGCGATATTTCTGACTATGACCTCGACCATGACGATCTCAGCCTTCTTCGCGAGGACGGTGGTTTCGTCGATGACCTTGAGAAGATGGGTCTTGACTCCGTTCTTCATGAGGTAATCAAAGATGATGTTGGAGATCGCCGCGTTGAGTTTTCCTTTTCCGGGCAGATCCTCTTTCTTGACGCCGTTGCCGGCAGTGGCGGTGTCCTTGTACTTGATGATGCAGGTACCGGGCTCCTCCGAACTGTAAACGACCTTGCTCTTGCCTTCATACAACTTTTCCATACCGCAGTTTCCTTTCGCTTTTCGTATTTTTATTTATTTGCTCCGCTCGGAGAGTTTCCCCTCAAAGCGGTCTTTGGTGATAACATCCGGGATAGGGGTCGGATATACTCCGTTGAAGCACGCGCTGCAGAAGTTCTCGCTGCCTATCAGATTTTTAAGCTCCGACTCCGGCAGATATCCGAGGGAATCCGCGCCGATTATGTCGGCTATCTCCTCCACCGAGTGGTGGCAGGCGATAAGATTTTCGCGCGAGTCAACGTCCGTGCCGTAGTAGCACGGATGCATGAACGGCGGCGAGGAGATGCGCATATGCACCTCTTTTGCCCCCGCTTCGCGCAGGAGGTTGACTATCTGGCGGCTCGTCGTGCCGCGCACTATCGAGTCGTCGATGAGCACTATTCTCTTATCCTTTACGGATTCGCTTATCGCGCTGAGCTTTATTCTGACCTGGTCGATTCTCTTGTCCTGACCGGGCGAGATGAAAGTTCTGCCGATGTATTTGTTTTTTATGAAGCCCATTCCGTAGGGTATTCCCGATGCCTCGGCATAGCCAAGAGCCGCGTCGATTCCCGAATCCGGGACGCCCATAACAACATCGGCTTCGACCGGATGGGTCTTTGAAAGTATCGCGCCGGCATTTCTGCGCGCCGCGTGAACCGACACGCCGTCAATGACGGAATCGGGTCTTGCAAAATAGATATACTCAAAAATGCATGAGCGCCTCGGCTTTTCGCCGCAGTGATCCCTGTTCGAGCGCACGCCGTTTTCATCGAAGACGAGTATCTCGCCGGGGAGTATATCGCGCTCGAATTTTGCGCCGACGGCAGAGAGCGCACAGCTCTCGGACGCGACGACATATGTGCCGTCGAGCGTTTTGCCGTAGCACAGCGGGCGGAATCCGTAGGGGTCGCGCGCCGCGAGCAGCTTTGCGGCGGACATGAGCACGAGAGAATACGCGCCCTCGAGCCTGTTCATCGCGCTGCTCAGCGCGTTTTCTATCGAAGGACTGTTGAGGCGCGCCTGCGTGACGATATAGGCGATTATCTCGGTGTCGCTCGTCGTGTGGAAGATAGCGCCGCCGAGTTCGAGCTCGCTGCGCAATTCATAGGCGTTGCTGAGGTTTCCGTTGTGGGCAAGAGCCATCTTGCCCTTCTGGTGGTTGACCTCGATGGGCTGGCAGTTCGCTCTGCTGTTGCCGCCGGTCGTGCCGTAGCGCGCGTGGGCGACAGCCATCCTGCCCTGCGGGAACTTCATCAGGTCGTCGCGCGAGAAGACTTCGTTGACAAGTCCGATATCCTTGCGCGAAGCGAACACTCCGTCGTCGTTGACGACTATGCCGCAGCTCTCCTGTCCTCTGTGCTGCAAAGCATAGAGACCGTAATAGGCGAGATCCGCCACGGGGCCGGGCTTGGGTGAATAGACTCCGAAAACGCCGCACTCTTCATGCAAGTTTGCCATAGGTATTTATTCTCCGATCTCAGATTTTTCAAGCGCTGCGGCTATAAAGCCTTTGAACAGCGGGTGAGCCTTGTTGGGACGGGATTTGAACTCGGGGTGATACTGCACTCCGACATAGAACGGGCGGTCGGAAAGCTCGACCGTTTCAACGAGTCTGCCGTCGGGCGAAAGACCCGAGAGGGTGAGTCCGTTCTGAGTAAGTATATCGCGATAATCGTTGTTGAACTCATAGCGGTGGCGGTGGCGCTCGGAAATTTCGGACTTTCCGTAGCAGCGCTCCATTGTTGTGCCGGGCTTGATAACGCAGGGATATGCGCCAAGGCGCAGTGTGCCGCCCTTGTCGATATTGTCGCTCTGACCGGGCATGAAGTCGATGACCTTGTTCTTGCAGAGCTCATCGAACTCGCCCGAGTGAGCGTCTTTGATACCCGCGACATCGCGCGCGTATTCGATAACCGCAATCTGCATTCCGAGGCAGATTCCGAAATAGGGAACGCGGTTCTCTCTGGCGTATTTCGCCGCGAGAATCATGCCCTCGATTCCTCTGCCGCCGAAGCCGCCGGGGACGATTATTCCGTCGAGGTGCGAGAGCTCCTGCTCGTAGTTCGCCTCGGTCAGATTCTCAGAATCGATCCAGTCGATGCGGATGTGGGTGTTGAGAGTGTAGCCCGCGTGGCGAAGCGCCTCGGCAACGGACAGATACGCGTCATGGAGCTGGACATATTTGCCGACAAGACCTATCTTGACTTCCTTTTCGCGGTTCTTGATGCGGTGGACAAGCTCCGTCCACTCGTCGAGATCCGGCTCGGGAGCGTCTATATTCAGCTCGCGGCAGACGACGGACGAGAAGTTCGACTTCTCGAGCATCAGCGGAGCTTCGTAGAGATAAGGCAGGGTGATGTTCTCGATAACGCAGTCTGGCTTGACGTTGCAGAAGAGCGATATTTTCTTGAAAATAGACTCCTCAAGCGGCTCGTCGCAGCGCAGGACGATTATGTTCGGGTTGATGCCCATGCCCTGCAGCTCTTTGACCGAGTGCTGGGTGGGCTTTGACTTATGCTCGTCCGATCCACGCAAAAACGGCACCAGAGTGACATGGATGAAGAGGCTGTTCTCACGCCCTACCTCAAGAGATATCTGTCTTACAGCTTCGAGGAAAGGCTGGGATTCAATGTCACCTATAGTGCCGCCGATCTCAGTGATGACCACGTCAGCATCGGTTTTCTTGCCGACACGGTATACGAAATCCTTTATTTCATTTGTTATATGGGGTATGACCTGAACGGTCGAACCGAGATACTCGCCGCGGCGCTCTTTGTTGAGCACGTTCCAGTATACTTTACCGGTGGTGAGATTCGAGTATTTGTTGAGATCCTCATCGATGAAGCGCTCGTAGTGACCGAGGTCGAGGTCGGTCTCCGCGCCGTCTTCCGTGACATAAACTTCGCCGTGCTGATAGGGGCTCATGGTGCCCGGGTCAACGTTGATATAAGGATCGAGCTTCTGCGCCGCTACCTTGAGTCCGCGCGCTTTGAGTATTCGTCCGAGCGACGCCGCAGTTATCCCCTTTCCGAGGCCGGATACGACGCCTCCGGTCACAAAGATGTACTTTGTCATTAATATCCCTCCGTATTTTATCTTTTCTTTTTTATATACTTCTCCGGTTAAGGTTTCACGCGTACTTTCATTATATCATATTATAACACACCTTCCCTGCCGACTTCTACGGTATTCTGTACTAAAAGCGAGTGCTTTGGAACCGAAAAATATGACAACGCGGTCAACTGCCCGCAAAACCCGATGAGATGCGGGGCGCTCGATTCCGAAAAAGCAAAAAGCAAAGGCGTCCTCCGATGGGGGGCACTGTCCCCGGCGGAATGAACGCCTTTGCTCATTTGAGGCGTATTTTATCATATTAAAAGACCCGTGTCAATCGCGTATTTTATATATGTATCGCACTTTATTTTCCGAAACGGCTGAGAGAAAAGAGCGCCGCCGAAAAAATTTTTCCGGCTCGAGTTCAACTCCGCCGCATTTTCTCAAAAAGACGGTTACATCTTGCTCATAAAATCGCTTTTCAAAAAGCCCCGATTGCGGCTATTTGCACAAAAATAAAGAATTGTCTGAAAACGCCTTGACAAACGATTTTGCTGCGCGTATAATTCAGCGCATAAAGGCAATGGCGTCTTTGAACCGAACGGGTTCATTGACGCCATTTTTTATTTTTCGCCTTAAAATATGAAAAAGGAGCGCTAACTTATGAGCACAGTATCTGATTATTTCGGAAGTCTCGTTTTTGACGACAGAGTGATGAAAGCAATGCTTTCCGCCGATGTTTACCAGTCTCTCAAGAAGACTATTGACGAAGGAGCAAGCCTGAATAATGACGTCGCCAACGCAGTTGCCGCCGCTATGAAGGACTGGGCCGTTGAGCATGGCGCGACCCATTTCACCCACTGGTTCCAGCCCCTGACCGGCATCACCGCCGAGAAACACGACAGCTTCATAACCCCCGCCTCCGACGGACGCGTTATCATGGAGTTCTCGGGCAAGGAACTGATAAAAGGCGAGCCGGACGCATCGTCCTTCCCGTCGGGCGGACTCAGAGCAACATTTGAAGCCCGCGGCTACACCGCGTGGGATCCCACTTCCTACGCATTTATAAAAGACAAGACCCTCTGCATCCCCACGGCGTTCTGCTCTTACGGCGGCGAGGCACTCGACAAGAAAACGCCCTTGCTCCGTTCCATGCAGGCTCTCAATAAGCAGGCTCTTCGTATTCTCAGACTCTTCGGCAACACCGATGTAAAGTGCGTGCGCACCTCCGTCGGCCCCGAGCAGGAATACTTCCTTGTTGACAAGGCTCTCTATGAGCAGCGCAAAGACCTCGTCTTCTGCGGACGCACTCTTTTCGGCGCAAAGGCACCCAAGGGTCAGGAGATGGACGACCACTATTTCGGAGTTATCAAGCCGAGAGTCGCCGCTTATATGGCAGACCTCAACGAAGAGCTCTGGAAGCTCGGCGTTCTTGCAAAGACCGAGCACAACGAGGTCGCGCCGTCGCAGCATGAGCTCGCGCCGATATACACCACAACGAACATCGCCACCGACCACAACCAGCTGACCATGGAGATAATGCAGAAAGTCGCCGCGAAGCACGGACTTGTCTGCCTGCTCCACGAGAAGCCGTTCGCCGGAGTCAACGGCTCGGGCAAGCACAACAACTGGTCCATGGCTACAGATACGGGAGTCAACCTCCTCACCCCCGGCGAGACCCCCTATGAGAACGCACAGTTCCTGCTGTTCCTCTGCGCGGTCATCAAGGCCGTTGACGACTATCAGGATCTGCTCCGAGTCTCCGTCGCGACCGCAGGCAACGACCACAGACTCGGCGCGAACGAAGCTCCGCCCGCAGTTGTCTCTATGTTCCTCGGCGACGAGCTGACCGCAGTTCTCGACGCTATAGAGAACGACGCGCCCTACAGCGGCAGCGAAAAGACAACGATGAAGCTCGGCGTTCATGTTCTGCCGAAGTTCACCCGCGACACCACCGACCGCAACCGCACATCGCCCTTTGCGTTCACCGGCAACAAGTTTGAGTTCCGTATGCTCGGCTCGTCGAACAGCATCGCCTGCGCGAACATCATGCTCAACGCCTCCGTTGCGGAATCGCTCAAGATATATGCGGATCGCCTCGAAAATGTCGACGACTTCGAGACCGCTCTGCACGACATGATAAAGAAGACTATAAAAGACCACAAGAGAATCATCTTCAACGGCAACGGCTATGACGACGCATGGATAAAGGAAGCTACCGAGGAGCGCGGACTGATGAATCTCCGCACCACTCCGGACGCTATGCCCGCGATGATAGCCGACAAGAATGTGAAGATGCTCACCGCTCACAAAATATTCTCACCCGCAGAGCTTCACAGCCGCTATGAGATACTTCTTGAGAACTACTCAAAGACCGTCAATATAGAGGCTCTGACCATGGTCGACATGGCGAGAAAAGAGATTCTCCCCGCAGTCGAGGGCTACACAAAGTCGCTCGCAGAGACCCTCGCCGCGAAGAAAGCGGCAGTCGCAGGTCTTCCCTGCAAATACGAGACCGCGACCATCACGAAGCTCTCCGAGCTGTCCGATGAAATCGCCGACGCGACCGCAGACCTTGACAGCGAGATAGCAAAGTTCCAGGCTATCGAGGATGTCACCGAAGCGGCAAATGATATCAGAGACGTTATCCTCGGCAAGATGGACGCCCTGCGCGCCGTCTGCGACGAGGCAGAGACGATAACCGCAAAGGAGTTCTGGCCGTTCCCGACCTACAGCGACCTGCTCTTCAGCGTAAAATAAAAATCTACGACCCTTTTTACAATAACAAAAGCGCCCGAGTCGGGAGAAGTAACGCGGAATACCGCTCAAAGCGAGCATGGGACGGTGAGAGCCATGCAGCACAGGAGCCGCGCGAATAACACCCGACGAGCTGCAAGCCGAAAGGACTACCGAGTAGGTGCGCCGGACACGCCGACCGTTACAGCGGCGAGGCTTTCTTCGAAGCCGAAAAGAGAACAAAGATAGGTGGCACAGCGAGTTGGCACTTGCCCTATCGAATGCTGAAACTAACCGAAAGGAAAGATTACTATGTGTTCGATAATGGGTTACTGCGACTGCTGTGCCGCTTTTTCCGATTTTGAGGAAGGATTCAAAAAGACCGTTTCAAGAGGACCGGATGACAGCCGGATAATAGACACCGGCAAAGGACTGCTCGGCTTCCACCGCCTTGCGATAATGGGACTGACTCCCGACGGAATGCAGCCGTTTGAATTGGACGGCAGCTATGTCGTCTGCAACGGCGAGATATACGGCTACGAAAAGATAAAAGAGGAGCTTGCGAAGAAATATACATTCAAAAGCGGCTCCGACTGCGAGATACTTCTCCCGCTCTACCGTGAATACGGCGTGGATATGTTTAAGATGCTCGACGCCGAGTTTGCGCTGATTATCTACGACGGCGAAGAGAAAAAATACATCGCCGCAAGAGACCCGATAGGCATCCGCCCGCTCTACTACGGCTATGATAAAAAAGGCGTTATCATGTTCGCGAGCGAGGCGAAGAACCTCGTCGGAATGTGCGGGCATGTTATGCCTTTCCCGCCCGGACACTACTACAAAGACGGCGAGTTTGTTCAGTACTGCGACATAGCGGCGGTTGACGAAGTATGCCATGACGACCTTGAGACAGTTTGCAAAAACATCCGCGAAAAGCTCATCGCCGGCGTTGACAAGAGACTCGTTGCTGATGCAAAGGTCGGCTTCCTGCTCTCCGGCGGACTCGACTCCTCCCTCGTCTGCGCCATAGCGGCAAGACAGAGCAAAAAGCCGATACGCACCTTTGCAATAGGCATGAGCGAAGACGCTATTGACCTCAAATACGCAAAGGAAGTCGCCGACTATATCGGCAGCGACAACACCGAAGTCATCATGACAAAAGAGCAGGTCTTAGACTCGCTCGAGGGTGTCATCCGTATGCTCGGCACATTTGATATCACGACTATTCGCGCGAGCATGGGCATGTACCTGCTGTGCAAATGGATACACGAGAACACGGACATCAGAGTTCTTCTGACGGGCGAAATCTCCGACGAGCTGTTCGGCTACAAATACACCGACTTTGCGCCGAGCGCGGAGGAATTCCAAAAGGAATCACAGAAGAGAATCAGGGAGCTTCATATGTACGACGTTCTGCGCGCCGACCGCTGCATCTCCGTAAACTCGCTCGAAGCGCGTGTGCCGTTCGGCGATCTCGACTTTGTAAAATATGTCATGTCCGTCGACCCCGCGAAGAAAATGAACACCTACGGCAAGGGCAAATATCTGCTCCGCCACGCGTTCGAGGGCGACTATCTGCCCCACGATATACTCTTCCGCGAAAAGGCTGCGTTCTCCGACGCGGTCGGTCACTCGATGGTCGACTACCTCAAGGAATACGCCGAGGGGCTCTACACCGAAGAGGAATTCAAAGAGAAGTGCGAAAAATACACCCACGCAAAGCCGTTCACGAAAGAATCCCTGCTCTACCGCGAGATATTTGAAAAGTACTATCCCGGTCAGTCCGAGATGATAGTCGATTTCTGGATGCCCAACAAGTCATGGGAGGGCTGCGATGTCAACGACCCGTCCGCCCGCGTGCTCTCAAACTACGGCGAAAGCGGAAAATAAATCATAACCGCTAGTAAACTATTGGTTATGGGGACAACTATTACTAAACAAAAATGAACTGCCATTCTTCAGGTGACGAATGACAGTTCGTTTTTTTATTATAAAGATATGATTTTAACTGCCGTATTATCCGGATATTACTGAAACAGCTCCACTAGAGCTAATAGCACGACAACAATCGACATATACTTCAATAAAATCATAACCGCCACGCATAGCGATGGATCGTGCCTTTTCAAGTCCACCTGGGAGAACTTGACCGCTCTTGTAATGTTCAATAATTTGCCCCGTTATATCAAGGGTATGAACTTCATAGGGTTTGCCCAGATAGCAAGTCGAAACGATACCAAGCATGATACCGCTGATTTCCAAATCGGGAAACTCATTACGAATTGTATCAATAATCTCATTTACTTTATGCTGATTGTGAACATGACCACCCGCATCCAACGTGTGTAATGCTTGCATATATTCTTTAGAACGGGTCTTCCTAAGAAGTCTATCCAGCTTCATTTTGTCCATTTGCTGTGTCTGCTGTTTTTGCTGCTGATTTTGAGTTGCACTCAAAATGGTATTAGACTGAGTTTGTGTTTGAGGTTGTCTTAACATCGGTTTCGGCATTTATCTTTCCTCCTGAATTATCGTATTTCTATGATGGTACCAATAGCAACAAATATCTTTTAATTCGGTTCCTGAAGTGCAGCTCCGCATTTCCCGCAGAATTTTGCGTTTGCTTCCAACTCTGCTCCACAGGCGGGACATACAGCACTTCCGTCGGCAGTTTCTCCGGTAAGTTCAAACAAATGAATTTCACACATTTCAATTTCATATTGCAAATGAGCTAAGTCTTCCGGCAAGAGAGTGTTCGTAGGTATTTGCTTTAATTTTTCAAGCTGCTCTTTTGTCTTTTGAACGGAGAATGTTGAAACCTTTTGCTGAATCATTTGTGCAAGTTCACAATCCACAGTTATTTCATCAGAGCTGTCTTCCGTAGGTTCAATAAACCCGTAAGGAACTTCATTGTCTTCATATTCACAATCAGTTTCTGCAACACTTCCGAAAGAATTGTTGGTGTATCGCTGATTGTTTTGTCTGTAGGTCTGCTCGGTTTCGAGCAATTCCTTATAAGCTCTTGCCCATTCAAAAATATCTTTCAGTTGGCAATCGATTTCTTGATCTGTCAACGAGGATACAAAGCGTTCCATTTTTTTTATCATCATGCTACATATAATAGAAAATGGGGACTTTTCTATTTCTCCTTTCGTCTCTTAATCATCTATTGGCGCAGTAATATCGCCGTAAGCCATGTTGCGCTTTTCCACGGACACTCCGCCGCTGTGGCGGCAGGCATTGTGTATCTTCTCCGGAACAAGCTGCATCGTTTTGCCGTCCGCGCACTCATGCCATACCAGTTTCTGATCCGTCCTGTATTTTTCTATGAGCTCCGGCGTAACATTGCTGTCCGGATATCGGGCTTTAATTCTTTCGGTAAGCGCATTGTCCGCCTGTGAAAAGTTTCCGAGATCATACCGTGTGTCGTGCGAGCTCCCGTGCGGTCTGCGGAATCCCTCGATACCGGGATTTTTCCTTTGATCCGTCATATGCCCGATCTCGACAGTCGAATCTGCTTCTCCCCAAGGTGTGTCGTGCACAGCGAACGGGGAGAAATCCGGGTTGTTGTCAACATAATCTACATGATCCTGTCCGAAACGCGCCATATCATCCAGAACCTCGTGATCTTTGGGATAAAAAGCGGAATTGCCGCGCTCACCTTCAAACTCTCCGCTTTTAAATGTCGGACGATGGGGCTCAGTTTCCTTCGGTTCCTTCCAATCTGGATTCACTTCAGGGATGTCTATTTCGTCATTATCATCCATATCGCGAATAATTGCCTCATTTTCAGGGTTCAGCGAAGTGCGTTCCCAATCGGTTTCTTCCTCCAGCTGCTCCGTACTCTCAGTTCTTCTAGCACGGTACGGTTCTTCGACTTCTGGAACTTCTTCCGACTGTTCCGTGCTCTCGGTTCTTCTAGCACGGTACGGTTCTTCGACTTCTGGAACTTCTTCCGACTGTTCCGTGCTCTCGGTTCTTCTAGCACGGTACGGTTTTTCGACTTCTGGAACTTCTTCCGACTGCTCCGTGCTCTCGGTTCTTCTTGCACGGTACGGTTCTTCGACTTCTGGAACTTCTTCCGACTGCTCCGTGCTCTCAGTTCTTCTTGCATGGTACGGTTCTTCGACTTCGGGAACTTCTTCAGCCTCAGGCGGATAGTCTCCATGTTCCAACTTGTTCTCGTCGCCGCTCAGTTCGTCATCTGCGTTGTCCGAATAATTTTCATTAGTCTCCGCAGTATATGACTCAACCTCACTTGTTTCCTCCGAAGATGAGTCGCCATAGGGCGAATCGTCGGCAAGTTCCTTCTCATACTCTTCTCTGTCCGCCTCAAGGCGCGTTGCGATTTCTTCTTCGGAAAGACCCTTGTCCCGATAATCGTCTTCTTTTGCTTCCAAGCGCTTTTCAATCGCCTTGTCACCTGATTGTCTCAGGTCATTTTCATCCCTTTTGAGCACTTT
>ERZ1034755.111-NODE-111-length-27158-cov-5.138988_pt1 | contig 27158 bp, 19 predicted proteins | sample MGYA00520596_ERZ1034755 | MGnify/ENA primary metagenome ERZ1034755 (study PRJEB33766, sample SAMN09781701) | gut metagenome | biome: gut microbiome | host: Homo sapiens | place: Madagascar | study: EMG produced TPA metagenomics assembly of the PRJNA485056 data set... | reverse complement strand
GTGCATAGAGAATGTGACGCTCCGTGACGGAGCCCCCCTCGTGCGCCATTGAAAGGGGAAGGACGTCATTGTCATAATCAAGCTCAAGACCGTAATTTCCGAGGAGCGCATTTATATTTTCGCACATTTTTCTGTTTCGCTCACCGCGACGGAAGCGATAATATGAAAAGAAGTTGTTGAGCAGATTTATGCTTTGGTTCGGTATGCCGTGCAGAGCAACGTATGCAACGGACTTCTGATCGGGATTGTTTATTCTTTTTCCGCAAAGAGCTGTGTTTTTCATCGACGCACGACATTCCATACCGACGGTTGCGGGCATACCGACAAGGGCAGCCGCGCGGAGAAATTCCTCCGCGCCGGAGAGGGAGTCGTGATCCATTATTCCCGCCGTTGCAAGTCCGCTCTGCCAAGCCATATAGACAGCTTTTGTGGGCGAATAGGGAGAGAATGAATATGTTGTGTGGATATGGTTGTTTACAAGAGTTGTCTTTTTCGGCTCGGGAAGAAGTCCGCCGTCTGTCAGCATTTTCAGCTCCGCAAGCACGTCAAGACGGGTATATTTGTTCGGTGCGTTAAGGAGGGATATCAGTTTATCGGTATTCACTTGCCGCACCTCCCGTCAGTTCAGCATTGTCTGTCCGCCCGTTACGGGGACAGCCTGACCTGTTTCGTATTTCTGCTCGACAATATAGAACAAAGCCTTTGCAATATCCTCCGGCAGACAGCCCCTGCCGAGCGGAACCTTGCTTTCATAATAGCGACGGACGTCTGCAACCGTCTTTGCGCCGGGAACCTTTCCCGCATTGAGATACTGAACGAAAAGCCCGCGCACGGGATCCGACCAGAGCGGTCCGTCAAGATAGTTTCCGGGGCAGATGGAATTGCATTTTATACCGTACGGCGCAAGCTCAAGAGCAAAGCTCTGCGTCAGCCCTATGCCGCCGAATTTTGCGCCCGCATAGGCAAAGTTTTTATTGCTGCCTTCAAGTCCGGATTTTGAATTTATGCCGATTATGTCCGCCATATAGTCAGGCGCATATTTTCTCTGAATTTTCATCGGCACAACGGCATATTTTGTGCAGACAAAGAACGCCGTATAGTCAATGGACGTCACAAGCTCGAAATTCTGCTTGGTCATTTCTTCAAGCGAGCCGGCGCGGACAATGCCCGCATTGTTGACAAATACGTCAAGCCCGCCGTATTCAAGCACGGTTTTCTTCATCATCCCGCGCACGGAATTTTCGTCCGTGACGTTGACGTAAACGGGGAAGGCAACACCCTTGCCGTATTTTTCGCAGAGGGACTTTGCCATATTTTCCGCGCCCTCGACGTTCATATCCGCAATTGCAACGTATGCTCCCTCGCGGATCATAGCCTCCGCAATTCCCGCGCCGAAGCCCTGCGCCGAGCCTGTGACGATTGAAATTTTTCCCGCGAGACGTTTTTCTGTCGCGCCCGAAAGCGCAACCTTTGCGCGATAGCTTTCAACCTCCCAGTTTGAGATAAACGCGGTAAGCTCCTCGCTCATATGCTTCGCCCCGCCGAAGGACATTGCATAAGTTGCGATTTTTATTGCGTCCTCAAAAACGACGCTTGCCGTTTCCGCTTCCTTTTTCGTGCCGCCGCAGGCAAACATACCGACGCCCTGCACAAAAATTATCTTCGGCTTAAAGCCGTTTTTCTCCGTATAGCTCCGGAAGGCTTTTTCAAGCTCTGCGGGAGTTTCATCGCCCTTGTTTTCAACATAGAGTGGGTGCGCCTTGCAATAGACTATATGGTCGGGAGAGAAGCTGTCGGCGAGCGGGGAAAACGCCTCTCTGTCACGTGCGAAAGCGATTATATCGTGATATGCTGTGTGCTTGACAACAGCCTTGCCCTCTGCCGAATAAAGCATACGTATTTCGGGAGCGAGCGTCTCGGCAAGAGCCTCGTCGAAGTCGACATTTTCTTTGCACGGGAAAATCGCAACTTTCTTTTTTATCGCATCAAACACTTCTTTGGCGATAACGTCGATTTCCTCCGTCGTGTCGGCGGAAATGAATATTCCGTGGTTTTCAAGAAAGATTATCTGCGGTATTTTGCCCTGCGACCTTTCATATTCGCCGAGTTTCTCGCGGCAGAGCGCGGCGAGGATATATCCCGGCTTTGTCGAAGGAACCCACACGGCGTCCGGAAACAGCTCCGCAGCAATTCTTTCGCCGTCGACGGAACAGGTAATTCCGTTGACGAGGGCGGGGTGAACGTGGAGAACGAATTTCTGCGGGAGAAGGTCGTGCAGGAGCGTTTCAACGCTCGGTCGCTTGCCCTCCTCGCCTTTTTTGCGGGAATTCATCATCATTGAGAGAACCTGAGCCTCTCTCTCCGCTTCGACCTCCGAAAATTTCGCACTCCATATTTTTTCAAGCTCGGCGCGGTCGATTTTAACAAAGCCGTCCACGGTTATCGTCGCAAGCGACGTGCCGGAGCCTTTTATATAGAGCGTGTCCGCTGTTTTGTATGAAGTGTTTCCGCCGCCGGCAAGGACAAACTCTTCGTCCGCGCCGTATTTATTTGACATTGCGACGAGCGCATTTATATCCTTTTTAAAGCTCATATGTGTTCCTCCTTAAATTTCTTCGGAATGCGAGAGCAGATATTTTTCCGCCTCGGCGCACCAGAGTCCGTTATTTTCCGAAACGATTTTCGCAAGAGCGGCGAATTTTTCATCCGTTTTGCCGAGACGTTCAAAATCGTCAATAGCCGTCATGGGCATTTTTATGTTCGTATAAACGAGTTTTTTTCCTCCGGGGATTTTATGGAGGTTGATGGTTGTATCTATGACGCTGTCAAGTCCGCCGACGTGAGTTATCATAACGGCGGGGTTTATTCTGCCGTCGCTCATCATTGCGATGGATTCCTTCATATCGTCAACGTTGCCGCCCGATGTGCCGACGACATGCGTTGACGCATAATGTACGTTATAAAAATTGAAGCTGGCGGAGAAGGCGGAATTTGTCGGACCCGCAAAGAAGTTCAGACATCCGTCTCTGCCGAGAATGGCGTCTCCCTGCTCGACAACCGGCTTTACCGGCGCGAAAACGAAAACGTCGTCATAGCCGTCGCCGTCCGAAAGCTCGCGGAGGGCTTTTACGGGGTCTTCACATTCCGCAGTGTTGAGATAAACGAGCCGGACGCCGTTTTTTGCGGCTTCTTCGACGGTCAGCAGCTTTGCCGCGCGCTCAAGACGTGCGCTGTCTATATCGGTTACAACAAGGAGCGAGGGCTTTCTGTCACAGTGAATTGCGTAATCAATCGCGCCGAGACCCATAGGTCCGACGCCTGCGAGAATCGCCGCCTTGCCGCCCTCCTTTATACCCATTTCGTGAACGTAACTGCCCGCTTTTGTATGGTAGCTTGCGTGAAACCCGCCGACAATGCACGAAACAGGCTCGGAAAGAGAGCCGTAGAAAAATGCGTCGCCCGAATAGGGAAGCAGGCAATCAAGCTCCATAACCTCGTGAGGAATGACGATATACGTAGCGTCGCCGCCGATATATTTATAGGAATAGCCGGGAGATGCGAGACTGCCCTTGTAATTGAGCGCGGGCTGAATGACGAATCTGTCGCCCTCTTTGTATTTTTCCTGCCATTTTGCGCCGACCTTTACTATTTCGCCGCAGAACTCGTGACCGACTATGACGGGGTTTTCCGCAATGTCTGCGGGAACTCTCTTGTGTGCCGCGCCCTGATCCGCTGCTTTATGAGTGGACATACAGATACTGTCCGATATGATATGCGCAAGTATCTCGTCCTCCTTTATTTCCGGAAGCTCGAATTCTTCAAGCCGGAGGTCGTTTACCCCGTAAAGTCTTACAGCCTTTGTTCTCATTTTATCCTCTTTCCCGACGGCTTTTTATTGCTTTCCTTCCGCACATACCGTCGGATATGCGGAAAAGACAATTATTTGTTTTTGAATTTGCTTCTCAGCCTGTCCATAACGCTTTTTGCGCGCTGTTTCTGTGCCTCCGTTTCGTCGGCAAGAAAACGCGCCTCCGTCAGTCTGCCGTCCGAAAGCGTTATGTCAAGAACGTCACATTCGTGAACCTCAAAGGGGAAATCCTCCTTTGGTATGTTTATGACCTCTCCATCGTCCGTTATGCACACAAAAAAGCCTTCTTCGGCTCTGTCAACATTAACTTTCACAAAAACACCCCTTTCGACATGCGTGTATTTAAGCAATTTGCCGAACATTATTATATTATATATCCGAAAAATATTCAACATAAATTTCAAAATAAATCTGTTAAATAAAAAAGTTTTGTGATATACTTAAAAATGTGAAAATATGCCTTCGGAAAACAAGGAGGAAACGCTTTATGGACGAAAGAAATACGATAAAGGCGAGGATGAAAGACCTCGCAGACAAAATCGAATATAATTCAAAGCTGTATTATGTGGACGACGCGCCGGTAATTTCCGATTATGAATATGATATGATGTTTCGCGAGCTTAAAGAGCTTGAAGAAAAATATCCGGAGCTTGTTCCCGAAAATTCGCCGACGAGACGTGTCGGCGGTGAAGCGCTCTCAAAGTTTGAAAAGGTGACGCATACCGTCCGTATGGGTTCTCTTGCAGACGTTTTCTCCTATGATGAGGTGCGTGCGTTTCTGCAAAGGACAGAGGAGACCGTCGGACATCGTGTGACTTATTCCGTTGAGCCGAAGATAGACGGGCTTTCCGTTTCGCTTCTTTATATCGACGGCAGACTTACTGTCGGCTCGACGCGCGGCGACGGCATAACGGGGGAGGACGTCACGGAGAACATAAAAACAATCAAAACAATTCCGCTTTCTCTTCCGGACAAGCTCCCCCTGCTTGAAGTCAGGGGCGAGGTCTATATGCCGAAAAAGAGCTTTTTGCGCCTGAACGAAAAGTGCGAGGAGGAGGGGAAGGCGTCGTTTGCAAACCCCAGAAATGCGGCGGCGGGGTCGCTCCGTCAGCTTGATTCAAAGATAACGGCTTCGCGCAATCTTGATATTTTCGTCTTCAATATTCAGCAGATAGAGGGGAAGCATTTTGATTCGCATACGGAGGGGCTTGAATATCTCCGCTCGCAGGGCTTCCACATAATCGACGGCATTTCAAAGGAAAGCGATACGGAGAAGATAATCGAAAAAATCGCCGCAATAGGCGAGAAGCGCGCGTCGCTTTCCTATGATATAGACGGCGCGGTGATAAAGGCTGATTCGCTTTCCGAAAGGGTGACGATAGGAGAAAACACGAGCACGCCGAAATGGGCGGTTGCGTTCAAGTTTCCGCCCGAAAGAAAGCCGACAAAGCTCCTTGATATAACAATTCAGGTCGGCAGGACGGGAGTGCTTACGCCGAATGCCCGCTTTGAGCCCGTGCGTCTCGCCGGAACGACCGTTTCAAAGGCGACTCTCCACAATCTTGATTTTATCAGAGAACGCGATATAATGATAGGCGATACGGTATTCGTTCAGAAGGCAGGCGACATCATTCCGGAGGTTGTGTCCGTTGATAAATCAAAGCGCACGGGCGAGGAGAAAACGTTCTTTATGCCCTCCGAGTGTCCCTCCTGCGGCGAGCCCGTCACAAGGGATGAGGGCGAGGCGGCATACAGATGCACAAATCCGTCGTGCCCGGCGCAGCTCCGTCGCTCTGTCGAGCATTTTGCGTCGCGCCACGCAATGAATATTGACGGCATGGGTCCCGCAATAGTCGGTGCGCTGATAGACAAAGGACTTGTCCGTCGCGTTTCGGATATATATTATCTGCAAAAGGAGCAGATAGCGTCTCTTGACGGCATGGGCGAGGTTTCCGCCGGAAATCTCTGCGCGGCAATTGAAAAATCAAAGTCCGCAGGGCTGGCAAGGGTAATCTATTCGCTCGGCATACGCAATATCGGTGAAAAAGCCGCAAAAACTCTCGCCGCCTTTGCAGGCGACATCGACAGGCTCTTTTCCGCAACGGCAGACGAAATTTCCTCTCTTCCGGATTTCGGCGATATTACGGCGGAGTCGACGGTCAACTTCTTTTCTCATCCGCAGACAAAGCAAATTACGGACGGGCTGAAAAATGCAGGCGTCGTTATGACGGAGGAAAACACCGTCACGGGAGACAGGTTTGCGGGGATGACCTTTGTCCTGACACACCCTGCCGACTATGAAACGTGACGAAGCCGAGCGGCTCATAGAAGAAAACGGCGGAAAGGCGTCGTCGTCCGTATCGAAGAAGACGACCTATGTGCTTGCCGGAGAGGACGCGGGCTCAAAGCTGACAAAGGCTCAGTCGCTGGGCGTTAAGATAATAAACGAAGAAGAATTTCTCGCAATGCTGGGCGACTGAACGGCAGAAAGGATAAACATATGGCAGATTTTTATGATCACGTAAAAATATATGTGAAAGCGGGCAACGGCGGCAACGGCTGTATCTCGTTTCACAGAGAAAAATACATTTCGCACGGCGGTCCCGACGGCGGTGACGGCGGCAACGGCGGCAATATTGTTCTCGTCATAGAAAAGGGCAAGAACACGCTGCTTGACTTTCGCAACAGAAAAAAATACGTCGCGGCGAACGGCGGCGACGGAATGAAATCCAAATTTCACGGCGCAAACGCTCCGGACCTTATAATTCCCGTTCCGGAGGGGACTGTCGTAAAGGACGCAAAAACAGGGAAGATCATCAAGGATATGAGCTGCTGCGAGCCGTTCGTGCTTTGCAGGGGCGGTCGCGGCGGCTGGGGTAACCGTCATTTTGCGACCCCGACCCGTCAGGCTCCGCGTTTTGCAAAAACGGGCAGAGAGGGCGAGGAAAGAGAGGTTCTGCTCGAACTGAAAATGCTTGCGGACGTCGGTTTCGTCGGGCTTCCGAGCGTCGGAAAGTCAACTCTGCTTTCCGTCATAAGCGCGGCTCGCCCGAAAATTGCGGCGTATCATTTCACAACGCTTGCTCCGATGCTCGGAGTCGTTTCCGTCGGTGAGGGCAAAGGCTTTGTTGCGGCGGACATTCCGGGACTTATAGAGGGCGCTTCGGAGGGGCTTGGTCTCGGCTTTGACTTCCTCCGTCACGTTGACAGGTGTCGTCTGCTCGTGCACGTCGTTGATATTTCCGCTTCCGAAGGGCGCGACCCGACGGACGACCTTATAACAATCAACACGGAGCTTGAAAAATACAGTCCCGACCTTGCTTCCCGCCCGCAGATAATCGCGGCGAACAAATGCGACATTCTGGACAGGGAGCTGGTTGACATCGCAAAATTTGAAAAGTTTTGTGAAGGGCACGGCTATGAGATAGTTTACATCAGTGCCGCCACGGGCGAGGGTATAACCGAGCTTCTCCGCAAGGTTTACGACAGATTGCAGACGCTTCCGCCTGTTACGGTCTACGAGCCGGAATATGAGGAGGAGGTTGTCGGAGAGCTTGTCCCGACGGACATCACCGCACGCAAGGAAGGCGGCGTATGGTTTATTGAGGGGGCTTGGCTCCGCCGTCTCATGGAGGGCGTCAACCTTGATGACCGCGAGTCTATGAACTATTTTGACCGCACCCTCCGCCAGAACGGCATTTATGACAAAATGCGCGAGCTCGGCGTTGCGGACGGCGACGTCGTCAATCTCTATGACCTCGAATTCGACTTCGTCGACTGACCTACTTTTCTTTGAAAAGAAAAGTAGGCACCGTACTTTTCTTCGAGAAGAAAAGTAGGCAAAAGAAGCTTCAGTTATCGGGAAGTATGTGCAGAACTTTAATTATCTGCACAGACAGGGTTTTTACAAAAAGGCAAAAGAAGCTTCAGTTATCGGGGAGTATGTGCAGAACTTTAATTATCTGCACAGACAGGGCTTTTGCAAAAAGGCAAAAGAAAATTTAATTATCGGGGAGACTTTTCAATCAATCCGCGCCGCAGGCGCACCGCTTCTCTTCGATTTTCTCTCTTCAATTTTCTCTCTTATCTTTTCTCTTTTTCCGGAGGTTGGTTTATGAAAAGAAAATATGCCGTCGTAACCGGCGGATCGCGCGGAATAGGCGCGGAAATCGTGCGCGCCCTGTGCAGATCGGGTTGCGACGTTATAGTCAATTACAGATTGTCTGCCGAGAGTGCGAAAGTGCTTTGTCGCGAGATAAACGCGCTCGGTGCCGGCAGGGCGATACCGTTCTGTGCCGATGTCTCGGATGAGTCCGGTGCAAGGCGGCTGATTGCAAAAGCAATGATGGAATTCGGCAGGCTCGACATTCTCGTAAACAATGCGGGGGTTGCAAGCCCGCAAACGCTTCTCGATACGACCTCGGACGAGCTTCGCCGCGTCATGGGAACGAATTTTGACGGCGTTCTCTTCTGCACCCGTGAGGCGGCAAGGGAAATGATAGGCTCCGGCGGCGGGGCGATCGTCAATGTTTCGTCCATGTGGGGCATATGCGGAGCGGCGGGAGAGGCTGTTTATTCGGCTTCGAAGGCGGCTGTCATAAACCTGACAAAATCGCTTGCAAAGGAACTTGCTACGGCGGACATCGTCGTCAACTGCGTTGCGCCCGGCGTAATAAACACGGAAATGAACTCATGTTATGACGAAGAAACCATGGAAGATCTGAAAAAAAGAACGCCGCTCGGGAGGCTCGGAGAACCTGCCGACGTGGCGCATGCAGTGACATTTCTGTCGCTTGAAAATACCTTCATCACAGGGCAGACGCTCTGCGTTGACGGCGGATTTATACTTTAATCATCTGTAATAAACGTAATAACAGATAATCGTGCGGATTTTGCCGCCCTGCTCTATATCGGGCGCGGTGATAATCACGCCTTCGAGCGACATAAGCTCGGAAACGGTCATTTCTTCAATATTGCAGCGGAAGATGACGTGATTGTCCGCAGAGACTATGAGCTGACCGTTTCTTATGTTGAAACCGCCGTTTTTCCCGATAACGGAATCGGTATCGCCGTCGCGCTCGGTTGCGTAACGGAGGCGGTTGCGAACCATTTTTTCCGCCATTTTGATTTTGAACGACAGCTTCTCTTCGGGCTTTTTTCGCTTGAAAAGGGACATAATCTTCACCTCGCTTTATCTTATGATATCACAAAGCGGGGCAAAATCAAAGAAAAATCCGAAAAAACGCGCCGAATTTCAAAAATACCCTTTATTATTTTGTTGAATGATGATAAAATGAGTCATACATATGAGATTTTGAGTCATCATTTGCGACTGAATTTTACACAAATTATTTTTTTGAGAGGTAAAATATGAGCATTGAACAGAATACCATCAAAGAAAATAAAAATTTCTTTGTGCGGACATGGCTCCGTATAAAAAACAGCGAGTATACTTATCTCGCCTCGGCATTTCTGCTTCCTTTCGTCATAATGGCGGGAGCTTTTGCCTGCATGGAATTTCATCCCTTCGGCAACAGCTCCATTCTTACGCTTGACTTTCAGGCGCAGTACATTTATTATTATGAAAAAATCCGCGATCTGCTTGTGAACGGCGGGAGCTGGCTTTATTCATGGCAGAGGACGCTCGGCGGGGAATTCATGGGCATAGTCGCGTATTATATGGGCAGCCCGTTCAACCTCCTGCTCGTTCTCTTCCCGAAGAAGAACATTGTTGACGCGGTCACATTTATCCAGCTCTGCAAGATAGGTACGATGGGTCTCAACTTCGGGCTTTACCTGCATAAGACGAGAAAGCTCGGTCAGATGAGAACGATAGCCCTTTCTATGATGTATGCGCTTTGCGCGTTTTCCGTCATCCAGACGATCGACCCCATGTGGCTCGACGCTGTCGTTTTCCTGCCGCTTCTCATTTTAGGCACGGAATCTCTCATCCGCAAAAAGAAGGTCATTCTCTATATAGTTTCCCTCTCCGTGATATTCATTTCTAACTATTACATGGGCTATATGTGTGGAATTTTCACCTTCCTTTATTTCTGCTACTATTATTACACAGTCCGCCCCGAAATCTATAAGGGCGAAAAGAGATTTTTCCGCAGTGTGGGCTTTAAGACGTTCATGCGCTTTGCGTTCAGCACGCTGCTCGCGATAGGACTTTCGTCATTTATGCTCTATGCGGCATGGTATTCGCTGGGGTTCGGTAAAATGGGTTGGCTGAACGTCGATTTCTCCTTTAAGCTCCGCTTTGATTACCTCGATCTGTTTATAAATATGCTTCCGGGCTCGTATACGTCGCTCAACCGCGGCGGTCAGCCTGAAATCTATTGCGGCGCGGTCGCGCTCATGTGCATACCGATTTTCTATCTTTCAAAGTCAATCCCGAAGAGACAGAAAATCGCGGCGACGGGACTTCTCCTCGTGCTCATCTCAAGCTTTACGATAAACACTCTCGACCTTGTATGGCACGGCTTTGCAGAGCCCAACTGGCTCAATTACAGATATGCGTATGTATTCTCCTTCTTCGTCCTGACCATGGCAGCGGATGCGCTTAAGGGAATTCGGAAGGTCAAGCTTTCATATATAATCGCGACGGGAATTTCATATTCCGTGCTCGTGCTCATCATCCAGAAGCTGAAGGTCACCTTCCAGCAGGGCGACAACACAATCACGCTCAGCTCTCTCAGATGTATAATGTTCTCGCTCATAGTGTTCTTCATATACACCTTTGTGCTCAAGTCCCTGCGCGATAACAAAAAGGCGGAATCCGCGGCGTTCACGCTTGCGGCGGTCGTCTGCATCGAAATGTTTGTCGGTTCGCTCCTCAACGCGGTCAGCGTTCAGGAGGAGGTCGGCGTGACGAGATATGCAAACTATCTCGATTCAAACGGCAACGAGGTTTATTCCTCATATACCGGCGGCATAATCAGAACGCAGAGCGTTGTCGACAAGATACTCGACAGCGACAAAACCTTCTATCGAATGGAAAGCACGGTATATCGTTGCAACGTAAACGAGCCGATGGCTCTCGGCTATAACGGCATTTCCCATTCGACCTCGACCCTCAACGCAAACGTCATAAGAATGATGGCGAGAATGGGTTATTCATCCGACTCGCACTGGACGAAATACCTCGGAGGAACGCCCGTTTCGGACGCGCTCTTCGGTATCAAATACGTAATAACCAAAAACGACACCCTTGACGGCAACATCTTCAAGATTGCCGCGCAGGGTGAAGAGGGCTATCAGATTGTCAAGTCCGGCAACATCATTTATGCAATGCAGAACACAAAGGCGCTTTCCGTTGCATACGGTGTCAGCGAAAATGTCATAAACGATATGAACGAGCTGACATACCCGCCATATATTTCGGGACTTGACTATCAGAACAGACTCATCAAATCCATGCTTTCCGAAAGCGGCGTGACGGGCGACGTTCTCAAGGGAATAACCGCTTCGATAAGCGCGACGGACTGCTCCCGCTCAACCTTCAACCAGACGCATAAATACAACGTCGGCGATGAGGAAAAGGAAGCTATAAACCCCTATTACTGCTTTGAAAGAACCGGAAATGACCCGAAAGCCAAGCTCGATTTCACCGCTCCCGCGGACGGGCCGATATACTTCCATTTCACGGCGGCAAACTTCGGAAAGACATTCAGCGTTTATGTGAAGAAGAACAACGGCGCGACGTCCTTCGTTTCAGATTATTTCGGAAACGAGACAAAGCGCATAATGAAGCTGGGCGATTTCAAGGAGGGCGACAGGGTGACGGTTGAACTGCGCCTGAAGGACGACGCGCTCTATCTTTCCAAGGAATCGAAATATTTCTTCTATTATATAGATTACACCGCGCTTGACGAAGCCTTCGACCAGCTCTCCGCCGCTGAAATGTATGTTGAGGATTACGGCAACGACTATCTCAAGGGTACAATCGACCTGCCGGCAGGTCAGGAACTGATATTCACATCCATCCCCTATGACGCGGGCTGGAACGTATATATCGACGGCGAAAAGGCGGAGACGCTCATGGTGTGCGACTCGCTCCTTGCCGTGAAATCGACGGCGGGCTATCATGATATCGAATTCCGCTATATGCCCAAGGGCTACGTCCTTGCCATGATAATCACCGCGATTTCGCTTGTTGTGTTCATCTGCTTTATCATCTTTATAAAGGTCGGCAAGGTAAGACGATTTGTATATAAGCTTGCGGGCAAAAAATACGCTCCCTACGGCGTTTCCGGCGATATGATATTCATAACGGAGGACGTAGCGGACGATGACGATGTTCCCGCAACCGCCGGAATGATAAAAGAGCCGGAGCCGGAAAAGCCGGAGCCGGTCGCTCCCGCAGAGGAAGAAAAGCCTTCCGAGAAAGAGCCTTCCGCGGAAGAAGAAAACAAATAAATTAAAACGGACAAATCGGGAGGGTGTAGCTTTCCCGATTTGTTTTAATGAAAGAGGACAATATGGCATTTGACGTTATATTTGCGACGGCTGTTGCAAAGGAGCTTGATGGCGCCCTTGCGGGGGCAAGAGTCGAAAAGGTTTATCAGCCGTCAAAAGAAGAGATATTGCTTTTCTGCCGCGTCGGCAGGGAAACAAAAAAGCTGATTGTTTCATCTTCTCCCGCCTCGGCAAGAGTGTGTTTTACGGAAACCGCGGGAGAAAATCCCGCCGCCCCGCCGATGTTCTGTATGCTTTTGCGCAAGCACCTTGCGGGAGCACAGATAGAGGGCGTGGAGACGGTCGGTTTTGAGCGTGCGATAAAGATAACATTTGCCTGCCGGGATGAGCTCGGCTTTGAGTGCAGGCGATATCTCATAGCGGAGATAATGGGCAAATACAGCAACATAATCTTCGCCGGCGACGATGACGGGAAAATGGAGATACTGGGCGTGACGAAGCCCGTCGATATGACGACGAGCAGTCGTCGTCAGCTTCTGACGGGAATGATATATCAGTCGCCGCCGCCGCAGGACAAGGCGTCGCCTCTTGATGAAACGGAGGAGGGCTTTCTTTCCCGATTTGAAAATTACCCGCAGGGAAAGGACGCAGAAAGATTTTTCATTGATGCTTATCTCGGCTTTTCTCCCGTTGTCGCAAGAGAAATCGTGCATAGGGCGGGCTGTGACGGAATGACGGCGGGCGAAGCCGACGCAAAAAGGCTTGCCTCTGACTTCCTTGCACTCATGGAAAAAGTGAAAAACGGGGAATTCGTTCCTTACGCTGTTTACGGCACAGGCGGAGAGCCCGAAGAATTTTCATATACGGAGATAACATATCTGCCCGGAGCGGGGAAAAGGTTTGAGAGCTTTTCCGCTCTTCTCTCGGCTTTCTACGGCAAAAAAGCGGAAGCCGAGGCGCTGAAAAACCGCGTCGGCGCGACGGAAGCGCTTATAGTCACGGCGAAAAAGCGACTGACAAAGAAGCTGGATATTCTCTCTGCGGAGCTTGAAGAATGTAAGGACGCGGAAAAATATCGCCGCTGGGGCGAGCTTATAACCGGCTCGCTTTATATGCTGACGGGCAAAGCCGGCGAGGCGACTGTCACGGACTATTATTCCGACCCGCCTCGGACGGTAACCATCCCGCTTGACGAAAAGCTGACGGCGTCCCAGAATGCGGCGAGATATTATAAGAAGTATAACAAGCTCAAAACGGCGAGGACGATTGCAGTCGAACAGGCGGGAAAAGCCCGCGCGGAGCTGGAATATCTGAAAACCGTTGAAGCGTCGCTTGCGCTCTGCGAATGTGCGGCGGACGTTTCCGAGATAAGGGAAGAGCTGATGAAAACGGGCTATCTCCGTCGCCCTGCTCAGGCAAAGGGGCAGAAGCCGAAAAAGACGGAGCCGATGTATTTTCATACGTCGCTCGGCAGGGAGATAATCTGCGGAAAGAACAACACCCAGAACGACTTCCTTTCGACAAAGCTCGCCGAAAAGAGCGACTGGTGGTTTCACGTCAAGGGCGGGGCAGGGTCGCACGTGATTATGCGCTGCGGGCCGGATGAAGATCCCGACGCAAGAGACTTTACGGAGGCGGCGCAGGCGGCTGCATATTTTTCCGACGAGAGGGCTTCCGCAAACGTCGCAGTCGATTATACCCTTGCTAAATTCGTCAAAAAGCCGTCCGGCTCGGCGCCGGGTCACGTAATTTATACGGATTATTACACGGCATATGTAAATCCCGCAAAGCCGAAAGGAAAATAAAATGACAGACCTTTATATAAAGCAGCACGTTTTCACCATCGGCGAAAGGTTCACGGTCTATTCGGAGGACGGAAGCGAAAAATATTATGTCTCCGGCGAGTTTTTGTCTCTGCCGAAAACGTTTCACATAACCTCCGCTGACGGAGAAGAGGTCGCTGAAATTTCAAGAAGACTTTTTTCGTTCCCGCTCAAATACGATTTTTCCGCCGGCGGGGAAGAGATGACCGTCTGCAAGAGAATATCGCTTTTCTGTCCGTCATACAGGGTCGACCCGCTCGGGTGGGAGATAGAGGGCGAATTCTTTGCCCATGAATACGAAATAACGGATGACGGGAGCACCGTCGCGACGGTTTCAAAGGAATGGTTTACCTTCGGCGACGCTTATCGCCTTCGCGTCATGCGCGACAGCGACGTTATCCCGTGCCTTTGCGCGCTTATCGTCATAGACGCATGCCTTGCGGATAACAACTGAAAAACAAAAAATTTATTTTAAGGATTATTTTTTACAATAAATTTATTTACTTTTCGCAATAGTTGTGATAGTATAATAGTTAATGCAAAATATATATAATTTTCATTATATGCAAATAAAAAACGGAGGAAAAAACATGGCAAGAAAAATGATTTCCATGGACGGTAACACCGCTGCCGCACACGTTTCGTATGCGTTTACGGAGGTTGCCGCAATCTATCCCATCACGCCTTCCAGCCCTATGGCGGAAAACACCGACACATGGTCTGCGGGCGGGCTCAAAAACATTTTCGGAGACAAGGTAAAGGTTGTTGAAATGCAGTCCGAAGCAGGCGCGGCAGGTGCTGTTCACGGCTCTCTCGCAGCAGGCGCACTCACAACAACATATACCGCTTCTCAGGGACTTCTCCTTATGATCCCCAATATGTATAAGATCGCCGGAGAACTTCTTCCCTGTGTAATTCATGTTTCCGCGCGTTGCGTGGCGTCTCACGCACTCAACATTTTCGGTGACCATTCCGACGTATACGCTTGCCGTCAGACAGGCTTTGCTATGCTCGCTGAATCCAACCCGCAGGAAATTATGGACCTCGGCGCTGTTGCCCATCTTTCAACAATCAAGGGCAGAGTACCGTTTCTCAACTTCTTCGACGGTTTCAGAACATCTCATGAAATCCAGAAGATCGAGGCTTGGGACTATGACGACCTCAAATCCATGATAGACAAGGACGCGCTTGCGGCTTTCCGTGCACGTGCGCTCAACCCCGAACATCCCGTTCTCCGCGGCTCGGCTGAAAACGGCGATATCTTCTTCCAGCACAGAGAAGCGTGCAACGAATATTATGACGCTCTCCCCGCTATCGTTGAAGAATATATGGGCAAGGTCAACGAAAAGCTCGGCACAAACTATCAGCTCTTCAACTATTACGGCGCACCCGATGCAGACAGAGTTATCATCGCTATGGGCTCCGTATGCGACGTTGCAGAGGAAGTTATTGATTATATGAACGCTCACGGCGAAAAGGTCGGTCTTGTAAAGGTTCGTCTTTACCGTCCTTTCCGTGCGGACAAGCTCATCGCGGCTATCCCCGAAACATGCAAGAAGATCGCAGTTCTCGACAGAACAAAAGAGCCCGGCTCTCTCGGCGAGCCTCTCTATCTTGACGTTGTTACGGCTCTTGCTCAGGCAGGAAAGACTGTAAAGGTTGTCGGCGGACGTTACGGCCTCGGTTCAAAGGATACGCCTCCTGCATCTATCTTTGCGGTTTATGAAAACCTCGCACAGGACGCTCCGAAGAACGGCTTCACAATCGGTATCACCGATGACGTTACAGGCCTTTCCCTCGAAGAGAAGCCCGCTCCGGACACAGCTCCCGCAGGCACTATCGCATGCAAATTCTGGGGTCTCGGCGGCGACGGTACAGTCGGCGCAAACAAGAACTCGATAAAGATCATCGGTGACCACACCGATAAATACATTCAGGCATACTTCCAGTACGACTCAAAGAAAACCGGCGGCTTTACGGTTTCTCACCTCCGCTTCGGCGATACTCCCATAAAGAGCCCGTACTACATCACAAAGGCAGACTTCGTCGCTTGCCATAATCACGCTTATCTTGAACAGTACGACATGGTATCCGACGTCAAGCCCGGCGGCGTATTCCTCCTCGACTGCCCGTGGACAGAGGCAGAGCTTGATGAAAAGCTCCCCGGCTCCGTAAAGGCTTATATCGCAAACAACGGTATCAACTTCTACGTTATCGACGCTACCGGCACGGCTATGAAGCTCGGCAACGTCAAGGTTAAGAACACGGTTCTTCAGTCCGCATTCTTCTCTCTTGCAAAGGTTCTTCCCGCAGCAGAGGCAATAGAATATATGAAGAAGATGGCTTATAAGTCATATTCCAAGAAGGGCGAAGCTATCGTCAACCTCAACTACGCCGCTATCGACGCAGGCGCAGGCGCGGCTGTCAAGGTAAACGTTCCCGAAAGCTGGAAGACGGCTGAAAAGGAAGCTGCCAAGGCTCCCGCAGAAGGCAAGAGAGCTGACCTTGTCAAGTTTGTAAACGACATTGCACGCCCCGTAAACGCTATGAAGGGCGATTCGCTCCCCGTTTCTGCATTCAAGGATTGCGCAGACGGCACATATCCTCAGGGCGCATCCGCTTATGACAAGCGCGGCGTTGCAGTCAAGGTTCCCGTATGGCACGCTGAAAACTGCATCCAGTGCAACCAGTGCTCTTATGTATGTCCTCACGCCGCTATCCGTCCCTTCGCTATGAACGCAGACGAAGCCGCAAAGGCTCCCGCTTGCACAAAGTTCACGGCTAAGATGATGGGTAAGGGTTGCGAAGATTATAAATTCACAATCGCTGTTTCTCCTCTCGACTGTATGGGCTGTTCGCTCTGCGTGAACGTCTGCCCGACAAAGCCCGAGAAGAGAGCGCTTGAAATGGTTCTCACGGAAACCCAGCTCGATCAGCAGCCCGCTTTCGATTACGCTGTCAACAACGTAACAAAGAAGGCTACTCCCTTTGCAGATACAACAGTCAAGGGCAGCCAGTTCAATCAGCCGCTGCTTCAGTTCTCCGGATCCTGCGCAGGCTGTGCGGAAACAACTTATGCCCGCCTTATCACACAGCTCTTCGGCGAGAAGATGTATATCTCCAACGCTACGGGTTGTTCATCCATCTGGGGTGGCTCCGCTCCCTCCACACCGTACACGGTCAATAACGAGAGCGGTCACGGTCCGGCATGGGCAAACTCACTCTTTGAGGATAACGCAGAGCACGGTCTCGGTATGCTTACAGCTGTTAAGCACCGTCGCGCACACCTTGCAGACGTTGTAAAGGCACTTGTTGCAACCGAATGCTGCGACGAGGCAGTCAAGGCGGCAGGCAACGAATGGCTTGAAAATATTGATACAGACGCTTCCGCAGAGGCAGGCAAGAAGCTCGTTTCCGCTTGCGAAGCGGCACTTGCAAAGAGCTGCGAATGCAGCGCTTGCGACCTCGCAAAGGAGATCGTTGCAAATGCGGATATGCTCGCAAAGAAGTCCGTATGGATCTTCGGCGGCGACGGTTGGGCATATGATATCGGCTTCGGCGGCCTTGACCACGTCCTCGCTTCCGGCGAAAACGTAAACGTTATGGTATTCGATACCGAGGTTTACTCAAACACAGGCGGTCAGGCGTCAAAGGCAAGCCAGATGGGTCAGGTTGCGCAGTTTGCGGCAGCAGGTAAGGCAATCAAGAAGAAGAACCTTGCGGAAATCGCTATGAGCTACGGCTACGTCTACGTTGCACAGGTTGCTATGGGCGCAGACATGAACCAGACTGTCAAGGCTATTGCAGAGGCAGAAGCATACAACGGTCCTTCGCTCATCATCGGTTACGCTCCCTGCGAAATGCACGGACTCAAGGGCGGCATGAGCAACTGCCAGGCTGAAATGAAGAAAGCTGTTGACGCAGGTTATTGGCAGATGTTCCGCTTCAACCCTGCAAACGTCGCAGAGGGCAAGAACCCGCTGACAATCGACTCCAAGGAGCCGACGGCTGACTATGTTGAGTTCATCAAGAGCGAAACACGTTACAGCAGACTTGTTCAGTCCTTCCCCGAAAGAGCAGAAAAGCTCTTCGCAGAAGCAAGCGAGCTTGCAAAAGAGAAATATCGTCACCTTGTTGACCTCAGAAATATGTACGAAACGGAAGTCAAATAATTGATATCCGGAATCAAATCTCCCGACGGAATTTTTCGTCGGGAGATTTTTATATAATAAAACGGAAATTGTTTTATGAAAAGTCCGAAATGATGTTGACAAAAGCAGAACGCCATGATATGATACAGGGACTTTATTAAAAACGGGAATAAAAAAGAGAGGAAAACGTTATGGATTTTATTTTACCGTTGGAAAATAAAAAAATCACAGATGAAAATATTCTGAAAAGGCTGAAAACGGAGCTTTCCGAGGGGGAACGCGAGCTTTTCAGAATAACAACCGACCTTCTGCCGGGCGGCGACTACGGCGAGCCCCTCGTTACCTTTACGGACGGAAGAATCATTTCCGTATATCAGTCCGGGGATGGCACGGAAGCTGTGACGGTGTCATATTCCGAGCTTGACGGGATTTCGATAAAGCGTATGTACGGAAACGCTTTTCTTATGGCGATAATGAAAAGCGGAGAAAAGGTGTCGCTTGCGAGAGCGACATATGCCGTAACGGCGCTTTTCAATGCGGCGGTGCTGTTCGTGGACAAAGTCGTCTCAGGAACGTCGACGGATGACGCCATCGGAGGCGTCGAAACGGCGTACCGAGGCTTTTGCACGGTTTGCCCGAAATGCGGAAGAAACCTTGTCCGCCCGGGAGCGGACTGTCTCAACTGTGCGTCAAAGGGCAAGCTCGTTTCAAAGCTGGCGAAATACGTAAAGCCCGAAATCAAGACAATAATTCTTTCAGTTGTGATGTCAGTTATGATAACGGCGCTCAGTCTCGTGCCGCCTTACGTGACGAAAATGCTCGTCGACGACATAATTCCGGATAAAAATAAAAAAATGCTTTACATAATTGTTGCGTTTCTTTTCGGAACGTATCTTGTGCAGTATCTGCTTTCTGCCGTGAGAGGGGCACTCCTCCGTCGCGCGGGTGACAGTATCGTCGCGGATCTGCGCAACGACGTGTTTGAAAAAGCACAGCATCTGCCGATGAAGTTTTATGATAAAACGTCAACAGGCTCCGTCATAAACCGCATCAGTAGTGATACAAACAACCTTCAGGCGTTTATTCTGCGTATCACGCAGGAGGTTGTAACCCAGCTGTTCCTCCTTATAGGAATAATTGTTATAATGATAACGATGAACTGGAAGCTCTCTCTGCTCTCTCTCATCCCTGTTCCGTTCGTCGTTTACGCTTCGAGAAAATTCGGGCGCAAAATCCGCCCGTTTTATCGTCGTATATGGCGAAAATGGACGGCGGTCTCCTCCGTTCTGACGGATTCAATACCCTGCATACGCGTCGTAAAATCGTTTTCGGGCGAAAAACGCGCGTCAAAGCGACTTGAAAAGCAGAATGACGAATGGCTGAAAGTCAGCGTCCGCGCGGGAAGAATGTCCAGCATTTTCACGGCGGCGGTGTCGTTTGTCATTGTGTGCGGATCGCTTATAATATGGAACGTCGGCGGACTCGAAGTCATAGAGGGCAAAAGCGGAATATCTCTCGGTCTGCTCGTTTCGTTCATCTCATATACTTCGATGTTTTACGGTCCCGTCAACTTCTTTGCGGGACTCAATGACTCGTATCAGAGCGCGCTGACATCTGCCGAAAGAGTTATGGACATTCTCGACGCCGAGCCGGAGCATGACGACGGCAAGGGCAATATTCCGCAGAGATTGCAGGGCAAGGTCGAATTCCGTCACGTCAGCTTCTCGTTTGACAAGACGAAAAACGTCCTTTCGGACATCAACCTGACAATTGAGCCGGGAGAGGCTGTCGGCATTGTCGGCACGACGGGCTCCGGTAAAACGACCCTTATAAATCTTTTCCTCCGCTTTTATGATAATTACGACGGGCAGATTCTGCTTGACGGTCAGGACATAAAAACCCTTGATATGAGCTGGTTCCGCTCCAGAATCGGTTATGTTCAGCAGGAAGCGATGATGTTTTCCGATACGATTTTCAATAACATTGCATACGGCAAGCCCAATGCAAGCATTGAAGAGGTCCTCAAAGCGGCAGACATCGCAAACGCGCACGAATTTATTCTCCGTCACCCCGACGCATACGATACGGTTCTCGGCGAGCGCGGCGTCGGACTTTCCGGCGGCGAGCGACAGAGAATATCAATCGCGCGTGCGATACTCAACAATCCCGGCGTGCTTATATTTGACGAAGCGACGAGCGCAGTCGACTCAGAGACGGAAAAGCTCATTCAGGACGCAATAAACAATCTTGTCAAGGGAAGGACGACCTTGATGATAGCTCACCGCCTTTCAACTCTCAAACAGGCGGATAAGATAGTCGTTATCGACAAAGGCAGAATTCTTGAATTCGGCACGCCCGATGAGCTTATGGAAAAGAAGGGCAAGTATTACAGGCTCGTGAAGATTCAGTCCATGGCGGAGAGCGTCACGCGCGACAAAGAGCGCGAGCATCTTGAATAAGGAGGCGACGGAAGATGATAGGATTTTTTATCAGTGGTGACGAAGCCCGCATAAAAAAGACGGGAGAAACGACGGTATCCCTTGAAATGTATGACGGACGTCGTTTTGAAAATCTTGAGCCCATGCGGCTTTTTCCCGTCTCGGGTATAACAAAATACATTTCTCTGACGGACGAAACAGGCAAGGAGGTTGCGATAATTCGCGATATTGACCACCTTATGCCGGACTCCGCAGAGGCGATAAGGTCATGCCTTGCGTCATATTATATCGTTCCGAAAATAAAGAAAATACTTTCCCGCGTTGAAAAATACGGCAACATAACGTGGACGGTCGAGACGGACAGAGGCAACCACAGCTTTTCGATACTCAATACCAGCATAGATATAAAAACGCTCTACGACGGAAGGATTTTAATCCGCGACTCAAACGACAACCGCTATGAAATTGAAGACGTTCACAAGCTCGACAAAGAAAGCCTCGGCTTTTTGAAATTCGATATGTAAGGAGAAAAAATATGAAACTTGTAATTGCGGTAATAAACAACGACGACAGCAGAACAGCCATAACAGCCTTGACAGGGAGAGACTTTTTCGTTACCCAGCTCTCCACAACCGGCGGATTTCTTATGGTCGGTAACACGACTTTGCTCATCGGTACGGAAAAGGAACGACTTCCCGAGCTCAAAGAAATTCTTAAAAAATACTGCGTGACGAGAGAGAAAACAAACCCTTCCGTTGAAGCCTTCGGCAGGGGACTGCTCAATCATTCCGTTGGGGAAAAGGTGACAATCGGCGGCGCCGTTATGTTCACCCTCTCCGTTGACGAATTTGAAAAGATATAAAAAATCGGGAGCGGTTTTCCGCTCCCGATTTTTCTTTTGAGAAAAGCCTTTATATGAAAAAATCTTTTTGCTTTTATCTTCTGTAATTTTATTTTACCGCGGCAGAGCCGCTATTGAAATCTTCCCGCAGAGGGAAAATGTAAAATCCCGTTATCTGTTGCAGCAGCAGAGAACTACGCAAGCTATAACAATAACCCAAAGACAGGTGTTGTTTCCGTCGAAAAGGTTGCAAAGACAGTTGTTCATGAATATCCTCCCTTCGCCGCTTTGCGGCAAATATGAATAGTGTTCTCAACAGACGGGGCAAACCGGATATTTCCCCGTCCTGATATTATTCTATGAGGATGTTGTCGAAACGTGCCGATTATTTGCTCTTCTTTTTTTCCGTTGCGCCGATTGAGTATCCTATGACGAACGTTCCGAGAATCAATATGCCGTTAAAAATGATTTGCATTGCAGGGGACTCCGAAATTGTTGCATGGATAAATCCGTCGGTGAGGTTAAAAACTCCGAGACCGGTAGCGAACATAACAGATATATTTGAAAGCTCGGTTACGCCGAACGCCGCAATCAGCTCGAAAATTGCATACATGACGATGCAGACAAGCGGTATGGCGTTTGCCGTCAACGTTGCAACGGTAATATTGAGGTTCTTTCTTGCCGCGATTGCCCCGCACCGACCCCATATAAGCACAGCCGCGATTACGATAAGCACGCTGATGACGGATATTCCGCTCAGGCCTTGCTGTGCTATCGGAACCCATATCGGGATTGAACCGAGATAAATGAATTTATCCGGAATAATAATAAGCCCCAAAAATATCAGAATGGATGAAATCGGGACGAGACAGAGAAGATATGACGCATTGAACTTTTTTTCTTTTTTCATATCGTTTCCTTTCATAATTCAATCGTGCCGTCGAGCGCGAAGGAATAAATATAAGTATGCTCCGGCGCTTTGCCGAAGAGCTTTTTGCAGGCGTATTTATAATAACCGAGCTGGCGACTGTGACGCTTTATAAGCGTCTCTTTTATTTCGTCCTCTCCTGTGCCGGAGGGGAAGAAGTCGGTTTTATAGTCGATCAGGATAAGCTCGCCCGTTTTTGTCTTTACGGCGCAGTCAATGACACCCTGCACCATCAGCTTTTCGCCTTTGAGCGCCTCTTTTGTCTTTTCGTCCTCGGAAAAGCTCTCCGCAGGATAGAAAATTATAAATCTTTTTTCCCTGTAAATCCGGTCGGCTTCTTTCATGACAGCGGCAAGGGGCGATGAAAAGAACCTTTTGAGCTTTTGAACGTTCAGCTTTTCGCCGTCGCTTTCAAAGATGAACCTGTTCTTTACGAGACGCTGTATTTCCGCTTCGACGCCGTTTTTATCGACGTTTTCAAAATCGAAAAACTGCATGAACGTGTGCATTGCCGTGCCGTGTGAGGCGCCGCTTTCGCTTTCTCCCGCAATGAACACGGGCGCGGGATATTCGTCATTTTTCTCGTTGTCTATGCTTACTGCCGTGCCGTCGTCATCGTCCAGCACGTCCGGATACAGCTTTGACACGGACAGCTTGGACGGTACCTTGCTCAGAATTGCGTGCGGATATTCAAAGCCGAGCCGATCGCGGGCGATTGCATAGCCTTCGTCATAATTGTCGACGGTGTCGCTTTCCGCACCTGTGACGGTCTCGCGCCTCGGAAGCTCGCGCACAAAGTCGAGTTTGCAGAGCGAGGGGTCTTTTGCAAGCCCTATGCAGAGCCACTCGAGCATTGATTTGCTTTTTTTTCTTCCGTATGACGAGAACAGCTTCGCTTTCAGGCTTACATCCGACGACGGGTCGCCGAAGTCATATTTCTGCTCCTGATTCTTCGGGGAATCCTTTGCCCGCGTGTTGTCCTTTACGGTCGCTGTGATTATCAGCCGGCGCTTTGCGCGGGTGAGGGCGACATAAAGAAGTCGACAGCCCTCCTCGGCAAGTCTGCCGCTCTGAAGCTCAATTGCCGCGCGGTGCATGGGCGTTTCGATGATTTTTCCGCCTTCCGCTCCGTCATAAAGGTCGAAAGCGACGGGCGCATTGCGCACGGCAAGAACATTTCCTCTTGTGTGCTCGGAGCTTGTCTGCCTGTTTGTATCGCACAGGAAGACCGTGTCGAATTCAAGCCCTTTTGAACCGTGCATTGTCATTATTGTGACAGCGTCCGCGCCGCCGCCGAAGCCCGTCATATCGACTTTTGCGTCTGTGTTTATCATTTCGTCTATGAATGACGTAAACGAATACAGCCCGTGATTGCCGCCGTTTTCAAAGTCAAGCGCGTAGTCATAAAGCCGGCGTAGATTTACGCGGCTACGCTCGTCCGTCCCGAGAAGGGACATGATTTTCGTCTCCGCATAAACGGTTTTAAGAAGCTCGCCGCAGGTGCATATTTTTGCTCTGCTGCGGAATTTTTCATGGTCTGAAAGAAATCTTTTCCCTTTTTCAAAGCCTGTTTTTTCGGTATATTCTCTGAGAGCGGAATAAAGCGAGCCGGACTCGTCCGATTTTCTGATTCTGATCAGCTCCTCCAGCGTCACCCCGTATATCGGGCTTTTGAGCGTTGCGGCGAGGTAAACGTCACGTGAGGGATTGTCTATTGTGTTGAGGAGGGAAAGCGTCAGAAGCACCTCGGGGCTCTTGAAAAATTCCTTCACCGACGCATTCCGGCAGGGAACGCCACGCTTTGAAAGCTCAAGCGCAATGTCCTGCGCAATTTTGTTTGACCTGAGAAGAATGGCGATGTCCGTTGCTTTTGCCTCTCCGTCCGCAATCATTGAAGCTATCTTTTCCGCCACATATGCTTCCTCTGTCAGCGACGGATTGTCGTTCGATGTGCATATTATGTGCATTTCGGGCGTGGGGCAGGGAACCTCGTCTCCGCCGCGGCGAAGACGTTCGTCATCTCCGTAAACGATTTTTCCGTCTGTATTCATAAGGGTGGAAAAAACACCGTTTACAATGTCAATTATCTTGTTGCCGGAACGGAAATTCTCGGAAAGAAACATCTTGACGGCTTTTTCGTCCGTGCCTTTTTCGTATTTTTTTCTGCTTTCAAGCTGACGGGCGAATATCGCGGGCTCGGCGCCGCGGAAATCGTAAATGCTTTGCTTCATATCGCCGACGGTGAAAAGGTTGTCCTCTTTTGCAATCAGCGTGAATATTTTGTTCTGAAGCTCGTCTGTGTCCTGAAATTCGTCTATATATATTTCGTCAAACCTTTCGGAAAGCTCCTTTGCAAGGGCTGTCGGCGAGTCGTTTTCTTCGTCATAAAGCAGATTCAATGCCATGCGCTCCGCGTCCGCAAAGCTGATCATATGCCTGCGCTTTTTCTCGTCCATGAGTCGACGGTCAAATTCATCGAAAAATGACGAAAGGTCATCGCGGAGGTGTTCCGCGCGGATGAGCATATCGGAAAGGGTGCTTTCGTCGAGGGAAAAATATGTTTTGAACAGACCTCGCGCCTCTTTTACAAATTCATCGCGCACGCTCTTGTGCCATTTATAGAGTTCGCATTCACAACCGCTTTTTATCTTCCCGCAGGTTGCGTCCGAAAATGACTTGCAGAGCGATGAAAAAGCGCTTCTGACGTCCGCATAGGGCTTTGAGCTTTCAATACTGTCGAGCAGCGCCGATGAAAACCGCAGGTCGGTTTCAAAGGTATTAACGCGCTTTTCCGTTCCTTCGGCTCCGTACATTTCGTCAAGGGCGATTTTATAAAAATTTATATAATGACGCAAAAAATCCGCGATGATACCGTAGATTGCTTTTCCCCAGAAGGAGACTTCAAAATCGCCGCCGGAAGGCTCGCCTTTTATCGCTTTTTCGCGATTTACGCAACCGGAATAAAAATCGTAAAGGTCGACAAGCGTCTCCCTCAGCTTGCTGTCCGACGAGGGAGAACCGAAAGTATCAGCAAAGAGAGCAAAATCATCGATTTTTCCGCTCCCGCGGACAATTCCCTCGAAATAATCGGAGATGAGCTCGTCCGCAATTTCATTTTTAAGTATTTTTTCGGCATCCGCATCCATAATTCCGAAGCCGGAAACGCCGGTTTCCTGAAAGTTTTCTTTTATAAGGTCGATGCAGAAGCTGTCTATCGTGCTTATTTTGGCGGAGGAAACGAGGAGCATCTGCCGCAGAAGACTGTTTTTCGGATTTTTTGAATACTCATCGCTGAGAGATTTTTCAATCCTTTCGACAAGCTCCGCTGCTGCGGCACGCGTAAACGTTACCACGAGAATACGGGACACATCAACGCTGCCCGAGCATATGCGCTCTGTGATACGTCTTGTCAGCACGGCGGTTTTTCCGCTGCCTGCGGCTGCGCTGACTGCAATCGAAACTCCGTTTGCCTTGATGGCGTCCGATTGCGCCTGCGTCCAGTTGATCTCTCCCATTGACCTTCCTCCTTTGCGAATTTATATGCATACAGTAATTATATAATTTTTCGGCGCTTATGTCAACAAAAAATAAAAAACGGCAGAGGATATCCCCTCTGCCGTAATTTACTTTTTTACGCCTTGCCGTTTGAACCGAGAACGTCGACAATCTTGTGCTTGACCATCTTCTTTACTTCGTCTCTGCCGACGGAAAGATAAGTTCTGGGGTCGAAAACTTCGGGCTGGTTTGCAAGTACTCTGCGTATGCCTGCTGTCATTGCGAGACGGATATCGGAGTCGATATTGATCTTGCATACAGCCATCTTTGCTGCCTGACGGAGCTCTTCTTCGGGAATACCGATAGCGTCCGGCATGTGACCGCCGAGAGCGTTGATTTCCTTTACGCAGTCCTGAGCAACGCTGGAAGCGCCGTGAAGAACGATCGGGAATTCGGGAAGTCTCTTTTCGATCTCTTCGAGAATATCAAAACGGAGCGGGGGCGGAACAAGGATACCGTCCGCATTGCGTGTGCACTGAGCGGGAGTGAACTTGTATGCGCCGTGCGATGTGCCGATAGCGATTGCGAGAGAGTCAACGCCTGTGCGTGAAACGAACTCTTCAACCTCTTCGGGGCGTGTATAAGTTGAGTCTTCGGCGGCAACGTGGACGTCGTCCTCAATGCCGGCGAGCTTGCCTATTTCACCCTCAACGACAACGCCGTGAGCGTGGGCATAGTCAACAACCTTCTTTGTAAGAGCGATGTTCTCTTCAAAGGAATACTTGGATCCGTCAATCATAACGGAGGTAAAGCCGCCGTCGATGCACGACTTGCAGATTTCAAAGTCTGCGCCGTGGTCAAGGTGGAGCGCGAAGTCAACGCCGGTGTCCTCAACGGCTGCCTTTGCGAGAGCCATAAGGTATGCGGGCTTTGCATATTTTCTTGCGCCTGCCGATACCTGAAGGATAACGGGGGATTTTTCTTCAGCCGCCGCCTCTGTGATGGCTTGAATTATCTCCATATTGTTGATGTTGAACGCGCCGACAGCATATCCGCCGGCATAAGCTTTTTTGAACATTTCTTTTGTTGTTACAAGTGCCATTTATAAATCCTTTCCTGCCGCCTGAGCGGCAATACAAATTTCTGCAATTTATATTTTATAACATTTTACCGATTTTTTCAATACAAATTTG
>ERZ1034755.110-NODE-110-length-27193-cov-7.436878_pt1 | contig 27193 bp, 22 predicted proteins | sample MGYA00520596_ERZ1034755 | MGnify/ENA primary metagenome ERZ1034755 (study PRJEB33766, sample SAMN09781701) | gut metagenome | biome: gut microbiome | host: Homo sapiens | place: Madagascar | study: EMG produced TPA metagenomics assembly of the PRJNA485056 data set... | reverse complement strand
AATAAATATTAATCATCAATTTGATTTTTATAATTTTTTAGACAACTATTTATCGTGTCCCAACCGTAACCCTTGTATTGCAAATGACGAATCAATTTCTCAATATTTTTTTGTTCGACGGCGTGAGATAAAAAATATTTATCTACAATCTTTTTTGCCGACTCTACGTCCTCAATTCCAGCCACACTTTCGTTGATGATTTCCGGACTGATTCCCGCCTCAAAAAGTTTGTTTTTAATGTAAGATTTTGACTTGGATTTTTGCATCGAGTTGGTATACATTTTGGCGTAAGTTTCATCGCTAATAAGATTGTACGAACTCATCTTGTCCACCAGTCGATTGACAGTGTCTGCCGAGTAGCCTTTTTTATATAAATATGTCCTTAATTGTTTGGCGGTTTTCAACTGCCTTGACACGAAGTTCATAGCATTCGCGCACGCAATCAACCACTCACTTTTTTCGACTGCATTTATGAACACTTGTGCATCAATCTCACTGTTCAGCACAATGCCGTATTCAAGCATTGCGTCGGCGTGGAGTTCAAACACTTCGCCCGTTTCACAAGTCGCCTTGAAAATGTTGGGTTGAGTTTTCTTGGTGTTTTTAAGAGATACAATTTTCATACACAACATTTTATCAAATGATTTACTTTTTGTCGAGCAAAGTGTTATACTTGAAATGAAGATTTTTCAAAAGGGGTTGATATAAAATGATTGCAATTACGATTGACGGACCATCGGGTTCGGGCAAGTCCACTGTTGCCGACGTGTTGGCGCTGAAGTTGGGTTTTAACCATTTAAACACGGGCGCACTGTACCGCGCAGTGACGTACGGGTGTTTGCAAGCGGGCATTCGTCCGGACGAAGATGACAAAATTTCCAATTACATCTCTAACTGCGGGCTTAATGTAAAATTTGTGGGCGGTGACCAGAAAGTTTATTTAGGCGACCAAGACGTTACGCCTTATTTACGCCAAAACGAGATAAGCGTCCAATCTCCATTATATTCAGTCAGTCCAAGTGTGCGCTATGGTTTGACCGACTTTTCGCGCAAACTCAGCAAGAAAATGAACATTATTTTGGACGGCAGAGATAGCGGAAGTTTCGTTCTGCCTGACGCGGACTATAAATTTTACCTTGACGCCAGCGTGACCGAGCGTGCGCACCGTCGCCAATTAGAACTAAAAGCCAAAGGCGAGAGCGTTGACCTTGATACACTAGTCCGCCAACTCACCGAACGCGACGAGTTTGACAAGCACAAGAAGATTGCTCCGTTGGTCGTGCCAGAGAACGCAATCATCATCGACAACACCCGCCTCGACCTTGAACAAACCGCCGAAGAGATGTTGAAATATATCAAAATAGGCAAATAAACATAGTTTTTTCACTAAAAAGTGGTCATTTATGGCCATTTTTTATGTAAATTTTGAAAATAGGTATTGAAAAATGGAAAATATGGTGGTATAATGTCGCTATCAAAAACAAAAGGTAGGGGTAATTTATGGCAAGACAAAACAAAACTACTGAAGTTACAATGCATTCACTTGATGTCACCGAAGGTAAGATGAAGTCTAAATATAATAGACCTAAGCGTTTTTTGGGCGCCTTGTTTAAAAAGATTTTGTTACCATCTCTCATTGTGGCGGGTGTTGCTGTGGGTGCTTTTGCCCTTATTCCAGCACTTTCCACTGCTGTCAGTCTAACTTTTGCCAACGCGGCACTCATTGGCGCGGGCACATTCGCAGCCACTAGCACACTTATTGGTGGTGGCACTATTATTCACGAAAAGGCGAGCGCACGCCGCCGCGTAAAGAAAGCCTTGCGCAAAAACCTTGAACTCGAAGCAATGGACTTTATCCAACCAAAGACAATTATGGTCAATGGCCGTGCACAATACGCCAACGGCATCAATCCACCACAAAGGGGTAAAGGCTTCTGGCGTCGTCGTAATATGCTTTACGAATTCTTGAAGCAGAACCGCCATTGCTGTGCCGAGAACGCTTGTTCGAATCACGCACTCGTTCAACGCATTGTTGATGGTCACGAAACCAGCAAATTCTTGGACTTGGTAGTTTTGGCAGCCAAACGCGGTTACCTTGGTGACAGATGCCGTGATGCAATCAAGGACAAAGAAAACAAACAAAAACTCAAAAACTTGAAATATCTCAGCGAACCCGAAGCCGATCAACTTATGGAAGACGTTTTCGGCATTGAAAACCACTTCAAGACATTGGGCGTTAGCCAAGGCAGTCCGGTAGTCACTTCTTCACGCAAATCTAAAAAATCTGTTCAAAAAGATTATGAATACGATGATGAAGCCAGCCTTGACGCACTACGTCAGCAAATGACAGGCGCAAGTCAATCACAAGGCTTGACCCCAGAACAACTTACTGCTCTTGCGGGCTATGCACAAGCAATGAACGCTCAACCAGCACAACCAACAGCACCGGTTGCTGAGCCAAACTCATACACTTCCCAAGCAGAAAAGAAAGATAGTTTGGTCAAAGCCGTTCTCACCAACCCAACGCCAGCGGTTACAGCAGAACCAAAGGTTGAAGAAACTCACGGCGAGATTGAAGACAAATCTCTCATCAAGTCAATCGTCGATGAAGAGACAAAGCCAGCACCAGCCGTAGCCGAGGTGGCAAAGACTGATGAAATCATCGACCAAAAGAAGAGTTTGCTAGACAGACTGGGTGCAACTCAACAACCAGTTCGTAAACCAGTTGAAGCAAAGAAACCACAAAAGCCACTTGTAACTCTAAGCGGTAAAGTTTTATAAAAAAATGTCGCGCGTGCGACATTTTTTGTTGCACATATCATTTGACAAGTGAATAGAAAGAGAATAAGATTTAGTTATGAAAAATTATTTTACCATAGGTTCGTTAGAGATTCATTATTATGGTGTGCTTATGGCATCGGCAATGCTCATTGGCATTTTTTTGGCTTTTGGTATTAGCGAACGCAAAAACATCAAACGCGAATCAATCTTTGACCTTGCGCTCATCGTTCTGCCACTCGCCGTGTTGGGCGCGCGCACATATTATTGTATATTTAGCGATTATCACTACACATTTGCGGAGTTTTGGCAGATAAACAAAGGAGGTCTCGCCATCTATGGCGGTGTCATCGGCGGGTTTATAGGTGTTGTGATTTTCAGCCTTATCAAGAAAAAGGACATTCGCTCGGTGTGTGATGTCATCGCGCCGTCGCTCATACTTGGACAGGCAATAGGTCGTTGGGGTAACTTTATCAACCAAGAAGCCTATGGTTATGTCATTAACAACCCAAAATGGCAGTTTTTCCCAGTGGGTGTGGAAGTTGACGGCGTTTGGCATTTGGCCACCTTTTTCTATGAGTCAATGTGGAACTTGATAGTCTTTGCCGTCATCTTGACCATATTCTTCAAGACCAAGTCAAAGGGCACAACTACTGCTTGGTATCTAATCTTGTACGGGCTCGGGCGCACCGTCATTGAAGGACTCCGCACCGACAGCCTTTACATCGGTAGCACGGGCATACGCGTGTCGCAAGCGTTGAGCGTGGTGCTGATTTTGTGCGGAATTGGTATGCTTATCTACAATCTTGTCAAAAATAAGAAGACTAAGGTTGTAAAAAGTGATTCGAACAAAGTATAATTTTTATCTATGGTTTATCATTATATTTTGCCTAAATTTCGCCATAAACTTGGCGGTCTATTTGATATGGCGACCTAGCGTTTTGCTCCGTTTTGACTATAATGTGTACCAAATATTAGCCACGATTTCCGTCGTTCTCATAATGCGCGGGTTCGGGCTAAAAATCGATTCCAGCCTTTTGCTCGGCATATTCTACCTTGGCGTCGCGATTATAGGCTTTATCAACATTTTCGCCGGCGTGCCGTACGGCTCGCTTTGGCCTTACTATTTTTTGGCGGGCGCTTTTGCCAATTTTGCCAATAGAGTTTTCTTTTTCGACAGACTGCAAGGTTTTTTTGCCATAATTTGTGTTTTAATTTTTATAATTTCTTTGTGTTTTGACTTGAAATTATTCGGTTGGTTGTGTTATACTATACTCGTATTGATAACCATTTCCGCCAGCGTTATGTTCTTGGCATTGCGCACCAAGCGTTAGAAGGAGTTTTTTGTGGAGAAGAGTAAACTTTATACAGAAGAACAAGTGCAAAAACTGATTAACGAACGTTGTACCGCTCTGTCCAACAAATTGGACGAACAGCGCGCCACCATCGACCGCCAGTCAGCCACTATTGCGCAGATTAGCAGTGAAATCAATGAGTACAAGTCCAAAGATTCCACCATTTCAATGGCAATCATCAGCGCCGTGGAAAAGGCGCAACAGATTGAATCCACTAGCAAGAAACTCTACCAAATGGAGATTGAGCGCATACGCCTTTTGTATTTGAAGATGGAGAACGTCTTGAAACAACTCTATGCCAAATATCCCGAACTGAGAAAGAATAGCGAAGTCAACGACATTATGGACAAGGTCGGCTTGGTGCTCAGCAACAACATTTCGCCAGTGAGCAGTCAGCCGTTGATGAAATACGCAATGAGCAGTGCCACTGTCGAAGACCCTATCAAGAAATTGCTCAACAAAATCACCACAATTTTCGATAAAAACGACGACCAAAAAGTTACTCTCAAACGCAAAACTATTCCTGAAAGTAGTAGCGGTTTTGACCTAAAAGAAGCCCTTAATCCTACCGAACAACTTAGCGATATTATGAAGGCTTTCAACATTGAACCTGCCAAAAAAAACGGACAAAAATAACTTGGCTTTTCGCCGAGTTTTTTTTATTTTCCACATTCGCTTTTTTGTAGAATTTTGCCTAAATATTTTCCATTTTGTTTGTCGTTTGTTTGATAATTTTTTTTCTATGTGTTAATCTAGTATTAGTATAACTAATAAAACGAAAGAATTGGAGAATTTATGGTTAGTTTGAGAAAGAAAAAATTATCAAAAGTCTTGACGTTTTTTGCACTAAGTTTTTGCTTGGCACTCATTTCCGTCTTTACGCTTTTGCCTACCACAATGGCGTCTAGTTTCGACGTTTGGGACGGTACAACAGTGTCCGCCAGTCTGTCCGGCTCGGGTACGGAAAGCGACCCATATTTGATTCAGTCCGCCAGCGACCTGGCGTTTTTCCACTCAAACGTACAGACTGATAAATACTATAAACTAACCGCGGATATAGATTGGAATAGTAAAACTTGGAACCCAGTTGCCGTTACATATTTTGACGGTGGCAACCATACTATCAAGTCATTCAAACCAACCCTAACCAGCAATGGCTCAAATACTTATCGTTTTGGCATATTTAGTCAAGTTAAAGAATTATCCAATTTAAGAATTGAATATCCAACAAGTTTTTCAGTTGACGGCGATCAAAATGCTAACCACTTGGTAGCAGGCGCTGTGGCAGAAACAGTGGCAAATGCAATAATTGATAATGTGCACGTCGCTGGCACTGGCGTAGCAGGCAGTGTTAGCAGTATTGACGTAATTGACAGCACAGTGACTAGCGGTAATATAAGTGCTAGTTATTGCTATGTAGGCGGAATCGTTGGTAAAACTGGCGCAAACGCAACAATCACCAATTCATCGACAAACTTAGAATTTTCGGTTACGTCCAATATGCACGTTTATGCGGGCGGTATCGCTGGCTACGCTACGAGCAAAACTATTCAAAATTGCTACACCCGTGGCTCCATTCTTGCGTTTAATGCAAGTGCTTCAAGCGGTTACGGCATTTTCAATGTAGGTGGTATTACTGGCTTCAAATCGGGCACTGTAAAGAATGTATATACTACAATGGACATTTACGCTAACACTTCTCACACCGTGCAAGGTAATGAAATCTACAAAGATGAATACAAGACTTGCCAAGGTCACGAATACTATACTTGCTATGGTCACTGTCAAGGTCATCAAGTGACAGTAGGCTCGTGCCACGGTGGCGGGCATTACAAGTGTAATAGTTATACCACAGTAATTGATAAAGAGAACTCTTATGCGCTTTGTAATGATAAGACTACAACGTATTTCTACCGTTGCCGAAATTGTAATTATAGGACTTCTGCCGTGGCTGGCGACCCTAGTTATACTGTTATAAATTCCCATAGGGTTGTCACAGAAGAAGGCGATACTACAACGGAGATTTGCAATGGCAAAATGGCAGACCTATACAGTGAAGAGAAGTCCACACACGGCTCTGGTACAGTGGCGTATCTGGAAGGCAGGGGTTGTTCAAATTATAAAATTACATCCCAAGCCACAAAAACTGAAAAATGCTATGCAAACGAACAGGGATTTATAATGTGTGAGGACAATCTTGATGGTGCGTGGAGCGAATCGCATTCATGTCCGTATTGCGGTGGCACTGACTTGTTATATCAATATGGTCAAGATAGTTGTATTGATGAGAATTGTGCAGGATGGCAAACTACCACAGAAACACAATATCATAGTGCTAGTGAATTGGATAAGTGCACAGATAAGTATGAGCACGCTGATGGTTATGAACAAGATGGCAACTCATTTACCGCTGTGAGAATTGATGGCTGTGACAATCAAGAGTATGTAAGTTATGGCAATTGTGGTGGATATCACTATTATTCTGAGCCAACTGGCACATATGAAACAATTACTATTAAAACAGGCTATGTGAATGCGATTTCGGGGGTGAATGACGGCGGTGCATTCTTCTGTAAGGATAGCACGCTGACGGCAAGCAATACGCTTACTGCGCCTACCAATTACGGACGCACACTCGCGCAACTCAAAACTAGGTCAACCTATGACGGCTGGACAGATTTTGATAACTATTGGATTATAGACTCCACCTTGAATGACGGCTTGCCAGTGCAGAAATCTACCATTAGTTTGGGAGTGACAACCGCACCAGTGCTTGTCGATGAGAACAATAGCGAAATCACGGCAAAAGATGCTAATAGTTGGAACCAAGTCAAGACGACGGGCGACGGATATTATATGAGCCAAGACATCGGCTCGCCAACCAACGAAACGGTCACACTGGGTGCGACATACGATGATGGCAAATACCAGTTCGTAGGTTGGGCAAGGCGAGATGGCTCGAATTACACTATCAAATCGAACAAAACACCATATTCGTTCGAGATGACGAATGCCAACGAAGGCAACTGGTTCGCACTATTTAGAGAAGTGACATACAACTTGACCACTAGCCTATGCGTTATCAAAGCAGACGGCACAGAAGTAACCAACGAAACGGTTTTGAAGCAATATGTTGACTTGAAGACTACAATCAACGGCACGTCTTATGCTAATGCAAAATTAAACGTCCTTGACAGACTTAAATTCGTGTACGAATACACCAATCCGGACGTAGATTTCTTTGTATTCGACCATTGGAGAGTAAACGGCACGCAACTGACGGCGGATAACATCAGCACAATGCTTGATGACGGCGAGATGAACGCCGGTGAGCGCTATCTCTACACAGTGTTTAACGATAACGTGATTGCCAACTGCAAAGATACAGGCACACTCAATGTGGTCGCTGTGTTTAGACCAGTTCAATACAAATACATTATCAGCAACCTAAACGCCGACAAAGGTTCGGTTGCCGTGAGTGGTGATTACACCGGCGAAACTGAGACGACGGCAAACGGCACACTCATCATCAAAAATATCGACATTTATTCAACCATTCCTAGCGTAGAAGCAACGACCGACAATGCTATTTCCGGCTGGTTCTATTACGATTTGGAAGGCAATGCTGTGGATTTGTTCACATTTGACCAAATATACAAAAAATTGTCAATTCCGCAGACCACGCTCTATGAGCAGATTGTGACGAACAGAATTTCAATCGTTGACCATTCACTCTATTATTACGTGTCGTTCACCAGCGTGTATAACGTCAAGGTTATTACACAAGTAGATTTCGGCACATACAACGATTATGACGAGCAATGTTCGGCATTCGTATATAACTCAAATCCGGCAATACGAGAAACAGATATAAACGTATTTGAAGGTCAAGAAATCACATTCAACTATGTTAATATGTCCGCTTGGGGCTATGATTTCTTGGGATTCTTTGACAAAACATTTAGCGATGGCGTAACGACTTACAAGAAGCGTCCAGCAACGGGTGAAATCACGAGCGACATCGTGGTTTACGGCGTGTATATGCGCCAAAAAGTCGATTTCAGTGTCAAAGTGCTTGACCAAAGTTCTGACACCATTTACGACCTAGCAGATTACAACAGAGAAGTGTTAAACATCGGCATCAGCGGTTACAACAGCCAGTTCATTCACGCATACGAAGTGGTGAACCAAGGCACAGATGATGAAACGTGGTATTTCACGAATGGTATGGACGGGATTCAAACCACAAACTCGTATCAAAGATACAACGACTATGTAAACTTCGCACTATCGTTGCAAAACGATATGAACAAAATCTATAAGGTGTTAGGAATCAAGATATTGAGCCCAGACGCCACGGCTGAGCAGATTATTGGCGCGTCGTTTACGACCAGTGCCAGCGGTTCAAACACTGTCAATATGACAATGCTTGTCAACGGGCTCGCTAGCCAGTGTGTCTATATGGTTTACACTAAACTAGATATGTCAGTTCAACTCGCTGTCGAAACCATTGACCCAGGCAAGACAGCAATCGATGACCCTAGCGAATATAGGATTTCGTTAAACGATGAAATCCTTGACGGCTACCGCGTTCAAGACATCAAGTACGCCGACAAAATTACGTTAGAGTCAAAAGCCAAAACAGGCTTCAAATTCTATGGTTGGAAATTGCCAGACGGCACAATCATTCAAAAGAGTGCAATCTCAATCGACGAACTTGGCAATGTCACCGAGTTGACAGACGAGTTTGAGTATAATACCTTGATTTTGTCCAAGTTCGACTACACGCTCAAAGGCATTTACACGGCATTATATTCAAAAATTGCATACAAAATCACAGTTGACAACTTGGCAGGCGACAACATCTTCTCAATAGGTGGCAAGTCATCTATCAACGTCATTGAACAATTCTACATTAATCAAACTGCATCAATCACTTCAAACATGAATTCTAGCAAAAACTATTTCGGTTTGAGCGCACAGAATAACGGCATTGCCGACTATTTCAACACTATTCAACTAGACGAAACATTGATTGGCTTTGCAGACGAGAACAATACTATTAAGTTGTATCAAATCTATGAAGACAACTATTTGCTAACAATCAACAATACAGACAAAACTCACGCCCAATTCAGTTTGAAGATAGGCGACACAGTGACACCTTACACAAGCGCATGTTATGTGACTAGAAATAGCACTGTTGAAATCACCGTTACGGTTGACCCGCACTATCACTTCACAATCACTGGCATTGACGCAAGTAGCGTGACCGAAGACGGCGTGAACTTCACAATGACGGGCAACACCACAGTCACAATCAATGTGGAGATTGATAGTCACAAACTCGAATTTGTGTTTGATGACGGCTATGGAAACGGCGCAGTTCTCACTGGCGCAGGTACATACGCTTATGGTCAAACGGCGCACATCAGCGCGGATATCAATCTGGGCTACCAATTCGTAATGTGGACGATTGACGACGGCAATGGTGCTCAAAACAAACTAACACGTGAATTTGACTACACCATTACAGCCGACACCAAATGCAAAATCATTTTGAAATACCGTTACACCATTACCACAGAAGTCAGCGACCCAGCAGGTGCGACGATTACTCCGTCATTTGAACTCAACGAAAAAGACAGAGCCACCATCACTGTCACCGTGAACGACGGCTACACTTTAAAAGGTTGGCAGATTGATGGCATAGAAACCGATTTGACCGGCACAACAATCACCATCACCGGCGAAAAGACTTGCACATATACCGCGGTTATCTCACAGAATAAATATTATTTCAACATTGACGAAATAACCGAAGTTTATGGCGAAACGGGTTACACGATTTCCGCTCCACAAAATGGCGAATATTACATCTACAACGAACAAGTGGAAATCACACTAACCACTCCAACTTTCCTACTCAGGCTCAACAAATTTAGCGCAAATAGTGAAGTGTTGGCAACGAATAGTTCAGTGTCCAACGAATGCCAGTTGACAGTCAGTATGACTGCTGGCGAAAAGGCGTATTTCTCGGGCGATACAACAGTTATTCATTTGGACTACACTCGCATTTACGCACTAAACATTGTCAAGACTGAAACAGAAGCAGAAGATAGTGTGCTCAATGAAATGTATTACATCAGCAAGCAAACCGCTGGTAACACCACAACATACTACATTTTGGACGGCACGGCTATCAACATTTACACAAAGGACAACACAAAATACATCTTCAACAAATACGAACAAAAAGTCGGCGATGAATACCAGACACTATCTACCAACCGCGAAATACTTTACACGGTCAACGCTGACGGCGAAATTAGGGTAGTTTACCTTGGTAAGATGTACGACATCGATTTTGTATATCACGTATTGGACGAGTCGGGCATAGAAATGACCAATTTCAACCAAAATTGGATTTCTAACCGCACATATTCATTCAAAGACGCAGACAACAAAGAAACTCTTGAATTTAGATATGGTAGCAAAATCACCATAACTCCGGCAATTTTGCCTTATGGTTTGACCATTGACCATTTCACATTCGACGGCACAAGTTCGACATCAAGCATCACCGTTTTGATGAATAAAGAAAGCAACATCACAGTTGACGTGTATTATTCTCGCGTGGCAATCAATTTGTCCGTGTACAACAGCGAAAGCGGTGTAATCACCAAGATTTTGGACAACGAAGTAGATGCAGGCAATGCAATCTACAACGTGACTGGCGAAGGCAGTTATTACATCGGCGACAGCGTCACCATCAAACTCGGCGAGATTCAAGCCTACAAGAGTTATTTTCAAAATAAAGGTTGGACGATTGGTGGCAACAAACTCAACTTCAATAACCGCGTTGCCACATTCAACGGCAACACCTATCGCGTAGAGAACAACAATCTCACACTCAGATTCACATTGATTCCATTCAGCAGTGACACAAATGTGTTGCTCACACCAGACCTTGTTTACACTGAATTCAGCATTAATGTAGCAATCTATCTCAACCGTTCACTCTACAACCCAACTGACGTGCCAATGGCGAAAGCCACAATACTCGTCAACGGCGTTGACACAGCGTCAACAGCAACTAAAGTTCACTTCAAAGACAAAGTCGAATTAGTGGTTACATACAACCCAACCGGTTCACAAGACTATGTCAACGTGTATAAGTTTGAAGAAATTACTTGCGGTGGCTACCCAGTAAAAGACGTTGCCAATGTAATAATCGGTGATGACCAAAGCGTGACATACACAATCAACGAGTTTGTCAGCGCCAAAAAGGGCAACTATCGTTTCAAATACGCAAGTAGTAAGTCTTCATTTACACTCACAGCCTCACCAGAAAAGGCTGTACAAGATTCCGCTTTGTACCAAGACAAAGCCGAATACGCACAAGGCGATTTGGTAACCATTCGCGTTGACCAAAACAAGATTAACGCGGGCTATCGCTTCTTGGGCTGGTATTACTACGACGAATTAAAGTCAAGCGACCTTGAATACAAGTTCGACTACAATGTAAGTTTGTTCGGCAACACATTCGAGGCGAGATTTGAAGCGCTTGACTACACCTTTGAATTCTTGTCAGTAGTCAATGGTAGCGTCACCAACGCTAACGATGAAGATTTGGTCGGCTCAAAGACCTACAACGCATACAATGGCTTCACTGACGTCACTGACCAAAACACAAAACAAATCATTTTCACACCAGACTTTGCCAACGGCTATTGCATAGACGACATTGTGTACTATGCGTCCAACGACGCCGAGAACACGCATTCTGTTTATGACTTGCTCGCCATTGACGAAAACGGCGTAGGTGTGTGGGAGTTTGACTTTGCATTGGTTAGCGAGTTAATCTCAATCGACAACATTGCAAACACCACATTCGTAATCAAGGCCACATTCAAGCACATCGTTTTGAACGTGAATGTACAAATCTTCTGCGAAGATGTTGCTACAACCCAAGATGACTTGATTGAATACACCATTTCTGGTTTTGATGGAACCAATCTCAAAACATTTGATATTGAATACGGCGAAAGTTTCGTACTCACAATCAACTCACTCAAAGACGGCTACAAACTCGTAACATCTGGCGCAGTTCAGTTTGCTGGCGAAAATCAAACCATTGATTCAAATAGCGTCACAACTTTGGTTAAACAAAACGGCGTTTTGGCAATCTATATTGAGCGTATTGAATACACAATCAATTTGGGCTATGTCAAAGACTATGGTATTGTGACAAGGACTGGTAAAGCCAAAGTGGGCGAAACAATCATTTTCACATTGAATAGTGTAAATACAGGTTATGACTTTGCGGGCTTCTATCGTGGTTCGCGCATTGACGCAGACCAACTTTTGTCTAGCGAAAATCGTTACGAATTCACATTCGCAATCGAAAAAGACACGAGCGGTAACATCATCACCACATACAACTATTACGCAGGCTTCATTCCTAAATCAATCACCTTTATTGTCAAGGCGTATGACGGTAACAATAATTTGATTGATGTGGAAGTTCCACTCTATTACAAAGTTGACAGTCTAACCAATAGACTCTTGAATAATGCGTCATTCAAGTACGGCGACATTCTCGAACTAACAATCGGCAACATTGAGGGCTACACATTCTCAAAATTCGCAGATAACAGTATCATTCAAGGCACTAGAGTTACGGTCAACGACGCAATGTTGAAAGGCGAGGGCGAAAAAACAGTTATTCTTATCTACACTGCCAACCAGCACAAAATAACCATCTACCACAATATGTATGGCGCGACGGACAAAGACGGCGTTTCACTCGATATTGCCCCAGCACAAACCTTGCGTTATAGTAAATCAGGTGGCGCTAACTACGGCTTTGGTTTTGTTAGACCAGAAGTCAGCGCTGAATACAATTCAACAATTAGATTCACAATCAATGCCATTTCTAGCGAATGGACGTTTGTAGGTTTGCGCGAAATCAAGGACGACGGCACAGTTACCACAATCCTTGAAGGAACAAACTCAAATAGTTACTCATTCACCTACACAGTGGGCAACTATGACGCAGAAATCGTTGCATACTTCTCTCCAAAGGTAGAGTTTAAAGATTTCGACGATGTAAATGATAAGGCATACACCTATAAATATACTTCAAATCCAGTGAGCCTAGGCAATGCAAAAATCGGCATTTCAGCCAATAGTCCATTGAATGATTTGATGAGCATCACTTACAACGGTTCAGCCAATGCTCCAACCAACGCCGGCGAATACACACTTGCCATCAAGTTTGACAGCAGTCGCATTCCGGGTTTAAAAGATTTTGTTAGCCCAACGGCAACACTCAAAATCACTCCAATCGAACTCAAATTCGCATACGACGGCAGAATTAGCAAGGTCTATGACGGCACATCGTCAATACTCGTTTACTCAGGCTTGAAGATTGCGGACGGAATTTTGCAGGAGAACGACGTCGATTGGCTCACACCTTCGACAGCGGACGCCAATTTCAGTGCCAACTTTGTACGCGCTGACAAGGACGTTTATTACAACCGCATTGACGTGGGCGAGAATTACAGCGTAAGATTTGAAAATTTAAAACTAGTTAGCAGGGTGGGCGATTACTCGTCCAAGGTGAATAACTACGTATTCCCAGACAATTCAAACACAATCATATTCCATAACATCGGTAGCATTGTCAAACGCGACATTGACCTACAAAACGTATTGGTTGTCAACAAAATCTTTGATGACACAACAAACATCAAGTTTAGAGAAGGCTACTCACTAGCCAACGCAGTTTTGAATCCAAGCCAAAAAGTGAAGATTGGCGACCTAGTTGATGATGTAAGTTTGGACTTTGAAAACATTGAACTCTCTTACTCAACCAAGGAAGTAGGTGACAATGTGAGCGTCATCTTCAAATTGCTCAACAACAGCGTGGGTCTAGTTGGCGCAAAAGCGAACAACTATTCACTCAAATTCCCAACTCTAACAGGTTACACCATTCACCCAAACCAAGTGACTATAACAGGCGATTTCGGTGAAATTACTATCGTGGACGTGGACAATAATTTGTATATGCCATTAGACTTGCAAATTAAGGTCACTGCCATTCGTGAAACCAGTGAAAGTTATGCTTCGATTTATGGCATTATCGAGCCACAACTTGCCAACAATAAAAACTTTGGCATAGGCTACAACATCGCATTGTACTCAAAAGGTTTTGAATACAAGATTATAAATGGCGCAGTAATGGTATTCATTACTCCACCAGCAGACTTGAATAATAGTCGAGTTGAAAATGTTTACAAACTCGTCACAACGCAAGACAATACTTCGGTAGAAAATATGACAATCACGACTGACGTGCAAAAGATTTCCTTCCGCACTAGCGAACTTGGCACTTTCGTATTAGTTGCCACTAGAAATCCAGTTCCTTTGTGGTTGATTATTGTCATCAGCGTAATCGTTGCATTGGCAATTCTATTCTTGTGCTTGTACTTGTTCGTAATCGTTCCTAGAAAACGTGAAAAAGCATACGCGAATTTTAGCAGACTTGAACCATAATTCATACACAATACAGGAGTTTTTATGACAGATTATGATATTGTAGTTGTAGGAGGAGGCCCTGCGGGGCTTTCTTCCGCAATATATGCTTTGCGTGCTGGCAAGCGTGTTGCACTCATCGAAAAAGGCTTTTTGGGCGGACAGGTGGCTTTCACTGCCAACATCAAGAATTACATCGGCTTTGAAAAAATTACAGGTATGGAACTTGCAGACAAAATGGCGAACCAAGCGCGCGAATACGGGCTTGTAAACATTACTGGCGAAGTGCTCGGCATTGAAAAACATCGCAACTATTTCACCATAAACCACACCAACGGAATGGTGAGTTGCAAGCGTATAATTTTGTGTATGGGCGTCACAGCCAAATATCTCAATGTGGTCGGCGAACGCGAATTCACGGGCAAGGGCGTAAGTTATTGCGCGACTTGTGACGGCAATCTTTTCAAGAATTTGGACGTTGCCGTCGTGGGCGGTGGCGACACTGCTTTTGAAGATATTTTGTATCTCTCGGCGCTCTGCCATAAAGTTTACGGCATTCATCGAAGCAAGGTGTATCGCGCGAATGATAAACTGCAAAAAGAAGTTGGCAGACTAGTGCGCGAAGGCAAGGTTGAACTCATCACCGACAGCGTGATTAAGGAAATTAAGGGCGATAAACATCTAACCGAGATAGAAATTTACAACACACTTGAACAAAAATCGTCAACACTCAACGTTCGCGGGCTTTTCGTGGCAATCGGGGCAGAACCTCGCACTGACTTTACGCGCGGACTAGTCGCCACTGATGAGCGCGGTTACATCAAGGTCAATGCACGCAAGCAGACGAGTGTCAAGGGTATTTACGCAGCGGGTGACATCACCAACACGAATTTGCGCCAGATTGTCACCGCGTGTGCCGACGGCGCAATCGCAGGTAGCGAATCTGCAAAATCAATACATTAAAAAACACAGCAATGTGTTTTTTATTTGTCTATTGGCGCACTTTGTGTTATAATGCAAGTATGAGTAACTATGTTTTGAACGAAGATTGGCAAAAAGTTTTGACGCCTGCATTCACGCAAGAATTCAAGCAAAAATTGTTTGGTTTCGTGAATGAACAGTACGCCACGCACCGTTGTTTTCCCACCAAAGAAAACGTTTTTCACGCACTCAATCTCACGCCAGTTGACAAGGTAAAAGTTGTGATAATTGGACAAGACCCATATCACACACCTTTGCAGGCTGACGGCTTGGCTTTTTCGTGTGCAGACGGCAAGGCACAACCATCTTTGCAAAACATTTTCAAAGAACTCTCCGCAGATTTAGGCGTGCCAGCACCAACCAAAACCACGCTTTATGGCTGGGCAGAGCAAGGCGTTTTGCTACTCAACAGCGTTTTGACAGTGCAAATGGGTATGGCAGGTTCGCACGCGGGTCACGGCTGGGAAGAAGTAACAAAGACTATCATCAAATATTTGGCAAGCCTTGACCGCCCAATCGTATTCATTTTGTGGGGTGGCTATGCACGAAAGTATGCCAGTCTCATCGACAAAAACAAGCATTTAGTGATTGAATCGGCTCACCCAAGCCCACTTTCTGCATACAACGGGTTCTTTGGCAGTAAACCATTTAGCCGTTGCAATGATTATTTAGTGAAAAATGGTTTGTCACCGATAAAATGGGAGAATAATTAGGAGAAAATATGTTCGTAAAATACATTTTGCCCACACTCATCATCGTGGGCGCGATTGCAATCAGCGCAATATTCATAGTGTTGAGTAAACATACAGCCAAGCACGCTAACCACACGTTCAGTTCGGCGGACGGCTTTATGGTAAAGCCAAGATTCATCAAATCGCAATACATTGAAATGTATCGTGCAATCAAGTCGGTTTTGCCGGAAAATATCATCATTCAAACCAAAGTTACACTTGACACTTTCATTCTGTACAACGGATATGAAGTTGATAAGAAAAAGTTGTTGAGCAAATATGTGGATATGGTGATATTTGCAGAGAGTGATTTTATGCCGATTTTGGCGCTGGACTTGTACAATTACGACACCACTTTGGAGTCAATGCAGGTGTTGAGAAAGGACATCGTCGGCTTGCTTAATTCGTGCGGAATACCTTGTATCTCTCTTCCTGTGGAAATGGCAAAAGACCCAACCAATTTGCAGAAAACATTGCTCGGCGCAATGAAAGAAAGCGACCTTAACAAAATAGGAGTGATTTAATGACAGACAAAACAAAATGTGTAATTATCGCGGGCTACACCAAGCAAGACAACATTGAATATAACTTGCAAGAAATCACCGAACTTGCACTGTCTTGCGGGCTTGATGTTGTAGGCAAGATTTATCAAATCATCACTACGCCAGACATTCGCACTTTTCTTGGTAAGGGCAAGGTGGAAGAATTGGCAAGCCTTGTTGAACAAACGGGCGCAGAATTGGTGGTTGTAGATAATCAACTGACCGGCAGTCAACTCAACAATATCGAAGAAGTGGTCAACGTTCGCACAATCGACCGCAATATGCTAATCCTAGATATTTTTGCGGGTCGCGCGCAGTCACAAGAAGGCAAATTGCAAGTCAAACTTGCCCAACTAAAATATAGCCTGCCACGCCTTGCGTCCATCAGCGGTAGCCAAGGTCGATTCGGTTCGTCTGGCGTCGGCTCACGCGGACCAGGTGAGAGCAAACTCGAACTTGACCGCAGACGCGTTAAATATGAGATTTCAGCCGTCGAAAAAGATTTGAACGACATCGCAAAGGCTCGCCAAGTACAATCTTTCAAACGAAAATCCACAATGAAAAACGTGGCAATCGTGGGCTACACAAATGCCGGCAAAAGTACGCTTATCAACAACATTACTAAGGCAAACACTTACGCTGATGACCGTTTGTTTGCCACACTCGACGTGCTCTCGAAAAAAGTTTGGGACGACGGCGTAGAATATGTGCTCACTGACACAGTGGGCTTTGTCAGTCGCTTGCCACACGAACTAATGAAGGCGTTTAGCGCCACATTGGGCGAAGCCAAAGACGCGGACGTCGTGCTTTTAGTTTTCGACCTAACTGACGACCTTTGGTACAACAAATTGCAAGTTGTCGAGAGCGTTTTAAACGACCTCGGCGTAGATAAAAATCGCATTATTTATGTGGGCAACAAAATTGACAGCGCGCCAAGCGAATATGTGGTCGGCGCGAGAGAGATTTTGAAGGAAAATTTGATAATGATTTCCGCGCGCAAAAACTCTAATATTGACGAACTGAAAAAAGCGATAAAAATTCGTTTGCAAAACACTTAACATAATTTTGATAGAAAGATATAATCAAATATGGAAATACTATATTAACGATAGTTTCTCTGCAAGATGACAGAGTGAGTAAAGAGTGATTGAGAGGTTTTATGAAGTGCGATAATTGTGAAAATATGGCAACCTACACGAGCATATTAGTGCAAAACGGCAAAAAGACAGAAGTGCACCTTTGCACCGAATGTGCCATCAAGGCGGGCGTCTTGAAAAAAATTGGTGGCTTTCCGTTTGCCAACTTTTTTGAAGTGCTAGAACCAAAGTTGCAGTCAGTTGACAAACAACTCTCTTGTTCGCGTTGCCATACCACTGCTACCGAGTTTTTGAACACGGGTAAGGTGGGTTGCAGTCAATGTTTCAATGACTTGCGCGAAGTGATTGCTCCTATGGTCAAGCGTTTCAATGCTGACCGCGGTCACAAACCGAACGCACACACAATGACGGACAAGCAAAAACAACTTTTCTCACTAAAAAATCAACTCAAAACAGCAATCGCCGAAGAACGCTACGAAGACGCGGGCGAAATCAATAAGCAAATCAAGATTTTGGAGGCGGAAAATGAACAATAATGGAGTATTTATTTCCACCAAAATTCAAGTTTTGCGTAATTTAAAAGATTACAAGTTTATCAGCAAAATTAGCCTTGATGAAGCAAACAAAGTAATAGAGAAAGTTTCATCTTTAATCACATCTGGATATAGGTTTAGGCACACAAAACAAATTGATGAGCGCGAAATAAACTATTTACTAAAAAAGCAACTTATCACCAAACCACTCGTTGCCCACAATGAGTTTAGCGCAGTGGGTGTGAGCAAAGACGGCAATATGAGTATTATGCTCAATGAACAAGACCACATTGTGACGACGGCTGTCGCATACGGGCTTGATGCGTCGGGGTTGTACGAACGTATGAAGCCTACACTTGACCAGATTGAGAACGGTCTGTCGCTCGCATACGATGACGAATACGGCTATCTCTGTTCGTCACTCAATGACATCGGCTCGGCAATGCACGTATCAGTTGATATCTGCCTTGTGGGGCTTAGTCAAATAGGTGAATTAGACGGAATTGTGTCGCATTTAACTCAAATTGGCTTTTCTATGCGTCCATTGAAACTAAAAAACTCATATTTGTATGAGATAGAGAACGCCAGTTGTTTGGGACAGAATGAACAAGACATCATTAACGGCATTCAAACAGTCGCTATGAGATTGCAAGAGTGCGAAATGAACGCTCGACGAATGATTTACGAAAGCCAGCCAGACGAAATTACAGATATGGTGCGCCGTGCCTATGGAGTGGTGAAGAATTGTTATCGCATATCATATCGCGAACTCAACGAACTAGGTAGTGAGTTGCGTATGGGTGCTAGCCTTGGACTAGTTGACATCGACGTGAAGTCACTCGACGACGCAATAGCGCACAACAACATAGAAACACTTATTTTCAAGGGTGAAAAAATGGACGGTTACGAAATCACTCTTGCAAAGAATATTCAAAACGCATTAAAGGAGAACTAATGTACAATCTTACAGATTTGGCGCAAGTCGCAATAAAGAATGCCACAATCGTTGCCAGCAAGCAAGGCTACATAGTCGGCACAGAGCACATTTTGTATGGACTTGCGAGTGTGAGCGAGAGCAAAGCCAGTAAATTGCTGTCCAGTTTCGGCGTAAAGGAAGAAGAGTTGTATGACATTCTAATGTCAAACCAAGAGAGTATGCAGATTTCCAATTCTCTCGAATACACTCCCCGCACCAAAAAACTATTTGCCATCGCAGATATGATTGCAAAGAAAATGCGCCAGTCATTCATCAGCACCGAGCATATGCTTTTGGCACTTTTGTCGCAGAACGACAGCGTGGCAATCAAGATTTTGGCAGGCATTTACAAACTTAACGTGTTTGAAATGCGTAACAAACTTGTCCGCATTCTTGCCAACAGTCCAACCGCGGAGAATAGTCAAAACAATGAAGTCAATTTTGACGGTTTTGAGCAGGTCGGCAATGTGAAAAATCGCCAGTACGACCCAGAGCCATCAACAAAAACCGAGAGCAGTTTGCCAAAAGAACTTTTAGATATGGGCAGTGACGTCACTCTGCGCGCACGCCTTGGCAAAATCGACCCAATCATCGGGCGCGAAAACGAAATTGAGCGCGTGATTGAGATTTTGTGTCGTAAGACTAAAAACAACCCAGTGCTAATAGGCGAGGCGGGTGTCGGCAAGTCGGCAATTGTCGAAGGCTTGGCATTGAAAATTGTCAAAAATGATGTTCCACAGATTTTGCGTGGCAAGACAATCTACTCGCTCGACATCGGCGGGCTAATGGCGGGCACGAAATATCGTGGTACAATGGAAGAGAAACTCAAAAACGCCATTGAAACCATTATTAATGATAAAAATATTATCGTCTTTATTGACGAAATCCACACGCTTGCAATGGCGGGCAGTGACAAGGGCGATGTGAACCCAGCAGATATGCTCAAACCATATCTCGCACGCGGAGAAATGCAAACAATCGGCGCAACAACCACGGACGAATATCGCAAATATATTGAGAAGGACAAAGCGCTTGAACGCCGTTTCCAACCAATTATGGTTAATCCGCCATCGGTTGAAGATACCATTACCATTTTGAAGGGTTTGCGCGATAGTTACGAAGCCTTTCACAATGTGAAAATCAGTGACGAAGCGATTGTTTCTGCGGTTAAACTCAGTGACAAATACATTCTCGACAGAAGTTTACCGGACAAGGCGATTGACCTTATAGACGAGGCGTCCAGCCGTGCCAAAGTGATGAATAATTACGACAGCAAAGACGCGGTCGAGATTGAGAAACGTTTACAAACTTTAGAAGCCAACAAACAAGACGCCATCGTGCAAGAAGATTTTGAAAAGGCGACCCGACTTCGCGACGAACTCAGCCAAGCAAAGCAAGAACTTTTAGCCTTACGCAATCAAAATAGACCTAATGAGCGCAACGAAATCATAATTGATGAGAACGCCATTGCGGAAGTGGTCAGCAAGTGGACGCAAATTCCACTCACCAAACTCACCGAAACCGAAAGCGAACGCCTTTTGAATCTCGAAAGCAAGTTGTCCTCGCGTGTCATAGGTCAGGACGAAGCCATTACGCAGATTGCACGTGCCATTCGCCGTAGTCGTATGGGCATTCGCGATGACCGTCGTCCAATCGGCAGTTTCTTGTTCTTGGGTAGCACGGGCGTGGGCAAAACCGAACTTTGCAAAGCCCTTGCCGACGCGCTCTATGACAACGAAAACCAAATGATTCGTCTAGATATGAGCGAATTTATGGAACCACACTCTGTTTCCAAACTCATTGGCGCGCCACCGGGATATGTCGGCTTTGATGATGGCGGTCAACTCACCGAGCAAGTCCGCCGTAAACCTTATAGCATCGTGTTGTTCGATGAGATTGAAAAGGCGCACCCCGACGTGCTCAACATCTTGCTCCAAATTCTCGACGATGGCAGACTCACCGATACGCAAGGCAGAACGGTAAGTTTTCAAAATTGTGTTATAATCTTGACCAGCAACATAGGCAGTGATAAACTTTCAAGCAAGCGCATTGATTTTGGTTTCAACCAGAACAGCGAAACCAGTCGCAACGAAGCCATTATGGACGAGTTGAAGCGCAAATTTAGACCAGAATTTATAAATCGCCTTGACAACATCATCATATTCAACAAACTGACTAAGGAAAATATGGTGCAAATCACCAAAAATATGCTTATCAAAGTGTCTAAGTCGCTTAAAGAACGCAATATCAATTTGCGCTTGACAGATAAGGCGGTTGACTATCTGGTCGAAAAGGGTAGCAATGAAGAATACGGCGCACGTCCAATGCGTCGCCTAATCACCACCGAGATTGAAGATGAACTTGCTGATATGATGCTTCGCGGTGACCTTTTGGACAAAACGGAAGTGTTGATTGATTGCGTCAACAAAAAATTAGTTTTTAACACAAAATAAAATTGACAACATAAAAAAATTAATGTAATATGAAATTACAAATTAAAGGAGAACATTATGAATAGTCCAGAAAAATTAATGGAAAAATTTACTAAACTCGGTTGCGAAAACGTTGCTGTTGCTTACAAAGTAACTAGTGGCAGAAAGGAAGATATGATTGTCGCTACCGTATCTTGCATTTATCACGGCAAAAATATGTCTGTGAAGGGCGAAGGCAAAAACAATTACGTTGCAGCATCAACCGCTTTTGATGTTCTTAGAGGTAAAATCGCAGAAGTTAAAGGCAAAAACAGTCCAAAAGGCAGACGTAAACCAAACGTTCCAGAGGAAACTAACGAACTTTAATATTTGATAGACAATGAACATAACAATATTAGGCTCGGGAAGATGGGCATCGACTATTGCTTGGCTTTGCGCCCAAAACGGCAACAAATTGCTAATTTGGGAACGCAAGTTTGCAGAAAGACCCGAAAGCGAGTTTTTCAAGACAAAGCGCAACGAATATGTCGATTTAATCGACGCCGACCTTGAATTTACTCACGACCTTGGCAGAGCGTTGAATTTTGGCGAGTATGTGATTATTTCCATATTGAGCCAGAATGTCAACGAACTTATGCAAGAAGTCAAGCGCATTCCCGACTACGAAAATAAAAAATACGTCCTTGCAATGAAGGGCGTGGAGCAGAACACTGGCAGAACGTTGAGCGAGATTTTGCGCGACAATGGCGTACACAAGCAAAATATTTGTGTAATAGCCGGGCCAGGTCACCCACAGTCGATTGTCAAGGGCAAAAACACGCATATGGTGGTTGCCGGCTATGATTCGGCGCTTGCCAATCGTTTGATTGACGCGCTGAACAACCCGAACTACACGCTTTACCCAATGCACGATGTGAAAGGCGTTGAACTCTGTGGCGCTGCCAAAAATGTTTATGGCGGTTTGGCAGGTATGTGCGTGGGCTCAAACAACGACACTCTTCGTGGTTCGCTGATGTGTGCCAGCCTTGCTGAGATGGAAAGTTATCTCGAAGCAATGCAATGTATGCCAAAGACGGCACGACGTTTGCCACTCTTGGGTGACTATGACGCAACAATGTATGACTTGAATAGCCATAACCTTAATTATGGCATAGAGATTGTCAAACAAAACACCAAAGACCCAAAACTACCCTTTGTGTCAATAGAAGGTAGGCAAGCGGTTAGTGGCTTGCTTGAACGTATGAAAAGGTATAACAACCAAGTCAGCGACACAATGCAGTTGCAAGCATACTTGCTTGAAACTTATAAGGCAATCATTGACGGGGCAATTACGCCTGCCAATGCAATCATTGCCATTAAACAAGCAATCGGCAAGGTTTATGCCAGCGACAATTTATATAACAAATATTAGTCAAAAAAATACACATTCGTATGTGTATTTTTTTTATTCCACATTTTTGATTGAGCCGTTTTGCATATAGATAGTTTTTGTTGTGGCGAAATCCACTTTTTGATTGCACGCAAGCAAGCATATTTGGCAGTTTGCGATAAGGTCGTCAAGGATTTTTTTGGATTGTTCGTTTGGCATATATTCCACTAGCAATAAATCCACTTTTCTAACGCAAAGACGCAATAGTGACACGATGTATTTTTCTTCACTAGTCAAATTGCACGCCAATTTGTCTGCGAGAATATTTAAGCCGTATTTGTCTAACACTTTAAGCGCGATTTTCTCGCTTTCGTTTTCGTCAAGGTGACGAATTATGTTGGGGTAGCAGAGATTGTACAACACGCTTTTGTTTTCAAACAGTGTCGCTACTTTTGGTGCATACCCGATAAGGTGTTGGTCTATTTCTGTTTTGATTTTGCCAGAATAGAATCTATCAATGCCCGCCACCGCACGCAAAACAAACGCGTTCCCAGACGTTTCGTCGCCGACAAGTTGAAGTTTGTCGCCACAATTTAGTTCCGCGCAAAAGTTATATAGCGAAAAATATTGTTTGACATATTTGATAGATAAATTCTCAATCTTTAACACCTTCACATTTTAACATATATAACTGTTTAGCGCAAATCATTTTTTATTTAAAGTGTCCATTATGTTATGTAGCATATTTTTTTGTTCATTGTTGAGATATGGCATAAGCGTGTCTGTCATCTTTTGCATATTTTGTTCGTCCCACCTGCCTTGGCTTTTCATTGCTTGCGTTTGGCGCAAAAGTTCTGTCATCAATTCTTGCTGGCTCAAATCTTTATATTTGTTGATAGTCTGTTCATAGTCTTGCGTCGTTTGCTCCGCGCTAGGCTTTGGTTCGTTCTTTGGTGGGGTATAATTATTTGAAAAAGTCTTGAAATCCATAAATCACCTTCACTAATAAATGTATGCTTGCATATAAATAAGTGTGTAAAGGGGTGAATTATGGACATTGCGACACTTTTGCCGTTGATAAATATGCTCAATCAAGCGAACAACAACCAATCAGTCAACGCAAAACCCACCGAACAACCACTCGTAATGTCGCAAGCAGATAAGGACTTCGTAAAGAAAAACACATCAATGTTTCCGGCGTCCTTTGTTCCGCCAAAAGACTTTCCGCGTGCGCAAACTAGCCAACAACCACAGCCCGCTGACACGCTAAACCAAGCCGAGCCAGTAAGCGTCCAACCCGCACCAAAGCAGAGCGCTCCAAATATGGACTTGAACGCACTTCTGCCCCTGATTAACAATATGGCTGGCAACGGCGTCAACACCGAACAGATTACCAAACTTATGTCTGGGTTTAACGGCTCAGGTGATATTGGCGGACTCATAAATTTGGTGTCATCAATTAGTCAAAACAAACTCAAAAAAAATAAGCCAAAACCTAACAAACAGATTATCAACAATCGCAATCAAGATATAATTTTTACAGACTAAAAAAAGAACGAAATTGTTCTTTTTTAGTTTTATAAAACGTGTTTAATATTTTTCTTATCGCTTAATTTGTAGAATATAATTTTTTTGCCGATTGTGCATACCACGTCCGCACCGAGTTTCGTTGCAATGGCGCACAATTCGTCGTCATTTGGCATCGCAATCGATTGCAAAAGGCTAACTTTTACTAACTCGTGGTTGTAAAGCGCTTCACTTATTGCGCCGATTGTATTTTCGCCGAAGCCGTCCTTACCGACATTGACAACGGGCTTCAACGTGCTTGCCAAACTGCGAAGTTTGATTCTATCTTTTTTATTTAACATAACTTTCTCCTTAATCTACCATTTCGAATTGTTGGTCACCGAACAATACCGTGTCGCCCTCAACAGCGCCTTTTTCCTTTAACATATCAAAGATACCTTTTTCTTTGATTTTTGACATAAAGTAGCCAAGCGATGCCGTGTCAGTGAACACGATTCCGCGTTGCAATTCGTCAATGTATCCACCGCTCACGCGATAGGTATGCGGTGCGACCATTTCAATGTTGATGCTGGTCACATCTCTTACATCGATTCGCTCAATTTCTGGCTTGATTGGCTCTGGCACTGGCAAATTTTTCAACTCGTTCCAAGTGGTTTTCAAGAGTTCGTCCACGCCTTGATTAATTATTGCACAGATTGGAACAATAGGGAACTTTGTCTTGGTTTTGGTCTTGAAAGATTTTATGCGCTCGTCCAAATCGTCAACCATATCAATTTTTGTAAGAGCGATAATCTGTGGCAGTGTTGCTAGGCGCGCATTAAACTTTTTCAGTTCATCGTTAACGACTTTATAGTCAGCCACTGGGTCATTGCCGTTCACTCCGCTGATATCCACAACGTGAATGAGTAGGCGAGTGCGCTCAATGTGTGACAAGAAGTCGTGACCAAGTCCAACGCCTTCGCTCGCGCCTTCAATAAGCCCCGGAATGTCCGCCACAACAAAACTATTGTCGTAATATTTCGCAATGCCGATATTTGGTGTGAGTGTAGTAAACTCGTAATTCGCTATTTTGGGTTTTGCACTAGTGATGATTGATAGTATTGTGCTTTTGCCAACGTTTGGTTTACCGATGAGTGCGACATCTGCAATCATTTTGAGTTCAAGTTGCACTTGATAAGGCTTGCATACTTCGCCTAGTTGTGAGAATTGTGGTGCTTGACGTGTAGGCGTTTTGAAAAACGCGTTACCGCGTCCACCGCGACCGCCTTGCAAGATTACCGCGCGTTCGCCGTCGGCATACATATCTGCCACAACCTTACCGGTATCGACATCGCGAATAACTGTGCCACAAGGTACTTCAATGACGATGTCTTGACCGTCCCTGCCGTTGCGAAGTCCGCCATCACCATTCTCACCATTTTCTGCCACAAATTTACGTTTGTATTGAAAATCTATGAGAGTGTTCTTGTTTCGACTAGCCAGGAAAATAACACTGCCACCTTTACCGCCATCGCCACCCGATGGACCGCCATTTGCGACATATTTTTCTCTGCGCCAACGTACGACGCCGTCACCGCCGTTGCCCGCTTTAATTGTAATTTTAACTTTATCTATGCTCATACTTATCCTTATAATATTTACAATAATTTTGCATCTTACACTCTTCGCATTTTGGTTTCTTGCTAATGCAATGATATCTGCCGAAGAGAATCAAACGCAAGTGAAGTTTGTCCAAACAATCTTTGTCAAATACTTCATAAATTTTTCGCTCCACTTCCAAAGGTGAATCTTTTTCATCGCTAATGCCCAATCGGTCGCATACGCGATGAACATGAGTGTCAACCGCCACAACAGGTAGCCCGAAGCACTCGTTTAAAACTACGTTTGCAGTCTTTCGTCCAACCCCGCGCAAAGTTTGTAAAACGTCGCGGTCAGTAGGCATTTCGCCATTGTACTTTTCCACGATTTCGCGCGAGCATTCTTTAATGGCTTTTGCTTTGGAATTGTAGAACCCACACGAGTGAATAATATCTTTCAAAACTTGCTCATCAAGTGCTGTCATTTTGTCCGGAGTGGGTGCTATGGCAAAAAGTTTTGGCGTTACCATATTGACGCGCTTGTCCGTGCATTGCGCAGACAAAATTGTGGCAATTAAAAGTTGGTAGGGTGTTTCATAATTTAGTTCACATCTAGCCACGGGAAACATCTCTTCCAAATACGTTAACAATTCTTTTTGTTTTTCCATAAGTTTATTATAACACACAAGAGAATCATTTTCAATGATTTGTAAAAATTTGTTTACAATTAATTTTATTTAAATACTATCTATACAT
>ERZ1034755.104-NODE-104-length-27697-cov-14.378771_pt1 | contig 27697 bp, 30 predicted proteins | sample MGYA00520596_ERZ1034755 | MGnify/ENA primary metagenome ERZ1034755 (study PRJEB33766, sample SAMN09781701) | gut metagenome | biome: gut microbiome | host: Homo sapiens | place: Madagascar | study: EMG produced TPA metagenomics assembly of the PRJNA485056 data... | reverse complement strand
ACTATAGATAGGCAAGCGTTTTCTTTATGTTCTTCTTTAACTTCTATCACAATTCCTAATTCTGTGACATCAATATATAAGAACTCTTTCCATGGATGTACTAATCTTAAAGAAATTAAAGTTGACAACACAGAAAATTCAATCCCAGGTGCACCTTGGGGTGCGGAAAAAGCAACTGTAATTTGGTTGAGGTAATTATGAAATTAGGTACTAAAAATATTAAAATTTTAGCATATAATGAAGAAGTCTATATTGATCTCTTAAATGGTACAATTAAGAGTTTTAATATACCAGATGGTGTTACTGAAATAAAAAGTTATTTATTTTATAATTGTACAGCTTTAAGTTCAGTTACTATTCCTAATTCTGTGACAACAATAGAAGCAAGCTCTTTTGAAAATTGTACAGCTTTAAAATCTATTACAATTCCTAATTCTGTGACAGATATGAGTGGGGGTTCTTTTCGCTCTTCGGGATTAGAATCTATTACAATTCCTAATTCTGTGACAGATATGAGTGGGGGTTCTTTTGAAAATTGTACAGCTTTAAAATCGGCAACTTTGTCGAATTCTTTAAATGGATTGAATTCTCTCTTATTCGCCGATTGCACTTCGCTGACTTCTATTACAATTCCTAATTCTGTGACATATATAAGTTGGAGTGTTTTTAGTAATTGTACCTCATTATCTTCAGTCACAATTGGTGATTCTGTGACAACTATAGATTCAACTGCGTTTAAGAACTGCACAGCTTTAAAGTCTATTACAATTCCTAATTCTGTGACAATTATAGATTCAACTGCGTTTAAAGGTTGTACAAATCTAACATCTATCATTGTAGAAGATAAGATTCAAGGTGCTATCACTGGAGCACCTTGGGGTGCGGAAAATGCAACTGTAACTTGGACCGGTAACGATGGACCAGGGAAAATTTAATATCCATCAGCGAGCCAATTGATTTCGCCGTTCACATATTCCCCAGAGGCTAGGCTTTTTAAGCCTACTTTGAAGGATTCTTTGGATATTTCTCTAACATCTGCAATAGCAGCTTCTTCGGCGTATAATATAGACGCCATGATTTGCGGTGAAGTATAAAATCTCTTACTAAATTTAATCTCAGTAAGTTCACCGGCTTTTACTTCAGATTTGCCTTTTTCCACAGTATCTTCTACATCTACGTAAACTGTGGAATCAACAACTGAGAATCGACCATTTAATGGTGGAATCGTTAATCTAAAGCCAACGTAAGCGTCTTGATATTCATATTCCCCGGGGATAAACGGACGAACTTCTTCATAATTAACTGGACAATTATTACCTACCCAATCATCGAAATCAAAATCTCCATAATCACCAGCTTCAAAATCGAATAAAACAGTATCACCTTGTTTTTCATCGTTGTCAAATAGGAAGAATTTACTTTCGACGACTCGTTTATCAATATAACGTAATGGAACTTCACTTACAATGATTTCTTCGTTGCATAATTTATCAACGATTCGAGAATAAGAATCGCTTATTGTGATAAAACTCTCTGAAACAATTTTATCAACACTTTTCTCGTAAAAATCACGAACTTTAATTCCTAAATCTTTTACTTTTTTCTCGACAACTTTACTTTCCCAATCGTCAAAAGCAAAAGATTCGCTTTCCTTCATTGTAGCTTGGCGCTCATAATACCAAGTTTCGTAGGGATAGAGCATTCTCTCGGAATCGTATCCAATTCCGTTTAAATTATCGTAAGTCCACTCTACCCCTGACCAAATAAGCATATTACATTACTTCAAATTCAAATTCCATTGAAAATTTAGTATCTGCAGCTCCTGTAAATGGAGTTTCAAATACTAATCTATCGAACATAGAGCCACCAGTAGCAGCGTTAAATACACCACCTTCAGTAATAGTTCCTAAGACAGCACCTCTATCCCAATCAGCTTTAATCGAGAATTTTTTAGATCCAGAGGCCCAAGTCCAAGTTCCGGCTTTACGATATTTTTCAGCGACTAATGTTGTTTGTGTTTCGCTAGTTGCTGTTGTTCCAGTACCAATGGCGACATGAGATAATTGTGCCGGTCTTTCAGAACTAATTAAAGATGAAATAATAATATTAAAACCACTGTTGACAATCATATTATGTTGTTCATAAACTTCAACTCTACCATCGTCGTGAGTTAATGTTACTCTACCAGTGCCTTTAAATTTGATTTTGTCAGTCATATTGAGCTCCAAAATATAGTTTTGTAAACAAAGTTAGAGGTTCACAATCAACTCTAACACTATCTTTTATATTAGCGTATTCTGCTGAATAATCAAGAGTTAAATCAACATCGCTTTGTGTAATCATAATACTAATGTAATCTAAGTATTTTTTATACGAAAATTCGCACTCGGCTTGTATTCCATCACTTCTTTTTATGTGAATTTTACCGCCATCGAGATATACATCTAAATAATTAGAAAACGAATCGGTTAATCTAACAATTTTAATGAAATCCGGAGTCGCTGCGTCTACAAATACTTTAAATCTTATTGAGAAGGTTTCTTTTAAATTAATATCATATTTTAACTTCATTAATTTATTAAGAACTAAACCTTTATCATATTTAGCGTCAGCAAATGTAATATTTGCCGATTCGTTAGGTTCTACTTCACCTTTAACATCTTTTAATGTATTATTAAATCTCAAACCTAATTTCTCAAGATATTTAGAATTTGGTTTTGCAATCGTTATAAGTTTTTCGATCTTACCACCATAATTTGAAGCGTCTTCCGAATTTAACCAAGTTGTAGATTTACCTTGTTCAGAATCCCAAGCCCATTGTAAATCTTCCCAAGTCAATCTCTCACCATGTCTAAGAAATTCTGCTTCATACCAGTTACGAGCAATAGTGTCTTGTTTTTCACCATCTTTGGTTACTCGAGGTAAGTGTATCGGGAAAAAGTGCTCAGCATTGGAATATCCGTCAAGCATGGCCATTGTACCTTGTGGTCCATCTTTGCTTAATCCGTGAGTTGTACCAAACCAAGGGGTCAATTCCTCAGGATAATATTCCGGAGAGTTTTTAAATTTATTAACTTTTCCCAAAGCGTTATCTATCTCAAGAAGCACATTTCTATTTTGCTTTAAGTTTTGTTTAATCTGTGCATACAAAGCTTTTTCACAATAAATACCTTTTCTTGAAATAGCTTTAATAAAGAATTTGGCGTCACTAGAGAAACCCGGATTCAACACCGTGTTATTGTCACCGCTAACAGTGAATAAAGTAATACCGGATTCCCAACCAGCACCGGTTCTAACTTCGTAAGATACGTAGTTTTCGGGATCAGCTACCCAGTCAAAACGCAGCGAATCGAGGTTTGGTGTCACATAAAGTTTTTTAACATTCTTTGGGGGATTAAGAGCTCCATAAGCAACACTAGGGTATTCGGATTGTTGACCTGCAGCGTTAAATGCTTTAATTAAGAATTGGTGTGTATTTTCATCTTCAATCTTAGTGTGATAATATTCCAATTCAGTAACACCTGTAGCAATTAAATCTGCGCTTGCCCAATCGCTACCTTCACGAATCTCATAATAAGAAGCTTCTTCAAGAGAATCCCATGTTAAATGAATATTCTCTATGTTTCCAGTAGCTTGGAAGTTTTGAACTTTTCTAGGAGCTTCACTTGCAACTTCACTAACTTTGAAATCAAATATAGGAGCCGTATCCAAACTAGGATATAATCCCAAGGTTGTCCCCGGAAGTATCTTAAATTCATAATTTCCAGCTGGGTGACCATATATAATATTTCCGTCTTCTACTTTTCTTTGTACCCATTCTCCCGATTCGTCCCCTTGAAGGCGTGAGTAAACAATGAAACTACCATCATAATATTTATAGTGGTCCCAATCTAATTCTATACCAATCATCAAAGAGTTTTGTAATCTATCCAAATTATAAAATTCTTTGAAATTAGCGTCTTTAATGTGTGGAATAATACTATAATCAGGACGAGTATCGGAATCATTATCTTCTAACTCAATTCCTGTATCGGCTTCTTGTTGCTTTAATCTGTGAATTTCGATAGCTGATATAGAAATTTGGTCTGGATTACCTTGATTCTCAGATATTGAAATCACTCTAAATGGTTTCGGATTTCCGTAAGTACCGTCAGTACCAGATAATGTAAACACTGCCTTTTCAAAAATATTGGTCGGCAAAACGTTATCCAATCTTAGTTCTTTAACTCTCCCAAATTCAGTATTTTCTACTGCACATCTAAATAAATTATAAGATGTCTGGATATTAAATTCGTAAGCAACCGCCGGTTCGATAAATACATCATCTCTCAAATAAACAGTGGAGCGGTCAGGCGAAATTCCTTTAATTCTTCCTGTTTGAGAATAATTCATTGTCGGGTCGGCAACAAGGATTGTGTCAAATAAATTGACATTCATTGCGGCACGGTTTGTAGAAAAAGAAACTGTCATTGTTTCTTTTAGACTCGTAATTAAACGATAGCGTGCTTTACGAATCGCTTCACTTTCTTTAATGCAACCAATCGCGTTAAAGTCATAAGGAATACGTCCTAATTCCTCAATGTCTTCTTTACCGTATGGAGTCGTAACTCTACGTCTATTTTCTTCCCAATTTAGATTAGGGTCAACATAAGTTACAGTATAATCATTGTAACGAGCGGAAGGTTCACTGAACGTATATGTAAATCCGTCAGGGGTAACATTCGTTGGATTAAAGATTTGTACAGCTGGTTTTTCTGCGTCTTCATAAGTTAAACGCACTAATCCCATTGCGTCTTCATAAATAAGCGCGTTAAAGCTAGCAGCTATATAATTCAACATCTCTGGACCAGACTGAGATTCCGTAATTAAATAGTTAAATGTATAACGAGGTTCTAATCCGCCACTTCCATTATCAACCATTTCATCGCAGTATTTACCGGCTTCGTAAAAATCCCATTTATCAGGTGTTACTGGATAATAAGCGTTTACACCATATCTGTCGTTTACAATTAAATCATATAAGCACCATGCCGGATTGTTAGTCCAAGCAATTTTAAATGTTCCGTCCCACAAACCATTATAGGTGTGAGTTTCAGGATTATAGTTTGAAGGTACTTTGATTTTAAGTAATTTATAAATACCATAAATGTCAGGTAAAGAACTAACTTGTTCGCTAGTCTTAATTGTTAAATGTGCGATTGCTGTATTCTTAAACTCTTTATCATTGGCGTCAACTTCTTCATATTGTGAGAAATATAGCGTGAAGAAATATCCATAACTACCGGTAGAAGAAGCTTGTGAAACACGAATTACTTTGATTTCATAAACAACTCCTTCTTTATCATCTCTTACAACAGGGATACGATAATCTTTTACATAAGTAGAAGTAGTTTTACCATTTATGTATAAATCATTAAGTCCATAAGTAACCCAGCGACCTTCTTCCCAATCACTTTTTCTATATTCAATTCTAAACTTACCGGTGGCGTTATTTACATTACCTTTTTTATCAGAAGAATATAAAGCACCTATTCCGATTCGCACATCTATATAGTCGATGTTTGCACTTGAAGTTTGTCTTGTCAAAGAACTTCCTTGCTCTTTTAATTCCAAACCTACAACAGTGCCTTTTCCAATACCACCTAATGTGAATTTTATTTTTTCGTCTTTACTTTCGTCACCTTGTGTTAATTGTAAAGTATAATCTGTAAAATTCTCTTGCCCATCTGAAGCAAGTAATGGTGTATCGTTAATAAAAAACGAACGCTTACCGTTTTCTAAACCTTCAATCGGGCCTTCACAAAGACCTAAAACAAGTTCCGCATTATCGTCATTTCTTAAATTATCATCTTCAGTATGAGTTTTTTTACTTCCACCACCAGAGAAAGTCAAATTCATTTAATTATCCTCCAACAACACCAGAACTTACCCCGCTTTGTCTATCAACAGCTTGAGTATTTACTGATAAATATTGTCCTGCAACTTTATATAATCCATAGCCAATAGGGATAGGAGTACCAATTTTTGTAGTATTTCCGTTATTACCAAATGTACGTGAGGATTCGGAATTATCAAACGATGTATCTGTTGAAGGAGCCAAAAGTAAACTAACACCAGATAACATCATGGATAAACCAATACCACCGATAATACTTGACGTAGTTGAACCAAACCACCCCAATCCAGCTAAACCGAAAGCCCCCGGTCCCAAAAACACAGCTGCCGTTAATATTATTGCCCCAACAGCTATCATTGTCCAAGGGGGAGAGTTTCCGCCACCACTAGCTGAAAATATAGGATAAATATTTAATTCCGAACTTCTAATACCACTAGATAAACCTATGGCGTCTGGACATTCTGCGACTCGGCATATAAATCTTTTACCGTCTTTGCGAAATAATTTATCTCTAAATTGGTTTGTAAGCCCACGAATAGCCTCAACTGGAGTATCTGCATTTACTTCATATTCCTTTGGACATATTCTCTTCAAAGCACCGTGAAATATAATCTTAACTAACATCTATGCCCTCGATAACTACAGTTCCTCTATTAGAAACTTTATAACACGAAATTTTGTCTTTGCCAACTATAAAATGATATAAATAATCCCAATTTACAAAGGAATCATAATCTTCTTTACTTAAATTAGAACTTTTATTTATATGCGTATGAAACGTGGCTATTACATCGCTTTTTTCCATTTTATCTAAATCATAACAGGAAAAAGTAAAATTATCACTTTTCTCATCTGCACAATTTTCTATTTCAACAACTTCTCCAGAACGAAGAATATATCCACCTCTTTCAATGCCGTTATCAGAATACATGGATTTTAATTTTTCGAAAGTATCTTTATTTAGTTCCATATTCTATCTTCCTTTCTTCAGGTACATCTTTATGACGTATGCGAGCTAAAGTATTATTGCGGAAAACACCCATATATCTATCTACACTCGACAATCTATCTTGTACATGATGTAAAATGCGATTATTTCCAACCCAGATTGCAGCGTGTGAAGCCACTGAGCAACCTAAGGCGATTAAATATAAATCACCGACTTGTGGAGCTTGAGAATCATCAAGTAAATAGAAACCTTCGTTACGGAAATTATCCATATAAAGATTTTGGCCCTTATTCCACCAAAACTCAACACGAGCATAATCTGTCAACTCAATTCCAAACTCGTTTTTATAGAAATCTCGAACAAGACTATAGCAATCGGTACTTCCGTGAACAAATTTACGTCCTATGTATTTTGAAACATCTACTTCCATTATTTTAACTCCGTAAACGGAAATTCAGGAGGCATATATCTTCTTGCCGGAACATTGAAGTTTACACCATCCATGGGGTTTCTTAATTCTACTTGTATTAATTGTTTATTAACAGTTTTAATAAACCAAATTATCCAAGTCTTTTTCTGATAAACAGGTCTATTGTTTATAACATCATCGTATAATACTAAATAACGATTTACAACAGCTCTGTTTAACAATCCACTTCTAATAAATGTAGAATAAACCCCGTCTGGATTTGCTAAACTTAATGTTGGCCGAGAATACGAATCGGCAGTTGCGCTAGAATATCCTTCAAACAAAAGAGGTAATCCAGTCCAATCGAATCCATTCCAATTAACAGAGTTATTAGCTTTTAAATGTAGATAACTTCCATCTGCTAATTTAATTTCGTAAAATTGAACAATGCCATCACCAATAAGTTTCTGTGCGTCTTCCAAATGCTCTTCCGGAATATCACAAACTCTAAGTGAAGTATTTTTAGCGTCAGAACTAACCTCGCTGTATAAATTTCCACTAGCCTCTGTTGTTTCTCCAGTTCCCTCATCGTAAGTATAACGAGTTACAGATACTCTATCAATAACATTATTTGCTATGAAATCGTGAAAACTTCCCGATTCGTCAACGACGTTAATATAGTAAACATCTTGCTCAATTTTATTGACGCCACGCCAGAGATAGGTTTCGGTTTGTAAACTTTCACCTTCGACAATTCTCTCTACGACGTTGTGAAAATTAAACTCGTATAAGTATCTCATTCAGACACCTCTTGCAAACTCACCGTGAAGTCTTTGACGACCGCTTTTTTTCCGTCGGTTTGTGGGATTTTGAGAGGCTCTGCAAAACGTACAGGTACATTGCCGAATTGCTCGTCTTTGTAAATAAAAGTTTGATAAGTGCCCATAGTTTCATAAAACGAACAAAGTGCAGCCACATTGTCTTTCTCCTTATTAGTTTCGTAATCAATTTTATCATCTTTGAAATAATATCTAAATCCAGTAAATGTTAATTCAAACTTCTTTAGCATTGGAGAATTAGGCTTTGAAACAAAAGCATATCCGTTACCTAACTCTATTGTATCTGAGTTATTGATATAATCAAAGTTTCTTTTGTGATTAGGAAAATTAAAAGTTTCCATTATTTTCTCCCTGCTACAACTGATTGAATTAATCTTTTAGTTTGACCGCCATTACGAATATCTCTAGAGATTGTCGCAATAATATCATTTGGACCCATTTGGGCTTCCTCTTCTTTAGATACAACCCAAACATTAACTACTGAAGGCTCTGAAGCAGATTCATTATCGTAGCTCATTCCACCTAATTGAGCAGCTGTGTTAGATAATGTTTGTGCCGCATTTGTGTTCAAATCGTTTAAGAAGTTAGTACCCAAAGCGTCAACTGCTGATTTTTTAAGTACATATTCACCCGGCATAAGTTTTGCACCGACAGAATCTCGATTCGCAGTACCACCACGGACTAGGCCACCGGTAGCAGAATGCGTGGTGAAACTTCCAGAAGAAATAACTCCTCCACTTTCCGTTACTCCATTGCCCATGAAATAATTAGCACCGGCTTCTATTGCCTTAAAGACTATCATTTTGATAATCATTTTATTTAAATCTTCAACAATAGAACGCGCCATGTCTTTAAATGATTCTTTTACAGACTTAGAACTTGTGCTAATCTCGTATAAAGCGTCACTTAATCCATTACCAACGTCTTCAGCAAATAATTTACCCAAACTTACGCTATCATATTGTTTAGCCATTTCTTGTACAGTTTTGTACCACCCTTCGGTAAATTTTTCCCATGGGGACAAACTACTGTTACGTATAGCGTTTAATTTATCATTTAGCGTACTTAATTGTTCGTTGATATTATCTAACGATACATTATCTAAATTACCAAATTCACCTTCAACTTGTTGAATGCTTTTATCCAAAGATAACATTGTCGAAACAACGTTATTTGATTTTCTATCGGCTTCTTCAACAGAAATTTGACCTTTATTAACTGCGTCAAACAAATCTCCGTATGATTTTTTCATATCATTTAAGGTTTGTTTATTGACAACTCCAGCTTTTAAAGACTCTAATTTAGAAGCTTTATTTGAATAATATCCATATAACTCAGACATTCCGGCGGTTGAATTTTCATTAAGATAATTCAATGCACCTTGTCTATAAGCAGAAGCTCTTTCACTAGGATATTGAGCGGCAGCAATGCGAAGTTTATATGCTTCGAGTAAAGCGTCAGTTTTAGGCATACGACCGTCAGGGTATTTAGATTTACCTCGATTTAGAATTTTGGTTTCCAAATCTCTAAGTGCCGTAGTGTGCTCAACATCGGATATATTTCCAGATTTGTAATCTAAATCAATATTGATTTTTTCTAATTCATCTAACTGCTTATAAAGAGCTTTTACAGCTTCACTTCTTTCATCTAAACCTTTAGCTAATAAATTATTAATTCTAGAATTAAGATCTTTAGTTTTGAGTTGTCTATTCTCGCTCGAGAGTTTATCCCAGTTGCTACTTACTTCATTTCCTTGATTCTGTTCTACAACTTTTTTTATTTGCTCTTCCGAATCTTTTACAAGGAAATTGCTCAAAAAATTACTGGTTTTTAGAGCTTCTTTAACTGAAGTTATAGCTCTTTCTAGAATAACTTTTTGTAAGTCACTCAGACCTTTTTTAGCATAAGATTCATTTATAGATTCTAAGTTTTCACCTTTCTTTAATCTATTTTTAACATCTTCGAAATATTCAGTAAATAATTCAGTGCTTTCTTTATCTAAAGTGTCTTTGACTTTATACATATTTCCAAACCAACCAGCTCTTTCACGAACAACTGGTTGAGAAGCACGATTATATTTTTCAGAAGATAATAAATCACTTAAACCACTAGAAGCAGCTTGATTATAAACTCCCGAAATCTGATTGTTTATTGAACCAGATACACCAAGATTAAAACCACGTAATACTTTTAACAGTTCGTCATATTTATCTTTTAAATCTTCTACGTTTTCGGCTTGTTTAATTGTGATTCCACCTTCTTCTTTAGCCATAACGTTATATTTAGCAATAGCGTTATTGAGCTTGATCATATCCGAAGTGTAGGAATCTTTCCCTGAGGTCAACGAAGACTCTAAATTTTTACCTTTCAATAAAACTTTAGATTTACCTTTAACAAATTCCTCTGTGTCACCCAAAGCGTTTTGAGTTTTACTCATAGTTAAATAATTAAATCCACTATGGAGTTTGCTTATTAAATCTAAAACTTTATTTATACCAGCAATTAAATAATCAATCCACCCTCGAGAAGATTGCTGCATTTCATAAAAACCTTCCACCATTCGGTTCTTCAGGGCCGTGAATTTAGCGGAAGCAGTATCCATTTGAATACCGGCAGCTTTAACAGCTACATCTGTTTCACTAAATGCTTTTCTTAATTCCTCAATTGAATCTATTTGTCCCAACAAAGATACATAAAACGTGGCAGCTCTTTTATTGAAGATTTGATATGCGTTACTAGCGTTAATTCCTGAATCTTTTAAGTTTTGCAGTGTTTGAATTAAACCGATGGATCTAATATCAACATCTTCTTGAGTAATTCCAAGTTTACTTAAATTTTCAACCAATCTTACAGTAGGAGCTTGCAATTCAGAGATAACGGCACGCAAACCTGTACCGATAACAGAAGAGCGTAAACCTGCGTTAGCGGCTGCTGAGATAACGGCTGCAAAGTCTTCGAAATTAACATTTAATCCAGCTACAGTAGAACCTGCGTATTGAACACTCATTCTAAAAGTATCCAATGTGGCTTTAGTTTTATTCATTCCACTAACCATAACATCGGCTAAATGTTCGGCTTCTTCAGAGTTTAATCCCCAAACAGCTATTGCTGAAGTCATGACATCTACTGTGGATTCCAAAGAGGAACCAGTTGCCATAGCAAGATTAGAAGTTGTTTCCAATACGTTATTGATTTCATTAGCACTTAAACCTGCTTGACCCAAAGTCGTAGTCGCTTCTGCTAATTCATCGACGGTAAATTTAGAATTTTGACCAACTTCGAAAATAGTGGTTTTTAATTTAGACATATCTTCGTTTGTGGCAGCAGTGATAGATTGAATGTCTGCAAATTTGGTTTCCATTTGGAAAGCTGCTTTAACAAGATTTTCAAATCCAACAGTAGCTTCGTTTATCAATCTATATGAGAGATAAATCCCAGCTCTCTTACTTAATTTTTGAAGTGCTGATATTTGCCCTTTACTCTCGACCTCCATGGTCTTGGCGAGTTCTCTGAGCTTATCGTTTGCTTTATTTATCTCATCCGAATATTTCTTTACATTATTATCGACATCGCTTCCAAAGTTGCGCTTTAATTGCGTTAATTCTTTGTTTAATTTATCGGCCCCACCGGCAGTATTTAGATATGCTCTTTGTAATTGTTCAACCTTTGCAATATAAGAAGAAAGTAATGTTCCAAAAGAACCTTCCAAACCGGAGTACATTGTGGCCAATGAGGTTTTAGTGCTTAAACCTTTATTCCCAAATCTATCGGCTTTTCTTATTAGAGATTCAAATTTTTCAGATAATCTTCTAACATTTTTACTCGAAATATCCTGAAAGCCAGCGGCTGACATTTTAGCATTAAATGCCGCGTTTTCTTCTGCTTTTTGGCGAATCGAAGCAGAATATTGACTTCTTGAGGAAACTAAATTTCCTCTTAATTTATCACTGAGTTTGGCGAGAGTCTTAAATTCTTCCACCATCATTTGAAGATTTTTAACATCTTGATTTGATGTAAAACGACTCCGAACAATACCCTTTTTAGTGAATATTGCCTCATCTGACATTAAGTTTTTCAAACGCGACATTACATCGGCAGTATCTATACCTTCTTTTTTAAGATAGGTGATCGAATTTTTAACTTCATTAAGTCTACGTTTGAGATTTTCCGATAAAGTTTTAGATTTTTTGATAGCCGAATCACTTAATTTCTTGACTTCTTTATCTGCTTTTTTTAAATCTTCAGTGTCAGCTGTAAATTTTATAGGAATTTCTTTTTTATTTGCCATTTAAAGCACTCCCAAGAGCTTGTTGTAATTGGTCCGCACTCTGAATATTGTGAACTTTATCAGGTTCTTTTTTACCACCACCGAGTGCTCTTGAAATTATGTTAGCAAGACTTTCATAATTTTGCAATACTTTCATTTGCTCTTTTTTGAAAAAAGCCGATGTAGCTACTTCTATTTCTCTAAAAGTAACTTGAAACATCAGCTTTCTGAACGGCTTATTAAATGCTAAAAATACAGATTCTTCAAAAGAAGTAGATTTTACCCATTCTGAGTAGGTTTTAAATCCTTCTGAATCTTCTCGTACGCTTGATTCAGTATCTTTATTACTTCGTTCGAAGAATTTACAGTAAAAACCGTGAATTGTTCAATACCCCACTCGAGAATTTTTTTATATTCATCTGCACTCAATGTGAACGGAGCAATTAAATATCCTTCTTCGTTACCTTCTTCGTCGTATTTTTTGCAAATTGTTGAAACTAATTTATTCTTAACTTCATCACTATAAGCTAATTTATCTAATCCGGACATTCCACCTATAGCTTCGCTGATTTTATTCAAAGTACCAGCATACATGGTTAATGTGACGTTACGAATTTGTAAAGTATCTTCCATTTTAATCTCCTAAAAATAGTTTATTATAGTTAAACACTAACTTATAAAATTGTCAAGAAAAAACCTCGGAATAAATCCGAGGTTCAATCTGTGAGGTAAAAATGGATAAAAACCCCACTAAACTATCCTTTGTAAACAAACAAGTTAGCGTTGTAGTTTTTGAAGGCAGTCTTCAATCCAGGATATGCTTTGTAATCTTCCTTAGTTAAATCGTAAGGAGTAAATTCAAACGGCATATTACCATAGTTATCAGTTGTGAAACCAAGATTGAAACCAGCTGTAACTTTTGCTTTAGGGCAAATAATGGTAACAGGTTCGTTTCCATTCGGTAAAATACCAACGATTTTAACACCATAATAAGGCTGAGCTTCATCCGAACCTACCGGAATCAAGTTTACGAAGAAACATCTGTCGTCAACTGCGAAATCCCAACCAGCCGGAATAGCTTTATCCAAAGTAATTGTTAATTTCTCATCTGCCCAATCAGCTTTAGTAACTTTTGCCAAATATACTTTATCGTATTCTTTGGTGCTTGTGCTTTGTAAAGCAATTGTATCACCAGCTTGTAAATCACCTTGGTGAGCGGTGTCAACACCTTTCAAAACAACGCTAGTAGCGGAATCGCCACCAGTAATAGCTGTATCAATTGCATAGTTACCAGACAATGTAAAGTTTTCACCAGCCAATTCAGCAGCATAAGCCAAGTTTTTAGCTGTATATTCATAAACTTCCATAGACATCTGAGTTGTAACACCGGTAACTTGAGAGTCAACTTGAGTATTTCTCAAACCTTGAGTTAAGGTAACTTCATTTGTTTCAGATGTTAAAGAAAAATTTTTAATTAAACCAATGGAGTGTTCTTCCGGAGTTAAATCCAACACTTTATCCATAGGACCCACCATTACGGTAGAAACACCAATATTAAATTGGTTAGTAATAGACTGTTGCATTTTAAATACCTCTTTGTAAATTTACAATACAGAGATTTCTCTCTAATTAGATTAGAACAAATTAAAATTATCTAATCAATAGTTTTTTTTGGTTGATTTTTAACTAAAAATCTTTTAATATCAATATAAAAGGAGATATTAAAATGGAAGATAAAATTGGATTTTCAGTGTACTTTTCTAAAAGTATTTATGACGAACTCAAAGCAGCTAAGCAGAGAGAAGGTCGTTCTTTGAATCAACAAGTAATTCATTGGGTTAAATTAGGTAAACTCTTAGATGAAAACCCAGAAATTAAGACAGCGTTGCTGTTGAAACAGCAGCTACAGTAATAAACTGTGTACTTCTCATTTCAGATTTTGACATCTGATTTATCATAGTTCCTTCAGTAGAAGTTAGAACTCCTTTTTCTACACCTTCTTTATCCAAAACTCGGAAGGCTTTCCCTGGGGCGTATCTACCAAATACATAAGATATAATCTTAGAAAGTTTATGATTGTTTGCGTCGGCCCATGTAGAAACACCAACATTAAAATCTACATAAATATTTTTACCGTCAGAATCCATAGTTACGTGTCGTAAAATAACAAAGTCTTGTTGTGGATATTCTTTGATGTCAGCGAAATCATCGAGATTCAATATACCTATATCTTTTGACAATCCTAAATCTTTAATTTCTTCGACAATTTGATTGAAACTAGCTAATACAGATTGCCAATGACAATAATACAAATCACCGTCGTTCTCATTTACAGGTTGTAAAAACAAATCTTTCATTTATAATTCTCCACAAATTTTAATATTTTTTCTTCAATCATTTTAGGAGCTAATTCCTCTGCGATAAACATTTCCATCGGGTGGAATAAAGGCCTTCTTTCTTCATTACTCAATCCTTGGATTCGGCCGGTAATTCTATTTTCTATCTCTTTCGGAAAAGGTCTTCTTGTAGAATTAAATGCCGAAATATAAGTAATTTTCATAGAACGTAAATCGTGTTTACTTTTTGGATTATCATAATAGTTGAATGGGTCTTGGGCCAATAAATAATTTTTCAATAAGCCTGTGTGAAACCATTTTTTACGATTACCTTGCTTTCTTTTAATTGTTGCCGGAGAGAGAGGTTGCCATCTAGTTTCATTCCAATAAATTGAATGAATACCATTTATAGATCTCGGCGGATTTAAGTGATTTATTGCTTTACGAGCGATGTATTTAAATATCTTTTTTTCGATATTTTTACCTTCCTCAAAAGCCACTTTCTCAGATTTAAGTGTTATATCTTTTAACACTTCTCTAGCGGTTTTTTCCATTAAGTCCTTAACATTTAGCTGCATTGGCGACAGTTACCCCCACCAAATTATCCGACTTAGTTACTCTGTATTTACCATCAATAATATCACCTTCTTTGAGGTCTTTGTTGCATACGAAAAGATATTTTCCCACCGTAATGTGCATATTATCAGTCATATTACCAGATTGCTCAAAAGAGCACCAGAAATTACCCATATCTTTCATTTCTGTTGTTTCTTTTAAACCAGTGATTTCATTGATGACGTCAACTTGTCTTTGCCAAGAAACATATTTTGTAAGCACACGTAGAGTAAATGCTTTCTGAGTTGGTCCACAAGATTCTTCCTCGGCGTTATCCATGACCATCATTATTCTACCAGCTTGGGAAGTAAATATGTCACCAGCTTTAATGTCACAATCCATAGATGTAAACAACATCATACCATTAACAACATAGTTCGTATAACGACCAGTTAAAGATGGTTTACCTATAAGTCCTTTGAAGAAACTACCATCTTCTTTCTTATAAGTCTGATAAAAACGTTTACCTATAGAATAAAAATCCATAATTAACTCCCAGTAAAGGTATCTGTTAAGTTACCAATTACGAACAAATCAGAAGGCATACGATTATCGGTTGTTTCGTCTTCTAAATCAGCAAACAAATCGTCGAGTTCGTCTTCTAAATTATCAAACAATTGCATAAAATCGTCCATGGACATTGTAAATCTTGTCTGAGATACAATGTTATCCGATTCGATTTTAGCAATCAATAAAGGCAATGTGTTGCGAAAAGCAAGAGCAGCGTAAATCGCAACGATTCGATTCGCTACATTCGTTTTGATAGTACCGGCACTTAAAGCTTCTTCTATTTTATCACTTCTTTGTTTAGCTTTTAAATAAGCGGCATACAAATCTATCATATCATCGCTTAAATCTTTTTCACTAACGCCAAGAATGGTTCTTACGTCGCTTTCAGAACAACTGTACGGAGCAAAAGGTATAATCCTATAAGTTTGACGAACAGTATTCGTTACACCATTTAAGGTGTAATTTATAATGACTATTCTGTTAGAAAAAACTTCACCTTCCGCAAGGAAATTAGCCTCTGCAGGAATATCAATTCTTAAAAACGTACGATTATTATCTGTAACTGGAACTTCTACATTTTTGAGATTAGCTATAATATTACCTTTTATATCAAACACAGAATACGATACGACATCCGCCGGTTCGAGTTGTGCATAATCTCCATTTTTGGTAATTATTACAGAAATAACATTTGACATACCTGCAAAAGCGTAACTCATATCTCACCTACTATTTTGCTTTATATGATTTTTTAGACGGTTTACGAACCTCAACCTGTGCTTCTACTTTTGGTTCTGGTTCAGCTTTTTTATTGATGTCGTATTTTTTAGCAAATTCATCTACACCAATTTTTTTCAACTCAGCGTCAGTAGCTTCTGGAGAAACGTAGCATTTAATATCTAACATTTCTTTATTATTCCAATCTCTTACATGACGATCGTATTCGACGATTCTATATCTTTCAGCGTCGAGAAAATCACCATTTTCACACAAAAGAACCGGACCTTTTGTTTTAGCTAAAATTCTCATTTTAATCTCCTTAAATTTAAGTACTAATAAATCTTAAAGCGGATTCGTCTTCTTGTCAATATAAAAAGAAGGAGAGCTTTCGCTCTCCCATTCTTCTCGTCTAATTACAAAAACTATGCTTTGTATGTGTAAACGTAACGGCAATCCGAATAAATCAAAGAGTAACCAGTATTTTCTGTACGAACATATTGGATAATCTGAGAATTTACGTTACGATTCTCTTCTTCAATACGAGAGTTAGCTTCAACGATTTCTTCCAAGGTATCTGGACGGTTGAACATCAACAATTTACCTTCAGGAACCGAGCTATCCAGTACGAATTTAACCGGTGTAAAGATGTTGCTCAAAGTCAAGAACTTCGGACCACCTTTTTCAGCCAACTGATCTACATTGTAAGCGTTAGAAGCAGCAGCTACACCAAATACTTTCATCAATTGCAAGTAAGCGTCGATGTTACCAGCAATGGTGTCGATAGCGTGATATTTCTTAATAGCTGTAGCCAAAGCAGCCAACAGACCATCGTAAGAAATTTTACCATCTTCAGCACCTGCGTCCAAAGTAGCTTGTGACAAAGCTGTAGCTGCACCATTTACACCATCACCGTCAATCATGATGTTTGTAGCAGCGTTCATTTTAGAAATTTCCAAATCGCGAGCAACACGGGCGGCAAAAGGAGTGATAATATCCAAAGCAGCTCTACGTTCAAACTCGTATGTATACTCAATACCTGAACCATGTTTGTAGAAAGTTACAGCCTTTTCACTATAGCGTACTTTGCGCATAGGAATGTTTGTACCTTCGCCTACACGGAAAGTTTTACGCGCGTTTACATCATCTTCAGCAACGATACGAATAAGTTCGTTACCACTAGTAGTACGTGAACCTGACAACAAGTCACTTACTTTTTCCATCTGATCCAGATTGTTGTTCCAACGCAATACGTTATCAATTGCATAAGGGAACAAAATACGTGAACCCGGTTTTGTAGCAAAAGTATCTGAAGCTTGAGCCAAAGTTACTTGATTTTTGAAGTTGTTGCGCATAGGCAAATTCATTTTCAGCATAACTTGTTCAAAACCAGACAGGCCTTCACCATTGTTATAAGCAGCAGCTTCATCACCAGAAGACAAATCTACAGCCAAATCCAAGAATTTATCCAGACCTAAACCGAAAGAAGCAGCTTCTTTAGACAGTCTTTCAGCAGCCATTCTTGCTTCAACATCACTTTCCGACAAGAGTGGATTGCAGATTTCGTCTAATTTTCTTTTTTTGATTTCAGTAATATTTCTCATCTTACTCTCCTAATTATTTCTGCAATACAACGGCAGTGTTAGCGTCGATAGCTTCAAAAACAACGATACCAGAAGCACTAGCGGCGTCTTTTTTAACTTTACCAGCACCAGCACCAACTACGTGGTCACCAACGGCCAATTGTTCACTGGAAGCCACGCGATGTCCACCTTTCAAAGATACAGTAACTGTGATACCTTCACCTTGAGATTTACCATCTTCAGCGACCAAAATAAAACCAAGAATTTTACCGTCGTCAGTTGCCAATTTTACAGTGTTTGCATGAGCAGTATCCTGTTCAACAGCCAAGCCTTCCAAAGAATTCGTATCAGGAACTTCATCAGAAAGAGCAAAAGTCCAGTTGAAATCAGGAAGACTAAATCCTTCTACAGTATAACCAAACATTTATATTCTCCTTAATTTCTGACTTGGTAACATTCAATTGCAGCACTGTTGAATTTAGAATTTTCATCAGCACCAACCATACCTTTGGAAATACCACCAGCTGGCACTAATGTAGCCAAAATCTGTTGATTTTCACTCAGCATTGCAGAAATTTCACCCAAGTCAGATGGAACTTCTACTTTTTCTTTACCAGCTGCCAAAGCGACTTTTTTAACCTGCTCTTGCAAAAATTCAAGAACGGCTTTCTTTTCACTTTCAGCTGCTGATAATTTTTCATTCAACTCTTTAAGTTCAGCTTCTTTTTCAGCAAGTGCGGCTTCTTTTTCAGAAACAGCTGCTTCTTTTTCTGATAAAGTAGCTTCGAGTCCTTTAATTTTTTCACCTAAATCAAGTTGCTTTTTCATTTCAGCCAATTCAGCTTTCATTGCTTCAACTTGCTCGGCGGACAAACTAAAGTTAGCTTTATCTGTCATTATGTTCTCCAATTTACTATTAAAAGTAGCTACTAAAAATTCGGGAGTTTTACCAGAAGCAGCCAAACTCATTAGCTCTCCCTCGCTAAAGAACGAACGCTTCTTCTGTGAAAGGATTTTAGGGTTTTTAGCAGCACCTCTATTTACAATAGAAATTTCTGAGAAATTTGCCAAACCCCCCATTTCTAAATGACAGCCGTCAACACCTATTGTGTGGCCATTGGCGCAAGTTTTATCCCACCAATTTTCAAAGGTAGAATCTTCACCCATATAATCCCAATGGCATTCGCTACAATAAGCGTGTTCGGCTACAAATTGCACGGACACTTCGTCAAGCACATTGTTTTCAATCTTATTGATGATTGAATCACTCGTTTCATCACGCAATATGGCGCAATAAGCATACAGTGCTGTGTGACCATTGTCATCTACAGCTAAACGAGCTGAAAACGCACGACCGATATTTAAATCGTTGTCGTTGTGCATAACGTGAATACCGATGTTTTCATTTGTATTGTTGATTTTATCAGCCATTCCGTTAAGAATACTTTGATCAGCAGTAGCTCCATCAAAAATTGTACCTTGATGTACAGCCTCTGTGGAAAAAGCACGGCATTCAAAAATATAAAATTTCGAAGAATCTGTATCCTCGCCAAATTTCTCGGCGAATTTCTGTTTCAATTCTTCAGTCATCTCAATTTGTTTAGTCATTTAGTAATAACCTCATTCTATCTAAGAAAAAGGTTAAATTACTAAAAAAAGTTTTTCAATAGTTTTTTTTAGTTTAAAATAAACTACTCTGCGACTTTATTTGTGTTAGATTTTGCACTTGCGGCGTCATCCGGAGTAATCTGTTTACCTTGAGGTGTATCCTTAGGTGTTGGATTAGCTTGATTGCCGTTAGGAGAACCATTGTCAAATACAAAATCGTTATCTTCAACTTGAGGGTCTTGAGAAGGAGAGTTCAAGAAGAATGTACCAGATAAATCTTCAGCACTTTCAGGGGACAAGAAACCATACATTTCAAGATTATAATATTCATCTGAAATTTTACCGATAGATAAATCTTTAAGTAAACGAGTTTGTTTCTGGATTCGCAAAGCCTCTAATTCTAAGTCAGGACGTAATTCGGCGTGTCTAAACCAAACTTTAACTCTACCGTCAAAACCAGCCATTCTAAGAGCCAAGGTGAATATACGACTCATAATGTCAGCAACCGGACGGTTGATAGATTCGGCAGACAAAGTAAATATACGACTTTCAACACTTGCCACATTAGTTCCGCCGTTACCACGACCTAAAACGGTGGCAACAACTTTAAGACCGGCTTGGTTTTGAGCATTTAAAGTTTCTATAATTTCACTAACTTGAAGTCCAGAACCAGGTTGCTTTTGATTAAGAATAGAAGGTTCAACCGAATCGGTGTGAGCAAATGGTTGGTCCGGACGTATACCGTCAAATTTATTCGCTATGCTGTTTAATTGAGAATTAATCCAAGTGTTTAATTTCTTACTATCGTTAGCAATATCTTTTGGAGCACGATTTTTAATGACTTCTTCAAGAACTTTGATTGTAATTCTCGGATAGCCGACAATCTTCATAATTCTATATAAATCGTTGATAACAACTTGACGTGCAGCAATTGTGTTAATTGCAGATGTAAAATAAGAATAGTTATATGGTGACGTAGGATTTTGTTTGCAACGAGCAGTAAAGAACGTTGGAATATCCAAACTCAAATCTCTAACATTATCTGTCGTTTGAAACGGTTTAAATACTCCCGAAGATGTTTCTTTATATTTAATAGTATTCATATCAACATTACGAATTTCATAAGGTTGAGCGGTTTTATCATACACTAGTTCGCAACCAATAGCTCCACGCATTAAAAGCATATAACGCAAACCTTCAAGGAACTCTTCCATGCTAGGCTTTGCTTGATAACCCAAGGAATAATCGGAAATTTCAAAAATCTTATAAATAAGACCATCGAGAATTTTTTGCCCTTCTCTAGAAGTTTCACCTTGATTGTCAACTACTTTATAAAGCATTTCAGTATTAGCTGTCGTCAAATAAGCATTTAATGCAGCAGACACATCTGGGTCCGTGTGCATTAATTCTTCTATCAACTTTATACTATTACTGCTAAGACGAGTACTTGAAATGTCGTTTAAATGCTCGGTATAGCTCGGCATATCAAGAACTGTGTCAGTTTTTGTTGGAGCAAAAGTATCTGTATATGAAGTACCTCCGGCAGAGGTCTTCTTCTTAGGTAAAATAAACTCAAAAAGTTTGTTTATAGTAGATTTGGTTGCCATAATTACCACCTGCGTATTCTATTCTTATTATTATCATAAGAAAGTAAATTGTCATTGTAAAGAGAATTTTTATCCGAAACACCCACTAAATCTATACAGCAGCGGTCTTCGATTTCTCCAGTCATGTTAATAACATTCCACATTTTTCTTGCAACAAACGAATAACCCAATGCGTGAAAGAAGTGATCATTACCTGTGAGTTTTTTCCAACGGGGTTGAGCACCGTCCTCACCGTCATCACGAAACATATCACGTAAATGTTCAATAATCGTAGATTTTAAATTACCATATCCATAAAATTTCATTTTATGAGTGTTTATTAAATCTTTAATCGTATCTAAATCATTCGTTCTGTTAATTGTATAATAATCTATATTCCCATCTAATTCAGTATGAGGTTCAACATCTCTATTTTGGCCATAAACTACAGGATATATTCTTTTTTCACTCCAATCACGAACCATGTTTGACAATATGATTTGAGGGTGTCTATCGATTGCACCACATACAATATTATATTTTTCATCTAATTCCTTTAATCTATCTAGCAATCTGTCAAATTGCACGACTTCAAATAGCACAACGTCCGATTCGTTTGTTGAAATTACGAGGTGACAATTTACACCCACGTCGATTCCCACAAAACAAGGTTTGTCTTTTGAAATATCAGGAATGCGACTATCTTGCATACATTCCATAATGTCTTTTAACTCAAGACGAGCGTTTTTATCTGCGTATTCTTCACCAAGTACAGTGTTTACACCTCGGCGGATTTGGTCTTTTTTAACAAAATCGGCCATTGTGGTAACTAAATATTTAATACTAAGTAAGTCGCTTGAGAACGGACGAATCCAATAGCCGCGGCTATGTGTTCTTTCGGGGTATTTCGCAACCCATTCACGCTTAGCGTCATCGCCTAAATCCAAAGGTTTCCCACATTTAGCACATTTAACATAAGCGTTGTCTAAATCTAAACTGGCGGCCAATGTGGGATCAATATCAGTTCTTAAATCAACTACCGAATCGGGTAAATTTGGAATATATACATTCTCTAAATTGTACATCGGGATTTGCCAATGGTTGCAATGCGGACATTGACACCAAAATTCACGCTGGTCAGAAGTTGAGTATTCCAAACTTATACCATAATTATCAAATGTCGGTGTTGAAAAGCCTTGCTTTATCTTAAAACTTGAGTGTTGAATACGCGAATTAACCAAAGCCAAGAACTCTTGGTCCGACAAATCGTATTCATCGTTTATTATCATATCGACCGGCGTTGAGGTGGCGTCAGATTCCACGTTGGCGGACACATAAAGGAATGAATTACCCAATTGCATAATGTCATTGTTGCGAATCTGAGTACTTCCTCTCTCTAATGGAAAATCTCTATCAAATATAGGTTTAAAACGAGTTTGAGAGTTTCTTTTCTTCATATTTATATCAGGGAACGTGTACAAAACGTTAGTTCCGGGGTTCCTAGAAAGAAAAGCAATACTTTTACGAATCGAGATTTCAGTTATACCCATTTGAGATAATTTCTTAACACACATATTAGGGTGCATATCATTTAATATGTCTTTTTGAAACTTGTGTCGAGTAAATGAAAAATGTTTACCGTTGCCAAAAGTAGTGTTTTCACAAACCCAATCTCCGATAGATTTATTAGTTCTACCTTCAATGATTCTAGATTTAAGTCTTTCTAAAAATTCGTTTTTTTCCATCTCAATTCCTTTTCTTAAAATACACTATACGCATAAAATGAAAAAAAATCAAGATTTGTGTTGACAAGTAACTTAAAGTAACGTAGTGTAACTTACAGTAACGCAGGAAAGGAGAGAAAACAATGAAAAGTGTTATTTTATGGAACAAAACGAGTGAGAAATTACCAGAACAAACTGAATTTCACACTGGAGTTATTAACAAACTAAGTAACGAAGAAATTATCAATTATATTGACGACGCGTGCTTAGTGATTTGGAAAGGTAAGGTTAAACCTTCTCGTTATTTTGCAAAAACACAAAGTTGGGAAGGACACACTAAAGACCAAGTTCCTGAATATTGGGTTAAAATTAAAGATATTTTACCGGAGGAATAATAATGATTGATACCGGGGAATTTCTCGACATTATAGAAAGAGAAAACTTAATACATAAAGACAAACATTTAATCAAAGAAGGCGAAACACCTAAATATATACTGAATGCCATCACGAGAGAGCTATTCGAATCGATTGGGGATTGCAGAGCAATGCTTCCTGGATTTAGATTGAAGAAGAAAAAACAATGTCCGCATATAAATTGTGTTTCACCAAGTTGTTATGAATTTGATTATAATTCTAGTAGAACAAGATTGATTTCCGAAGAGGATGTTCAAATGGTTGCCGCCGAAATAAGCTTGGTCGACGTTGAAAAAGTTGGTGATTTAGAGTATCTCAAACAATATAATTCTACACATGACAGCATTTTTAGATTGACACCGAATGATTTTAAGATAATTATGGCTTACAAGAGAGGAGAGTACAGATGATATTAAAAAAATACACAATCACTGAAACAGCTAAGATTATCGGAGTTACCAGACAAACTCTATTTAGATGGATTCGCAAAGAAGTAGTTACTCCTAGAAAAACTCCCGGGGGGAAGTCATTTTTCGTCGAAGAAGATATTGAAAAATTAAAGAGAGCGAATGAAAATGGCTTATAATTATCCGACAATTTCTGTAGAAGCAATTATGTCACTCAGGGTTTTAATGAGAGATACACGCACGAATCCGCGCTTAGTTGAAAATTCTCCATACGACGAGATTACAAAACAGACATTAAAGCAGTTGTTTGGGTTTTCAAAAGACAATAATATAAAAGCAGAAACAAAAAAGCTTGAAGATTTAAATTTTGAAACCGAAACAATGAATTTATATCAGAGTATTGAAGAAATTAATGACTTGGAGTCGATTGATCCTAAAGAAAAAATCCAAATTCTGAAATTGAAAGCGTCATTACTTCAACAATTGCTAGATATGATGAAAGAATCTAAAAAAATCAAAGAAATTAATCAATTTGTGGAACTTGTTTACACAATTTTGACAGACGAACAAAAAGATAAACTGCTAGAAGGTTAAAAATATGATATTTAAGGATAATGCCCCTAAATACTGGGAAAAGGGATTACCAGTTATTCCGTTGCACCGCTGGGACGCCGTTGACACAGCGGGTAAAAAGCTAGGTAAAGCACCAATGCCTGCTGCTTGGCAGTTATACAACAATTCTATGCCTACACCGCAAGAACAAGCTAGTTGGCTTAGTCAATTTCCAGACAACAATATTGGTTTACCTTTAGGTGCACAATCACATTGTATTGCGTTAGATATCGATAGTGAAGTAGAATCCGAAATCGCTTTAATCGATTCGCTTGTGCCTCAATCACCTTGGGTACGTGTAGGTAAGCATGGTAAAGTTTTAATGTTCAAATTTAATGGGGAACAAACGTTCCGTATTAAAGATGTCACTGGAAGAACTATTTGCGAACTCCTCTCATCAAAAACACAGGTAGTTCTTCCGCCTTCCATTCACCCAGACACCAAAAATCCGTATATTTCTAATTGCAATCTTTATGATGTTGTGGATAGATTACCGATTTTACCGAAAAATCTCGAAGAAACACTTAGAAATGCTTTACATGATAAATTAGGTATTGATTTACACCTTTCGGGGTGGACACGTACGATAGATTACGTTTCCGTAGGTTCTCGAGATGTAAAAATGACAAGTGTAGCTGGTTTATACGCACATTCTGTATTAAGAGGTGAATGTTCACTTAAACAAGCTATTGATTTGATGAGAACTTGGTGTGCTACGCAAGTAGAAAAAGTTGCCGGAGATGAAATAGACGCCGATAAAGGTGTGAGAAACCTCGTTAAATTTATGATGGCCGACGTTCATGGCCCAAAAAAGAGAGTTTTACCTAAAGGTTGGGACGATGATTTGACCGACGAAGAAAAGAAATCTTTGAACATAGATGTTGATGAAAACTGTCTTTCTTGGGATTTCGCAAAACTGAATAAATATTTATGCGATACGATCGCCAGCACGGCTGGAAATAGCTTGGAACGTAATGATATGATTGAATTTGCAGTCGATAAAATTGCTCGTTCCAAAACATTATCGTCCATTGAGGAAGAGCAGTGCATAAAACATATCGCCACTTGCTGTCAAAATGTGTCGGTTGCAATGCTGAGAAAGCGTATTTTAGAGTTACGTTCCGAAGGTATTTTAGGAAATAACCACACTGAGATTGCGAAAGCCGTTCTTCATGAGATAAATGACAGAATACCTAACTATGAAAACACAGATACTAATGATGAATACGCTTCGCTTAGACATTATCAATCAGGAATTTGGTCTTGGGCCGGTTCAAACTGGGAGAAAGTAGAAGATAGCGATGTTTTGAAAGTCATTGCTGCCGAATACGGAGATTTACCGGCCGCACGCAAAAGTCAAGACCATAAAGGCATTTTACAAGTGATGAAAACGCTTTTGAAGAGTGATTTATGTGAAACTGTTACTAAAGGCGTAAACTTTGCGAACGGATTCGTTGATGTTTTCGGTCAATTACACCCACATTCACGTAAATATGGCTGCACTTACACATTGCCATATTCCTATAAACCGGAATTAGCAGATTTAGATAAAGCACCTAAATTTTTGAGATATTTACGTAGTGTTTGGGGTAAAGAACCAGACTTCAGACAGCGTGTGACAACGCTTAGACAGGTGATGGCAAGCACAATGTTTGGTTTAGGACCTTCATTTAACCGCGCTATATTGTTATATGGCATTGGAGGTTCAGGGAAAACACAATTACTGACAATTATGCGTAGATTGTTACCTGCGGAAATCATCTCAGTGGTAAACCCATACGACTTTTCCGACAAATTCAAAGTCACAGAATTAAGTAAGTCCGTACTTAATATTTGTGGCGAGTTGCGAGAAGACGGTTACCTTGCCGGTGATTTGTTTAAACAGATTATCGATGGTACACCAATGCAAGGACAGTACAAAAACTCACAGATTTTTAACTTTATGCCGAAAGCAACGCACTGGTTCGCCGGTAATGTATTACCGAGAACAAAAGATACCAGTGAGGGATTTTCTAGACGTTGGGTAATATTCACATTTAACAGAATTATCCCGAAGAGCGAAAAAATTCGTGACTTAGGAGATATTATTGCAGCGGAAGAACGTGAAGCGATTACAGCTTGGTGTATTTGCGCGATGGCCGAATTACAATCAGCTGCCGATTACACACTTCCACCATCACATTACAAGACGGTAGACGATATGATTGCGTCAAATGATTCAATTTTTTTCTACCTAACCTCGGAAGCAGAGGGTCCGAGGATGTTAGATGGAGCAACTACCGACCTTCGGAAGATATACGAAGCGTACAAAACCTTCTGCTACGGTCCGGCGGGTGCGAAGCCTGTAGGTGTGAGGAGATTCTTGATGAGGCTGAACGAACTGGGCATAATCTTTGGCTTTACCGTAAGCAACTCCGAGGTACGTGGACTCACACTGGAGAAGGGGGAAGGAAAGATTGTGTCAAGGGTAGTAAAATAATAGTAATAGGAGATTGAAAAATGGTTAGAATCATAGAACCAAAAGTTGAACTTGTAACAGAAATTGACGCGCAGAAGATTATGCAAAACATTGAAACAGCTGCAAGAAATTGTTATAAAACCGAAAATAAAGACGCCGAGAAGATGTGCCGTATGCTTTTGGAGAAACATCATGAAGCGATGATAGAATTTTCAGGAGATATTGACTTTTTGGTGACCACAGATATTGGCGCACAGAGGGATTTTTCAAGACATAGACACATATCTATGGCGTGCGAATCTAGTCGCTTTTGCAACTATAGCAAAGACAAATTCGGTAATGAAATCACTGTTATAAAACCGTGTAATATGGAAGATTTAACCGAATGGCGTCAATGTATGGAAGATGTCGAAAGACACTATATGAATTTTCAAGGGACACCGGACCAGAAAAGACTTATGCTCTCTTTGTCGACAGCTTGCACGTTTCATATTTCTGCTAACCTAAGAGAGTGGCGACATATTCTTAGGTTGCGAGCGTCTAAAGCGGCCCACCCATCTGTTCAATGGGTTGCTAATCAGATTTTGGACATCTTTCGAGCCAAGGGACTTGGACTTTTCTTCGAGGATTTGGAGCTTTAAAAGCTCCTTTTTTATATGTTATATATTATACACCTCGTGCCCCTAATTGCTGATAAGGCATTTTGTGCCTCGTCCCCAGATAGCACACCTCGTGCCCCTAATTACTAATTACTGATTACTGATT
>ERZ1034755.100-NODE-100-length-27991-cov-12.808598_pt1 | contig 27991 bp, 43 predicted proteins | sample MGYA00520596_ERZ1034755 | MGnify/ENA primary metagenome ERZ1034755 (study PRJEB33766, sample SAMN09781701) | gut metagenome | biome: gut microbiome | host: Homo sapiens | place: Madagascar | study: EMG produced TPA metagenomics assembly of the PRJNA485056 data... | reverse complement strand
GCCGTAGCCCAGCGCGGGAGGAGCATTTAAGGCATTTGCGCCAGGTGCACCATTCGTGAGATTTTCCGGCGCAGCACCATTGACGTTTTTGGCTGCGCCACCGCCGCCCGAGCCGGATCGAGCCTTCGTTTGATAGCCGATCGTTCCCACGTCGCTCCGAGTGATCGGGAGCCGCCCTGTCGCGAAGCCTTTTTTTCCTGCGCCACCAGCCGCGTCGCCGACCGCTGCGCCGCTGCCGCCCTGCATGTCCGAAAAATTGCCGCCATCTCCGCCCTTTCCGCCGGCAAGACCGTCGTCGCCTTTTTTGCCGTAGACGTCGCCGGTGATTGGGTCGGTGAAGCCGACGTCCGAGCGCGAGCCGCTCGCCGAAGAAAGCTCCCCGAATGTGGTTTCAGCGGCGACATCATATGCAATGCTCGCACCCGGCGTAACGTCAAGGTCGGCAGACAAAATGCGTCCTCCAAGACCTCCCAAGCCTGCTTCACCGCCTGCACCGCCTTTGCCTCCGGGGACCTGACGGGTAAAGGACTGTACTTGAGATTCTGCGCTCGTCATGACCAGGGCTGTGTTTGCGCCCACCGCGCCGTCTGTTCCGTCGGTGCCGTCCGCGCCCTGATCGATCAGCACCGCGCGGAGCGTGGTCACGCCCTCCGGGACCGTCCACTCGCCCGAGCCTGTGAGGATGACGCGCTCGTCGTAGTATTCCGACGATTCTGGCTGCGGAGGCAGAAAGCCGACGAGCGCCGCCATTTCGCTCTTGAGTGTGCCGCTCATGGTCGTGTCAAGGCTCACGATGCACGCAGAGACCATCTGTTTATCGTAGGGGTGATAGACGCTGACCACATGTCCGGGCTTCTCCTGCCCGCTTACAATGCCATTGGTGATGGTCTCTCGGCACTTATAATAGTCCGCCAACCTTTTGGCGACAGCGGAGGAATTGACAAGGGAGACGAGCGTGACGTCCGTGACGGACTTGACGTTTTCCGCTGCGTTCTCTGTGACGGTTTGCGTCACAAGGCGCGTGTTGTGGATGTACGTCTTGCCCTTGAGCGAGCCGGAGCCGGAGGAGATTTTAGCGTAGTTTGCGCCACTCTCCAAAATGGTGAAGCCCGTCGCTGTGAGTGAGTGCATCGGCTCGGAGAAGGTGATGATATCTCCCTGCTGAGATGTACCGGAAAACAGCTCCTTTTCGTCGGTTCCCGCGATGTACTGATGCTCCGTGACGGTAACGGCGGAGATGGGCGAATCATACTTGACCGTGCCGCCGGAATACGAGCGGTCGACCGATATTGTAGATGCCGCACCGTCCCACAACGGTTCAATTCGGAGCACACCATTCAGATCGGTGCGGAGATACGCGCCGATGGCAAACAGCACTTGCACAAGGTTGTCTCGCGCTGACCGGTCTTTTCCGTTGGCGTAAGGGAGCCAGCCGTATAGTTTGGTCTCCGCGTACACGGTCTTGACAAGGATTAGGGTGCTGCCGCAAATCTCCTTTGCCACCTCGTCGACCGTCTGACCCGTGTAGATGCCGCCGGAGTGTATCATTCCGGTAAGAGCGCCCATTGGCGAGCGCCCGATAAGCGAATATGTATTTGGCCCGATGCGGGAAACGCCGCGCTTGACAAATCGCGCCTTGATTGCATTGTTCCGGTAGATAACAATTGGCGTGTTGTCCGGCAACGCCGCAAGCTGCTCGCCTACCGTCTTTGTGTAGACTTCTGCGCTGACCGTATCAAACGAAAGATTGCTCTCGTCTAACGCGACCTCTTGGAAAGCAGAGCAGTAATCTAAGCGCATATCGTCTTTCGATGCGTCGCGGTCGAATTGGTAAGAGCCGATCAAAATATAGTCCATAGGCCCTCCTTACGGTGTGATCTGAGGCGCAATGGGGATGAAATGGATTTCGATCTCTCCCCAGTAATTCACGCCGTTCTCGACCTTTTCAATGTCGTGCGAAGCACTCGTATAATACGCCCGATAGGAAATTGTCGTGTTGCCATCCGCCGCTTCGAGGAGCACGGAGTCATCCACCGAATGAGCCTTCAGGTAGTTCCAAAATGCGTCATAGCTCTGGTAATCATCGCCTCGGCGAAACACCGTGATCTTGTGCCCGATGTACGTTCCGAGCACATCGCGAATCATTCGCCCGGTGTCTTTGGAGCGCCCGGCATTTTCTCCGTCCAGAACATTGAAGTTCTCGTTGTATTTGGATATTGCTACGTTGACATCAAACGATGTCCCATTGAGCTTGATGTAGTTCATGCTCACCGCCTTTAGGTCACTTGGATGCCGACGCGCTGCGTCTGATCCTTGTTGAGCTTGAAGATAATGCGTCCCAATTCCTGTTCGCCGATCTTGAGGATCGCCGTCTGGTTGCCGCCGCCATATTGCGCCATGCCGCGGGCCACCGCCGCCTCGATAGCAGCCGCGGGAGCCTCGATGTTGTTGCCCTGCTTTTGGTCGCCGAGCACCGCAAGAAATTCCCTGTTCGGGGGAATGACCGCGCCGGTCGCCAAACGGGGGATGGATGCGGAATTGATGGACGGAATACTTGTCTTGACTGAGCCGCCGGTAAATGCGCTTTTGATGGTGTCCATCGCGCCGGATGCCCAAGACTTGACGCGTTCAAATGCGGATTTCAAGCCATTCAGCAATCCGTCGATGATGTTTTTGCCCAAGTCCTGCCAATACTCGATCGTAAAGTATTTGGCGACGTTGGCGTTCCACCACTCCTTGATGCCGTCCCACGTCTCACTAAGCTTGTTCTTCAGGTAGTCCCAATTGACTACCGCTACCGACGCGAGGCCCGCCGCGCCCGCAAAGATCATGCCCATTCCGAGCGGGATGCCCACGCCGGTAAACACCAGAAGAACACCTAAGACGAGCAGAGCGCCGCTGACCAGCGAAATGATCGCCGCGATTGGGCCGCCGAGGTATTCGGTGATAGCGTTCCAGTTGACCGCGACCGTAGCGACCAACCCGACCGCTCCGGCAGCGATCAGCCCGATGCCGATCGGAAGCGCAACGCCGGTCAGGGTCAGGATGATGCCGAGTACGAGCAGTGCGCTGCTGACGAGCGCCGTGATTGCGCCGATGGGGCCTTGCAAGGCGGTCTGGATCGTGTCCCAATTTGCCGCTACCGCCGTCGCCAGCCCAATTGCGCCCGCAATTATAAGGCCGAGGCCGAGCGGAACATTTGCGCCGCTGAAAGCCAGCACAGCGCCGAGAACGAGCAAGGACGCTGAGAGCATCGCCGTGACAGCTCCGATAGGGCCTTGAAGCAATGCCTTGATGGTGTCCCAATTCGCCGCAATGACCGCCGCCATTCCCATCGCGCCCACGACCATTAAGCCGAGGCCGAGCGGGATGTTCGCACCGGAGAACAACAGGATAGCGCCGATCTCAAGGAGCGCGAAGCTGATGATCGCAGTAACGATGCCGAGGGGGCCTTGTAAAAGTGCTTTGATGGTGTCCCAATTTGCCGCTACCGACGTCGCCAAGCCTATCGCTCCGGCGACCATGAGCGCCAGGCCAAGAGGAATGTTGACCCCGGAGAACAAGATGATCGCGCCAATCGCCAGCAGGGCCGCGGACAAGATGCCCGTAACAGCTCCGATCGGCCCTTCCAAAGCATTTTGGATCGCGCTCCAATCAGTGCTGACCGCACCCCAAATGGCAAGCGCACCCATCGCCATCAATCCAATTCCAAGAGGGACATTTACGCCGGAGAACGCCAGCGCCGCACCGATCGCCAGCAAGGCCGCGCCCGTAAACAGCTCCATGATGGCACTAAGCTGGTCGTTGATGCCGGTTGAGAAGTCCGGGGCTTTATTCTCTTCCTGACTTCCCGACAATTTGTTGATCTCATCGAACGACGCGAGAGATTTGCCTGCTTTTTTCGCGGATTTCCCGGTCTTGTCCAGCGCGTCCGATTCTTCGTAAAGGCTTTCGGCTGCCTTTGCAGATTCCTCTGCAGTTGTTCCAAAGATCATGGAGACCAGCTCGGAGATGGCGTTGACCACGCGCGTGATGACATTGACGAGCACGGTAAACGCCGGAACGACCACGTTGACGATCGGCTGGGCCAGCGTTCGCAGCGCTCCATTTAGCTTAGCGACAGCCTCCATCGCCTTATCGTTGGTCTGGATTGCGCTCCACATATAGCTCTTTAACGTTCTGAGAGCTTTGGTAATAATCGAAAAAACAAGCACTCTTTTGGCGAGCGTTTTAACGTGGCTCACAAATTTGTCCATTTGTTTACTGGCTGCCTGTGCCGCTGGGGAAATACCTTTGGTGTTTTCCCTTGCTGCCAAAATTTGTTTAGACAAATCTCCGGCTCTATTAGTCATGCGCTCAAGGCTTCGCGTGTCTCGTGCAATCGAGGTATCCGTGCGCTCTACTTTGTTCTGCACGGAATCCCACTCTTTCTGAAGAGCTTTTACTGTTTGCTCTTGCTCCTTTATTGCGCCAGCCGTGTAAAACTCGTCACCGTTCCGCATTTGATCAAGCTGGGCTTTGGCTGCATCGAGGTTTGCCGCGATCTGCTTAGACTGCTCAACCAAGGGCATTTGCTCCTGCTTTTTGTCGCTGATTTTTTCATTGAGTGCATCAATCTTTTTTTCAAGCGCAGTCAATTCTTTTTGCGCGTTTTTCGCGTCTAATTCCGTATTGATAACAACGGACCCGTCTGCATTCGCCACAAAATCACCACACTTTCTACTTGCGTTTTATTTTTTATGTGCTATCCTGATAAAAGGAGGGATTAAAATGATTGCTATTTTAGGCTTGTTAAGTATCGCAGGATTTGTTGTCTCATTGCTCACTTTGGTTATCCTTGCAATCAGGAAAAAGAGGAAGAAGATCGCTTTAATATCCCTTGCTACATTCTTTGTTCTTTTTGTTGTATGCGTATCTCTTCCAACATCGGATGGCTCAGAAGCGTCAAATGCAAATAGCGTTTCGTCCACAGCGCCAAATCCTCTTAGTGGCGAAACCCAGGATTTAAAAGATGAAACGGATGCAATTGCATTTAGTGGAGATAATTACACCGCCGAATATTTAAAATGCTGGGAAGCAAGCGGATTGACTGGCTGTTTTTACATTGATATAAAAATCAGCAACATCGGGGGCGAGGAATGCACCTATTTGCTCGATGATGTTTATGTGGATAATACGCATTGTCAAAGCGGTTCGGGCTTGCCGATTACGGCACTTCCTTCCAAAAATGTGAGAGCGTCATTTGTTGTTTTTTGTGAAACCCCATTAAGCGAAATATCAAATGTCGAGTTTAAGCTAAATGTTTTAGAATCTAAAAACTACAACACACTTGAAACAAGCAACACGGTTTCCGTTATGCCAAACGCTTGAATTTTGCCGCCCTCTTCGGAGGGCGGTTTTTCACACCCAACGACTGATGACATCTTCGTCCTGCTCCGTATACTGTCGCTTGAAATCTACCAGCTGTCGGTTCTGCTTGTAAAATTCCTGCTCGCTCTTATCGAGCTTTTTCCCCTTTGCCCGCTTGCTGCGGATAGCAACGACCTGCGCAAAGGTACAGTCCCCGATCTCCTGATACGCCGCGATCCACGTCCACCAATGCAGATAGTCCACAGATCGCACCTCTTTGCCGAGCACTCGATTGATTGGAGCCACAAGCAGCGGGAAATCCTGTTGCCAGTCCATCAGCTTCGGCCCGCGCTTTTCGTCTCGCGGGCCATCGCCGCAATTGATGAACAGAGCGCATTTCTTTATTGCTTCTTCGTAATCGTCCGGCGGCATCGTCTCAAAGTCCGGGTAGAAAATGTCGAGCATCGTTTCGGCCTTTTCCTGCTCGCTCAACTCCGAATCGGAGAGCGCTTCAATAATAGTCAGGATGTCCCGAAAATCCGTTCGAATCGGGTATTCCGTGCCGTTCACCTCTACGGCAGTCGGAAGGTCGTATCTCACTTGTGATACTTCTTCGTGTACTTGCTGATGCGCGGATTGGTCGCCTTCTGTTCGCGGGAGAATGCGGTATCTACCTCATCCATGATGGCGAGCATCAGGTTGGCCCAAACAGGCAGGCCGTCCGCCAGCGCGTACACGTTCATGCCTCCAAACAGAGCCGAGCAAATGTCAAAACCAAAGACCTCGCCAATGATGTCGCGCATCTCCTCGTCCATTTTGCGGGCCGTCTCGAACACCTCGCGCTTGTTTGCGGTCTTTTCGACCTCCGCCTTATACGCTTCCTGCTTTTTGTCGAGCGTATCAAAGGCGTTGAACAGCTTCTCCACGAAGGTGCTGTCCGTCGCGTTAAAGGCCAGCTCACAGGTCTTGCCATCCGTCGTTTCAAGCGTCTTTCGGACTACACCGGAATTGATGGAAATAATTTCGCTCATAATATCCTCCAAATTGGGGCGGGTCTATGCCCGCCCCTTTGTCTTTAGGTATCTGCCGTAAAGGTCACGCCGCTGGCGCTCTTGGTAATCGTGCCAAGCGTCCGATTGCCGCCGTAAGTGATCTCGCTCGCAATGTTGAGCGTGCCGCCGCCGTCGCCGCCGACGGACGTGACCGCAATTGCGCAGGAATCATAGCGCTCGGCAAACTTCGCGTCGCCGCTCGTGGCGTAGAAGTGGCCAATCATCATGTCCTGATTGGCAAGCGCCTGCGCGTCGTGGTCCTTGACCGCAAGATTCCACATCTTGACCGCCGCCGCGTCGCCCGCATCCAAAGGAATCGGGTCAAACGTCTGCGTGATAACGGGCTTTTTCATGGTGGTAAAGGTGTTACCGAGAATGTCCTGTTTGCTCTCCTGCCCCCAGTCCATTTCCTCGCTGGAATCCTCCACGCGCTTACCGATGGCGCTCCAAGTGGGAGCTTCCTTAGAGCCGGTATTCAGATACGCGATCAAAAGCTCGCGGTCAATGGTCTGACCTTCGGGCGTCGCAAAAGTTAAATCTGCCATTATACATTCACCTCGTAAATCAGTTTTAGCGGGACCATGTAGTCCTCGTATTGGTCGCTTGTCGCGCCGAGATACGACGCAAAAGCCGCTGTCTCTACGCGGAGGGCGCGTCTCCCCTCGCCAATGTCCGGGCGCTGTGTGTTAGCCCAGTCCGCAAATTTGTTCAAAGCCTCGACTGCCTTTAAGCGCGTGTCATCGCTTGTTCCCGGAGGTGCGATCTGGTAATGAATTTCAAACGAATACTCCGCCTGATACCCGCCGCAGATATACTTCTTGGTGATAACAGCGCCTTGCACGGACGAAAGCGCCATGCCTACCGTTTTCGCCGCGAAATACTCGTACTTGATTAGCTCCACGTTATCAGGGATATTGGGGCATTTGTTTGCCCAAATCAATACAAGGCGGTCGAGATCGGATTTTTCAGCGCTTGGCGCAAGCGTTACGGTCTTTTCTTTAGAGATCATTCTTTACCGCCTTTTCTGCTACACGCACCCACTTCTCCGTGTTCTGAGCTTTGGACGCCTCGAACCAATGGGAGCAGGTGCCCGGTTTGTGGAAAATCAAATCTTTCTCCGGCACTGCCGGAACCTTTGTCACACCATCCCGTGCGTAAGAACTACCGGTCAGTGGATCCACGTACAGCTTGCCGTAGTACAAATACCGAGCATACGGGCCATCGTAAACGATTAAATTCCCAACCACTTTTGTTTTGCCTCTTAAAACGCCGTTCAGCATGGGAACAAAAGGCTCCGTGTCTTTTTTTACCTGCACCGCAAGCGTGTGTTCTGCGCGGCTGCAAGCGCTTGCAATGGATTCTTTGACTGCATCCATGCCGGAGGTATCGATGGTAAATTTCAGCGCCATCTCATACGCCTCCGACCTGCCAGTGCTGCATATCAACGCTGCCGAAATCCTTCTCGTCAACCTTGGTCACGGTGTAGCAGTTGTCCTGAGCCAGCGCCACAGTTTCATTGTCCGTCACAAACTCGTCTTTGATGAAAAACGTTGTCCCACCATTGCCTTTGACAGAAAGCGTCCACAGGTCGGTTTTGTCCTCTGCGGCGTAAAACCGCTGCGGACCGACATAGGTTTTCACCTTGCCGGTAAACCCGTCCACAGCTTCCACGCCAAACGGGATGTAGAGGTCAACTGCATCCGCTCCGGCAAGACCGCTTTCGCGCACGTTAACAGCTTTAGATGCTTGCAGCATCACGCCACGAAGTACGGTCACATACAGCTTTTGCGTTTCCTGAAACGTCTCCTTGTCGGTTTCTTTGACCGGATTGTAAATCGTTACAGTGTGGGGAGCGTACATGATCCGCACCCCCTCCCTCGGTACAGCAAGCCGGTATGGGCGAGATACTCCATGCAGGTCTCTGCGAGCAGCTTTCTTGCTCCATCCGTAGCGTTCAGTGCGGAAACGGCAGATTCGCCGCCGGTCGCAAGTGTGCGGGAATAACCGCCCACCGTTTCACTTTTGACTTCTGCGTCATTAGCGGCAGCAGTCGCAAGGTTCTTCATTGCAAGCGCCTGCGCAGCTTCGATAACCGCATACTTGTCAACCAGCGCACAGCAACACATCTTTACCGCATCCAGATCCACGTTGTCCTTGGCTCGGTTCTGCGTGAAATAATCGAGGAAGGAGCTGGCCCGGACAGCCAGACGCGGAAAATCCCCACTGCTTACAGTGCCCATATAGACACCGGAGTAGTATGTGTAATCAGCGTATGTCAATTGGGTCAGCTCCTTTCAAATTAGCCAGAAACAGTGACAGTGGCAGTGCCGGTCTTTGTGCCGTCCTGCTTGGACTTGGCGGTAACGGTGATGCTATCCTTAGTCTCGGCAGTAGAGACAGTCAGGACACCCTCATCGCTGATCTTGCTTTTCGCGCCATCCTGAGACCATTCAACCTCGCCGTTGATGATGCCCTCGCCGTCAACCTTGGCGGTAAACAGCTTGCTCTCGCCCTTCTTTACGGTGGCGGTAGCAGGAGACACAGCAACGGTGGAAATAGCGCCGCCCTTGCCGTAAACGGAGAAGGGGAACGGGTTCACCTTTTCCGCGTTGTAGGCGTTGATGGGGTTCGCGATCTCCCAGCCAAGACGCATGACCGCACGGAGGGCGACCATATCGTTCTGCATGAGGTTGTAAACGATTTCCTTCGTGGCGGGGTCCTGGATAACGCCCTCGGTGAACACCTTGAAGGTCATATCCTGGCGAATAGCATAGACGAGCTGGCTCCAATCGCCGACGATCATCTGCGCCTGCGCAGGATCGAACGCGCCGTTCATGGGAAAGTACATGTCCATGCCGTCGAGGCCGTAGCGGGTAGCGCCCTGCATATCGGTCTTGAAAATAGGCTGGCCGGTGGTGTCTTTCAGCCCACGGAGCTTGCCGCGCATCTGAATAGCGGACATCACGCCGTTGGGATTGAAGCCGTCCAGCTCGACCTTGGAGATCAGACCACCCTCGTCCATAATGTCGGCGTAAATGTCAGAGCTGACAGGAACACCATTTCCCGCAGCAATAGCAGAGGGCACAATGCCATCACGCCAGGTGCTAGGCTTATTCTTGCCAAACAGCATAGCGCCGTCAATGACATTGCCGAAAGCCTCGGTCAGACGGGGCTTGACCTCGCCCCAAATGTCATAGTCCGCATCGTCCAAAGCGGCTTCAGGGATGGGGACGATAACAGCGATCTCTTCGGCATACAGCTTCTTCTTGTCCCACGCCATCTTGGTGGTCTGCTTGAATGCCTCACCAGAGCCACTGTCAGAAGCTTCGCCGTTGACAAAGTACGCAGAGGGAAGTGCGTCAAGCACGTTGATGGTCTGCGTCTTGCTGGACATATTTGCCAGTCTGCGGCCCATGCGCAGAACGGCAGATTCAGCGATAGCGCCCTGCATGATCTCGCGGGTTACGGGTTCCGGGATCAAACCAGAAAGTGCGGAACGATCAATACTTGCCATGTTATATTCTCCTTTTCGTTACTTGAGTGCGCCGCGAATCAGATTGTTCATCGCGGCATTGGTGTCTGTTTTCTTTTCACCGCCGCCAACAGCAGCGGACCAGTCAATTTTTACGCCATCCTGAAACGCGGACGGATCAGCGCTGACTTGTTCCTCGTGCCATTTGTCAAACCCATCAAGCGCGCCGTCTTTGATTTCAAGGTGCTTTGCTTTCAGGTCTGCCAAATACGCCTTCTCAGCAGCTTTAGAGCTAAACTTCACGCCCTTCTCAGAAAGCGTTTTACGGATAACGTCTGCGTAGTCATAATCGGCAATCCTGGACTTGTAGCCCTCGATCTCCTTTTTGAGTGCGTCCGTTTCCGCGTTGCCGTTTGCCAGAAACTGCTTGTTTTTTTCCACTTCCGCGTCCAGCTTGCTCTGAACAGTCGAAAGTGCCTTTGTGATTCGCCTGTCAAACTCCGCCTTGTAGGTGGGGTCAGCCAGTATTTCATCAAAAGTCCTAATTTCGTCTGCCATTTTTTATTCTCCTTTATTCCACAGCGTCATTCCCCACTGCGTATTACAACAAAAGAGCCAACCACCGAGAAAAACTCGGTAGCTGGCTCCTATTGCCCTTTCCCACGCCCAATTACGTGGGAGTTGAATATTTGATTGTTTTCTTGACCTCTAACACGATGTACCCGTCACCCTTGCGCCGGATCTCCGCGTCATTGCCACGTTTAAGAATAGCTTCCACAGCGCGCATGATATCATCATTCATTGTCCGTCACCTCGGAAAACAGGAAATCATATTCACGTTGTAGGTCTCTAAGCTTTGAGTTGCACTCTTTCTCAAGTGCATATACCGCCAAATCAGCTGGGTGGTCTCGTCCTTTCCAATCGGGGTATTTTGCCCGTTCTTCATCTACTTTAGCCCAGCATTCATGAAAAAGTGCGTCGCATTTTGCCTTGTACTCATTAAAGAGTGGATGGTTTTCATTTATTTTTTTCTTTGCGTACATAGTCAACCTCCAGCTCTTTACTTAAAATCTTCATTACTTCGTGGTACTTATCAACGTCCGGGTTTATCTGCCCTTTCCACATCATCTCAAATACGTCCGTTCGTTCCAGTTCCTTAAAGCGATTGTACACCACATCGCGAGCTTTTTCAACGGTTTTGGCTGTTCGCCTCATAATGTATATAAATCGGTCATCAGATGCAATGGAAAGTTCTTCTTTACTGTCCATAAAGAACGCAACGTCTTCTGCACTAAAAGAGTAATGCGTTTTTTCACGTGGGTGATTGTGATACGAATATGACCCATTTAGGGTGCTCGGTATAGCAGACAAGTCTACAGTTGTTGCTTCCCCTGAGACGCGCCAGACTTTGCCATCTTTCGTCACCGAGTAATTAACTTCGTAATCAAAATCAGCCAGTTCTTTCTCAGCATCGCTCAAAACTTTCATGGCTGCTGTTTTATCAGAAAAATCAACAGTCCCAACCAAAACCGGATCTCCCGGGGAAACGCTGTTGCCATTACCGGCGCTTTTTATGCTTTTTGAAATGGGAGTAGCATTATAGACGCGCATCCGCTCCGGTTGCTCCGTTAGGCCAGCTTCCGAACTAAACGCCTTGTATTTAGCGTTTAACCGCCGTAGGCGTATGTTTACCGCAGTCTCATCTTCATGCAATCCTGCGGCCTTGTAGGCGGCTTTTTCGCGCTTTAGCTTTCTAACGGTCCGCTCAATGCGGCGTTGCATCTGTGTTGCCTCGTATGCCGTGTAATTCTTGCCATCAAACGTGCAGCTGTGACCATCATCAATGTGTTTCAGCTGTTCACCCGTGTAAGTGCGCTCAGACACGCCCTCGACCCACGGAAACCGCCTGTGGCGGCAGTTGGCCCCTTCCAGACCGTCAACAGCGCCCAGGCCGCAAACGTCATAAATGCTCGGATAAATGTCTCCGGCACGGACGCTGTAAACACGTCCTTGCCAATCCTTATGTGATGACCACGGTGAAGGTCCCGGCTTATCTCGTGCGCCAACATGGGCCGAAACTTCAAAATATGGTGTATCCAGATATTCTGCGGATTGCTCCGTATACTTGGCGCAGATTTGAGATACGCCGGTCATTACTGATCTTCGCACGGCAACATCGATATGATCTTGATGGCCGCTTTCGTAGTCAACCACTTTCAGACCGCTATCCGCAAGTTCCTTTACCGCCGTTTTAATCGCCTGATTGTAGTTGATTGCGCCGCTTTGCACCTGCAACGCTGCGCTGTCAAGTACCCATTGGTACGCTTTGGCAGGTGGGAGCATTGTACGCCCAGCGTCCACCAGGAAGCCCATGGATGCGGTCAGATTGTGGAATGTATCAAGTGTCTGCGTCCTAATCGCCGCCACTTCCGCAGCGTCAACCAGTGTCTCAGGCTGGGTGATATGCGCAAGGTCAATCATATCGGTGTAATACTGTTGGTTCCTTGCGACCACATCGTCCAGCAGCTTGTCCAGCTTCGTTTTGCTGATGCCGGAAGTCTCGCGGATTGCTTTCTTGATTTCCTTTAGGTCGATGCCGTGGGACCGCAACGCCCGGATGCCCTGCACCGTTACCTCGTTCAGTTCATCCGCAGCTTTCAGCCGGGAGCAGATTTCATCCAGCAATACGAGTTCAAGTGCCCGGAACAGTTCTGCCAGATCCTCTGGGAGCGCATCAAGTAGTTCCGGGGTAAATGGATACCGGCTCATTTTTCACAACCCCAAAAGTCCCAGTATTTTCTCCAAATCCCATTACTCGACCTCCGTTTCTTCCTCAGTCACCATGTCCTGTGCCTTTGGCAGCGCTGCCTTTGCGGTGGCTTCATCCTCGTTCATGTATTTTGCCCGGAATTCCCAGGCGTTCATAATCCCTGCGTTGAGCATTTGCAGGTCGCGGGCAAATTCGCTCTGCTTGTCCTCAATGATGGAATCATCAAAATCAATGCTGATTTCAACATTTTCATCAAGCCCTGCGCCCAGCGCCTTATTACCAAGCCGCAGAAGGACCCTGCAAAGCTCAACCAGAGCACTTTCCAAAATGACTTCATGCTTTTTGATCGTGCGGAACATGGTACTATTCTCGCTGATTACCTGCGTGGCCGTTGCCATGCTGCCGCCATCGAATCGATAATAGGTTTCACCGAACCCACATTTGCTGGAAAGCATATTGAGTTGGTCTTGCAGGCCGACATTCAGCGCAGCCGTCCGAAGTTCCGGTGCAACGGTCTCAACAACGCTCCCCTGCTGTGTATCTTCCGGTAGAAGGTAAAACCGCCTGTCATCGTCATCCAGTGTCGGTTCACCGTCTTCATACTTTGTCGCTGGCATTTTAACCATCATCATCATGGGGCCGTTTTCAAACTCATTGACGTAGCAGTCGTACGCAGTATCAACGCCGCGAAGAACATCAATGGAATTTGCAAAAACGGAAATGCCAACAGGCAGAAGATAATTGAAGTTGTTTGCAATGTTCGGCTTGTCAATTACAAACTGCCGTTTATTGCTTCCGGTGTATACCACAGGGGGAATGCGCTCAAACCCGGAAACATTCTTCAAATCTTCATCGGACAGTTGCTCGTTCTGGTATCGGTAAATTCGGTTTTCGATTACATACGTCCCATCATTCGCTCTGCGGTGAATCTGGAAATACACATAATCCTTTCCGTCTCGCGTAACCCTGGAAGTAAAAGCGCAATCATAAATAAAGCCGTTCTGCCATGCAAGTGGGTAAATGTCATGCATCGTGGCATAATCAATCGCAATGCTGGACGCGTCACCGGGGATGATCTCGCCGGAATCCGTCACGCCCTGCCCAGTCACGCGGGGGATATATGCCACCGTCCCCAGTGCGGATTTCATCTCCTGCATCTCATTAGCTTTGACGGTGAAATTGTTCTCCGCCAAAACGCGATCAATGAAATCCTGTTCTTTTTTGCCCTCAAGCGTGATTTTGACTTTTTCGTTCATGAGCAGGTTCGCCCAGTCCTCGCAGACCTTTTTCCCCATGCTGAGCGTTGCTCTATTGTGTTTAGTCCACTTGTGGCCGTTATATCTGCGGTACTGGTGGAATCCCTTCACTTTACCAACGTACCATGATTCCCACAGATCAACTTGCCCATAAAACTCTTCAGAGATCGTTGTATAGCCAAGCTCTTTTAACTTTTGGATAACTGCACTGCTCATGCAATAACTCCCATTCTGCGGCTGACAGGCTCCAACGCATACCGAGTCGCGTCAATCAGGTGGTTGTTCGCGTCTGGGTATCCGCTGATAATGTCACCGTCTTTGTTTCGTTCGTATTCGTATCCAACAAATTCATCGTAAGCGTGCGGTGTGCGTCGCCTATCAATAACAATCGTTCTCCGCTGCAAAAACTTCATGCCATATTCCACAGAGCCGGGGCCTTTGACCGCTTCATACGCAGGTAGCCCCATTGCGCGGAGATCAGCAACGCTCTTCGGCTCGGCGCTGTCGCAGATCGTTCTAATGTTGTTATATCCGCGCTGCTTAATCATGGTCGCGCTTTGCTCGTTGGATAATTTGTTTTGGTAAATCTCGTCTAACAGATATATCGTCTCTCTCGCCCGATCATAATGCAGCCGGATAAAAGCAAACGGGTCTGGGAACCAGCCGAAGTCCACTCCCTGATAGATGCGGTCGAAACTCTTGACTTCTTCATCGGTAATCTCCCGCAGTTCCAGCTTGTCAAACACATTTCCGCCGGTCCCTACTGGGATACCGAGATATTCGTGCTGATATGCTCGCTCGTCCGTCTCTTTCAGGTGTTCCGCTTCTGCAAGAAACTGTTCTCCCAACCACTCCGGCGGTGCTTGCAGATACGTAGACTTGTGGCACAAACGGTCGGCGCGTTCTTCCAAGCTGTCTTTGTTTGCCCAGTTGTCACGCGAGATAGGTGGGTTATAGCTTTCAAAATTCCAAAACACCGAACCGCCGCGCATGGTCGACTGCAAAATGTTTCGGATTTCTGCACGTCCGGCAAATTGGTCTTTTTCCTCAAAGTGCGTCACGGCGATATAGCCAAACGGGACTTTGATAGATTTGATCTTCATCGGGTCATCAGCGCCCCGAAACATGATCTTCTGCCCGGTAGGCTTGTAGATCAGCTCCATCGGGGAGACTTTGGCTTCCCAATACGCTGCCATGCCCAATTCACCGATTGCCCAGATATACTGCGCATACACGCTATCGCGGATGGTGTTTGCCACCTTACGCAACACCAGCGCGTGTGTCCCCGGATTGTTTATCAGCAGCAGGGGGACAAGTACAGACACAGTGGAGGACTTCAGTGAGCCGCGCCCGCCACTAAAATCGTAGTGCGTATGCCCGTGGTGGAACACATCGTGAGCCACATCGTAAAAAGCCGATCCGATTTTTTCTGACAAGAGAATATCAGACATCAATAACCACCTTGACGGAATCCGTGCTTATTTTTGTCTCGTTCACTTCACGCCAACCAAAATTGCAGCCAAGCGAGAATTTCGCGCCATTGGCACCGTCTTTGTCGTAGAGCCGAGATTCGGCGTATTCCTCGCATCGGGACTTCGCGCGCGTAACCGTGTCCGCAAACTCTGGCCTCGCTTGATAGTCCAGCAACGCCTGTCTCCCTGTGAATCCAAGTGCCAATGCAAGCCCCGTGATTGTCGGCGGCTTTGCGTTGATGATGATCGGCACTCCGTACTTATCTCGCACAGCGCAGCCGTCATCTCCGATAAACGGTTCACCTTCGCACTCTTTGAAGTAAGCGTCAATAGCTTCCTGCATTGCCTTTACGCTTTTCCATTTTCTCGGCGCTCCGCCAGCCATACGCTCACTCCCTTTCGTTTTGCTACCAGCCCCCGCCCCTTGGCCTTACATAGCAGACTTTACCCGCCCATGCGGCTTTCTGGAAGCTCTCAAACATGGGGTACACAGTTATTTTGACACCACACCGCGCTGCGCCTTTTCATCAGCCGCACACTGTTTTTGCGGATTAACTGTCCGCCGCTGTGGCCACCAGCTTGTGTGCACTTAACTTCTCGCGCTTCCTCGCCCGCTTGTGTGGTTGGTACGGCATTGCAGTCCTACCCTGCTTTAGCGCTTCGGGGAAAGTCCCCGTCACTCGCTGTGGTCTCCCCTTACGGGGCACCTATGCCGTGTATGTGCAGTTCCTGCTTAGATTGTCACACGCTCATGCCCGCTTGAGGCCCCGCAAGCATTTCAAGCGCTTTCATCAGTCACGGCAAGGGGGACGCATCCCCACGCGCAGTTTTCAGCAGGCATTGTCATTCTCTGTGAGGCGTTCTGCGTACTCTCACATCATCCGGGAGCTACCCGGCCTCTGGCACGGACAGTTGGGAATCGAACCCACCGCACACGGTTTTGGAGACCGCGTCGCCACCTTGGTACATGTGCCCGCATATTGGCCGTCTTCCCGCTTAGATTGTCACATCACCGATTGCTGCTTTACATGTGCAGCACCATTACGCTGAGGCGGTTCCCTCCCACGGTGCAGTTTTCAGCGAGCATTGTCATTTCCATGTGAGCCACGACGAACGGTCTCACATTGTCCGGGCGCTACCCGGCCACTGGCAGGGACGGTTGGGAATCGAACCCACCCAAGCGGTTTTGGAGACCGCCTCGCCAGCCTTGGAACATTCGCCCCTGTATCCCGCGTTTACGGATTCGTCACGGAGCCTCATCCGCGTTCTAAGTAACGCTCGATTCAACGCGGGCAAATCGAACGGCCCTTCGCGGAGCCAAGCCCTGCTGACGGGACACAACGCTCGCCAAGTATGGGCTTGCCGCAATATTGCCCCTGTACGCTGTCAGCTTTGGGATTTGGTGCAGACGGCTGGACTTGAACCAGCACATACCTCCGGGCGCGGTGCTCTGCCGATTGAGCTACGTCTGCGTATGTCTCCCCTGGGACACATCGTTGAGAAGTGCGAGGAGTCCTGCCATTTTTGCCCTCAACTGCCCGCCCCGAAGGGCGGGCTATCAAGGGAGGAGGAAACAGATGAAAAAGCAGAGGCGTGAAGAGCCTCGCCCCATCACGCCTCTATTTTTGCATAGGTTTTTCTTATTTTTCCCCTTAAAAGGGGAATTTTCAAAATTTTTTTAGATAATCGTCCACGGTCATCGGATTATCCGTCCTTCCGAGCAGATAATCGACCGATACCCCGAATTTATCGGCGATGCTTTCCAATGCGTCCGTTGTGGGCGTAGCCTCCCCCGCCTCGTACCGCCTCACCGCGTCACGGTGCAGACCGCACAGTTCAGATAAGACATATTGCTTTATTCTCTTTCTCTCCCGTAAGCGCTTCAAGCGCTCGGGAAACGCGTTCATACCACATCCCCCATTCCGATCTGCTCAAATTCGGGCTTTTCAAAAAGTGGCGCAAGCATTTTTTCTTTCGCTGCCTCGTAAAATCCCTTGTCCACCTCAAACCCATAAGCGTTACGCCCCATCTCATAAGCTGCGCGAAGCGTAGAACCGCTTCCCGCGCACGGGTCAATTACAACGTCTCCCTCGTCTGTGAATACGGAAATCAGCCTTTTCAGCACGCTTACCGGCTTTTGTGTCGGATGCACCTTTGGATATTGACTGCGCTTGTCCCTCTCCCACGCAAACCAATCAAATACCATGTGCCTCTCGCCATCCGAACCAACGTTACGGAATTTGGGCAGTTTGTCCCGATAAAGGACAACCGCGAATTCTGTTGCACCTACTATTTTCATGTTGGCTTTCAGCACCTGTGCAGAGTAGTTTTTACAGAAAAACAGGGGATAGCTTTTCATGAACCCGTAGCGCTTTCCGTATTCGATCACGGTCTGCATCTGCTCAAACGCGCAAAACACAATCATTGCCGGAGCCTGCCCCTTTTCCTTCGGTTCCTTGCGCAGCATACGGTTACAAAAGTGCATATACTCCGCAATTTTGAATGTTCCGTCCGTGTGGAAAAAGCTCTGCTTTGCAAGCTTACTTTCTCCGTTTTTATTGTCTCCACCGTTGTACCACATCGGATTGCTTGCATAGGCGTCCACGCCGATGTTATAGGGGATGTCCGCAATCACAAGCTGTGCTTTTGGAATATTGTATCGCTTAAAATTTTGAAAATTGTCATGGTATAACTCGCATTTCATGCCAGCACCTCCTCTGGTCGGAAACTCTTTTTGGTCTCCTTGCCGTCTACCATGATCGCCACGGTCACATAGCGCCTCTGCGGATGAATGTACGTCACCACGCCGGTGCGGATCGGATACAGCTTTTCGCCGCGCGCCTTGCCCGGAAACTCCTCCGGCACCGTCATAAACTGCGCCCGCACCTTGTCGCCTACCTTCATTCCGCACCTCCAAACGCTTCCTCGAACGTCAGGCCGCTCTCTCTGAGGATGCCTTTGATCACGTCGATGGTGTGTTGATTGTTGCCCGACAGCCACCACCAGATATTGCTTTTGGAAATGCCTACCGCATCGGCAAGCTGGCGGCGCGTGTACTGCCGCTCGCAGAAAACCTTTTTCAGCGCCGGATAGACGCAATAGGGATATTCGATCATTTTCTCCCCACCCTCCGTTTGTATCGGTCTTTTGACCTCTGAATGTAATTGATCATCGCGGTTTCTTCGGCTATGCTGGCCGTTTCGTTGCTTTTTGCCTTTTTCTTTTCTTGTATCCACGCAGCGTATCGTTCACAGGTCGAATGACAGCCGACATGTCTCTCCTGACAGTTAAAACAGCTCATATTATCCCACCTCGGACTGCGGACAGGCAAGCACGCGATAGCTTGTCTCGTAATGCCTGCGAGCACCGCCGCAAGAATTCATCAAAACCTTTGTTCTGATCGCGCGCCAACCTTCCACCGGCTGCCACTTCAGCTTCCGCGTTTCCTTGTCGCACTCCGACCAAGGGCATTTCCCGCAGGCGTATTTGCACGACCAGCAAAGCGTCGAACTTTGTTCTGCCATTTATACTTCCTCCACCCATATGCCGAATCGCTCCAGCATCAGTTTTTTCTTGATGATATAGTCCTTTGTCTTAAAGCCCTTTGCGTCCTCTACAATCGTTTTCCCGTCACGGGTATACACGAAATCGGCTATGTATGTAACTGCCCTCACAGCGGCTCCTGTGGGCGTCCTCTGCGCCCCCACGAGCTTGTACGTCTGCTGTAGCTTCAAATCGTGTATTTTCCCCGCTTTCAGCAGCAGCCGCAGCTCATCATAGCGGTCTGCCTCGTGTTTACTGTCAAACGTAATGCCATGCCGCACGGTTTTGCGGTTGTGGTACTTGCCCGTTTTCTGAGCAAGTACCTTTTCAACCACCTGTTTTTGTGCCGCGGGCCCGAGGCGCGCAAGGTCAGATGCCGTCAGGCTCATTTCCCTCTCCCGTCTGTCACCATGACCACGCGCACCTTGCCGAACTGCTCAAGCGCCATTGCCACGGCCTCCTTGGTCGCCAGCTTGTCGCCGTAGTCCTCAATGTCGATGATGATGCGGATCATGGCTTGTCCCTCCGCTCGCCGTGGCTGCAAAAATCGTCTGCCTCTTTTACCGGTTTGAATACACGATCCCAGCGCTCACCATAGGCGAAGGTGTTTTGCGGGTGTCCGCAGTAATAGCCTACGGTTCCATCTGTCCTCTCATACCGTTCGGCATGTTCGCACTCCTTGCACCGCGTCACGACCACGGCGTCGACGGTGGGAGCGTGTCGAATTTCGTCCAGTGCAAGAAGGTCTGCATCGGATACTCCAAACTGGTCTTCCAATAAATCAGCGTCGATCAGCCTCATTGTCAGCACCTCTGTCCATCTTCGCCCCTCAGTTGGGACAGTATTTCCCATATATGACCTTATACTTGTGAGCCGTTGTCTTGCCGCAATGGCTACACATCCACGGAACGTTATCGCCATCACCACAGACTACCCATTCGGCATGCCGCACAGGGGCCACGTCGGCGGCGGGAATTTCCGCAAGCAGCCTTCTTGCGTCCGCCATCGTGGCGTTTGGTTCGATTACTTCTAAGGCGGTCAACTTGGCAATCGCCGTTCCCCGGTCAATGCATTCAGCCATCTTCATCCCCTCCAAATTCCGCTTTGTACTGTTCGGGAGTGATAACCTCAATGTCCTTTGCGGAGTAGCCCAAGGTGTCGAGGCACATCAACCGGACCAGCTTTTCCTTGTTAATAGACGCCGCAAGGTCCTCATAGGATACACCGGGTTTTGCCTCAAAACTGATTTGAGCGCCGAACTTCCCAGCCACGCTAAAGCAGATTTTATATTCAGCCATTGTCAGTCCTCCTGTTCCAAAATCTGACCAGCTTGTCAACGTCTTTGCTTCTCGGCGACGCCATCGCGCCAATCATGCACCCATCCTTATGCCAAGGATTCCCAACGAGCAAAGCAGTTTCGATATAATCGATCGTTACAGCTTCGATTTTCATGTCGCATCCGCAAAACGGGCAGGGTTTTAACTCAGTCATCCTTCATCGCCTCTCCCAACGCCTTCTCCGCCTCCTCGCGGGTGAGGAATACGGTCTTGCCGAATTTGTCAATCCATCGAACAATGTAATCAACGGACATGAGTGTGTGCGCTGAAATTACAGGCTCACAGGATAGAGGGTTAAAAATTCGGTATACCGTATCACCCACCTTGCACGGCAGCACCACCAGCCGCCCGTCCTTGTCGGCCTCGGCCAGCTCGCGCAGGCGGGTGTAACCCCCACCAATGCTGTTCAACACAGACATCATTGCGCGCCACTCGCCATGCATACTGATGACTTCCTGCGGCGTCAGTCTCGTGTCCAAATATTCCCGCAAAAGCGGGCAATGGGCAGCCGGAACCGCCGTGCAGAACCCGCCGACCGCGGTACAGTTCCCGTTATCCTCATGCCTGAAGCGGCAACGCAGGCAATTAACATTTTTCATCACTCCACCTCCTGCATCCAGAAATTGCGGCGGCAGGGTTCGCAAACACACGTTTCTAGCGAATATGCCCCGCACGCCCCTCTATCATCCCTGCATTCTTTTGTTAGTTCTGCTGGGCAAATGGTAAGTACGCCTGTGGCCTTGTCTATCTTCGCCTCTGGATATTGCTCTAAAAAAACACTCTGCCGTGTTTTGCGCGGGTGTGCGGCAGACCATTCCTCGACCTCGCGAACAATTTCTTCTGCTGATTTTTCATGTCGATAGCACAAAGACGGGGCTTCCCCTGCTATTTCGTACATCCTATCTCGTTCCTCTATAAACTTCACAGCATCCATCACATTTCCCTCCGTTTGCAACAGTTCATTCCGCAGTGCGTCAATTCCTTTCGCCTGCGCCTCGATCAAGTCAGCGGCTTCCGCCAGATCATCGCCCAGCGTAATGGGCGTTTCCCACTGGTTCCCCTCCGCCCATTCTGCGTGCTCACGCAGCGCATTTACAAGTTCTTGATCTCTCATGTCCTTCACATTCCTTTCGCTCATTCCTTAACCATCCAATCATCGTTCCGCACCTGAAATGCGTCGCCAAGCTGGATGGTCTCGTGGAAATTGTGCTGCGTGGTTTGGATGGCGTACTTGTCGATCTCGGTTGCATAGTAGGCGGTGATCTCCGCGCCCAGTTTGTCCAGCGCGATATGGCCGCAGCTCATACCGTCGTACATGGAGAGCACTTCCACCGGCTCCGTGGTCAGCCCTTCAAAGTGGCTCATGATGTGCGCGATCACGTCCACCGTCCAGCCGTTGCCCAGCATCTTGTAGGCTTGGCTGTTGCTCACCGGGAAAACATACTCCTCCGGCACGGTTTGGAGGCGCATACACTCACGGACCGTCAGCTTGCGGATAATGTAAATGCCGTCTCGCAGTTTAATCGGGTATCGCTTGCCTTTAATGGCGATAAATCCGTCGCGGACTTCGTATACGGGGCACGCCTTCCCATCCGGACCGCAGACCGGCGTTGCATAAAGGCCCGTCTTGGCTCCCAATCCTCCGCCATTCCCGCAGAGGGTCACGCTCTTTCCGTCCGTCGAATAGACGCGGTATTGCTGGCTGTCATGGTCCGGGTTCTTCGCATCATTCCCGATGGTCCCAATGCGGATAGGGGTTATGATTTTTGGCCCCTCTCCCTTGTTCGTCGTGAGTGTTCGGCTCTTTCCATCACAGTGGATGACTGCACCATTCATTCCGTGCCCGCTTGGATTCATATTCAAGACTTCTGCGTGCGTTGGGTCCAGTGCATATCCTTTTTTGCTGGTCGAAGTCTCCAAAATATCCCGCATTCGTACAGGCTCCGCTACCATCGTGTGCCGATGCCTTTTCAGTGTATCGGACGGTATTGCTCCGCAACAGCGAGTTGTAAGGGTATACGCCTTTTCTTGCCAAGCGATACCAGGCTCCAAAATGTCCCGCAGCAGAATGCCCCTGTCCTCCGGTTGCTCCACCGGCACTTGACTGTATGTACCGTCGGGGTTACGCTTTCCGGCCCAGTAGAGCCGCTGGCGGTTCTGCGCGCTCACCAGCGCGGAATTGATAAGCACGGGTTCCACGCCCAGCTCCGCCGTAATCTGCGCCCGGATAGCGGGCGACATGGATTTGTTGTTCTCGTAGAGAAAATAGTCCGGTTTGTATTTATCCCGCGCGATGAGGTAGTTCAGAAACAGCTCCCAGCCGATGCCGCTGGCTTCGGTTTCGCGGTTCTTGGTCTGCGCGATACTCCAGTGAGCTAAGTGCATGGAGACCCGCCGATAAGCAGTTTAACCATGCAAAACCACCTCCTCCGAATACCTAAATTTATATCCGCCGGTCGATTTATAACGGCGTTTCCCCTTGCAAACGCAAACGACCGTAGACGGGTTTACCCCCATTGCTATAGCAGCCTCTTTTATGCTGCTCCACAGGTGAATTGGCTCCCCGTCCATAGATAACTGCCATACGGGGCGCTCCTTCGCTTTGTTTCGTGCCCTTGCTCCTTGTCCATAGGAGTTTTGACGGGACATATTAGCCCATTCCAGATTTGACAATCTGTTATTTGTCTTATCTTCATCCAGGTGGTTTACAGTAAGAAGTCCGTTCGGATTTGGTATAAAAGTATTTGCAACCACCCTATGTAGAAGCAGACTTCTTGCAGTTCCGTCTTTAGATAGATGCACTCGAACATAGCCGTTTCGCTCAACTTTTTGTTTTAGGATCCGACCCGTTCTTGAATTTCGTACCTCTCCATTATCCGAAACCTCGTAGAATCCTTCATACCCCGAAATTGGTCTCCAGTGCGTGCAGGGCGAACCGCCGATCAAAAGTTTCATGCTTTCCTCCTCACAGGTATTTTTCATTTCAGCCGGTAGTTTTTGGACCCGGTAATATTCAGTACGCAGCCTTTTGACCGCTCCGCAATGCGCGAGCCTATCGCCTCGTCCCAGTCCAACACGCGCGAGATCGTCCACTCGGAGCTGATGATTGTCAAAAGGATTGGCTTGATATACCGCGCATTGAGGAGATCAAACGCAATGTTGCGATCGGCCTCTGTCGCCGTCCCCTTGAGAAAATCGTCGATGTAAAGCACCTTGACGCTTTTCAGCGGATCAATGGCGTCTTGATATGCCGCGGCATCGTTGACCTTTGCTTTGATGGCCGGAATATCCGCACGCCATTGCACATAGCGCACCGGTAATCCGGCATCCATGAGCTTCCCGCACATCGCCGTACAAAGGTGCGTTTTCCCGCTGCCGGGGCTTCCTCCGGCGTAAAACCATCTTCCGCGCCAATCGGCAAGATAGCGTTCCGCTGCCTCTTTGGCCTGCTTCTGCCACGGCTCAGTCGCGCGGTAGTTTTCCATCGTGCATCTCTGCAAAAGCTCTTTAAGCCCGCTTCTTTCGATGCGTTGCAGATTTCTTTTGCGGATGGAGCATTCGCATTCCCGGTACTCCGCGTTCCCGTCTGCTGACCTCCGCACGGTGTATCCAACGCCGCCGCAGAGTGGGCATTCGTCAGAGATTGACGGCTCCGGGGACGTTCCATTTTTTCGCATCTCTTCCAGTATCTTGACCATGTCCATTCATCGCGCCCCCTTTCTTCTCCAGCTCGCGCTTTTCCCATAGCTGGAATTTCTGCTGCCAGTTGTAGACCGGCTTGCCCTCGGTGTCCCGCCAATTTGCGACAGAGTAAAAATCGTAGAATGGTTTGGGGTCAATAAGCCCTCCGCGCAGCTTGGCATATTCGGCAACCTCGTCAAACGTGGGAGCCGTGCGCGGTAAGGGGGGAGGGGGAGATATATAGTCTTTGTCTTTGTCTTTGTCATAGCTTGATTTGCTTGGCAAATTTGGCATTTGCTTGTTTTGCTTGGCAAATCCTGCATTTGCTTGTTTTGCTTCGGCTCCGATCTTCCCTGCCTTGCTTCGCGCCTCGGATAATCCCGCCATTGCAGCGTTGTCCCTGTCGATCTGCGCCCTCATCATAGGGAAAAGAAACCGTTCGTTCCCGCCAAGCTGCGGGACTTCGCCCGTCCTTGCGTATTCTAACAAGGAAGTGAAAAGCCTCCCCCTCTCAGCGTCACCGAGTGGCTCTATTGCGTCTAAGTAATCGACAAACAGCTTGATGTAAGTCATATCCGCCATGCGCTCACTCCTTATAGGGGAGCAGGCAAATTGATACGCCGTGCTGGGTCATAATGTCGCAAAGGTCATCTGCTTCTGATTGCGAGAGACCGTCGATGCGGATCATATTATGTGCCGGATCATCTACATCAAAGATATTCTCGCAATCGTAAATCAAAGCGTCGTACTTCACACCGCACCTCCATCAAAACGGGAGGTCCCCGTCGTCCTCGACCTCGATCATGCCGCCTGCAGTGCTGTACGAAGCGGGGCTGTCGTTGCCATCCTGCGGCTTGCTGTCGGCAAAGTACACGCTATTGGCGATGATCTCGACCGAGCGGCGCTTATTGCCGTCCTTGTCGGTCCAGTCTCGCGCCTGCAGGCGACCGTCTACCACCACCTTGCGCCCCTTGGCGCAGTATTGAGCGGCAAACTCTGCCGTGCGCTCCCACGCGACCACATCAAACCAATCCGTTCCGGCATCCTTACCGTCGCGGTCGACGGCGATGGGAAAGCTGGTGACCGCCTTGCCGCTCTGCGTGCGGCGCAGCTCAAGGTCCTTTCCAATGCGTCCCATGACGCTGATCCTGTTCAAGCTCATTTCTATTCCTCCCTGTTTTTTCTGTAAATCATGTTCTCCCGTGTCCAGCCGGGATATTTCGCTTTGAGGTAGCCGACGATGCAGGCGTATAACGCCGTCCTCTGCGGCCCCTCGTCAAAGGCTCTGTGGCAGGAGGGGCAGAGCGTCACAATGTTCTGCTCGATGCCTCTGCCGCCCTGCGAGCGCCGTATAACGTGCGCTACAGGCTCTCCGTTGTTTCGCCCGCAGAGGATGCAGCGCCTTCCGTCGCGCTCGTACACGGCCTCCTTGACGCTTTTGGGGATAGAGGTTGCCTTTGTCATTTTGTGCATCGCCAATCCTCCTTCAGCGCGTCAAGCTGCTGTGGGGTCAAGGTCTCGATGCCCACCGCCTTGCAGTCCTGCACGATGTTGTCGATCAGGCGGGACATCTGCTTTGTGTCAAAGGTGGACGAACCGTAATACAGCACCACATTCTTGCAGCCGTCAATTTTGCTGTCCATCACTTTCGTCTGCCAGCCGATACCGTTCTTGTTCCAGCCGCCGCATAGCTTCTGTACGGCTTTCTCGCGCACGCAGACGGTTTCCGTGTTCCCGCCGACATCTTTCACGGCCTGCCGGTAAACCTCGCTTGTAGGCGTTCCTGTGGCTTCTGCAAGCTTGTCCATCAATACCCATGCGTAGGCGTTGGCATCCAAGCTACGCTTTTCGCGGTGCTTCTTCACGGTCACGTCAACGTCTGTCTCGTGCAGCTCGTCGTACAACGGCCCGATATTTTCCCGCGTGGCGATGGTGAGCAGATACCCACCATCCCGCGCGAGGGATAGATCATGCAGTCGGGCTTTCATTGGCTTTTCTCTTTTCCATGCAAGCCCAGCAGAGCGGCACACCGTATTTCTTCATCGCGCCTTTGGAGATGTCGCTCACACGATAGAGCTTGCTGTTAAAGGACTGCGGTGTGATCGGCTGCTTGCATTCTTGGCAGGTGTAGTCAAACTGTTCCTTGTACGCCTGATTAAAGGATTCCATCTCGGCCTTGCTCGGCTTCTGCTCTGCGGTTATTGGCGTGTACTTGGTCGCGTCCTTCGCCCAATACACATCCGCGCCAAAACCGAGCGCCTTGCAGGCAACGGAGATAGCATCGGTCAGCGCCATTTTGAAGCACTCGTCAGAGGTGTAAAGGCCGTTTCGTTCGCTGGCGACAAAGGCGCTGCCTCCTGTGCCGGGAATTGCATCTGACCACACGCCATCAACCTTGATGTAAAGGTCAATGTCCACAAATGCGGAAACCTCGTTGTTCGCGCCCTGCTCCAGCCGCTTATCCGTGATACCGTACTTCCAGCCAATTCCGCAGGGGCCGAACTGCTCCGTCAGCGCCTTAATGCGCCACATGGGGTTAATGTCGGTCTTGCCTTTCAGCCTCCCCGCCTGGATTTCGCGCTGTGCAGACGGCGGGACTTGCCGCACGCTTTCATAAATTCCAAGGTTCTCCATTTTCTTCTTCCTCCAAAGTAAGCGGGCAGTTTCGCCCGGTGTATTTGTCCGGCCACGGAATGACTTCATCCGTCAGCCCGCAGCGCTTGCTTGACTGTCTGTAAAACCGACAGGCTTCGCAGGCGATATACGCCGTGCCTTTGCGGTCGATTGGGAAATAGGTCGTCACAGACGCTGTGCCTTTCAGGTAGCCGGAAGTGCCGTCATCCAGATTCGGCATCGTCTTCCACCTCCGTAAACCATTCCTCGCCGCAGTACGGGCAAACCGCCCGCTCGGCGTAATACCAGCCGTTTTCCCCATCGAGGTTTTCACGCTCCATGTAGGTGTATGGCTCCGTAAAAATCGCGTGACAGCTCTCGCATTGATACATCATAGCCGACCCGCTTTCTTCAAAAATTTCCGCTCGCCCTTCGTTCGCACCAAGATCGCCATCGCGCGGGAGTATTCGCCGCGATAGTGACGCTCGATCTCGTCCGCATTGCGGGCAAGGAAGTAGCCATTGCCCTCGCAGGCGTTGACGATAAATGGGCCGTCCTCCGTTTCCTCGCGCCGTGCCTCCTCGATGAGCTTGCGCACGGTGCAGTCCGGCAAGCCGAGCAGGGCGCATAGGGCACCGCGCGTCATAGCATTGTCCTCGCCCTCGCCGAGAGCAGACAACAAACGCAAAGCATCGTCTGTCATGGCGATACCTCGGTAAATTCGCCGCCGATAAGCTTGTACCATGTATCTGCCTTTATTTTTTCGCCATCAACAAACTCGGTTTTTACAAATTGGGGAACCATTCGATTTTTCTCATCCGAATACTTCCATTCGGCAAGCGTTATCCAGCTGCCGAGTTTTGCCTTAATGACGGATTCGGCTCCCGAACTACAAATAACCGAGTCTTCTCCCGAGCTTTCGATCTTGGCGTAGTCGCCGCTGCTGCCGATCTTGGCGTAGTCGCCGCTGCTGCCGATCTTGGCGGAGTCGCCGCTGCTGCCGATCTTGGCGGAGTCGCCGCTGCTGCCGATCTGGGCGTAGTAGCCGCTGCTGCCGATCTGGGCGGAGTCGCCGCTGCTGCCGATCTGGGCGGAGTAGCCGCTGCTGCCGATCTTGGCGGAGTCGCCGCTGCTGCCGATCTGGGCGTAGTAGCCGCTGCTGCCGATCTGGGCGGAGTCGCCGCTGCTGCCGATCTGGGCGGAGTAGCCGCTGCTGCCGATCTTGGCGTAGTAGCCGCTGCTGCCGATCTTGGCGGAGTAGCCGCTGCTGCCGATCTTGGCGGAGTCGCCGCTGCTGCCGATCTTGGCGGAGTAGCCGCTGCTGCCGATCTGGGCGGAGTCGCCGCTGTTGCCGATCTTGGCGGAGTCGCCGTTGCTGCCGATCTTGGCGGAGTCGCCGCTGCTGCCGATCTTGGCGTAGTCGCCGCTGCTGCCGATCTTGGCGTA
>ERZ1034755.95-NODE-95-length-28584-cov-9.746398_pt1 | contig 28584 bp, 42 predicted proteins | sample MGYA00520596_ERZ1034755 | MGnify/ENA primary metagenome ERZ1034755 (study PRJEB33766, sample SAMN09781701) | gut metagenome | biome: gut microbiome | host: Homo sapiens | place: Madagascar | study: EMG produced TPA metagenomics assembly of the PRJNA485056 data set... | reverse complement strand
CTCCGAAACACCCCCGACCCCCGCACCGATCACGCCCCCGGTCCAGATAAAGCGGCGCATTCCTGTGCCCAACGTGGGCACCATCACCATCGGAATCAACCGGCCCATGTCCGAGCAGCGGGGCGGTATGGGGAGACGCCTGAACGAGTATGTCCGGGACTGCGTGGTGTTAGCCATTACGGCCACCGGCTACGGGCCACAGACCGGGGAGATGGTGGAACTTGCCGCCATCAAGCTCCGGAACCTGGAAACGGTAGACACCTTTTGCCAGCTGATTAAACCCCAGAATAAGCTCACCGCCGAGGAAACCGCCAATACCGGGATCACCAACCTCATGCTCTCCAAAGCACCGGGGATGGATGCCACTCTTACGGCCTTTGCGGGGTTTGTCGGGGATGACCCCATTGTAGGATTTGATACCCAACACAACTTGTTTTTTATCTATGATGCCTTGATTGCCCACACCGACATCGTATTTTCAAACGACTATCTGGACCTCCAGCGCATGGCATGGAAGACACTGCCGGACATCGAGCCCGACCATCTATCCGATATCTATGTCCGCCTGGGCTGTCCCCAGGTAGACAGCACCCGAACCATGGGCCGATGCGAAACCATCATGCAATGCTATAAGCTCATGGCCAGCATGGCCGCCGATGCCCGGATTGAACCTCTTCCCACTCCGGAAGAGGCCAAGGTAACAGAAGAAACTGAGGCTACCGAAGCGCCCCAATCTGCTGAAGAACTCCACCCCACTGAGGAGCTTCCGCCTGATGCAGAATCCACCCCCGCCGAAGCGCCTCAGCCTGTCGAGGTGGAGGATCTGCTGGTCTCCGTCATCGACTGGGTGCTGACGGAAAAGCGCCCCACCGTCCCGGCCATCCAAAAGGAGTTTGGCATCAGCCGCGGCAGAGCCAAGCAGATCATGGCGGAAATGGAGCTGCTTGGTGTCGTTGGACCCGCTCAAAGCAGCAAGCCCAGGGAAGTTCTGGTGGAGAGTAATCCACTGGGAAATTGATTATAATGCCTATTGACATTACCCAGTCAGCCCTATATAATAGCCCCATGGAAAGCCCGTGCCATAAGTCGGGACCTGAAAAAGCGGAGCGCCCATGCCGTTAAGTTGGGCGATTCTTCCGCCTGCCGGGAGCGGGATACAAAACTCCGGCTTGTTGTTGTGATTCCGCCTGCCGGGAGCGGGATATAAGTCTCCGGCTAGAATAACAGTTGAAGGGCGGGCCAGCTTGTGCTGTCCCGCCCTTTCTTCATATCCTCACATATGCAGCTGCTCTCTCAGTGCTCCCTGGAGCACCGGGGAGAATATGTGCGTGTCCAGCCTGGACACCTACTGCACCCGGTCACAGGCGTTCCCGCTCCCCCGTCCCGGTCCTTCCCTCGCCCTCCGCTCCGGGAGGCCCCTATGTACCCCGACACCATGTAAAAGATCTCTCTCAGCTGCCAAACCTCCGCAGTGCGCAGCAACATCACGATCCTCCGCACCCAACTGGTCCTCGCCCTGTTTTGCTCATTTTGCAACATTTGCTGTGCCTCCTGTCAAAAATTTGTGCAGTCTGACTATTGCGTTTTCGCGCCGTAAACTGTAACATAATCCTATAATTTTTTTGCGGCGTTGTACAGTGCCGGATGCGGCCATTTTGTAGGCAAATCCGGCAATTCCGGCCGCCGCATCCGACAGGAGGCGCCTCTCATGGCAAAATGATCCAACCCAGCACCCCGGACATCTGCGCCGCCCTCCGGCAGGCCAAGGATGCCGCCGGGGAGACCAACCACTCCCTGAGCGAGGCCACCGGGATCCCGGAGTCCACCGTGGCCAAGATCTTATCCGGCACCCGATCCGATCCCACCTTTTCCAACGTGGCCGCCTTGGCAGCGGCCCTGGACCTGAGCCTGGACCGGCTGGCCGGGCGCCAACCACCCCCAGACGATGCTGCCGTGCTCCGGGCCCAGCTGGCCGGAGCCCAGAAGATGGAGGGCGTGCTCAATAGCCGCCTGGCCGTCTACGAGCGGGGTGTCCGCCAGCGCAATGCGGCCATCTGCGTCCTGCTGGCCATGACTGTGTTGCTTGCGTCGGTTTTTGTGCTTTACGTGATCCTGGATTTCCGTAACCCTGAGTACGGTTTTTTCCGGGTTCAGTTTCCTGTCTCCCCCTTGGCCTATCTGGCCATTTTGTCCCCCGGTATCATCATCCCTGCCGTTATCCACGCTGTGGCACACCGGCGCAAAGATCCGCCGGTGTCCAGCCTGGACACAGATAAAAAATAACCGGGCCAGCGCCCGGTGAAGAGAAGAGAAAGAAGGAACCACTTATGATCTGCCCCAAATGCGGAGCCATGCTCCAGACGGAAACCAGCTTTTGCCCCACCTGCGGCCTCTTCGGCTTCGGTTGGCTGATCGACTTTTTCTCCATCCTCTTTGGATCCTTCCGGGATAAATACGGATTCTGGCTGAGACGATGAGAGGGGTTCCACGCGCATTCTGCGCGTGGAATTTTTTTTGAAATTTCTCAATTTTTTTTGGTTTGGCTATTGACACACCACGCATTGCGTGGTATAATAAAGACACTTAAGGGAGATACCCAATAAACAAAAGGAGATAATAAAAATGTACGCAGAATATCGCAGCAAATACGGAAAGATCGTTAAGCAATGCCCTGGCCTTAATGAGTACTGGTACAAGGGAAAGCTCATCGCAAGCGGCAGCTCTATCTCATCCCCCGACCCGTCAGTCCCTCCCACCAAAGAGGATTGGGCATTCTGCGTGTCGCTCAGAGATCGAGCGGAGAAATGAGAAAAAGCCCGCCGAAACCGGCGGGCCTCTCCTGGAATATCAACCAAGGCTGATACATCCATACGCTTTACAGCATTTCAATCCACTCCCGTTTCCGGGAGACAACCTGAATATATCACAAAACATCCGGAAAGTCAATAGGAGGACTCCATGACAAGATTAGATTATTCCCGCTGCGCCGCCGAGGTCCCCGCTTACACCGATCGCATGGCCTACATCTCCGATCTGGCGCTTTCGCCCCTCTGGGGCGACGCCCCGGAGGCGGAGGTTCCCCAGCAGCGCATTGATGAGCTTGGCCAGGTGTGGGACGCCGTCAACCGCCCCATGCGGGAGATCCCCCCCGCCGCCGGTCTGAGCCAGCGTAAGCTGGCGGAACGGTTTATGATCCCCTACCGCACCATGGAGGACTGGTGCCGCGGCGTGCGAGAGTGCCCCGCCTATGTCCGCCTCATGATCCAGGAGTGCCTGGGGCTGCTGCCGGTCAAAAATTAATTGCATTTTTTGTGATTTGGCTATTGACATACCACGCAATGCGTGGTATAATGAAGACACTTAAGAGAGATACCCAATAAACAAAAGGAGATCACAAAAATGAGAGAAATGACCGTCAGCTACAAAGAGTACAAAAACGACAAGGTTCTGAGCCGCTGCAAAAAGACTGGCTATAACCCCGAAACCAAGACCGCTTCCCTGGAGCTGACCGAGGCCCAGTACCTGGCTTACGGCATCCAGAAGCTCATCCCCCAGGAAGAGATCGCCCGCTGGGTCGAGACCGACAGCTCCTACACCATCTATGACATCGCTGTCTACTATGCTCAGGCTTATCTGGACGGCGACATCGACCGGGATGCCCTCTGCGACAGCCCCGTGTGGTGCCAGGAGATCGTGGCCCTGATGGATCGGGAGACCGGCCGCACCGAAGACCTGATTGAGGCAATGGATGCCATCGATGCCTCCCGGATCGCCGCCAACAAGATCAACCCCACCGCTGAGGAGGCCGCTCATTACGCTGACCTGAAGAAGGCTTATGACACCCTGAAAACTTATCAACTGGCTCTCAAAAAGCGGCACACCATTCGCCCGACTGTCCCCTTTCTCCTGGCCGGATATAACCGCATCCCGAACCTGGATGACCTGAACATGGACCAGATCAGCGCAGCCTATCATCTTGGTAAGCAGCTGGCCGACAATCACTAACCGTTTCCCGGTGTCCAGCCTGGACACCGGCCCCACCCAAAGGAGGGAGACCATGTCCACCGCCGTTGTATATGCCCGCTACTCCTCCCATTCCCAGCGGGATGCCTCTATCGATCAGCAGCTGGCCACCTGCCGGGCCTTTGCCCAGCGGGGCGGCATTGATATCGTGGACGTCTACACCGATCGGGCTCTCACCGGCACCAACGACAACCGGCCCGGCTTTAAAAAGATGATCGCCGATGCAGCCAAGGGCCGGTGGAACTATGTCTTGGTTTACGCCCTGGACCGGTTTTCCCGGGACCGGTACGATTCCGCCGTGAACAAAAAGCGGCTCCGGGACTGCGGGGTGAAGGTGATCTCGGCAACGGAGCCCATCACCGAGGACCCTGTGGGGAGCCTCATGGAGTCCATGCTGGAGGGCTACGCCGAGTATTACTCCCGAGAGCTCTCCGCCAAGGTCCGCCGGGGCCACGCAGACAACGCCAAAAAAGGCATTGTCAACGGGCCCCTGCCCTTGGGTTACCGCCGGGGTACCGACGGCCGCCCGGAAATCGACCCGGACCGGGCCGAGATCGTCCGGGAGATCTACCGCCGGGCCGGACAGGGCGAGCCCCTGGTGCGCATTGCCGAGGATCTCAACGCCCGCGGTATCCGCACCAAAACCGGCGGCCCCTGGGGGAAATCCAGCTTTAACACCCTCCTGAGCAACGAGCGCTACACCGGCCTCTACATCTACCAGGATACCCGCATTCCCGGCGGCATTCCCGCCATTATCTCCCCGGAGGACTTCGCCGCCGTCCAGCACCGGCTGGGCGGCAAGAAGAACCCCCGCCGCCCGGTGCTTCCCGACGCGCCGCCCTCTCGGAGGCGCGGGGCCGACATCTATCTGCTCACCGGGAAGCTCTTTTGTGCCGGCTGCGGGGCCCCTCTGGTGGGCGTCTCCGGCAAGGCCCGGGACGGGAGCCTCCACCATTACTACGCCTGCCGGGGCCGCATCCGGGAGGGCCGGCCGTGTACCCTGAAAAACATCCGCCGGGAGGATATCGAGGCAGACATTGCCGCCGCCATCAAGCAGCGGATCCTCAACGAGCCCACCATCCAGGCCATATCCGAGGCCGCCTACGCCTACCAGCTCAGCCTCTGCGAGTCCGCCGATCTCACGATCCTGCGCCAGCAGCTGGCTGATACCACCAGGGCCCTCAAAAACATCATGTCGGCCATTGAGCAGGGCATTTTCACCGCGTCCACAAAAACCCGCCTCCAGGAGCTGGAGGCGGACCAGCAAAGCCTTACCGCCCGGATCACCGCCGCCGAAGCCGCCGTGGAAAACATCCCCACCAAGTCCGAGATCGCCGCAACCCTCAAATACTACGCCACCGGCGACCTGGCCGATCCACTCTACCGTGAGGCCCTCATCGACACCTTCCTGGTCCGTGCCTACGTCCACCCTGACCGCTGCGACATCTATTTCTCCACCGACGCAAAACTGGCCGTATCTTTCCCCCTGGACCTAAAAACAGCGACATCGTCAGCGTCCGAGCTGCTTAACGGTTCGTATAGCGCTTCCGGACTCGGACCAGACCAAACTATTCGAACCGTTACGCAACACATCATCTCGATCTGCGGAATGTTCCGTATAACCTTCAACAGGCCCTCCCACTAAGGGAGGGCCTGTTGCCTCACTTATACAGCTTTTGCAGGGTGAGAACCTTTTCCGCCTTATCGATCCACTTGTTGTGTTTTGCTTTGTACCGGGCCAGCGCTTCCGGCGTGGCTGCCTTCCCGGCGTTCCGGGCCCGATCCATCTCCCGGACGGCCATCTCGTGCAGCCGATCACTGTGCCTTACCTCCTCCTTGGAGAGCTCAAAAAACAGAGCCGCCGCATCGGGGCAGGTGTCCTTCCAGCGCAAGGCCTCCCGGACGTACTCCTGGGCATCGCCCAGCTCATCGACCATCATATCGGCCAACAGATCGGCCAACAGATCCAGGACGATCATAGGCTCAGGCCTCCTTGAGCAGGTTAACGGCCACCTCCGACACGCTGCCGGTGCCAGCCTCAGACATCCAGGCGTAGACATCGATGGGGTAGATCACATCGGCGCAGGCGCAGCCCTCCGGGGCCACCAGGTAGAGCAGGTTGTTGATCTCGATCTGGGTGCTCCCCACAGGCACCGGCAGGGATTTGCGCGTGGCGATGAGGGGCTTGCCGTCGTAGTAGGCCTCCACGTTGAGGGTCCCGGCAGCGGTGACGGCCACGATGAGCTGAGCCGTCAGCCGGTAAAGGCCGGTTTTCCGGATGCCCACGTTGTTGCCCCGATCCACAATGGCCACCCCGCTGGGCAGCCCCGCCGTGGAGCCCATGTTGATGGGCGCAGGGTTGGCGCTCAGGGCCTGGGCCGTAAAGTTATACTTCTGGGCCGCCGACTTTTTGCAATTGCAGTTACATCCCATAAATTAAAAACTCCTTTCAAAATGCCCCCGCAGCGTTTGCCGCGGGGGCTCGAACGCTGTTATAGCGTAGTGGTCTTAGGCGCAGCAGCCCCCGCAGAAGGGGGAAGGCCCGGCGTTGTAGCTGTACCCGTTGGGGTAGCGCACCACGCCATACATCCGGTTGTCCGCCTCCAGGGCGGAGACCTTATCCCGCAGCTGCTGGATCTCGTTGGCCTGGATCAGGGCCCGGGTGGCGTTGCCCTCCTCCTTGATGGCCGTGGTGATCTCGCAGGTCTGCCGATCCATCTGGGCACCCAGGTTGGCCATCCCCAGCCGCTGCTCACAGCAGCAGTCGCCCAACTGCCGGGAGAGGTTGTTGCCGGTGGCCATGATGGTCTGGCCCAGGTTGCTCTGGCCCAGGGCCACCTCCTTGCCCAGCTGGCCGAAGCCGCCCTGCATCTCGTAGCCCAGGTTACAGATGCCGTTGCCGATGTTGGTAAGCCGATCATTCAGCTGGCCAAACTGCTGGCCGTAGAGGATCTCCTGCTGGGAGGCCGCCGTGGCATACTGGCCGTAGTCGCCCTGGGTGTTGCCCCAGCCGCCCCGGAACATCACAAAAAACAGGAACAGGATGACTACCAGCAGCAGCCCACCGCCGCCAAAGCCTGCGTTGTTGTCCCCCAGGACGGCTCGCATATCAGAAAGACTGTAATCCATAGATTTTCGCTCCTTTCAAAAAAATTTTATTAAATAAACCGTTGCGCACCGGATTATTTTAAAAATTGCATGATAAATTTGGCGTTTTCCCGCAGCTCCTGGAACTGCTGCTGGCTCATCTCCCCGGAGCTTAACAGCCGGGTGATCTCCGCCTGGGCCTTTTCCGGGGTCATGGCCTGGGAAAACTTCCGGAACTCGGTAATCAGCCCCAGGATATTCTGGGGCCCCTTTGCCGGGGCCTGCCTACTGGGCCCGCTCTTGGGCCGGGTCTGTGGTGGAGAGAAAATGTCCGCCAGTGGATTGATCCCCATACGCCAAAGCCTCCAATCTGCTCAGTCTGTCCTCGATGCTCGCCTGCCGCTGCTGGGCCGCAGCGGATGGATCGTACTCCTCGAATCTAAAATATCGAGTCCGCACCATCCCCATGTTGTCCGCCGCCCGCACCCCGAAGACGTTGTCGTTCTGGGCCATGATCCAGGCCGTCTGCCCGGGCTGGACGGCCACCTGCTCAAAGTCCCCAGGGTTGGGCACTCTTATCCAATCCATGCTCTGCTGGGGTCCCTGCCGCATGGGCGGTGCCTGGTAGGGCCCAGGGGCCTGCCCAAATCCGCCGTAACCATTCCAGGGGTTTGCTTGCCATGCCATGTTAACCGCCTCCTTTTGCCTATATGATAGCAAAAAAAGAGGCGGCCAAACTGCCGTTTAGCCGCCAAAGAAGCGCCGGAAACCCGCCGCCTATTGAGGTCCCGCCAACTCAGAGCGCCGCCGCCGAGGCGGCAGCCCCTTGGAAATGGGCTGGACCCGATCATATTTACTTTTCAGGGTTTTAATCCGCCGGTCCACGCTGCGCTCCGAAAATCCCAGCTCCTGGGCCTGCTGGCTCCTGGGCATCCCGCGGATCCGGGTGGTGAGGAGCCACCGCTCCGTATCACTGAGCATAGCCAGATCCGCGAATTCCTCCACAATGGCCCGATTCCAGGGCACCTCCTGGGTCATTGCTTATGCCTTTGCCGCGTATTTGTCGGCGCTGATCTTGAGCAGCGTACCCAGCAGGGTGTCCACTGCGGTAATGGTACCTACCACCTGCTCCGTGTAGGGAAGTCCCCACACCGCCGCAATGGCAGCGTAAAACGTAGCCAGGGCGGGCAGCAGGATCAGGGCGATCCATTTCAGGATGTCATAAGTTCCGTTCGTCATTTTCATAATTTTTCCTCCTTAAATTAGTCCGGCTTGTGGAAATCTTCCAAGTCCGCCAGCCGGTGGTTGATGACTTTGATCTGCTCCTCCACAACGGGCATCCGCCGGGCGAAGTTGTTGTGGGACCGGACCTCCCGGGTAAGTTCCGATATTTTTTCTTCCATCACGGCGGTGGCCTTGCTGTTAGCAATCAGAACCCCCACCAGAGAGATCCCGCCGCCGATGACGGCGGAGATCAGAGGAATAATGGCATTGGACAAAATGTAGATCCTCCTGTTATTTATAAAACTGGTTAACGTAGCCCCGGTCCCAGCAGCCAAGGTGAATGCCCCAATCATAGAGGCCAATTTCTCCGTCCGCAACGTGTCGCAGGGCAACGGTCTTGAGTTTGGCAGGGTCCTTGTAGTGGAGGTCCACCGCCTCCGACAGCAGATGCAGGGACCTTGCGGCCCCTCTGGCAGCCTTGTTGTGGGCAGGACACCGGTAGCCGGAACCTCCCGCTCCGCCGATCTCCAGGGGCTCCCCCAAATCGTCCCGGCTTGCCTGGGCAGTATCCATGATCCGCTTGGAAATAACGGACTCGGTGCAGCAGCCCACCCCTTGGCAGTGGATCTCAGCGGACCAGAAATTTTTAGTCAGCTGCACATTGACCCCTCTGGGAATGTGGTAAAACCCATCCGCTCGCAGATACTTGTCCCCAGGGTAGCCGCCGGTCTGGGGCTCCTGCTTGCTGTCAGGCGGCTGTCCGCTGGTGTGGGTGGTGCCTTCCTCCACCGCTGTGTAGTACCGCTGATGGGCCACAGCGTCCAGCAGTTTGGCCTGGGTCAGAGATCCGGGGATACCGTCATCGGAGAGGCCTTCGGCCCGCTGGAACTTTCTCACGGCCTCCTGGGTGTCGCTCCCAAAAACATCGTCATTGTCCAGCGGCCCATATTTAAGATGATCCAGTAAATCCTGGATTTGTCGCGTAGTCATGCCGTCTCACCTCACTCCAGATTCAGTGCCGCCCGGATGGCCTCCAGGTCGTCCACGGTAAGCCGGGGGTAGTCCTCGGCGATTTCCACGAAGTTTTCTCCGTGCTTGATGCGCACTTCAAACGCCCGGACCATAATGCGCAGCTTCAACGCGTTCAGGGTTTTCATGTTTTCTCACCTCCGATCAAGTCCGCCATCATCAGAATGATATCATCCGTGGTGGTTTCCAGGTTGTCAAGCCGTTCCCCCGTGGTGGTGGGGCTGGGCTGGGTCTCCTCCTCCGTGGCCCCAACCAGGCCCAGGAGGGCGGTTTTGGTGTTATCCATTGGCGCTCACCTCCGAGAGCTTTGTAATGTACTGGATTTTTGCGGGCACATCGATGGCAAAGCCCTCATCCGCCTTGGGGTGGTGCATGGTGATGGAGCCGCCAGCCTCCACTGCAAAGGGGGCCAGAGCGTCACCCATTAGGGCGGTGATGTCGGTGGTGATGGGGGTGGCCGCATAATAGATGATGATTGGCGTTCCAGCAGCTGCCTGTGCGGCAAGATACGCTTTCCACTCGTCCTGTGTTTTAACCGTGAACACTTCTACATATCCTGCACCACCAAAGGAGAATGTCTCTACATCACGAGTTAAATTATCTCTCTTAATTGGCGCACCGTATTTATTGACATAAAAATCTTTGTATGGGGTAATTGATTTGTTGGATAAATAATAAAAATTATCGCCATCCGGATTCCAGAGCTCCGTTCCATCGAGTGTTATTTGGGCAACCCGCTGCACATACTGCCAGCCGTTTTCTGTCCGCTCGATGGTATTTGCCACGTTTCCAACGCTCCATCCGTAGCCGGGGAGGGCTTGGACGGCAGAGGGGATGGGGTAGGTAGTAAGGGCGTAGGGGGAATAATCCCGCTTAGAACCAACAGATACGATAAGCGCTACCACCGTATTGGAAAACGTTTTGTTTGGACTTATAGCGTATTCCAAAAACACATCGGGGTAGTCTTTATCCGGCGTGAATGCTTGGGGATTATCATGGATAATGGTTCTGATGCCATCTTTCAGTAGCATGATCCTTGTGGCTGATGGAATAAAGTAGGTTTTGCCTTTTCGCAGCTGTAATCTGCCAACCTCAAAAAAGGGATACCCGGATGCTTTCCCGTTAATGGTTATCGTGCTATCCTGATTCCTTATTGCCGTTATGCCGCCTGAGGAATACGGGAAAGTTCCGCTTGGGCGAAGAATATTAGCGCCCATTACATCCACCTCATCCACCAGTGCACTCATCAGCTCCCCGGCGTTGTATTCCGGGTGTGCCGCCGCATACGCCTCGATCTGGGCAATGCGGGGATCAGAGGTGTCCGTAGGCTCGTTGCCGGGACCATAGAGGAGGGTGAGGTCGATGCACGTCAAATCTTTCGCCAAAACCCGGCTATCCTCAGCGGAATTTGCGCCGATGTATTGGAAAACGATATTGGTCAGGTCGTTTTCCCTGATTCCCTCTGGCAGCGCCGTCCATGATACAACAATAGCGCTCTTTCCGTTTTTTCTGATGCTGTGGGTGTCAAACCGGACATATTTATCCATCGTTGCATTCCAAAACCCTACGGTGGAAAAAGTGAAATCTGTTCCGTCAGATTCTGTTGCAACATCGGAAAAATAATATTTATGGTTGAGCCGGAAAGCGCTGGTTGGTATTTTAACATTGAGAAAATTCATATCCTCGCTTGCTGCGGTTTTGATGCTGGCCAGCTGATTCCATGCCACCGTCTTCCCGCCGACTGCCATCACCGCCCCGGCCTTGGCGCCGCTGGGCACCTGCCTCTGGTAGGTCTCCTGGCTATCTGTCTCAAAATCCCAAGTCTGGCCCTTGTTGAGCTCGGCTTGGAATTGGATAGCCCGTTTCATTTTGGCAATATCTTTCTGGGTTGCCTCCAGATCATCCGCCAGCCCGCCGACAGATTCCGCCGCTTGAGCCGCCGAACCAGCGGAAGCGTCCGCCGCTTTCTGGGCTTCCTGGGCGGCTTGCTTTGCTGCTGCTGCCGCAGCGGCGGCGGCGGTGGTGTCGCCGGCAGGGCCAGGTTCACCCTGCGGCCCTTGGGGGCCGGGGTCGCCCTTGGGTCCGGCTGGGCCAGTCGCACCTTGGACACCTTGGGGGCCAACCTGGCCGGGCTCGCCTTGGATGCCCTGAGGGCCAACCGGGCCGGGCTCGCCTTGGATGCCCTGAGGGCCAACCGGGCCAGTTGGTCCAATAGGTCCAACGTCGCCTTTTTCGCCCTTTTCGCCCCGGAAATCCCCGGAGGCGATGCCGTCTTCCAGCTTTTGCAGCGTCTTGGCGGCATTATCAGCAGCGCTTTCCGCCCGGCCAGCATCCCGGTTAACTTGCTGTAAAAATCCCGCCCAGGCCTCCGGGGCCTCTTTGGGGTCCGCCAGGCCCTTGGCGATCCTTACAGCATACTGGGGACTCTTCCAGGTCTCTCCATTGGGCCCGTCCCATCGGATCTCCACCAGCCCCTCGCCGGGGTCCGAGGTGTCCGCCAGGCTTACCAGCCAGATCAGTTCCCGCCCCTCCACCCGGCTGGCCAGCGGATAGGGGGTCTCATCGTGGGGCCGCTGGAGCTTGGCCTGGTAGTGGCCTCCCTCCCCCAGCGGAGGCAGCGGGAAGGCCACCTCCCGGACCAGCTGCTCCTTGTAGCGCCCGATGGTCACGGCCCCGGATTTGTCCGGGGTGACTCTAAACCAGCTCATCCAGATGCACCTCCGTTACGTCGGCCGTCCGGGCGTTGCTCCAGGCCCCTCCGGCTGTGTTGATGCCCGCGTAGATGTACCAGCCGTTTCCGCTCTTGCCGCTCACATCTAGGGTAATGATGTGCTCCTCCTTGTCCGTGATCTCCGCCTCGGTTTTGAGCTCGGCGGTGGTCCGGGTGGCGTCGCCTTTTGCGATCATCAGGGCAAAATAAACGTTTTTGTTTTTATCAGTGGACTTGGCTCGCATGGATATGGTCGTCACACCGGACAAGGTCAGGGGGCCAAACACGGCGTAGGCCTCTCCCGCCTTGCTGCCGTTGGTTTTTACGGTAATGGCGTCGGTGCCGAGCGTCACCGTGCCGTTTACCACCTTCTTGTTTGCTGCGGCTCCGATCCCGTTTTTGTAGAGGGAAACCGTGGACAGGGGCAGCCAAGAGCTGCTTCCGTACACCCTGGCATCCACCGGCTGCCAGGCCTTGCCATTGTATATGCTGGCAAACGCCAGGTAAAGCAGCGCCCGGTTCTTCCTGCCGAATTCAAAGGCCTCGCCTTCGTCTGCTGTTACCAGGAGCAGCTCCCCCTTACGGGGGCCCAGCGGCTGCTCTGGAGACAGAAACCAGGAGGGGATAGTTTCTGTGGTCCCCACCCATAGGGTCCCGCTCTTGGCACTGGTCGGTGGCGTTTCCCCCGTCACGATGTCCAGCTTTAGGGTGTCGCCGCCGCCGGTTACGGTATTGATGATCATGCACTCGCCTCCGTCCCAAACATCAGCACATTCACCGGGATGTCCACCTCCGGGACCTCCTCGCAGACAAAGGTCAGGGCCCCGGCCTGTTGCTCCGCGCACCTCACCAGCGCATCGGTGTAGGCCTTGTAGGCCTGGGCCGCCGGGGATACCACCACGATGTTGTCCGCTGTCACGCCGCTGACCGTTACCGTCTGCTGGTGGTTTGTCCACTTCATCCGCTCCAGGGTTATCGTTCGGGTCCGGGGGGCCCCCAGTCCGTCCAGGCCCATGTAGCTCACGCTGTAAAACACCACAATGCTGTTTTGGTTAAACACGATCGTGGTGCGGGTCCACAGGTATTTTCCCTGGGGCGCCGCCTGGGGAACCGGCTTCCAGGTGCCGGAGGGCACCGAAGTGCCGCTGTCGCTCACCTGGTAGCTGATCTCCCGCATGGTCAGCGGGGGCGGGTCTCCTTTGTCTCCCTTGTCCCCTTTGTCGCCTTTATCTCCCTTCGCCCCGTTGGTGACGGTGATGGGGTAGGTTGTCCCATCCGCCATGGTGACGGTGTAGGTGTCCACCAGTCCCGCCGTGCCGGTTTTCTGAATGCTGCGGATGCCCCCGTGGCCGTCCGCCGCCTCCGTCAGGGTTTTGATCAGCAGCCCCTCCGGGATAGCCATAGCCTCCCCGGAGCGCTCCAGCACCATAAGGTCGTCGGGCTCAAAGGCTGTCGCTCTGGCCAGCTCCGAGATCGTTTGATCCATGGGTTTCCTCCTTTTCCTGTTTTTCCACCTCCGCCGCCAGAGCCTCCAGGGCCTGGACGCAGCGGAGCATCTTAACCATGTTTTCTTTCCCCCTTACCTCCACCTGACACAGGGTGTTGCGGATGGAAAGCAGGGCGTTGGTGCCGGTAGTCATATCAATCCCTCCATAGCGATACCATCACGGCCCCATCCTTGGGGACCAAGGCGGACAGAACTGTGTACCCAGACAGAGTGATGCCGTCCACCTCGATGGTCGGCAGCTCTTTGGGGTCGCCAAATACCTGGGCAGCCTCCGCCAACGTAATGGTTTCCACCGTAACGTGAGCGCTGCGCCGGTTGTGGACGAAAAAAGATGTGGGAAAGGTTTTTCCTGTCGCTGTCGTTAACATTTTTGCCTCCTTAAACTACCAGAACGTTATAACCGTGCCCGCCTATCACAAGATATTCGGCGTCCACCTTCCGGACGCCTCCCACCAAATCCGTATAGATGGAGGTATAGCCGGTGACTCTCAGCGTGTCCGTTTGGATGTAATCGGCGGTTGCTCGCCCGTTAAAATAGTTATTGGCGTCTACGGCATAGCTCAGCGCCTCGTTGATGTCGTAGTCCGTCCGGTCTGTCCCGATATCATTTGCCACGATCTTCCAGGCGTTTAGCGATCCCGTCTCGATGATATCGTTGTCGATGTAGTCTCCCGCCCCGTCGCTTACGATGTCCCTTGCATGGACCGTGGTCTTTACCGTTGCCGAGTAGGCCGTGAGATTGCCGTTCATATCCACAAAAAAGTCTTTTCCGACTCGCAGTCCGTCCGGGCCCAGGTAGATGCCTTGGGTAAGCTCTGCGGAGTTGGCAAAGTCCATGCCGTTGGTGCTCAGGGAGTCCTCGGTGATGTCCAGCCCCCCGATGGTGCCCCCTGCCAGGGCCTTGATGATGCCGGAGATCTCCAGCCCCGCCTTGGTGGCCGTCAGCACCGGCGTGCCGTTGGCCGATATCTCCCACTTTTTATCCGTCAGGGTCCAGCCGAAGCTCTCGTCTCCTCCCTCGCTGGTGACCATGGCGGTGATCTTGTCGTTCATCACGGTCAGGGCTGCCCGCAGGCTGCTGTAGCGCCGGGTCTGTTCCCGGTCCTGGGTGGAGGCGTAGGGGTATTCGTGGTCGATTTCCGCCTCCCCCGGGGCGGCGATGTCCGCCAGATACATGGGCCCCAGAGTCCTGGCGGCCCGCCATACCGTGCCGGTCAGGGCCCCGATGGTCACCCGGTCCCCCAGCTCCGCCGCCGGATCCAGGAGCACCTTGTCCGCCGAAAACGGCTGGTAGGTGGAGTTTTTGATCTTATCAAACAGGTCCTTTGCCTGGGCGTTGTCGCCGTAGATGCTGGTTGTCTCCAGCAGCCGCCCGGAGTCGTCCCCCCATTGGGCGTAAGCCGTGTCGCTGAGGTTGATCCTCACCCCGGTCCAGCCTGTCAGGGCATTTCCGGCGGTGGGGGTCCCCAGAGCTTCTGCCGTCTGCGCCCCCTGGGTGTCCCACAGGGTCAGCAGCAGCAGCTTTCCCTCCTGGCTCATCACAAAGCTGCCGCCGCAGGCCCCGGCGATGCTTTGCAGCACCTCCCGGCAGCTGTAGCCGATGGGGGTAGGCACCGAAAAGCTCAGCGTTCCCCCCAGCCGGGTTAAGGTCCTGGGGTCCAGCTCTACCCCCATGGCCTGGGCGGCAGTCCGCGCCGCTGCCGTGGAGGACATAGGCCAGGCCACGCCCACGGTGGGCATATTCTGCTCGCCTTTGAGCATGGCATCATAGCCGTGGAGCCGGATGATCTTCAACCCATTCGGGTTGTCCACCTCCCGGCTGTCCACGTAAAAAACCCCCTGGGGGATCCATTCCGAGGTCTGCTCCCCGTCCGTCAGTCGGACGTAGGGCTTTAGCTCCGCCATTTTGGGGATTTCTCCCGTCAGGCCGTAGAGCTCCACGTCGATCTCCGCCGCAAAGGCACCGCCCAGGGAAAAGCTGCCCTCATCCATGGCCACCTGGGTGATGGTCATGGACCGGAGCTTGTCCATCTTCACGCCGCCGTCAGCGGACCCCCGGCCTACGGAGATGCCTCCCTTGCCGATCACCAGCCGCTTTCCCTCAGACGTGATCAGGTGCCCCCCGGAGCCGATGACCAGGCTCACCTCCGCCCGGGCCCCCTTGGCCAGCAGGGCTTTATAGATTGCAGATGTTTCGATCATTTTTCCACCAGTGTAAGCTCCAGCCCCGCCCAGGTCCAGGGCTGGAACGATCCCTTAATCGTCATCGGCAGGGTCAGCGTGGGGCTGTTTATCTGGGCGTAAAAGAGGACTTTTTGCCGCTGCCCCATGCTGGGGGACAGGTAGGTGATGTTTACAAATGCCGTCCGCGCCAGGGCCATCACTTGTTCGCACTCCTGCTGGCTCAGATTCCGGAATTTCACCACGATTTTCTCTTTTTTCCCCACGATCCGCCGGTACATGTCTGCCGTGTTTTCGTTGCGGCCTGAGTTTTTGTCGTCCACAACGTTGAGCCCAATGCTCACGCCACCGGGAGCGGCCATACTCCACAGGTCCACGTTTCCGCAGGCCAGTCTCACCGCCCCGCTCATAGGCTCCCTCCTACGATGGCCTTGCCGCTGGCTCTGGCCTGGGCTCGCAGGCCCTGGATCACATATTTCACCAGCACCCTGCCGTCTACCACCAGGTTGATGGTGGCGTTCACGTCCCCGCCGGTGCCCAGTCTGGACACCACCCGGTCCGCGATCCGGTCCATCCACTCTGTATTCCGGTCCAGGGGCAGCACCGCTTCCCGGCCTGCCTCCCCGCCTCCCAGGAGGCTGGAGCCCATCCGTCCGAAAATCTGTGCCCCGTCCAGGATGCCGCCCTTGGCGTACCACTGGACGTTAATGTGGGGGATGGCCGAGACCCCGAAGAATCGGGCAAAGGCGCTGCCGGTCTCCTGCCAGTCGATGGATAGATGGGGGACTTTGAGCCGGGGCAGGCTCCAGGAGAAGCTGAAGGCGTTTTTGATCTTTGCGGCAGTTTGGGTCACGGAGGTTTTGAGCCCCGCCAGCTTGTCGGTGATCTTGCTTTGCAGCTGGTCCCAGCGCTGGGTAAAGCCCTCCACGCAGTACCCCGCGATCTCCGCGAACACGGTGGAAGGGCTGTGGATCCCAAGAAGGTTTTTCACCCCGTTGACGATGGGATCCACAAAATAGGTTTTGATGTCCTGGCCGATTTTTTTGGTTTTGTCCGCCAGCCCCTGGAAAAACCCGGCGAGGCTCTGGTGGCCGTGTTCCCGGAAAAAGTCCGCCATCCCCTGGAACATGGGGGAGATCAGCTTGGTAAAGAATCCCCCCACCAGCTTGGCGGCGAGTCCTGCCGTCATGCCAAGGACGTAAGTCACTGCCCCCTGCCATCCCTCGTTTTGGTATGCCTGGGATAGTTCACCCCAGGCAGGCCCCATGAACCCGATGATCAGGTCGCCGATCCCCGCCAGGGCGATGCCCACCGTCCGGCCCAGACTCTCCACTACGCCGGAGTTCCAGAAGCTGTCCCAGTTTTCCCGGAGCTTTTGGCCCGCCCCGGACCAGTCAAACCGCATGGCCTCCGTGCCCAGCCAGTCCAGGCCGGTTTGCAGGGTTTTCCCCAGCTTCCCGCCGATATTGGCGGCTTTGAATTCCTCGCTGCCGAATAGGTCGGAAAAGCTCTTTTTGAACCGCTCCATCCAGCCGGGAGTCTTGGCCGTGATGCTGGCCGTTGGGGTGCTGCTTCCTGTGTCCCCCGTGTCCGCTGGGCTTACGCTCTGGCTGTTGTCCTCCAGCCGGGTGATCTGGTCGAAGCCCAGCAGCTGCCGGTTCATTTCCTTCTGGGCGTCGGAGGCCTGCTTGGTGGATTTGGCCGTCTTCTGGGCCCCGGAGGCCGCCGAGGCCCAGCCGGTGCCGAAGAGCCCGCCCACAAGCTGGCCGATGGCGTTGGCCACCCCCAGCACATAGGGCATCAGCTGGCTCATCAGGTTTACCACCACCTGGATGGCCGGGGCCAGGGCCTGGCCCATGGCGCTTTTCAGGCCGTTGACCTGGGCCGTCAGCTGCTCGTTGTTGCTGATGTACTCCGAGACGATGCTCCGCAGGCGGCCCCAGATAGCCCCGGCCACCTGAAGCCCCAGGCTCACCGCGCCCATGTTTTTGATGGAGCTGACCGTCTTGGATAGCGAGTGCCCGGCGCTTTTGGCATTTTCTCCCATTTTCTTGAGCCAGCTGGTGCCCTTGCGCACCGCGTCGATGGGCAGTTTCGCCAGCTTTCGGCCAAGTCGGCCCATAGTATCCGCCAGACTTCGCCCGCGGCTCTGCATCCAGCGCATGGCATCCGCGCCCTTGTCAAAGGCGCTGGTGTCCCGCAGATACCGGTAAGAATCCCGCAGTCTGGTGAAAACATTGGAGGTTCGCTCCGCCGCTTGGGTCTGTGCCTCCAGCTGTGCCTTTTCATCCGCCTGGGCCACCGCCGCCGTCTGGACTTCGGTTCGATACGCATCGATGGCGTAGGACACCTCTTGATACATATCCCGCACCTGGTAAAACTTATCGGCATCTGCCCCGGTGCTGTTCGGGCCGATGCCCTTGGCCTGGAGTTTGGTGATCATGGCGGATAGATCCTCCGCCTGCCGTTTGGCCTCCGCCAGGTTGTCCCGGGTCACCTCGGTAATAAGCTTGGTGCCCTCCGGATTCATCATGGCCCCAACCCGGTCTGCCAGGGTGGTTCCCGGCTGGGCCTTGGCCGTATCGACCTCTTTCAGCTTCCGGGAAACCTCCTCGCCTGTCTTTTCAGCTTTCGCCTTGACCGACTGCATACCGCTATAGAAAGCACTCAGGTCCATGCCCAGACGGACCAATAAATTCACTTTAGCCATAGGTCACTCCTTTTGCCAATAAACGACATCTGCAATCACCGGCTGGACGTGCATATCCAGCCGCATATCAAAATCCTTGGCGCTTAGTGTGGTTGAAGTGCCGTAAATATATAAATCATCCGCCTCCACGTCCTCGCACCGCAGAGCCTTTCGGACCTGCCGCGCCACATCGTTCAGGCGGTCATTATCGTTGTCAAACAGCGCCAGTTGGACCTTTGCGCGGCGGATGTCGTCTCCGCCGCTGAGGTCCGCCTCGGAAGTCTCCGATACCAGCGTATATAAACAAAACGGCGGCTCTTCGTCGCCGGTGGGGGATACTGTGGGGAAGTTCTGTCCCGCCAGATTTTCGATTGTGTCCAGCCTGGACACAATCCACTGTTCAATATTTTCAATCATGCAGGGCCCTCCTCACGATGTCCTCGCATTCCTTTAGCCAGATATTCTCGTAGCGGAGTCCGGTTTGGTAGAAGAAGTGCCGCCCCGGGACACGGTAATAGCCTCCACCCCTTGCGGCATGCTTAAAGCCATGCTCCTGAGAGGATGGGTAGTAATAATGTTTTCCGTTTTTTGCCGACTTCTGGAATGTGGGATTCATGTCCCGGGCCATTACGATCTCCGCCACGAACTTCCCCGGTGTCCGGCTCTTTTCCAATACCGGCATCCGAATAATACCCCGGCGTAGAGATCCTCCATAATGGACAATGACACCGCCCTTTCGCCGGTCCTGGCCTTTTGGGGCCAGACTCCGGGCATAGGCCACCGCGGACACAGGTCCGTCAAGTACATCCGCCTTGATGCGTTCCTCGTTTTTCAGGAATCGGTCAAGGATTTCCGTCCGTGTCAGCTTTACCGTCAGCACCCTACGTCACCTCCCGAGCCATCAGCGTCAGCCCGTTTCTCTCGTGGCTCCAGTCAATAGGCGGCCCCGTCAGCTCAAAGGTCCGGCCCTTCCAGGAGATCCGCATATTCCCTTCGATTCCCGGCCGTTTCCGGATATTGAATTTCCACCGGGTGAGAAACACCACGGCCCCACCCTCTTCCGAGGTCTGAGTCTGGGTACACAGCGCCTCCGCCCAGACTTCCTTCCAAGGGACATACCGCCCCTTGGTTTTCTGGTTCGTGGCGCTCTCCTCCCGCTCAAATCGCAAGAGCGTAATTTTTTGATTCAGTCTTCCCGCCTGCATAAGCCCTCCAAAGCCTTCCCCTCCGGGGAAGGTGGCAGGGCGGAGCCCTGACGGATGAGGGGCCTCACGCCCCCCCGCACAGCTCCGCCCAGATCTCTTCGTCCGTCATGGCCCGGCGCTGGATGAGCCCGGGGAAGGCCTGCCAGGGCTCCGGCCTTCTCCCGCCGAAGCAGAAAACCGCCGTGGCCTGGGCCAGGTTGTAGCCGAAGTACCCCAGGGCCTCCAGCCTGGCCCGGTAGCCCTCTATGGCGTCCAGCAGTTCCCCCGGGGTGTAGTCCCAGGCCTCCCTGGGGTCCACCCCGGCGGCTACCGCCCGGGTGAGCAGCTGCCTCAGCCCGCCGCCGTTTTGGTAGGGTTTTCCGCGGCCTGGGCCTGGGCGCTCTCTGCCCTATCCGGCAGAGGCTCCCCCGCCAGGATGGTGCGGATGGTGCTCATCAGCTCCCGGCTGCCCTTTTTGGCCGCCTCGATCAGGTCCTCCACCTGGTCGCTGTCCACCAGTCCCGCGTCCGCCGCCAGCCCCAGGATCACGTCCTCCATGTCCGGGGCATCCTCGTCGTCTGCCATGTCGTCCAGCAGCTGGTCCCCCTTTTTGTAGGGGTTCTCGTTGCCGAGCCAGGTCAATGCCGCAGTCATCAGCCGGATCCGCTTGCCCAGGTTGGTCATAGCGTCCAGCACCCCCAGGATGGGGGCCTGGCTGTCCGCCTTGGTGTCCACCAGGTACTGGTTGAGCTTGCCGGTGGTCAGCCGCAGCTGCACCAGCTGGCCGCCGACTTCAAAATCATAGGTTTTCATGGGTTATTCTCCTTCCGTGGTCTCCGCCTTGGCCGTGGGTTTCAGGCTCAGACTGTAGGCCACACCGGTGTCCGGGCTCAGCTCCCCGAACTCCTGGTAGGCCGTCAGAAAGCCCTTGTAGATTTTGTTTTTGCCGATAAACTTGGGCATGACGATTTTCAGCTTTACCTCGGTGCCCTCAAAAAAGGCGGTCTCCACCACCGTCCGGCCTTCGTCGGTTTTTTTGTAAAAGCCCTCCACCTTCAGCTCGTCCATCTCAATAAAACCCAGGCCGGACTCCTTGATCTGGTTGTTGTCCTCATAGGAGGCGTTGTCCGTCAGGTCCACGGTCTCCCGGGTCATATTGGGGGCCGTCACCTTGGTGACGGATCCAAACTTTTTATAAGTAGATCCATCGTCTACGGAGATGTGTACTTGGGTGCCGTTGCCGGTACCCTTTTCCGGTAATGCCATTATTGTCCTCCTTTTCTAGCGGCAAAGCCGCAAATCATTCACCATCTGCATCACCCCGGCAGGTGCCGCCTCCCCGGGGTGGTCCAGCTCGTGGAGGGTCCAGGCCATAACGCACAGCCCAAACCGCCCCGCGTTGCCCTCCGTCAGCGGAACCGCCTGCCGGGCCAGGTACTCTTCCTTGGCCTCGGCGATCTCCCTGGCGGTTTCTGCCAGGGGATCGTCTGCGTCAATGCGGCAGTACCTCAGCAGCTGCTCCGCCGTGACGCTGCGCATCAGGTCAGGGTGGCGATGGCAAAGCCCTTGTCCGCCACCAGGTTGCCGCCTACCAGGGCATCGCCCAAAATGGCGATCATCCGCTCCACGCTCTTAACGCTCTCATCGATGCGGATGGAGTAGGGGCCGAAGAGGCCCAGCAGGTAGGTCTGGGGATCGCCGTAGGCCAGAGTGTTGGCACCGATGGCAGAGGCGATGGTGTAGGGCACGATGAGGCCGCCCTCCTCGATGGTGCCGGTGTTGCCCTGGCTTACGATCTTGTAGAGCTTCCGGTTGTCGTCCTTGGCGATCTTGATCTTCCCAAAGGCGTCCAGGTTGGTCTTGGTCAGCACCAGCCGGCCGCCGGAGTAAACCTCCTCGTCGCCGCCGTAGCCCATGACCAGATCCCGCAGGGTGTCCTCGTTGATGGCGGTGATTCCCGCCATGGTCTGGAAGATGTTCTCCGCCTCAGTGTTCTTGGCGTTGATGATGCCAAACATCTCGTGGCTGGCCTGAGCATCGCCGTTGATGATCTGGTGGTTGCACTTGCGCAGCAGCGCCTTCATGGCGTAGGCCTGGACCTTGGCCGCATAGTTGGCCGGGGACAACCGGTTGATATTCTTGTCCACAAAGCTGGTGACCTGGATCTCCGTAGCCGTCAGCTTGGACTTTTTGAATACCGGGTCGCTGGCGGTCCGGGTGGTGCCGCCGACGGTCTTCACGCTGCCCGCTGTGGCCTCCTGGATGCTCTGGAGGTAGGGCTCCTCCCAGCCGCTCAGGCCCTCAAAGGTCTCCACCCTTACCTGGTTGCTCAGGGTGGTCACCTGGGCGTTGTTGCCGTCGTGGATGTCGCTGCCGCCGCCGGTGGGGCTTACCAGGGTCCCGGTAAAGGTCAGGCTGTTGGTCCGCAGCCCCTCCAGCACGTCCCGGGGCTGGAAAGCCACCCGTTCGTGTGCCGCCAGGGCCTTGCCCATCTCCTCCAGGTCCTTCCGGTCGGCGCCGAAGACCGGCGCATGGGCGATGTCGTACTTGTCGAATTCCTTCACCATCGCCTGGAGGTCGTCGATCTGGGCGTTAAAGCCCTGGGCCTCCTTGAGTCTGGCCTGGTAGTCCAGCCGGTTGCCGCTGTCCAGGGCCTCCTGGGCCGCTTTCAGCTTTTCCGCCCGCTGGCCCATCAGGTCGTTCATCTTCTGTCTGGTCGTTCCGATGTTAAAAGGCATTGTTTTTTCCTCCTTCAAAATTTCCGGCCGCCCCGTCCCGGGCAGCCCCTGCCCTCTCCTGCTTGGAGAGGGTGGCCCCGCAGGGCCGGGTGTGGAGGGGACCCGCCTCAAAAAAGAAACCGGGGCCAACGATCCGGCAAATGCCAAACCGTCAGCCCCGGCTCTCAAAGCACAGGCTCCCCCTTATTTACTTGGGCCGTTTTACCAGCACCACATTGCTGCTGTGGGTCAGGTAGGTGATCCCGTCAATGGTAACCTGGAGCATATCCCCGTCGCTGTACCCGTTCCAGCCCTGGACCTCCCCGGATACCGTCTCCCCGCTTGGCAGCTTTACCGCCGCCCAGTTGTAGGAAATGGTGGTGTCCGGCCGCCAGGTGCAGCCACCCAGCAGGAGCGCCCCCAGGCACAGCATGGCCAAAAGCCGCCGCATCAGGATACCCCCCAGAACCGGCCGATCTCCGCCTCCAGCTCCAGCCGGTCCTTGGCCTCCTGGTCCTGCTCCCGCAGGGCCTTGAGTTTGCCGATGTCCGGCAGCACCCGCATGGCTCTTACGATGTTCGGGCAGGCCTCCGCCGCCAGCATTCCGCCGCCGGTGTCCTGTTCCTGGCCCACGATCCGGTCCGCCAGCCCCAGCTCCACCGTCTGGGAAGACGTGAGGAAGGTCTCCGCATCCATCATCTCCTTGAGCTTCTCCCGGTCCACCTTGTCGCCGCACCGGGCGACGTAGCAGCTGAGGATGCTTTCGTCCGTGGTTTCCAGCATGGCGGCGGACCGCCGGTGATCCACCTTGCTGCCGTAGCTGCCGCAGTGGGCGTTGTGGATCATCATCTGGGCCGGTAGGCAGATATCGATGGAGTCGCAGGCCATGATCATGTAGCTGGCGGCGCTGGCCGCCATGCTTTGGATAACCGCCCGGGTGGGGTTCTTGCAGCCCTGAAGCAGGCTATAGATCTCCGCTCCGCCGTCTACCCAGCCTCCCACGCTGTTTACTTCCACCACCAGCTCCTCGCCCTCCGGCAGATTGCGGATGGCGTTTCTCACGTCTGCGGGGCAGTAAAACCCGGCCGTATACCCGTAGGCCCGGTACAGCTCCGCCCAGTCGTCGGGAATCAGCTCCCCGGATAGATCAATGGTCATTGTGCTCCGCCTCCCGGTACAGGGCCACCCACTGGCCCATGTTGTTGATCTCCACGATCAGAGGCCCATCCTGGGCCTCCATCAAGGGCTGCTCCAGCAGCGTGGTCCCCTCGATCTCCAGCCGGTCAAAGCCCCGGAATTCCTCCGGCACCTCCCGGCCCGTCATTCGGATTTTCATGAATTCCTCCTAAAAGCCCCTGCCCTCTCCTGCTTGGAGAGGGTGCCGCCGCAGCGGCGGGTGTGGAGGGGACCCGCCCCCCTCATTCCTCCGTCCCGGTCTCTTCCTCCGGCTCTTCCTTTGGCTCTTCCTCCGGGTCTTCCTCCGGCTCTTCCTCCGGCTCCTTTTCCGGCCTTCCCCCGCCGCCGTTCTCCGCCCGCTTCCGGCTGAGCTCCGCCCAGTCTTCCAGTGGCACATAGTTGAGGGAGGCCTGCCGGTGCTCGCCGCCGGGAACCTCCGGCATGTCCTCCTTGGCCAGGATGTCGTCCACCGAGTAGGCCCCGATCTCCTTCATGGTCCGGTAGTAAGAGGCCCGGGAATTAAAGTCGGACCGGAGCAGGGCCATGATGTTGGTCCGGATGCACCAGCCCCTTGCGATCTGGGAGGGAGTCAGGAGCTTATAGGTCATTTCCTGCTCCCGCTGCAACACGTCCGGCTGGAGGGACCCCACATACTCGATCCGCTGCTGCTCGTTGCTCTGGTAGGATTGTTTCCCGCTCTGGAGCTTGTAAAGCGGCATGTTGAAGTATCGGGCGATGTCCTCCACCGTCTGATTCTGCTGCTCCAAAAACTGGGCATCCCTCTGGCTGATGCCCAGGCTCTGGTACTTCAGGCCGTAGTCCAGGATGGCGATCCGGTGGGCGTTGGTGGGGCCCGCCTGGGTCCGCTCCCATTCCTCCCGCATGGCCTCCTTCAGGGTTTTGTCCGTGTCCTCCCCGTTGGCATCCTTTACGTAGCCGCTCATCGGCGCGTCCACCGTCAGGATGCCGGAGGGCTGGCCCCCGTGCTCATAAAAGGCCTTGTTGTAGGCCTGGGCCGCCAGTCCGGCAGAGATGGTCTCCCGGGCGTAGCTCAGGATCGGCTCCCCGTTTACCCCGTCCCGGCTGGGTCCCTTGTAGTCGCAGACATCCTCCTGGGGGAGGTAAAACACCTCTCGCGTAATGGGGTTGGTCACCTGGTACCAGATGTACCCCTCTTTGGTGATCTGCCGCTGGACCAGGGTCCCCACCAGAGGGATCAGCTCCACCGGCTCCCGGCTCACCGGGTCCCGCAGGATCCAGTCGTAGGCGTTGCCCGTGGTGTAAATGCTGTATTCCAGGAGCTTGCGCCTCGTGAAGGGAGTCATCCGGGCATTGGGCCGCACATTCAGCAGGTCCAGGGCCGGGTTATTCTCCCACCGCTTCCGGGTAAACCGATTGAAAACATACTGAGGCAGGCAGGCCATATCCGAGGACCGGATGTTGATGCAGGCATACACCGCCGACAGGTTCTCCGCGGCATAGCTGCCGGAGCTCCCCGCCAGGGTGCTGGTAAACACCGCCGGTATAGCCCGCTTTTCCTTGGTGGGGCTCCGGGCGTTTCGCAGGATCGGCGCGTTCAGCGCCTGTAAAAGATTCATTCAGGGTTTCCTCCCTTACCGTCATCCTCCCGGCTGGCCCGGTAGAGCACCGAGCCGAACCAGATCAAAAATCCCCCGCCCAGCATCATAGCTGCCACAGCAGAGACCTGGGCCACAGCGTAGCCGATGAGCAGCACACCGGACAGCTGGAGGGCGAGGATCAGGAGGTCAAGGATGTGTGTTTTCATGGGGTTTCCTCCAGTTTCCGCCCGCAGGTGGGGCAGTAATTCAGGGGTGCGCCGATTCGTCCGTTGGCAGAACACACAGGGTCGGTAAATTGCCCAAAAGCAGTCTCACCGAATAACACATGGCCGATAATGGCTGCCCGAAGGTCCACGCTATAGGCATGGGGATTTGGCCCCTTGTTCATATTTTTCCGGTATGCGTATTCTGTACAAAATGGACACATTGACTTTACCCTCCCAAAGCAGGAACTCCAGCGAGTCCGCCGAAGAGTCCTGGTACCGGCCCGGAAACCGCCAGCAGCTTCATGAGCGCTGCCACCCGTTTTTCTGCCGGAGCTTTCATTGCGGCCTCATGCAGGGCTACGATACATCCGTAGGCCGCCACCCGATCAATGGCCAAGATGTAGTTGGTTGCCTGAACCGCTTCCAGGAACCACATCGGGGTGTTTCCGCCCGCATAGAGTTCCATGGTTTTCCGGAGGATGTTGTCAGGGGTCACCTCGCACGCAACGTCTTCCAGTTCCCACGCACCGGTTTTGGCAGACTGTTTCACAGCAGCCGCCAGATCCGCCGCAATGCGTTTCCTGGACTCTTGTAAAAGCTGTTCGTCGTTGATCGTGATCTTGTCCATTGCTTCAATGCTCCTTTCCAGCGCAGTGATCATTTTTCTTACAGGCTCCACCGCCCCGTTGCCACCAGGTCCGCCAGCTGGTTCTCCGGCTGGAGCATGGCTGCCGCGTAGGCGATGATCCAGGCCACGGTGATATCAATGCGGCCTGTGCTCTTGTTTTTCATGGGTTTGATGTTCTCGTTCCCGTCCACGGCGCACCGGACATTGCCAAAGCACCACCGGGCGCAGGTGTTGTGCTCGTGGACCATCTGGCCGGAGCGCAGGAGCTTCTCGATCTCCTTCATAGGCGGGGACATCTCCGCCATGTTCTGGCGGATCTCGATGACGTTCAGCCCCCGGTCCCGGAGGTAGCCGGTGATTTCCCGGCTCAGATAGGGGTCTACCCCCAGGGCCTGGAGCTTATATATCCGCTTGGCCTCCAGTACCGTCGCTTTGATGCTGTCAAAGTCGATGAGTTCCCCTTCGCAGAGGCTCAGGTATCCGGCCCGGGCCCAGTCCCGGTAGGGCACATGGTCCTTTTTCTCCATAGCCTCCACCGTGGCCCTGGGCCGCCAGGCCCAGAAGAGGGTCACCCAGAGTTCCAAACCAGCTTGGGGCGGGAACACCAGCACAAAGGCAGATAGGTCCGTGGTGCTGGATAGGTCCAGCCCCCCGAAGCACTTTTTCCCTTTCAGGGTCTCCCGCATCCGTTTTCGCAGCTCCGGGCCCTTGAGTTCCATGGTGTCCAGTCTGGGCACATGCCACTGGGTCCGGTCGTAGAGGGTCAGGGGCAGCCAGCCCACCGCCTTGACGGCAATCCACTGGTTCAGCCGCAGCCACCTGAACAGCCGCTCCGATGCCTCGCTCTGTTTTGCGCTGGCCGCCTCGCTGCGCAGGGTTCTGATGGGGATGGTCACCCCCAGGTTGGGGTTGAGCCGGTACCAAAGGGCCTCGTCGTAGATGTCGATCTTGGCCACTTCCTCCGGGTCGTCCGGCATACCGTAGATCACAGGCAGCCACAGGGGGTCGTCATCCGCCGGATTCCCGGTGCCGTCTCTCGCCGCCAGGATCCGGCGGCACTTCTCGTGGATCTCCCAGCCGATGGAGTTCCGGTCCGGGTCATCGCCTGCCGTGGTCAGCACGAGCCAGGTGGGCTGCCGCCGGGCAGATCCGGCGCCGAAGGTCATCACGTCCCACAGCTTCCGGTTGGGCTGGGCGTGGAGCTCATCAAAGATCACGCAGCTGGGGTTGTAGCCGTGTTTGGTCTCCGCTTCGGCGGACAAAACCTTGACAAAGCCGGATCCATCCCGCAGCTGGATCTCCTTCCGGGAGGGCAGGGTCTTCAGCAGCTTTTTCAGCCACTTGGATTGATCCACCATAGAGCGCATGGCATTAAAGCAGATAGAGGCGTTGTCTTTGTCCGCAGCCACGATATACACCTGGGGATTGGGGTCCCCGTCCATCGTCAGATGGTAGAGACCCAGCCCGGCAATGGTCTCCGTCTTGCCGTTCTTTTTGGGGATCTCCAGGTACAGGTATTGGTAATGCCGGTAATACCCCATTTCGTCCCGGTCCTGCTCCCCGTAAAAGTCCATGATCAGCTGCTTCTGCCAGGGCTGGAGCACAAAGGGCTTCCCGTGGAATCCGGCAGAGGCCAGCTTCAGCATCTGGATAAATTCCACCGGCACCTGCCCGTAGGATTCTACTCGCAAGGCCGAAGATCTTCGACGGAGCAGTATACAGGGTGGGGAGATTCCCGGACAGTGTAGCGGGCAGAATAACCGGCACCGGGCCGACAAACTACATACCGCACAACGCCGCTTTCATCGTTCAGCCAGATCTCGCGCTTGCAGGCGTTAACCGTCATCCGAGCACGTGCAAAAGGACTTTTTCCCACCAGTGCCTCGGCCACCGCAAACGCAGCGGCAGAAGCTTCCGGCGTGGGAGACACTACGCAAATGGAGTAAGGGATGCAGTCATCATACTTCTGCGGTTCATAAAGCAGCCGCATGAGGATCTCATAGGCCTTTCGTTCTGCTTTTGTCATCGTTACACAGCTCCTTCCCGGAGCAGCCGCAGCCGCTCCAGCGGGTTTTCCTCTTCGTCCGTTTCCGCCTTGGGCACCACCATCCGGCACCGGCTGGAGATGGTGCACCCCAGGTCATTGGCCGCGCCCCTGGCGATCTTCTCGCAGGAGGTCATGGTTCTCATCCAGAGGGCAAAGCCCTCATCGTCTGTCTCAAAGGCGGCGTCCCGCTTTTCGGCAGCCTTGGCATACAGCGCCTCGGCATCACACAGCCGGGCCAATGTCCCGGTGTCCAGCCTGGACACCGGCAGCGTGGACCCCAGCAGCTCCTTGGCGTAGCCCCGGAAAAGTTTTTTCGCTTCCGGGCACAGCCACCCCGGGCAGGTCAGCTTTACCGGCTTCGGCACCTGTGCCTCCTGGGCCTGCCGCTGCTCCACCTCGTCCTTCGTCCAGTGCTTCGACCCGCTGGCCAGATTCACCGCCATGGGCCTTCTCGGTCCGCTCATTTCCGCCTCACCTCCCAGGTCATTCCCGCCGTCATCGGCTTTCTCCGTTGTCGTCACTTTTCGCCGCCTTCCACCCCGCCGCCTGGTTTTGCCCGTGGGGAAAAAAATTCTCACGGAGGGAGAGGCGGGGTC
>ERZ1034755.94-NODE-94-length-28662-cov-7.248506_pt1 | contig 28662 bp, 21 predicted proteins | sample MGYA00520596_ERZ1034755 | MGnify/ENA primary metagenome ERZ1034755 (study PRJEB33766, sample SAMN09781701) | gut metagenome | biome: gut microbiome | host: Homo sapiens | place: Madagascar | study: EMG produced TPA metagenomics assembly of the PRJNA485056 data set... | reverse complement strand
GCCCGCCGACGCTTGCCCCCGCCTCCCCCACGGCAAAAGGAGCCGCGCCATTTCGGCGCGGCTCCCGATGTCAGGATAAAATACCGGTCATTCCGATAAAGAGGATTCATGTTGCTTCCCCCGCCGCCAACCGCGCGGAAAGCGCTCCGCCTTTCCCCCTCCGCCGACGCCGCGGAAGAATGGTGCGATTTTCGCGATTCTCAAGGGGAAGCCGTATCTCATACGGCGACCTGCGAGAGCGCGGAAAGCAATCCGTTATTCCGGAGCCGTCATTCCGAGCGGAGGGCTACGACGGGCTCCCTTTTCGCCGCTATCTGCGCCGGTATCAGCCCCGCAATCAGCGTCAAAGCCATGCTGATGAGTACGAGAGACACCGCGCCGAGGAGCGGCAGACGGGCACCGATGCTCGTGAAACCGGAGAGCGAGCGGATGATCATGTTGACCGGCACCGTCAGAATCAGCGTCACCAGAATCCCCAGCATTCCGGCGATAAAGCCGACGATGAGCGTCTCCGCGAGGAACACGTGCGACACGTCGCGCTTCGACGCGCCGATGGCGCGCAGAATTCCGATTTCCTTAATCCGTTCCAACACCGAGATATAGGTGATGATTCCGATCATGATGGAGGAGACCACCAGCGAAATGCTCACGAACGCCACCAGCACATACGTAATGACGTTCAGGATTGTCGAGACGGAATTCAGCATGAGGCCGATATAGTCGGTGTAGGTGATTTCGCTGTTCTTGTTCGCCGCGTTGTAGGCGTCGATTTCACGGGAGATGGCGTCCTTGTCGTCGAACGATTTCGGATAGAGGTAGATCGCCGACGGGTCGTCGATATTCGTGATGCCGATGAGACGGCAGTTGTCGCGGTAGGTGCTGCTCGACGTCGTGGACTTCAGGCGGGTGTCCCACAGGCTCGCCTGCGTGGCTTCGTCTGCACCGATTGCATAGGTGCGGTAGGCGTTCGCCTTCTCCGCCTCGTCCATGGTGGCGAGCGTCGCCCGCGTCTCCTCGAGTCGGGTGTCATACGCCCCGTTCGCGAGCGTCTTCACGAACGCCCACACCGTCCTGGCAAGCGTCAGATCGTATCCCATGAGAGCGAGGACCTGCTCCTTGCTCGTAAACCCGCCGGATTCGTCCGTGACCCCCGCGCGCTCAATCTCGCGCTTGACCCGTGAGAACAGCGCCGCGTCGGTGTCGAACATCTCGCTGACCTCGCTTGTCAGTTGCTCCCTGGTCTTGACCATGGCAAGCGGCAGGTTCTCCCGCAGCATCTGCATGAGCAGAATGTCCTCGAGGTTCTCCTCGTACTGTGCCGCGACCTCCTTGTCGGTGGTCGCGGGGTTTTCGAGCCACGCGAGGAGCTTCGCCGCCTTTTCGGACGTCGTAGAGGTATCGGCTTCGTAGAACGGTTTGCCCTCGATGACGTCCAAGGTCGGGTTCGCCAGTTGCGCGGCAACGATCGGATAGCGGTCGGTCCCGTCCGCGTTCTTTTCCGTCGCGCGGTCGATGACGTAGCGCGTCAGCGCCGACGTGTAGCCGACCGCCCCGTTGATCGAGGTCGCCGTCGCGTCCGGATTTGCCGCAACGATACCGACGACCTTGACCTCCGTCCCGACACGGTTGATGACACCCGTGAGGGCGTTGCCGTTGTCTTTCCGCAGGTCGCGATAGGTGCCCGTCGCCTCGTCGTAACGGTAGTAGTCTGCCGCAACAATGCAGCGGTAGGTCAGCCCGATCAGGTCCTCAAACGCCCACTTGACCTCCGTCGATTCCACCTTTTCGCCCGAAAGCATCCGCATGAGATCGTCCGGGTTTTTGAGTCCGAGCGCGTACAGCGCGAGGTCGGAGATCTGATGATTCTTGTCGGCGACGAGCACCACCTCGTTGTAGTTCGTCGGCCACGCACCGGCGAGGACGGTGTACTGGCTTTCGAGCAGCTCCCGGTTGTCGATCATTTCGCTCCACACGTTCACGGACATGGCGGAACTGCTCATGCCGAAGTACTTGTAGAGCGTCGCCATCACCTCGGACGGATTGACGGCGAGGTACGTGCCGTCCTCTTTTTCGTAATACATCTGCGGCTTCACGCTGTAGCGGTATTGCACCGTCGCGTGGTCGCGGAGGTGGCTCGCGTCGCTCTCGATATACTTGCGGAACGCCACGAGATCATTTTCCCGGTACCCCTCGAGGATAGCGTTGGTGAATCCGGTCAGCTGGTCGTTCGAGTAGATATACCCGTCCTCCGGCTGAAAATCGTCCTTCCTCGCCCCGGAGAACGCCGAGAGCATCGCCGAGAGATCCATCGTCTCCCGTGTCACCTCGACAGGATAGGAGGACAGCGTATCTTCCTGTACTTTGTCGATGAAAATATTGATTCCGTTCGACAGTGCGAGAATCAGCGCGATCCCGATGATTCCGATCGACCCCGCGAAGGAGGTGAGGAAGGTGCGCGTCTTTTTGGTCATTAAGTTGTTGAGCGAGAGGGACAGCGCGGTGAAGAACGACATGGAGGTCTTCGGCTTCTTTGCCTTTTTGGCTTTCCCTCTCCGCGGCTTGCCCTCGGCGGTTGTGACCGCGGGGCTCTCCTGTGCAGTTTCCTCCGCCGAAACCGCCGCCGTTTCTTCTGCCGCCGGCTCCTCCGACACGCCGTCATACGGGTTCGAGTCGGAGACGACCTGCCCGTCGAGGACGCGGATGATGCGCGTCGCATAGCGCTCGGCGAGGTCGGGGTTGTGCGTCACCATGACGATGAGCTTGCGGTCGGCGATGTCCGAGAGGATTCCCATAATCTGCTCGGAGGTGGCGGTATCGAGCGCGCCCGTCGGCTCGTCGGCGAGGACAATCTCGGGGTCGTTCACGAGCGCCCGCGCGATGGCGACGCGCTGCATTTGTCCGCCGGACATCTGGTTCGGCTTTTTCTTCACCTGATCGGCGAGCCCGACACGGGCGAGCGCCTCGGTCGCCCTCTCGCGGCGCTCCGCGCGCGAGACGCCGGAGAGCGTCAGGGCGAGCTCGACATTGGCGAGCACGCTCTGGTGCGGAATGAGGTTATACGACTGGAAGATGAAGCCCACGCGGTGGTTGCGGTAGGCGTCCCAGTCGCGGTCGCGGTATTCCCTCGTCGAGACGCCGCCGATGACGAGGTCGCCCGACGTATAATGGTCGAGCCCGCCGATGATATTGAGGAGCGTGGTCTTCCCGCACCCGGAGGGGCCGAGGATTGCCACGAACTCGTGCGGGCGGAAATGCAGGGTCACGCCGCGGAGCGCGTGGACAGTGTCCGCGTCGGTGCCGTAATCTTTACGGATATCATGTAAAGTCAGCATAGCAGGTTCTCGTTTCATTTGATTTTTGCTCTTTATTATAAGGAGCGTTTGTGAACATCTTATAAACGTAGCGTCGCGATTCCGCAAATATTTCGGCGGGCGGATGTCGCCCGATTTCCCGCTTTGACTTGACCCCGCGGGCGGCGCGTGTTACAATGGAGAAAAACGCCGCGACGCGGCGGAGATGAGGTTTGTATGGCAAGCGCGCACATGAACCCGGCGATGCTGGTGGATTTCTACGAGTTTACGATGAGTTACGGGTACTTCAAGACCGGCTACTACCGCCGTCGGACGGTGTTCGACGTCTTCTTCCGCGACATTCCCGACGGGGGCGGCTTTGCCGTCGCGGCAGGGCTCGCGCGCGTGGTGGAATACGTCCGCGACCTGCATTTTGAGGAGGAGGACATCGCGTATCTGCGCGGCAAGAACCTGTTTGACGAGGACTTCCTCGACTACCTCCGCCACTTCCGCTTCACGGGTGACATCTACGCCGTGCCGGAGGGGACGCCGGTATTCCCCGGGGAGCCGATTCTGACCGTCTGCGCGCCCGCAATCGAGGCGCAACTCATGGAGACGTATCTGCTCCTGACGCTCAATCACCAGTCGCTGATTGCGACGAAAGCGAACCGCATCGTCCGTGCCGCCGCGGGGCGCACGGTTCTCGAATTCGGATCCCGCCGCGCGCAGGGCGCCGACGGCGCGATTGCCGGGGCGCGCGCCGCGTATGTCGGCGGCTGTCACGGTACCGCCTGTGCCCTGACCGATATGGCGTACGGCGTACCCGCCGGCGGCACGATGGCGCACGCGTGGGTGCAGATGTTCAAGACGGAGTACGAGGCGTTCCGCACCTACTGCGAGATCTTCCCGACCAATGCGGTGCTCCTGGTCGATACCTTCAACGTGCTGAAGAGCGGCGTGCCGAACGCGATCCGCGCGTTCAAGGAGGTTCTGCTTCCGCGCGGCATCACGAATTTCGGGATTCGCCTCGACTCGGGCGACATGGCGTACCTCTCCAAGCGGGCGCGCAGGATGCTCGACGACGCGGGGCTTCCGGGGTGCAAAATTTATGCTTCCAATTCTCTCGATGAATATACCATTCGCGACCTGATTCGGCAGGGCGCCGAGATCGACACCTTCGGGGTCGGCGAGCGCCTGATTACCGCGAAGTCGGACGCCGTATTCGGCGGGGTCTACAAGCTTGCGGCGGTCGAGGAGGACGGCGTGCTCGTCCCGCGCATCAAGATCAGCGAAAGCACCGCGAAGATCACCAACCCGCACTTAAAGCGCGTCTGGCGTCTCTACGACCGCGAGACGGGGATGGCGATGGCAGATCAGATCTGCGTGTACGATGAGACGATCGACGACACGAAACCCCTGACGATTTTCGATCAGCACGAGACGTGGAAGCGCAAGACGCTCGAGAACTTCGAGGTGCGGGAGTTGCTCGTGCCCATCTTCAAGAACGGCGAGTTGGTCTACGACGTGCCGGATATCGCCGCGACCCGCGCCTACTGCGCCGACTGCGTCGCGCACCTGTGGGAAGAAGTCAAGCGGTTCGATAACCCGCATACCTACTACGTCGACCTGTCGCAGAAACTCTACGACATCAAGCAGGAAATGCTCGCATCCTACGCCCGCGGCGAACACTGACGCGGTGGCGGAACGATATGGTTTTCGCGGGGAGGGCGCTTTTTGAAAAAAGCGCCCTCCCCGCACCCCTCCTCCAAAAACTTTTTAAGTATTTTTTTGCTGGCGCAAGCAAAAAAACAATACGGCGCCTTGCCGCACCCTCCTCGCCCGAAGAACATGGCTTTCCCGCACGCACCGCCCCCGGCGTTTCGATTTTGCAAATTTCCGGGGGGATTCCGTGCCCGTGAGATTGACAAGTTTTTCACAAAGTATTATAATGCAAGCGAGAAAACTTGCTTACAAGGTTTTTCGAGTGCCGTATTTCAACGAACGGCGGTTATTTGCGTTTTGCAAATAACAAATTGCGGCAGCAATGCAAAAATTTATTTTTGCAAGCCGTACAATGTTATCATAGCAGAAGACAATATCGGGCAGCCTTGCCCGCGAAAGGAGCCCCTATGACCCTGCGTGACGCTACGGTGGCAGACGCCGCCGCTCTCTCGGCGCTCGAAAGCGCGTGTTTCCCGGACGACGCGTGGAGTGGGGCGTCGCTTGCGTCGCATCTGGAGACGCCGCTGTGTCTCGCCTGCCTTCTGGAAGAGGGGGGAGAGGTCATCGGGTACGCCTCCGGGCGGGCGCTCCCGCCGGAGGCGGAGGTGTACCGGGTAGCGGTACGCCCGAACGCGCGCCGTCGCGGCATCGGGCTCGCGCTCATGGGCGCGCTCGGGTTGCGGTTCGCCGGGCACGGCTGTGACCGTTTCTTTCTGGAAGTCCGTGCATCGAATACCCCCGCGCGGCGCCTTTACGAATCCCTCGGTTATGAGGAGGTCGGCGTGCGCCGCCGTTACTACCGCGCGCCCGTCGAGGACGCGGTTTTGTATGAAAAAATTCTCGGTGAGGAGGCGTGAGCCGTTCCCTTATGTATCTGATCGGTTTTGAAAGCTCCTGCGACGAGACGGCGGCGTCCGTCCTGCGGGTCGAGGACGGGAAACTCACCGTCCTATCGGACATCATCGCGAGCCAGGTGGAGACGCACCGCCGCTTCGGCGGGGTCGTCCCCGAAATCGCCGGGCGGGCGCACATTGAGGCGATTTCCCGCATTACCTATGAAGCACTTTCCGTGGCGGGTATCGAGCCGGACGCGCTCGACTGCGTTGCCGTCACCTCTCACCCGGGGCTCATCGGCGCCCTGCTCGTGGCAGTCAATTTCGCGAAGTCGTTTGCGCTCTCGCACCGCCTGCCGCTCGTCGAGGTCGACCATATGCGCGCGCACATCGCCGCCGCGTATCTCACCGGGACGCCGCCGAAGCCGCCCTTCCTCGCGATGGCTGTCTCCGGGGGGCATACTTCCATTTACTATGTCGCCGACTATACGGATTACCGCCTCATCGGCTCGACGCGTGACGACGCAATCGGCGAGGCGTTCGATAAGGTCGGGCGGCTCATCGGGATTCCCTACCCCGCCGGTGCCGGGTTTGACCGGCTCGCGACCGAGGGATTCCGAAAAGCCACGGGGCTGGAAACGGACTTCTTCCGGGCATACCGCAAGAGCGACGCCTACCGCGACCCCGCCATGCACCTGCCCTCTCCGGCACTCGCAGGCGACACGCTCGACTTCTCTTTCTCGGGGCTCAAGACCGCCGCCGTCAATCTCATTCACCACCATGAGCAGACGGGAGAGCCGCTCGACCGCGCCCTCTTCGCCGCCCGTTACACCTATGAGGCCGTCGAGGCGGTCGCCGGAAAACTGGGCGTCGCGCTGACACAGCACCCGGGGATCCCGCTGGTCGTCTCCGGCGGCGTCGCCGCCAACTCGCACCTCCGCCACCGCCTTGCCGCCCTCGCCGCCGAGCGCGGCGTCACCCTCCATATCCCGCCGATCTCCCTCTGCGGAGACAACGGTGCCATGGTCGCGGCGCAGGGGTATTATGAATTTCTCGCAGGGGCGCGCGCCACGTCGCACCTCAACGCCCGCGCCACGGACGACTGACATGGACAGAATCGATCAGGTACCGGGTACCTTTGACACCCGGCTCGAGAAACAGAAACGTGCCGCCCCCGCCGCCGCCGCGGTCGCGCGGCTCCCGCGCTACTTCCGAGCGCTGACCTATCTCCTCGGCGCGGGCGTTCTGCGCGTCTCGTCGGAGGAGCTCGGCGCCCTCATGGGCGGGAACCCGTCGCAGATCCGGCAGGATCTCCGCCAGTTCGGCGACTTCGGACAGCAGGGCTACGGCTATCAGGTGCGGCTCCTGCACCGCAAGATCGGGGCGCTGCTCGGCATGGATACGAAACACCCCGCCGTCATCGTGGGAGACGGTGCCCCCGCGGTGGCGCTGCTCCGCTCCGAGTTTTTTCAGCGCTTCGGCGTGACACCCGTTCTGCACCTCTCCGCGAGCGAATCCCCCGTGACCGAGGACGACGACTGCCCTGCCTATCCTTGGTCGGAGCGTACCTCGGCGCTCGCCCGGACACCGGTAGAGATGGCGATCCTCTTCACCCGCCCGGAGGTCACCTCCGAAGCGGTGACGGCGCTCTTCTCGCTCGGCGTGCGTGCGTTCTTCAACTGCACGGGCGTACCCGTCACGACGGTGCCCGAGGGCGCGCATATCCGCGATTTTGCCCCGGAGGATCCCCTGCTCGCGCTTCTCTATGACCTCTCACAAGACGTACATACAAAGGAAAACGAAAATGGCGCAACGCTATGAACTGAAAACGGGCGTGACGCTCCGCCTGCCGCCCCTCGCGGGGACGCCGCTCCTGCGGGACGCGTCTGCGGATGATCTGCGCGTCCTCCTCGCCCTTGCCGAGAGCGGATACACCGCCGGTGTCGAGGCGCTCTCCCGCGCGACGGGTCTGACGCTCACGCGCACCGCCGCCGCCCTGGAAAAGTGGCTCGAGAGCGGCGCCGTCGCCGCCCGGGAAGAAACAAAGACCCCCTACCTCGTCTCGGACGAGCTGCCGCGCGGGCGGGCGCTCGACGATGCCCGCGTCATCTCGGAGAAAAAGCTCCGCGGGTGTCTCGACACCTGTGCGCTCCTGCTGAAGAAGCAACTCAACCCGTCGGAGGTCGGAATCCTCGTCGCGCTGGTCAACGACCTCGGCGTGAGCGAATACTACCTCACAACCCTGCTTACGCATTGTGCCGAAACGCTCGGCGTCCGCGGGGTCAAGTATCTGGAAAAGACCGCCGTCTCGCTCTGTGACCGCGGCATCCGCTCGGACGCAGCACTCGACGAGTATATCCGCGCGAGCGAGAACGCCCGCGCGCACGAGGGCGCGGTACGACGTCTCTACGGGCTCGGTGCCCGGGAACTCACGCCCACCGAGCACGAATGTCTGATCCGCTGGTTCAATGCCTACGGCTACGACATGGAAGTCGTCGGGCTCGCCTACGACCGCACGGTCGCGAGCGCCAACAAGGTCAATATCCGTTACACCGATAAGATTCTCGCCGATTGGCACCGTCTCGGGCTGAAGACCGCCGCCGAGGTCGAGGACTACCTCCGCCGCGAGAGCGAGAATGCCCCTGCCCCGAAGCGCAAGCCCGCGGCGAAACCCGCCAAAGCCCCCGTCAGCTTCGATACCGCCGCATTCTTCGAGAGCGCCCTGAAACGCTCCTACGGAGAAACGCCCGCGAATGCCGATACACCGAAAAAGTGAGGTAACAGCATGACGCAATACAGAGAAAATCTGCGCCGGGTCACCGACCTGCTCACGCACCGTCGGGAGGAAGCCGAGCGCATCGCCGCCCTGCACACCGAGACCCTCCATGCGAAGTCCGCCCGCGCGGCGGAGATCGACCGCGCGCTCTCCGGGACGGCGATGCGCGTTTTCGGTGCCGCCACCTCCGGCGGTGACGTCGCCGCCAAAGTGGCAGAGATCCGCGCCGAGAGCGAGGCGCTCCGGCGGGAGCGCGATGCCATTCTCGCGTCGCTCGGGCTCCCCGCCGACTACACCACCCCGCACTACACCTGCCCGAAGTGCGGCGACACCGGCTATATCCTCGCCGATATGTGCGACTGTATGCGCGCTCTTTTGCGCATGGAGGCGCTCCGCAACTGCGGCGCCGCCGCGCACATCGATACCGAGACATTCGATACCTTTTCGCTCCGTTACTACGAAAACGACCCGCAGGCGCTCGCCACGATGAAGCGCACGCTTTCCCTCGCGCGTGACTTTGCCGAGCACTTCGCGCCCGGTAAGGAGAATCTCCTGCTCATGGGCGGCACCGGGCTCGGGAAGACGCACCTCTCGACCGCCATCGCCCGCACGGTCGTCGAGCGCGGCTATGACGTCCTGTATGAGACGGTCGGCACCGTGTTTGCCGATTTCGAGCACGACCAGTTCCGCGCGGCGCGCGGCGAGACGCCCCGTGCCGAGAAGTATCTGAACTGCGATCTGCTGATTCTCGACGACCTCGGGACGGAGTTCACGAACGCGTTCACCGTCACCTGCCTTTACCAGATCGTCAACACGCGCCTGACGCACGGTCTCTCGACCGTCATCAGCACCAACCTCACCCCGGACGAGCTGACGGGCAAGTATGATGAACGCCTGACCAGCCGCCTGCTCGGCGCCTACCGCGTTCTACAATTCAAGGGGCGCGACATTCGGTTCCAGAAACTCGCCGAGGAGTTATGAATCCCTGTACATCATCGTCTACTCACACGGAGGCGCCCGGTTTTCCGGGCGCCTCCGTGATTTTGTTTTGTCCGCATTCCCTCGCCGCCGTTTTGTCCGTATCTCCGCGCCGCAGCGCGTCTCCGTGTTTTTGCTCCCGCGTGCCGCGGGTTTTTCGGCGAATTTTCTCGCTGCGCATTCTTCGGTGGGGCGGTTCTTTTATTGCCGCGCGCTTTTCGACATCGCACGCCCTCCGTTGCCATACGCTCTCCGCTGCCGTGCGTTTTTTCGGCGTCGCACGCCCTCCGTTGCCATACGCTCTCCGCTGCCGTGCGTTCTTCCTCGCCGCCCCCCACTCACCTCTCCGCCCGTCTCTCCGCCCGCTCTCCTCCTGCTTTGCTTCCGGCTCCACCGTGGTCGGTTTCGTCGCACTGTCGGCGTCTCCGCCCCGAGATACTGCCCCGCCCCTGATCGTCGGCAAACGCGCGCCTTTTTGTCTCTTCCCGCATATACTGTCTCTGAGAGGTGCCCTATGAAAATAACGGTTCTGCGTTCGGACCCCCGCCTTGCCTACGCCGCGCGGGCGCTCACGGATCTCGGGTACAGCGTCACGCTCGCCGACCCCGAGGAGCGTCTGGACGCCGCGGATATTCTCCTTTTGCCCATTCCCGTCTCGCGGGACGGTGTTCATATTTCGCTCCCGGAGCGCCCGACGTCTGCCGTGCCGCTTGCCGAGGTGATTGACCGCGCCCCGGGGCGTATCTTCGGCGGCGGTTTCTCCGCCGAGGCGGTGGCGGTCGCCCGTCGGGGAGGACGAGAGGTGACGGATCTGCTCGCGATCCCCGCTTTCGTGTACGAGAACGCCGTCCTCACGGCAGAAGCGGCGCTCGGCGTCGGGATGCGCGCCGCAGGGTATTCTCTGCGCGCCCTCCCCGTCGGCGTCGTCGGCTACGGACGAATCGCCGCGGCGCTCACGCGCCGTCTGGTGCTACTCGGCGCGCACGTGTCGGTCTTCGCGCGGCGCCCCGAGAGCCGTCTTGCCGCCCGCGGCGACGGTGCGGAAGCCTATGACCTCCCGGCGCTCCTGACCCACCTCGGCGGCATGCGCCTGCTCTATAACACCGTCCCCGCGGGACTGCTCACGGATACGGTCCTCGCGAATCTTTCGGACTGCGCCATTGTCGAACTCGCGTCGGGCAAAAACAACATCGGTACCCCTCGGGGAGACACGGGCGTCACGGTCACGCCCGCACCGGGGCTTCCGGGGAAAGTTTTTCCGAAGAGTGCCGGCAGCATCATCGCGCACACTCTCGACCAAACCATGCAAAAAGAAGGAACGTAACACATGATCGGATACGCGTTCTGCGGTTCCCACTGCACGCTTTCGCATTCCCTCGCGGCTTTGCGCCGCCTGCGCGCGGAGGGCGTAGACATACTTCCCATTTTCAGCGAACGGGTCGCGACGACGGACACACGGTTCTGGAAAGCGGCGGACTTCTGCGAGACCGTCGAAACCATGTGCGGGAGAAAAGCCGTCTCCACCATCGTCGGGGCGGAGCCGCTCGGACCCGTCACCCCGCTCGATGCGCTCGTGATTGCCCCCTGCACGGGGAACACCCTCGCCAAAATGGCGCAGGGGATCACCGACTCCGCCGTCACCATGGCGGCGAAAGCACATCTGCGCTGTGACCGCCCGACCCTGATTGCCCTCGCGTCGAACGACTCCATGTCCGCCAACCTCGCGAACATCGCGACCCTCCTCGGGCGCAAACAGGTGTTCTTCGTCCCCATGCGGCAGGACGACCCGGAAAAGAAGCCCCATTCCCTCGTCGCAGACTTCACCTACCTGCCGGAGTGTCTGACCGCCGCCCTCGCCGGGCACCAGCTCCGCCCGCTCTTTCTCTGAGAGAGCCCCGCGGCATGCACCGACGGCAACGCCGCCGAAGGCAAAACCGCCACGGACGAAAGCGTGCGGGAACTCGTTACAAAAAAGCGGCGTTGTGCCCGAAAAACCGGGCGCAACGCCGTTATTGTAAAGCGAACATCACGCGATCGTCGCGTAACTGAAAAGAGGTAACCGACGGGGGAGCGTGGGAAAAGGTGCAAAGAACAAGGACAACAAAAGCAGAAATCGTGAAAGAGTCAAAGCAGAAAAAGAGAGAAAAAGGCAGTCTCTCCGTCCCACTACGCGAAGAGGTGAGAGTCGGAGAGAGGGCATGACCGCGCAGGCAACCAAGCCCTCCGTGCACCGACGGTCGCCGCCGCCCCGAGGACAAGGTTTTCCTGCTTGCCGCACGCCGAAATCCGTTCACCGAAAGGATTTCGGCGGCTCTCCCCGCATCGTGCCGCCGATACACGGCGGCAAAGCGGAGGCGGTCAGAGAGCGACGGTCTGAGCGCCGGAACAGCGGTCTGACCGCCGGGGGGCAGTGCGTTACTTCATGTCGTTGAGCCCGCGCAGATACTTCCCGTAGAACCCGGTCTCCTTCCCGTCGAAGCCGAGCAGCTTCGCCCGCGCATAGAGGACGTTTGCCCGCGCGGCGTCTTTCGGGAGCGCGTCGCCGCAGTCGTACATACAGCCGAGCAGATAGGTCGCCTTCGCGTGCCCGAGCTTTGCTGCCGCATAGCGGAATTTCGCCGCCGACGCGTGGTCGCCCCGGTGATAGATGACACAGGAGGCGGCATAGAGCTTCTGCGCCGCGTGGCGCTTCTTGCGGTTCTCGAGTTCGGTCAGTTTGGCGTCCGCCGCGGCGATGCCGCCGCGCTTCGCCCCGGTCAGGCAGGCGCGCGCGAGTTTTTCATCGTACCGCACGCCGTAATTGTAGAGATACAGGCACCCCATGCGGTAGAGCGCCCGGGCGGAGCCCCGCTCCGCCGCCCGCAGATAGGCGTCTACTGCGGCGTGGTTGTCCTTGTCACAGCCGCTGCCCGCGATGAGCGCGTCCCCGACGGCACAGAGCGCCTCGGCGTGCCCCGTTGCCGCCGCGTTTCTGAAATGCCGGTAGGCGTCCGCAGGGTTCGTTTCGCTCACCTTAACACCGGCGGCATATTCCTCCGCCGCCATGCGACGGAGTACCGACGCGCGTTTTTTGGCGTCTTCGGAGCCGAGCGCCGCCGCACGGTCATAGAGCGTGAGCGCCTCCTCGGGGGCGCGGTCGGTGCCGATGCCGTCCGCAAGGCGGTCGGCGAGCAGGGTCATGCCGCGCACGTCTCCGTGGTCGGCGGCGAGCCGATAGGCTTCTGTCGCGGCGGCGGGATTCGGCGCGCCGTCGAGGAGCCCCGTTTCATAGTAATCCGCGAGCGTGAGGTACGCCTCCGTCTTACCGGCGGCGCCGAGGATGCGCAGGTACTTGACGACGTTGCGGACGTCCCGCGTGACGCCCTGCCCACGCATATACATTTCGGCGACGCGCTCGACCGCTTTGAGGTAAGAGGCGTCCGCCGCTTTTTCATAATAGGAAAACGCGATGTGCGGCAGTCCCAGCCGCTCGGCATAAGCACCGATCTTGTACATCTCCACGGTATCGTCCGGCGCGACCGGCGTCTCCGGCGCGTACTCGGGCTCGCGACCGACGAAGAGCCGCAGGACGGCTGCGAAGCATCTGCCGTGCGTGCGATTGAGATAATAGCGTGCCGCCGGGCGATTCTTGTGCCGGAGGTAATACCACGCGAGCTTCTCCCGTGCTTCATCGCTCCCGAGCGCCGCGGCGCGGTGGAGATAGCGGAAGGCGCCGATGCCGTCGCCCCCGCGCCTGAGATAGGTGGCATACGCCATGGCGGCGATCGGGTCGCGCTCGGAGGCGGTCAGGAGCCAGAACTCATAGAGGTCGGGATTTTCCGCACGGTCGAGACAGCGGCAGACGCCCCATGCCGCGAGCGGCACGCCGAGATCGGCGGCGGCGGCATAATGCCGCGCGGCGGTATTTTTCTTGCCCGCTTTTTCGGCGAGTACCCCGCGGTGATAGATGTCCTCCCCCGTACCGGAGGTCTCCTCCCGGGTCGGCGCGCCGCAGGCGGGGCACGTCTCCGTTTCCTCGCTCCATTCAAATCCGCAGGCATGACATTTCATCGCCGTGGTTCCTCCCGTTTTTTGTCGAAATCTTTCATATTATTTTATCGTTTTTCGCACCCGCTGTCAAGCGGCGGCGTATCGTTTTCGCCCGCCGCGCACATACTGAAAGCGAAACAAAAGTCACAAGGAGATACACACATGTTCTGTCATAAAAAAAGTTCGCTTGCAGACCTCATCTGGAGCCCTGTCTGGTTCGTCATGGCGGTCATCGGCACGATGACGGTCGTCGGCGTGCTGCTCACCCGCTGTGGGAAACTGAAGGGCAACTGCCGCCGCCTCGCCGAGCAGTGCGGACAGGCAGTCGGTAACGCCGCGGGCGCCGTCGCCGACGCGATTGATCCGAACGCCTCCGGCTCCGCTTCCTCCGGCTCCCGCTCCGGCTCGAAAAAGCAGAAGAAGCAGTCGTCTGACGACGACGAGAACGACAACTGACCGGGAGGCACACGCACACCCCATAGGGGCGTCGGCGTGGCAACCGCACCGCCCGTTCCCCTAAAATACTCCACCCGTAGGGGCGACCACCCGTCACCCGCGTAGCAATCGACGCACCCGTTCCCCTGAAAACGCCGCGCCTCTCGGGGCGACCGATGGTCGCCCGTTTTTCTCATGCAAAAGGGCAACGAACGGTAAAAATTCCTTTCGCGGAACGCGGGCGACCGCCGGTCGCCCCTACATAGTTCAAAAAGGGGTTCGCGTCATTGAGAAAGAGAAAGGGTTTCTCGTGTCGGTATCACACCGACCCGATTTTGCGGGAGAAACACGGTCATTTCCACGAGCCGCCCCCAAAAACAATCTTGGGAGGGTGCCTTCTCCAAAGCACCCTCCCGGGGAAATAAAAGCCCCTCTGTCAGTCGCTCTTCCGCTGCGCGTCGGCGGCGGCGGTGGCGAGGCGGTCACAGCGCTCGTTATACGGGTGCCCGTCGTGCCCGCGCACCCAGACGAACGTCACGTCGTGGCGGGAGAGGAGCGGGTCGAGCCGCATCCAGAGGTCAGGGTTCTTGACCTTGTGAAACGCCTTTTTGCGCCACGATGCGAGCCACCCCTCTTCGATCGCCTTGACAAGATAGGTCGAGTCGGAGGTCAGCGTCACGCGGCACGGCTCGGTCAGCGCCTCGAGCGCGGAGATCGCCGCCATGAGCTCCATGCGGTTGTTGGTCGTCTCGGGCTCTCCCCCGGACAGTTCCCGCTCGCGTCCGCGGTACACCAGCACCGCGCCCCAGCCCCCGGGGCCGGGATTCCCGCGGCAGGCACCGTCGGTGTATATCTCCACTTCTTTCACGCTTGCACTCCTTTCCGAAAGAAACCGCGACCGCGCAGTCTCTGCGTACGGTCGCGGTACCATTTGTTTTTGGAATCGTAATCAGTTTTTCTTGACAGCCGGGCAGATTCCCTCGGCGATCTTCTGCATCACATTGTCGAAGAGGTAGCTGGTGCGAGCCGTCTCGGCGGCTTTCTCACTCATATACAGTTTGTAGATGGTCAGCATGCTCTCCTGGCTCGACGTCAGCGTCACGTCGTACATCTCGACGAGGCGATACAGTACGAGTTGCTCGAGCACGATCTGCTTGGCTTCCTCGGTGATCTCCGCCTTGTAGTCCTTGCCGGCATAAGCGGAGTTCTTCAGATAACTCTTGAAAGAACTGTAATCCTTGTAGGGGGATTTGTCGCGATTCTCATAGTAGTTGGTCTTGTACCCGTCGATCAGCCCGCGGTATGCAACGCGCACCGCCTTACCGGGATACTTGACCGTCTTGCCCGCTTCTTCGAGGAGCTTCTTCCAGACTTCCTTCGCGATCTCATATGCGAGTTTGTCCTTCTTGTCGTCCTCGAGCCCTTCGGTCGTCTTCTTCTCGTAGGCGTCGCGCGCCACGATATCCACATACTTGACGTCCTCGAGAGAAACCTTTTTCTCCTCGGCATATGCGTTGAGCGCGGTCTTGAGCGCCGCTTCCGCCGTCGTCACAGCCTCTTTCAGCGCGTCAGTCTTTTCATCGGCGGCTTTCAGTGCCTTGTTCGCCTCGATGAGCGCCTTGAGCGCATCGTAGTACGCCTTCAGTTTGCCCTCGTTGAACTTCTTCAGTTCTTCCTCATCCGTGGGCTTCAGCGTGTCGATATACACCACTTCCGCGTCGAGGTACGCCTCTTTCGCGGTTGCCGCAGCCTCTTCGAGTTTCTGCAGTTCCTCTGCGGTCTTGGCTTTGTCGCCGGTCAGCGCTTTCGCATCGTCATACGCCTTCTGCGCCTTTACATAGTCGGCATACGCGGCGAGGTACTTCTCAAGATCGGAATCCTTTTCCGCCGTGTACTTCAGACCGTTCTTGGCATCCACAATGTTCGTGTAATTGTAGGCATAGGTCTTGACGCCCGTCACCGCCACATAGTAGTGGACGGTCTTACCCTTGAGTTCGAGCTTCTCGTCGTTGTCCGCCTTCGCGTCGGAATCCTCGGCGTAGGTCTTGTCGAACTCGATATATCTCTCGGCGCGCTCGATCTGCTCGTCCGTGAGGGAGGAAGTGTCCTCTCTGCCCTCGACGTACTGGATCTCTACCTTATATTCTTTGGTCTCGGTCGTGCCGTCCTCTTTCGTGATGGTGGTCGAGAACTTCTCCGCGGTCTTCTTGCCGATCTCGAGGGTCTTCAGTTTCGCGTAGAAGCCGGTGCCGAACTCTTTGTCGAGGTTCTCGCTCAGAACGCCGGTGTGGATGGTGTCCTTGCCCTCTTTGTCCTCTTCACCGTCTTTGGTGATCTCGTTATAGACGAAGCGGAGGTGATCGCCGTCCTCAACGCCGCCGCCGACGATCTTGTCGCGGAGCGCGTAGCCCACGGTGATGACATACGTCTTCTTGCTGTCGCCCTCACCGAGCTCGAGCGTGATGGCTTCGTTGATCTTCGCCTCGCGGTTCGCCAGTTTCTCGAGGAACTTCGCGGTCAGCCCCGCGGCGGCACCGTCCGCCTCGATATCGTCGAGGAAGGTCGCGCCGATGACATTCCGCTTGACGTTCTCGCGTGCGTCGCCGCCCTCGCCGTTCACCGTGTAACTGAAGACGATCTTGTCACCCTTCATGATCTCGTCCTTGGTGTAGGTACGGTAAGACGTCGTGCTGCCGTCCTTGCCGAGCAGGAACTCAACAAACAGGCGTGCGAGGTCGCTGTCCGCGCCGAGCTGCACCGAGGTGCTCTTGGTCGGTTCGAGCGTCTCGGTCTTGGTGATGACCTTGACTTTCCCGTCCACCTCGACGGTCGCGTAATACTTCACATACAGCGTATCGTAGAGACGAATGATGCCGACGGTGCCGTCCTTCTGGAGAGAAGCGAGCGCCTTCGCCACCGCCGCCTGGAGATCGGTCTCCGTCACGGCATCGGGCTGGGTCTTGCCGCCCGTGTAAAGCGTCTTGATGGCATCCGCGTTACTGATTGTCACATACTTGCTCGGGTTCTTGGCATAGTTGAAGGTGTTCCCCACCTTATCATAGACGAAGAACCCGATGGCAGAGCCAACGAGTACCACCGCCAGTACCAAGCACAGAATTCTCTTTTTCATGGTGTTTTCCTTTGCATGAATGAATTGTACATTAAGCGCACGCGCGCAGGCGTGCATATGAATCTAGATTATTGTAACACAAGGCGCCCCGAAAATCAATGATTTTTTATAACTTGCATGGGACAACTTTCGGGGCGGCTGTTTCAGTAGCGGTTGTTGTCGATCGTCTCGCCTCTGGTGAGCGCGACGACGGCGTTTGCAATCTTGCGTACCTCGCGCGTCTGGATATAGAAATCGCGCGCCTCGGCGAGCGTATCGCCCTGCTCGTTCTCGGTGGTGAGCCGCACGAGCGTGTGCTGGGAATACGTGTAGAACCGGATGGTGTAGTACGTCTTCTTGTTGTCGGCGTCGCGCATCGTGAAGGCGAATGTCATCACGTTCGCTTTCGGATCCGCCATGAGATCCGCGATCTCGCCCTCCGTGAGCTCGTCCCCGACATTCCCGAAATAGTAGGTCGTGTTCATGATCTGGAGGAGCGTCTGGAAGTTGGTCGCGCCGTCATAATACTGCGACGTCTTCTCATCGGTACGGCCGCCGTAGATCTCATCGAGCGCGCGGAATTCGTTCGTCAGCGCTTCATAATACCCGTTCGTGAGGACGAGTTTCCCCGCTTCGGTGTGCGACGCGGTGTCTGCCCCTGTGCGGTAGCGCAGGATATTCCTGAGTTCCCGTGACGTCAGCCCGTCGCTGTGCGCGCCGCCGTCCACAAGGGCGGCGAAGAGACGGGAGCCGGTCGTGTAACTGACCTTCTCTACCCCGTTCTCGATATACCGCGTCTCATATCGGTAGGCGCGGTCGACCGCCGTGTCGAACGCCCAGACGTGGCTGTAATCGCCGCCGTCCGAGAAGTTGAGATCAATGACGAGCGAGCGCAGATCCTCATAGGAGACGAGCAGGAGATTGCTCTGTGCCCACCGCTCCTCGAACGTCCACTCCGCGAAGTCGAAGATCCCGCCGTCCTTGAATTTAATGACGGTATCAAACTGCGTCGAGCCGACGTAGCGGCTGCCGTCCGCCTGTTTCTCGCTGATGAGGAGTTCATAGCCGACGGTGCGCTTGTAGTGGTAGTCCACCGTCTCGTCCGCCCGGGTGGTCGTGTAGCAGTCGAACGGCATCTCATAGTACACACGGTAGGCGTACAGCCCCCATTTTTCAATGGCGGCATCGTCGAGCCCGAGGGCGACCGTCTCGTCGCCCGTCATGTCCTCGAACTCCCGTAGGACGGCGAGCGCCATGTCGGCGTCCAATCCATAAGGCGTGCGGTTCACGGGCGATTTGATGGTATAGCGCGTGGAGCCGAAGAACACGTTTGCCCGGTTGGTGTGACCGAACGTCACCACTTCTTCATACCGGTTGACGTAGTGCGCGTTCGCGCCGAGATAGAGCGTGAAGTCGGCGAGATATTCGACGGGATAGATCATGTCCGCCTCCGGCGCATCGCCGGAGGCAAAAGCGGCGACCCCTTTGCCCGTCACGAGTGTGCCGAGCGTGCGCAGAATCGTGATGGACTGCCCTTCACCGTTGAGTTCAAACCATTTTGCGTCGTCCGCAAGGTCTCCCGCGTCCGGCAGGCGGAGCGTCACGCTCAGCGACTCGCCGAGATAATTTTCCCCGCGCCGCTGGTAGAAACGCAGCGTCACATCGCACCCTGCCCCGGCGGTCGCCGCGGCTTCCCCGGTCGCGCGATCGGTGATGGCGGAGATCTCCACGAGCCCGATCGTCACTTCTTCTGTGTCATAGGAGGTGCTGCCGTCGTAGGTGATCTCCACCGTCAGCGGCGCGCCGGACACGGAGCCGAACGGCTGTCCGACGAGAGTCCCGGCAAAGGCGGGCGGGAGATTCGCCTGCCCGAGGTCGAGCAGCCCGACGTATTCCGTCGCGCCGTCACCGAGCCGGTAGGTCACGACGATCTTATCGCCCGCCGTGACGGCTCGGGTCGCGCCGATGTCCGCCGCCGCGTGGTAGGCGTGCGTCGCGGCGTCGTAATAACCCCGGATTTCCGTGATCCGATAGCGCACGGTCGAGCCCGGCTCGGTGAGCCGGTTACCCCGCGTGAGAATATCGCGCCCCTCGCCGATCTTCGCCCCGAGGAACGCCTCGAGGAATACGGCATAGTCCTCCTCCCGCAGATCCGCCTGCAGAAAAACGTCGCGGAGGGTCGTGCCGTCGCCCCTGCCCGATGCCCACATTTCGGGGATATTCAGCCCGAGCGACATGAGCGCGGTGATGACCGTCTCCGGGTCACGGGAATATTTTCCCCGGTACACCGAGACGTTCGGCGAGATCTGGTAAGCATAGTTGGATTCCGACTTGGTCACGGCGCGCGGCGCCACATAGTAGCCCACATCGCGATTGACCACCTCGGAGATGTTCGAGGTCGTCGTGGTATAGACGGTATTTCTGCCCTCGAGCCGCAGGTAATAGCCGGTGTCGTCCACCGTCCGGGAGCCGACGTACACGCGCCGGATGCCCGCCGCGTCCTGCACGGGGCTCAGGCGGGAGGTGTCGCCCGTATATGCTTCACCCCGCGTATAGGTACCGTCGGCGGCTTTGCTAAGCAGGTAGTATTTCCCGTCGCCGGGGTCGCGCCCGATCCGGACGCCGTCGTTCCCGTCGGTGTAGATATAATTGCCGTTCGCGTCGCGCAGATACGGCACAATCTCGAAGTAGGCGGGGTCGTCCGCCTTGGCAAGCCCGTAGTGCGAGAGCCATTCTTCGGAGAAATTGCCGTCCTCGGGGCGCAGGCGCTCCCCGATCCTGACGGCGCCCACCGCCGCCAGCATGGTCGGCAGGGTGGTGGAATCGTCATACAGCGTGGTGTAGTCGAAGGTGCCGCCCCACTCGCCGATGATCGGCGGATAGTAGATGTCGCTGTCCTCGAACTTGTCGTCCTTACTGTTCCCGAGCAGGAAGTAGTTGCTCGACCCCTCCTGTTCGTGATAGAAGAAATAGTTTTCGCCCTTTGCGTTGTGCACGCGCACGAGCCCGATGTCCGAGCGCGAAAGTTGCGGGAACATCAGCACCACGTCGCGGATCATACCGCCGGCGAAGTAGTAGTACGCCTCGCCGTCCTCGAGCGCAGGCGGTACATACGGCTCCTCCTTGCTGTCGAACCAACCAAAGACGAACTTGCCGAGCAGAGCCAGCGTCAGCGCGACGAGCAGCACCGCACAAAGAGAAGCGATGAGAATGATTCTTTTCCGTTTCATGCGTCTCTCCTTTTATCGGTTCTTGCGTCTGACGAGCAGGACGGTGCCGACGGTCGCGGCGGCGGCGACGGGCAGCAGAGTGAGGAGCAGTCCCCATGTCACCTGCACCGCGCGGTCGACCGCGGGATAATAACCGTCCTTGAGCCCCTCTTTGTCATATTTGGTGTTGCCGGTCTTTTCGAGTTTGACGGTCTTCAGGACCTTGCCGCCCGGGATCGGGGAGTTTAAACTCGTGCCGCCGAGTTCCATCGACGCATAGGCGTCGGTGCGGGCGATGAAGCGGACGGTCGTGAAGAGCAGATCCGCGTTGCAGTACGCCCGGTTGTTGAGATACGCATTGGAGGTCAGCGCGGTCGATGCCGCGCCGAAGAAGTACGAGTTATACCGCACGTTCTCGGTCGTGTCGAGGCGCGAGCGGACGGCGAGCCCCGCCATCGCGTAAGACCCCGCCTCGCCGACCGTCCCGTCGGCGATACGGACGGGGCGCGCCCCGTCGGAAGTCGAGAAGAAATCGCCGTAATACCCGGCGACCTGCGTCGTCGAGGAGCCGCCGATGCCGTCGTGCTTCCAGCTGCCGGACACAATCCCGCTGTCGGCGACGACGGTGCGCGGCACCGTGCCGAGATCCAGAATATCGGCGTACACGTTGCGCGCGACATTGGTCTTGTCGTCCGAGAGACGGGCGAAGATCCTGCGCCCCGTGTTTTCCGCGTCGGAGAGCGCGTTGCCGGGCGTCTCCCGCAGATAGTAGCCGTCACGGTAGGAAATGCCCCAGTCGGCGGCAAAGTCCTCGAGGTTGGGCAACACCGCCCCCGGATCCTTGAAGAGCATCAGTGCGCCGAGCCGGTCGGAGAGATAGGTATGCAGGCGGGTGAGCGGCGTCACGTCGCTGACGCTGTAAATGTCACCGACGGAGAAATCCCGGGTCGGCCCGTCCATGATGACGAGCAGGCACTTTTCGGGGACGTCGTCCGTGTCGGGATTGATATACTCCACGCGCAGACCGGCGTTGACCAGAAGATAGTAGAACGACGACTTGTCGTCATCGGACGCCTCGAGTGCCCCGGCGGGGACTTCCCCGCGGCGCTCCTCGGGGACATACACGGTCTCGCCGTGCCCGTAGGTGAAGGCGACCACCGGGTCGGACACCTGCGTCACGGAGAGAAGCAGGGTCGCCATTTTGTATTCGCCGTTGAACGAGTAATACTCGGTCTTGTCCCCGCCGTCCCCACCTTTCTTGCTGTCCTCGCCGACCGCCCAGAAGGTGGAAGCCCCGGCGATACGGTAACGACCGCCGGACGTGACGATGATATCGTTTTCGGAGATGGTGACGGCGGAACTCGCCTTGTAGGCGTTGACCGCGGTCGGGTCACGCCGCAAATTGCAGGTCTCGACGCGCACGTGTCCCGTTTTCTTCTCCAGTTGTTTCGCCATGATGTACACATAGCGCATCTCATAGTTATCGAGCAGTCGGTCGGGATCGGCGCAGAAGAGAATGGTCGCGTCGCCGTTCAGCGCCGAGCAGGTCTCGATCATTTTGTCCGAGAGGGTGTAGAGCCCCTCGGGGGTCAGGTCGCCGAGGAGCACCCGATCCTCCGTCAGCCACGCGAGCCCGATATTCGCCGCAAGGACGAGGAGAATGAGGGCGACCGTCAGCGCCGTCATGGCGCCGCGGCGGTGTTGCCCGAAAAAGGTCTTGATTTTTTGCATCAGCGGTTCCTCCTTTTCCGCACGCAGATAAAGCCGGCGATGGCGACCCCGAGCGGAATGAGCCCGACGAGGAGCGCCGTCCACAGCCGTGCGCCCCGCATCGTCAGCCCCTCGAGCGTACCGGAGGAGAACAGCAGGTAGGTCGTCCCGATGGGGACACTCGCGCCCGACAGGTGCCGGAATACGAGGAAGATCAGATCCTTGTTGCCGTATTCATTGGTGGTGATGGCGTCCTGCGCCGTGAGATAGACCGACCCGACGGCGAAGACGCCGCCGCCCGTGGTCGTGTCCCGGGAGACCGCCGCGACGGTATAGCCGCCCGCGGTGTCCACCGTCTGCCCGTTTGCGTGTGCGGTCGCCGTCGGCGACGTGACGAGGAGCGACGAGACGGTCTTGCCCGCCTTTTCCGCCAGGTCGAGCGGCATCGCCTCGCGGACGATGACCCGCCCGGAGCCGACAGCGTCCATTTCGCCGGCGATTTCGCGCGCGAGATCGCTGTCACCGAAAGAAGTGATGAGTGCGTACCCGTCGGTCGAGACGGCGTTCGCGCTGTCGCGTACCGTCACGGCGTCACGCGTCCCGTCTCCCTCCACGGCGCGGCGGGGCGTGATGCCCCAGTCGGCGAGCAGTTTCTCGATGCCGACCGTCCCCGTGAGGAGCGGGTCGAGCATGACGTAAAGCGAGCCGCCCGCGGCGAGGAACTCCTCCACCCGGTCGAGTTCGCCTTTGACGCCCGCGCTCGCGTCACCGCGGTCGAGGTCGTAGCGCGGATTCGAGAGGACAAGGATGTTGCCGTCTCCCACCTCGGGCGTTTCCTGCCAGAGGTCGATCTCCTGCGCGGTATAGCCCGCGAAGAGCAGACGGCGGTTGAACGCCGCCGAGAACGTCTCGCCGTGCGTGGTCGTGAAATAGGCGATCGGGCGCTCCTCGGTCAGCACGCGCCGGATCATGGCGGCGAAGACCTCTTCCCCGCTGTACGCGGTAATGGTGCGTTCGCTGTCGAGGACAAAGAACGATTCCATCGCCAATACCGCATAGTCCGTATCGGAAACGAGAATGACCGACGACGTGGAGATCCGGTTGATCTGCACCCGCTTCCCCGTCTCGGGGTCGATGGTGTAGGAGCCGTCCGCCTCCCGCTGGTATTTATACGGTTCGACCCGCTCGGGGTTCGTGTAGATGTTGATGTTCTCGATGTGCAGGAATCCGTAGCGCTCGGCGTACTGCCGTGCGGTCTGCCACACAAGGTTATAGATGACGTCCGCCTCGAGGGTGTCGGCGGCGTCGCAGAAGAGAATCCGCACGTCTCCGCGGTCACTGACCTCGGAGAGGTATGCGTCGGTCGCGTGACCGATCGTGTGTTCATACGACTCCCCGGCGTGGAAATACCAGCCGAAGTGGGACGCGAGCCCGTAGATGACGACGTTCACGGCAATGATCGCGGCGATGAACACCGCCGTCATGGCGGCGCCGACGCGCGCGGACTTGTGGAACGTCCCCTTCACCCACGAGGAAAATGATTGGTGCTTCATTGCCGCCTCCCGTCAGTTGTACCGACGACGGTCGTAGACACGGATGGTGAGGAAGAGGAAGACGGCGGCGACCGACAGATAATAGAACAGCGCCGCGAGGTCAAAGACGCCCTGCGTGAAGTTCTGGAACCGCGACCACACGGAAACGCAGGAGAAGATGAAGCGGATCCACCGCACGTTGATGAACTGGTTCAGCTGCCCGATGAGCAGGAACACGAGCAGAATCCCGACCGTCGCGACGGCGGCGGTGAGTTGGTTCTCGGTCAGGGCAGAGACGAACAGCCCGACGGCGATGAACGCGATGCCCACGAGCAGGGCGGCGAGGATGTTCCCGAAGATGACGGCGACCTTCAGGTCGGCGTAGATCCCGAGGATGAAGAAGGACGCGGACGCGAGGAGCTGGCACCCGGCGAAGAGCGTCAAGGCGGCGAGGAACTTGCCCATCACCATGCCGAAGAGCGAGATGGGCGCGGTGAGGAGCAGCTGCTCGGTGCGCGTCTTACGCTCCTCGCTGAACGACTTCATGGTAAGGAGCGGAATCAGAAGAACATACAGAAAGACGATGTAGGAAAAATACTTTGTGACGTCCGCAGACATGGAAAACAGCGTCGTCGCCGCGAACAGCGCCCCGGAGAGCGCGAGGAAAACGGCGATGAAGACGTACCCGATCGGGGTCTTGAAGTAGGAGCCGATCTCTCGGCGGTAAACGGCGGTCATGCATTTGCTCCTCTCTGCGGCTTTTTGCCGGGTTTCTTGCCCGCGCCGTCGGCGCGGTCGATGAGGCGGATAAAGACGGATTCGAGGTCGTCGCCCGCCTCGCGGACACCGACGGTGAGGAACCCGCGGTCACAGAGCGCCTTGGCGATGGCGCGGCGGGTCTCGAAGCCGCCGCTGATCTCGGTGAGATAGACGCCGGCGTCGCCGTCCCTCTCGCCGGTCGGTTCCGCCGCGCGGACACCCCGCACCGAGCGCAGCGCGGCGAGGACGTCTTTTTGCACGCCGCAGACGGCGTAGCGGTAATGGGCGTTGTCCTCCATGACGCGGGAGAGTTCGTCCGTCTTTTCACAGGCAATGATGTTCCCGCGGTGAATAATCACGATCTTTTCGCAGACCGCCTGCACCTCGGCGAGGATATGCGTCGAGAGAATGACGGTGTGCTTGCCGCCGAGCGAGCGGATGAGGTTCCGCACCTCGAGGATCTGCTTGGGGTCGAGCCCGACAGTCGGCTCGTCGAAGATGATGACCTTCGGGTCGCCGATGAGCGCCTGCGCGATGCCGACGCGCTGGCGATAGCCTTTCGAGAGGTTGCGGATCAGGCGGTGGCGCACGTCGCCGAGCCGCACGACGGAGCAAATCTCGTCGAGGTGTTCCTCGCGCGGGAGTTTGCACCCTTTAAGGTCGTAGACGAAGTTCAGATACTCGTCCACCGTCATGTCCGGATAGACGGGCGGCATCTCGGGCAGGTAGCCGATGAGGCGGCGGATGCCCGCCGGGTCGTCCGAGAGACGCACGCCGTCGATCGTGATGTCCCCCGCCGTCGGCGCGAGATACCCCGTCAGAATGTTCATGGTCGTGGATTTTCCCGCGCCGTTCGGACCGAGAAGCCCGACGATCTCGCCGTCCCCGATCTCGAAACTCACGTCGTTCAGCGCGTAATAGTTTCCGTAGCGTTTGATAAGATGCTCGACTGTAATCATGTCCTCTTGCGGCATTGCCGCCCTTTCCTGTCGGTGAGAGTGTTTACGGCGTTTGACCTCCCCCGTACGGGCACTTTCCCGCCGTCTGTACACTCTTCAAAAAAGATATAATATAAAAAAGAATACGCGACTATTGTAGCAAATCCGTGAACGCAATGCAACAGTTTTGCGTCGAAAGCGCACCCCCACCCTGCAAACTGCACAAAAAAGCGCCCCTCCCGTTGTCACTATCGGGAGGAGGCGCGTATTTTCGTGTTGTTTCGCCGTGTGGGAACGCCGTGCGGCACCCGCCGGGGCTCCGAGCCGCATCAGTTCCGGCAGATTTCCGGAGCCCGGCGAAAACCCCGGTCATCGTAGGGGCGACCATCGGTCGCCCGTAAAAGCAAAACGGCAAATGCCACCCCTGCCCCGCGGGCACGAGCGGCGCGGTTCACTATTCCTTAGCGTCAGGTTCGGCATCGAGGTCGATGCCGAGGAGGTTCAGGGCGTCGAGCAAAGCGTTCGAGGACATTTCGGGGAGCCCGAGCCGCGTTTCCAGCGCGCGGCGCCTGAGAGCGGAGCCCTCCCCGCCGAGGAGCCCCCTCTCGTAAAGATCGGCTTTGGTGTACGTTTTTCGGGGCGGCGTATCCCTCCGCGTACCGTCGCTTTCCCCCGTGCCCCCCGCCGTCGTCCCGGACGTGTCGGCGGTGTTCGAGCCGTCGGTATTGCCGCCGACGGCATAGGGGGCGAAGAGCGCGCGGAGCGTGTCCGCGTCGATTCCCTCCACGCCGAGGAGCCCGGCGCGCGAGCGGTGCGCCTTACGGTGCTCTTTTCCCTCGACCGGGGGAATATAGAGGTGAATCACGCCGTTTCTCGGCAGAATCCCCGTGAGGTAGGAGCGGATCTGCCGCCCCCCGCCGTCGCTGTCCACGAGGACGATGAGCCCCCGCGTCTCGGCGACGCGGCGCAGGAGCGCTTTTTTCTCCGTGTTTTTGAAGATGCCGAACCCCTCGGTCGTGAAGATGGTCGCGTCGAGGAGGTTCTCGAGCATGGTCTTATCATACCGCCCCTCCACGAGGACGGCTTGCGTCAGGCGCAGTTTTTCTCCCATGGCGTCACTTCCCGTTCTGCCCGTCGGGCGCCGCATTCGCGGAGGACGTCCCCGGGCTGTTTGCCCTTTTACCGCCCGTCGCCTTCGGTGCCACGGCAGATGCCGTCGGTTGCACGGTTTTCGCGGTTTTTCCTGCTTTGAGAGGTTTCCCGGTTTCGACGGTCTTTCCCGCCCCCGCCGTTTTCTCCGTTTCCCTCGCGGCGGCTTTCGCCGCGGCGCGGCTCTCCCGCAAGTGCCTTTCGCACAGCCCCCGCTCGGCGAGCGGGCACGTCGCGCACTTCGGCGCGCGTGCGGTGCAGACGTCCCTGCCGAACTGCACGATGCGGTGGCAGAAGTCGGCGGAGATGACGGGGTCGATGAGCCCGACGAGCGTCTTTTCGACGCGGTAGGGGTCGCGCTCTGTCTCGGGGTACATGCCGAGCCGCCCGCAGATGCGGATACAGTGGGTGTCCGTCACGACCGCAGGTGCCCCGAAAATATCCCCGAGCAGCAGGTTCGCGATCTTGCGCCCCACGCCGGGGAACCGCAGGAGTTCCTCCATGGTGCGCGGGAGTTCCCCTCCGTATTCCGAGACGAGCATGGCGGAGGCATCGCGGATATTCTCCGCCTTGGTATGATACAGCCCGCAGGGCTTCACCAGCTGCTCGATCTCCGCGATGGGTGCCGCCGCCATCGCGGCAGGGGTCGGATAGGCGCGGAAGAGTTCTTCCGAGACGAGATTGACGCGTGCGTCGGTGCATTGTGCCGACAGCCGCCCCATGACGAGCAGACGCCACGGGTCGCCCGCATAGCGGAGCGCACAGGTGGCGTCGGGGTAGATCTCGGTCAGCGCCCCGGCGATCGCGGCGAGGCGCTCCCGTTTTTCTCGTACCGTTTTCAATGTCAGAACACCAAGCGCGTGAGCAGCTCTTCGAGCAGTTCGCACGGGAGCCCGATCACGGTGTCCATATGCCCGTTGACATGGGAGACGTACTTGCCGCCGATGCCCTGAATGGCATAGGCGCCCGCCTTGTCCATGGGTTCACCGGTCGCGATATAGTCCCGGATATCCTTCGCGTCGAGCGGCAGGAAGAACACGTCCGTTGTGTCGACGGCAGACAGCATCTGCTTTCCGTAAATGACGCACACGCCGGTATGCACGTTATGGTGTCTGCCCGAGAGGAGGTTGAGCATCCGCGCCGCGTCTGCCTCGTCCTTCGGCTTGCCGAGCGGCACGCCGTCCACCTCCACGAGGGTGTCCGACGCGATAATGACGGCTTTCTCCTCGTTCGCCGCCGCCCGCGCTTCCGCCACCGCGCGCGCCTTTTTCTCAGCGATGAAGCGGACGGCTTCATGCGGGTGCATCATGGGCGGGTAGGACTCGTCCGCGCCGGGGTTGAGGGCGGTGAAGGTCAGCCCCAACTCGCTTAGCAGGGCGCGGCGGCGCGGTGACGCCGACGCCAGAATGACGGGTACGCCCGCCGGCAAAATCATTTGAGTCTCCACGGTGATTACCTCCTGTTTTTCGTCGGGCGGCAGACGGCACAGCCGAGCGCCTCACCGGCGAGATAGTGGGCGAGAACCTCCCGGCACTCCGCCGGGGTCTCCGAAGTGAACAGAAAATGCTCTCCGACGCCGGGCGGGATCTGCTCCCGTCGGTCGCCGAGATAGGTCGGCACGCTGTTGACGATCATGTTGCGGTGCGGCGGGAGCCGCAGGACGGGGAAAGCGACGCCGCGTCGGTCGACGAGCGGCTTTTTCCCGCACGCGTCACAGCCGCCGATCGGCTTCATGTAGCACCGCTCGGTCAGCATGAGCGGCACCCGCCCGTAGGCGAAGGTCTGCCCGCCGATGTCCCGCATCCCCGCGAGCGTGAGTTCGGGCGAAAGCACCGCCGACACGACCCCGTGCCGCGCATAGTACGCGGCGGCGGTGGGGTTCAGGATATTCAGGCGGAAGTCGCCGACGGGGATAAGCCCCGCCGCGCGGGCGAGGCGGATCTGCGCCGGGTTTCCGACCAGTGCATGGGTCGCGCCGAGGCGACGCGCCGCCTCAAGGTGTTGCCGTATTTCCGGCTCCTCTCCGTCAAAAATGACAGGCGGGAGCCACACGCCGCGCGGCGGATTCCCGGTTTTGTCGAAACGCCAAAGCGGAAGAAAAACAAGAGAAAAAAAGTCGGGATATACGGCTTGTACGGCTTCGTACTGCCCGGGGTCGCAGAAGAGCGCCGTGCGCCCGAGCGGCGTAAACGG
>ERZ1034755.91-NODE-91-length-28943-cov-7.998442_pt1 | contig 28943 bp, 26 predicted proteins | sample MGYA00520596_ERZ1034755 | MGnify/ENA primary metagenome ERZ1034755 (study PRJEB33766, sample SAMN09781701) | gut metagenome | biome: gut microbiome | host: Homo sapiens | place: Madagascar | study: EMG produced TPA metagenomics assembly of the PRJNA485056 data set... | reverse complement strand
GTTTTAATTTTTGTTTTACTTATCGTTATGTTCCTTTTTCAAAAGTAGCGACTAAGAATTATTTTTTGCAAAAGAAAGAGAAAGGCATGTGAAAAAACAAAAGTTTTTTCACGCGCCCTTTTCTATTATACGATTGCCTCTATTAATTTCTTTCCTTTTATGTGAACTTCTTTAACACCAATCTGCTTATTTTTATTAAAACAAAAACTCAGCATATATCCTGTTTGTAAATGGTAATAATCAAGGTACTCCGATAATTAGAGTTGTCCATTTTTCACAAATTGATTTTTATCTTGTAAAGCAGCATCATACATCTTACTATTTAAAAATTCTTCCGAAAGAAAATAATTATACAAAACAGTCTCAAAAATTCTGTTGGAAATCACTGCTGTATCGTTTTCCCTTTTTATAAAGCCAAACATTTCTGCCATCTCAATTGCAGGATTCAGCGGATTGTATGGAATCATTTTTCCGTTAAACAATAATGCATAAATTACCTTTCTCAGTTCCGGATAATCTGCCAGTTTGTTTACCAGTGATTCAAATAAAGTGTTTTTTTCTTTGAGCAGTATATTTACCGCTTTTAATAAACCTTCCTTTGTCCATGAATTGTTCAGAAACTGTGGTTCTTCTGCTACGATCTCATCGATTAGTTTACATAATTTCGATACTAAAAATGGATACCCGGATGTATAATCGAAAATCATTCCGGCAATTGCATTAATATCCATTCCTGTTTTATGATCTCCCTCATATTCCTTAAGCATACCTGCAATATCTAGTGCCGAAAAACTCATATCTACAAGATAATCTGCTGCTATATTCCATGGACTGTTTAATTTATGTTCACCATTTTCAGAAATTTTGCGTTTAATATTTTTGATATCATGTACTCCTGCTAATATCACAGATTGGAAAGTCGCCTTTCTGTCCCTGTTAATATAATAACCACGTAACTGCGCCAAAAAATCTAAAAACACCTGATTATTAGATGCACTGTCAACTTCATCAATCAGAAGCACTATTTTTTTATTTGATTGCTCACACCATTGGCTCAGACAACGAAATAATCTTGAAAGCGTAACCTGTCTCTCATCCCCATCCGCAAAACCCTGCAAAGTTGTTTTTATTGTATCTGGAATTTCTTCCGGGAAACGCATACAATCTAAAATTTCCCCTGAAAATGCCATGACAAATGAATTTTCGTTTTCGAAATCTGCATAACTCATACGCTGAAAGTCCAGACTGACTACCGTATATTCTTTCTGAAGAAATTCCTCTAAAGCACGCAGTGTTGTTGTTTTGCCATATTGCCTTGCACGGTTAATCGTAAAGTATTGTCCCTCATCTACCATATTTTTTATCTGCCGTAGACATTCTGAGATATTAACCATATAGTGTAGATTCGGTTTACAATCTCCATTTACATTAAAAATTTTTGCCATGAATACCTCTCTTTTCCCTGACAATAACATGATATATTTCTAAGTTATAAGCTATCATTTCAGAGAAAGCAACAGCCACCGGATTCCGGTGGCTGTCTTTTTCGAAAATACTTTATTTCACATCTGTCACTTCGTAACCTGCATCTACAACTGCCTGTTTTAATGCTTCTACAGAAGCGTCGCCTGTTACGACTGCATTTTTGTTTTCAAGGCTTACGGTAACTTCTGTTACGCCTGCGACCTCTTTTAATGCTTTCTCTACATGTGCCTGACAATGGGCACACATCATGCCTTCGATTGAAATTGTTGTGGTCATAGTTGATTCTCCTTTATCATTGTTTGTTGATTTTATATTATTATCCAGTGCATTGTGCTGGTTAATATCTGCAATTGTACTTGCAGCGACATCCTGATGCGGTTCAATTTGTGTCTTTTTCGCATCGTGCAGTTTTACCCATCTTAACCGGAGTGCATTACTTACCACACATACGCTGCTCAGACTCATGGCTGCTGCACCGAACATCGGGTTCAATTTTATCTGGAAAAGCGGATACAAAACACCAGCTGCAAGCGGGATTCCGATACTGTTGTAAAAGAATGCCCAGAACAAATTTTCTTTGATGTTGCGGATTACGGCTTTGCTTAATTTTACTGCACCTACAGCGTCAAGTAAATCGTTTTTCATCAGTACGATATCAGCGCTCTCGATCGCTACGTCTGTTCCTGCCCCGATCGCAATTCCCACATCTGCGGAGGCAAGTGCCGGCGCATCGTTGACGCCGTCACCAATCATCGCTACTTTATGTCCTGCCTGTTTTAAGGCTGAGATTTTCTCCTCTTTCTGTGTTGGCAGAACCCCGGCGATCACCTCATCAATACCAACCTGCTCCTTGATCGCCTGTGCGGTCACTTCGTTGTCACCGGTTAACATAATGACATGGATGCCGTAATCACGGAATTTCTGTACCGCCTCTTTACTGGTCGGTTTTACCACATCTGCAACTGCCACAATTCCAAGGAACTGTTTTTCATCTGCAAAAAGAAGTGGTGTCCTGCCCTGTTTGGCAAGTGCCTGGATCTGGTTTTTCTGTTCTGTAGAAAGGCTGATCCCTTTCTCTTCCATCATCTTCTCATTTCCGGCATAGTAGTGTGTACCGGACACTGTACCTTCGATTCCTTTTCCAAATAAAGCGTTGAAATCTGTTACTTTTTCCAATGCAATACTGTTTGTCTCGCAATAGTTTACAATCGCCTCGGCAAGCGGATGTTCGCTTCCCTTCTCAAGACTTCCTGCAATCTGAAGAAGCTGCGTTTTATCTGCATTCTTTCCGGCAACACAGATAATATCTGTCACGACCGGTTTTCCCTGTGTGATGGTTCCTGTCTTATCTAACACAACTGTGTCGATCTGGTGTGCTGTCTCTAATGCGTCACCGGATTTGATGAGAATTCCGTTCTCCGCACCTTTTCCGGTTCCAACCATAATTGCAACCGGTGTTGCAAGACCAAGTGCACACGGGCAGGAGATCACAAGCACTGCAATCGCAGTTGACATTGCAAACTCAAACGTTGCACCGGAGATCAGCCAGATAATTCCTGTGATCAATGCAATGGTAATAACGGTTGGCACAAAAACTCCAGCAATTTTATCCGCCATTTTTGCAATCGGGGCTTTGCTTGAGGAAGCTTCCTCAACCAGCCGTATGATCTGTGCGATTGTGGTGTCCTCGCCGACTTTGGTTGCTTTTGCGCGGATCAGACCGGATTTGTTCATGGATGCAGAGACAATCGTGTCTCCCTCCTGTTTTGGCACCGGAATACTCTCACCTGTGATCGCCGATTCGTCAAAAGAAGATTTTCCCTCCAGCACGATACCGTCCACTGCAACCGATTCACCCGGTTTTACAAGAAAAATTTCTCCTTTTTCCACATCTGTTGCATCAATGACCTGCTCCACACCATCTCTTACGACCGTCACTGTCTTTGGCGCGAGATTCAAAAGCTTTGTGATTGCCTCGCTTGTCTTTCCCTTGGACTTTGTCTCAAGATATTTTCCAATGGTGATCAGTGTCAGGATTGTTCCGGCTGACTCAAAGTATAAGTCGTGGGCATACTGATGTACGACCGCCATGTCGCCATGTCCCATCGCATAACCGATACGGTAAATTGCAAAAATACCATAGAGAATTGCCGCACCCGCACCGATTGCGATCAGGCTGTCCATGTTTGGACTGCTGTGCCACAATGTCTTAAATCCGTTTTTAAAATATTTCTGATTTGCGATCAAAATTGGCAGCAACAGTAAAAACTGCGTAAACGCATAGGTGATTGCATTCTCATTTCCATGCAAAAAGTTCATGGTAAACGGCGGCATCGGAATGTTAAGCCACTGGTAAATCATATGTCCCATGGACACATACATCAGTGGTATCCAGAAAATCAGCGAAATGATCAGTCGCTTTTTCATGTTTTTCACATTTTGCTCTACGGCTGAAAGTCCATTGTTTTCCTGACTGCCAGACTGTCCAGACGTTTTTGCCCCGAATTTTGCGTGCCCGTCTTTCACCGCTGCACCGTATCCGGCATCCTCCACTGCCTTGATAATTCCTGCTGTATCAAGTTTATTCTCATCAAATTCGACCTGCATACTGTTTGTCAGCAGATTCACGCTGACATTTTCCACCCCGGTGAGCTTTCCCACACTTTTCTCCACATGGGAAGAGCAGGCGGAACAGGTCATGCCTGTAACATCAAATCTCTCTTTCATGTATATCGTCCTTTCCTGTTATGTTCTGTTTTTGAATATCCGGAGCTCTGCTGAAACTTCGGATATAACTTTGCCAGAGTTCTTTATTTCATCAGTTTCTTCAAAAGTCCGCACAGTTCATCGACTGCCTCTTCATTTCCTTCGCGGATATCCTCCGAAACACAGGTTTTGATATGTCTTGCCAGAAGTTCTTTGTTAAACCCATTCAAAGCCGCCTGGATTGCTGACACCTGTGTGAGAATATCCACACAATAGCGGTCGTCCTCCACCATCGCCCTGATTCCACGCACCTGTCCTTCGATACGGCTCAAACGTGTCATGAGTGCTTTCTTCTCCTGCTCATCACGCTGTTTATGTTTTACATTTTCATCCTCATTGCCTTTACAACAACATGTCATAACCTCCACATCCTTTCTGTCCATCGCACCCTCATTTTGTTATCTGAGTATTATTTTCTACCACTTATGATATTGTCATTCATTATATTCAATATACCCCTGTGGGGTATATTGAATATAGTACAGGATAACAGAAAAGTCAAGCATCATTATTTACTATTTTTCTCATTAACAAATTTTCTATTACCGTTCACTTGTCTTTCGTTCCCATAACAATTCCTAACTTAACAATGCAAACAATATAAGTTCATGCTATAATATACATATGCAATGAGCAGTGCCAATCGAGAATATGCAGACCGAACATGCTTGCATGTTGAGGTCTGCATATATCGAGAGTGATAGGGCGAATGCCCGACAGCCAGGAAAATCTCTGATTTTTCTGGCGTGCACTGCGGACTGTGCTTCATGCTATAAGAAAGACTATAACGGATAATTGCGAAACTCCTAAAAACGTGAATGAAATTGTTCAAAATTAACAAAAGCTTGAGAAAACACTGGGGAGCGGTCGGCACTTAGAAGGCAGGTGCGGCATAAGCCGTGACTGGCTTCTTAGTACCGCTACCAGCGACACGTAGCGGAAGCGTGTTTTCGAAAATTTTGTTAATTTTGAACAATTTAAAGCAACTTTGCCAGAGTTTCGCAAACACTCCAAACCCCAGAGAAAGGACTTCCCTATGCTTTTGAAAAAAGAAAAACCCGCCCAGATCGATTACCTCGAAAACTGGCCGGAACATTATTATGAGATAGAAAATGCCAAAGAAAGAAAAGAGATCCTCGCTCAGGCGATCAGCCGGGAGCTGGATCTTCCAAATGATAATTACCGTATGAAATTGTTGGAAAAACGTTATGGAAAAGACGGCAAGAACGATGCCTTCATGAAAGCATGGATGATGATCAAAGCATCCGGTGCTGCCGGAATTTCTTTTTTCAACAAGCGGCATCTGCAAAAAGAATTAAAACAATATATGAAAGATCTCTGTCTGCTCGAATACGCACCTGAGAATGAAACAGAACAGACCGTTCTTCTGACAGAGTGGGAAAATTTTGCGAAAGTTCTGCTTGCCTCCTGCACGGGAAGCAAAACTTATTGCTCCACTCTTTTTGGCATTATGCCGATCAAAGATGCATCCGTTGCAAGAAAAATCGCGGAAGAGATCGACTTCGTCACAAGAACTTACCCACAAAAGCTCGAACTTGCTGACGAATTCGCTCCGTTCCGCGAAGTGATGGTCAACACCTACTGTAACATGATAGAAAATGGTTCTTCCTACTGGTACGAAGTTGTAAACTCCTGATCAGAGTAATCTCTGATGAAAATCAATAAAATCAGATTAATCCCTGGATTAGGATAAATAAAATCAATACCGGAAGCACAAACTGGAAATATGGTTTTAATCCTTTTGCGATCTTAAGACCTTTTCCAGTATTGGCTTCTTCCAGATAGTTATCAAATCCCCATCCCCATTTTGTGACGCAGAATAACAGGTAAATAAGGGAACCACCCGGAAGCAACAGATTGCTCACAATGAAATCCTCACTGTCTAACACATCCCTGCCGCCGATCAGGTGCAGATCGCTCCACACATTATATCCAAGTACACATGGCATGCTGGCAATCAGTATGATCACACAGTTGACCAGTGCCGCTTTTTTCCGATCCCAGCCAAACATATCCATACAAAATGACATGATGTTTTCAAATACCGCAATAATCGTGGAAAAGCTTGCAAATGTCATAAACAAAAAGAACATTGTTCCCCAGATACGACCGCCTTCCATATTTACAAATACGTTTGGAAGCGTGATGAAAATGAGTTTTGGTCCTGCCCCGACTTCCACGCCGTAGCTGAAACATGCCGGGAAAATGATCAGTCCTGCCATGATCGCCACAAATGTATCCAGTGCACAGATTCTGGCACCTTCTCCTGCAAGACTGTTATCACGACCCATATAGCTTCCAAAGATCTCCATGGCTGCAACTCCGAGACTTAAGGTAAAGAACGCCTGATTCATTGCCGCTGAAACGACATTTCCAATGCCCACTTCCCTCACCGTTTCCATATTCGGAATCAGATAAAAACGGACACCCTCGCCCGCACCGGATAATGTAAAACTGTGTACCGCAAGGATCACGATCAGGCCAAGCAAGGCACTCATCATGACTTTGCTTATTTTTTCCAGACCATTCTGCAATCCTCTGCTGCACACAAAAAAGCCCAGAATGACCGTGAGTATCATCCAGAAGCTCATCTGCAACGGGTCTGCAAGCAGGTTGGAAAATACTGCTCCGGCAGCCTCCGCATCCATGCCAGCCTGAAACTCACCTATCAGAAATTTGTAAAAATAAGTTACCATCCACCCGGAAACTGTCGTGTAATACATCATCAGCATATAGCAGCCAAATATCGCTGCCCAACCGTGAAGATGCCACTTGCTTCCCGGTTTTTCTAACGCCTTGTAACCTAACACGGCACTCTTACGGCTTGCACGTCCCACGGCAAGTTCCATCGTCAGAACCGGCAGTCCCATGGCAATCAGAAACACGAGATAAAGGATTACAAACAATCCTCCGCCGTTTTCTCCTACGACATAAGGAAACCTCCATACATTTCCAATTCCAATGGCACATCCGGCACTTACCAGAATAAATCCCAGACGTGATTTGAAAGATTCTCTTTTCATGAACTAATCCCTTTCAGTCAAAAACACCTTTCCGCTTCGGCTGCAACTTTCTGCTGTCTCACGAAAAGGTGTTTTCATTGCAATATATTCTGTATATTAGATATTTAACAGATCACTATAAACTTTTAATGCTCCGTCTGTGTCATGAGCAAGAACACGTTTTGCAAGAACTTTTCCAAGCTGAACGCCTTCCTGATCGAAGCTGTTGATATTCCATAAGAATCCCTGGAACATAACTTTGTTCTCAAAATGAGCAAGTAAAGCACCAAGTGTCTCAGGATTTAATTCCTCACCGATGATGATGGAAGATGGACGTCCACCTTCAAAATTCTTGTTGTGGTCGTTGTCTGCCTTACCACATGCAAATGCTACGATCTGGGCTGCAACGTTTGCGCAGAGTTTCTGCTGGCTTGTGCTGTCCTGTATCACAACATCCGTTCCGATCTGGCTGTTCTTAAATCCGATGAACTGAAGCGGAACAATATCTGTTCCCTGATGTAATAACTGATAGAAGGAATGCTGTCCATTTGTACCAGGCTCACCGAAGATCACCGGTCCTGTCACGTAATTTACAGACTCGCCAAAACGGTTTACAGATTTACCGTTAGACTCCATGTCTAACTGCTGTAAATGTGCAGGGAAACGGCTCAAAGCCTGGGAGTATGGTAAAACGGCTGTAGCCGGGTAGCCGAGTACATTACGCTCATAAACTCCGATCAATGCGTCGAGCATTTCCGGATTCTCTAACATATTTTTATTTAAAGAAAGTTTATCTTCTTCTGCTGCACCGTCTAAGAACTGTGCAAACACCTCCGGTCCGAATGCCAGGGATAATACAGCTCCGCCAACTGCTGATGTAGAAGAGAAACGTCCTCCGATATAATCATCCATGAAAAATGCTGCCAGATAATCATCACTCTTTGCCAGAGGAGATGTCTCACTTGTAACAGCGATCATATGCTTAGAAGCATCCAGTCCTGCATTTTTCAATGCATCTTTTACGAAAGACTCATTCGTCAATGTCTCTAATGTTGTACCTGATTTTGATACAAGTACGAAAATGGAATGTGCAACATCAATAGAAGCTAATACTGCTGCTGCATCATCCGGGTCTACATTGCTGATGAATTTTGCTTCCATCTTGAATGTGTTGTTTTTCTTTGCCCAGTTCTCCAGTGCAAGATACATTGCACGTGGTCCAAGGTCACTTCCGCCAATACCGATCTGAACTACAGTTGTAAACTTTTCACCTGCTGCATTTGTGATCTCTCCGGCATGTACCTTGTTTGCAAAATCAGCAATTCTATTCTGCTGTTCTACATAAAAAGAACGTTTGTCAACGCCATCTGCCTCGACTGCATCACCTAACTGTCCGCGTGTCATATGATGAAGTACAAGACGTTTCTCGCCTGTATTCACAACTTCACCATTATAAAGAGCTGCAAATTTTTCAGAAAGCTGTGCTTCCTCAGCTAATTTTGCAAGTGCTGCAAGTGTGTTATCATCCACTTTTTTTGCAGCATAATTATATGCAAGTCCCTCTGCCATCGGTGTGCTGTATTTCTTCACACGCTCTGCGCCGTTTTCTCCGGACATTACTTTTGTCAGGTCAACCTCTGCAACCTTTGACAATTCTTCAAAAGAAGTAAGGGTATCTAAATTCTTCCACTCCATGGTGTTATCCTCCTTGTTTTGCGAAGCAAAATGCGACTGTCCTTGCAGGAGCAGAGGATTTTACTCCTTGTTTTTCTTTTATTTATACAACCGTGAAAAATTATACTATTAAATGTTATCGATTTCAAGTAGCGCAATACACCAAAAAAGAGTCTCTTTCGAAATTTTCCTAAAAAACTTCACAAAAGAGACTCTCTTTTTATTATCTATTTCTGATTTGCCGGTTCCATATTCACGGAACGTCCTTTGATCTTCACATTTTTCATGGCTTCTAATACTTCTTTGCCGTACTCTCTCGGCACTTCCACAAAAGTGTATTTGTCGTACATATCGATCGCACCGACAAGTTTTCCAGGCATTCCTGACTCTCCTGCGATGGCACCTAAGATATCGCCCGGTTTCACGCGGTCTTTTTTACCGATGTTAATGAAGAGACGAACCATACCTTCCTCAGCTCCGGTGTTATCCCAGTCGATCTCGCCATTATCTCTGTCATTTTCCAGATTTACCTGACCGAGTGCCTGTTTTAAGAAAGCTGCTGCGATATCCATTGCGGTATAATCGGAATCATTGACCTGCTTTTCGATGATCTCGATCATCTCTTTTAAATCCTCATTCTCAATGATCTCACCGATTCCCTGCATTACTTTCTCTGCCTTGATCTGTGCCACATCATCCGAAGATGGGATTGGCATTGCAAGGATCTTAGTCTTGCAGTAACGCATGATATCTTTTAACTTGTAAACCTCTTTTCCTTTTACAAAAGTGAACGCACGTCCGGTACGTCCTGCACGTCCGGTACGTCCGATACGGTGTACATAATACTCGTCATCCTGTGGAATATCATAATTGAATACTGCTTCCACATCATCAACGTCAATTCCTCTCGCAGCAACATCTGTTGCGATCAGGATCTCCACACGTCCGGAGCGGAATGCTTTCATGACACGGTCACGCTGTGCCTGCTTCATATCGCCGTGAAGCCCCTCTGCCATATAACCGCGGCTCTTTAACTCCTCGGAAAGCTCGTCTACCATTTTCTTGGTATTACAGAATACGAGGGAAAGCTTTGGATTGTAGTAATCTAACAGTCTTGTCAGGACTTCGGTCTTGTCCTTGCGTTTGACATCATAATAATACTGCTCGATGCTTGGCACGGTCAGTTCTTTTTTTACCACCTTAATGGTCACTGCATCATGCTGATATTTCTTTGTGATGTCTAAAATTGGCTTTGGCATGGTCGCAGAAAACAGAACCGTCTGTCTTCCCTCTTCCGGGATATATTCCAAAATCGTCTCGATATCCTCACGGAATCCCATGTTCAGCATCTCGTCCGCCTCGTCTAAAACGATCGTATTGACTGCCTCGCAGCGGATTGTTTTTCTGCGGAGATGATCCATGACACGTCCCGGTGTACCGATAATGATCTGTGCACCGCCTTTTAATGCCTTGATCTGACGGTTGATATCCTGTCCGCCGTATACCGGAAGAATTTTCACACCATGCATATATTTGCTTAATTTACGGATTTCTTCCGACACCTGGATTGCAAGCTCTCTGGTTGGTGAGAGGATGATCACCTGTGTCTTTTTATTATTTGGGTCTACTTTGTGAAGCACCGGGATACCAAAAGATGCTGTCTTTCCGGTTCCTGTCTGTGCCTGTCCGATCACATCGACTCCTGACATCACAACCGGGATCGCCTGACTCTGGATTGGAGTCGCCTCTTCAAATCCCATCTCTTTGATAGCACGGAGTACCTGTGGATATAAATCTAATTCATCAAATCTTACTGTTTCCATATATTTTCCTTTCGTGCGAATGCGCAGTCGTATACGTTAGCATATTGTCGCCATTTTGTCAACTATTTTGTCAGAATACCCGTATCACATCCGGCACGATCTATGTACCCCGGCTTCCATGAAAAAGAAAGCTGGGTTAATATGAAAAGCAATCGAATACTCCCTGTTTTTCATCCATATCCAAGCAAAATCCAGTCGTCGTACACTCCACATGTATTTCTGTTTTTCCCCTGTAAAAATGTGATATGCGCCGTCACCTCTAAAAAAAGCTGCCGTAGCAATAGTTCGATTGCGGATTGCTCATTATAACTTATGCCATTTTTCCTCTAAGGTTCCACTTTTTCCTGTTTTAAGGATAAATCCAGCTCCTGTCCGCGGATATCCGCAATACAGATATCATTTCTGCTTTTCTTCTTTACCTGATATAACAGCATATCTGCAGTATGTAGAAAATCCCAGCTCCTGTTTCCGTTCTCCGGAACTCCATACGAAATACCCTGGGAGATTGTCACGATCGGCAATACTTTGGAATACAAATGCTCCAGTTTGAGATTCATAATATTCTGCCGCAGCGCGCCTGCCTTCGCATACACTTCCTCCGCACTTATACCCGCATAAATGATAATAAATTCATCTCCGCCATATCTCGCGCAGAATGTCTGCCCATCTTCCATCTTTTTCAGCTCATTTGCAATTGCAATAATGCACTCGTCGCCCTGCTGATGTCCATAATTGTCATTATACTGCTTGAAAAAGTCGATATCTAAAATCTCCATTGCAAGCGGAAGCCTGTGCTCATAACAGTAATCTAATACTTTGTCCGAATAAGCATTCAGGCGGTAACGGTTTGCCAGTCCGGTCATCTGATCTGTCTCAGACTGTTTCATCAGCTTCACATTGACTGCCTCCATCTCCCTGCGGCTCTCATTTGCACGTTCGAGAGAACTTCTGACATAAAGCATGTTGACGATCATATCTTTGTTCTCGCGCTCCATGATCTCGGAAAGCTCATAATACAGACCAGCTGCCTGCAGATAACCTGCATTGTCCTGATTCTTGCGGTAGCCTTTGATCTTAATGGAAATGACTCTGCGCTGCAGATTGATCACACCTGAATCTTTCACGATCCGATCCAGCTTCTCAACGATCATCCACAACACATCATCCCGGCCGATCTCCAGCATCAGCCCGCAAAAATCACAAAGGTCGTCAAACACCTCCATGATCTGCACATTTTTATTGATTATTTCTACAATCTCCTGGATCTGTGCATCTCGTCTCACATAATTGTGGGTCAGATGATAATATCTTGCCTTCAGGCAGTCCACATATAAAATGTCAATATCCTCATAATAAGACGCACATTCCGCATCCAGTTTTTCTATATAAGCATGTGTCTTATCTAACATCCCCTGCAGCATATAGCAGCGTGCCAGATTCACGTAACTGGCCATCAGTCCGACATAATTTTCCTTCACATCCGGATTACTTCTGCAGTATGAATAAGCCTTTTCGAAATAACTTTGCGCCTCGTGATACACACCATTTTCCATGTACAGATTACCAAGATTCTGCATGATGCTGATCTCCATCTTAGTAATCCCATATTTGCGGCAGTAATTCAATCCTGTCAGATAGTAATCCATCGCTGCAGACACATTTCCCTTGTTGACAGAAGAGATTGCCATCAGGTTGTAAGACCTTGCGATCAGCTCCCACTGTCCGGTCTGTCCTAGCAGATGGATTGCCTGTGCAATGTTGCGGAACATGTGCTCCACATCATTCAGCAGATAGTAAGTTTCCCCACTGTAAAAATATGCAAAACCAAGAAGTGCCGCATCTTTATGTTCCTTTGCATACCGTTCTATATCAAGACAGCATTTGAGTGTATGCTCTGCGTCCTTTCCTCTGCTGTTCAAAACTTCCTGTTTCCATGCGTTTACCACGTCATTTGATCCATGAACTCCCATGCAGTCTCTTCCTTTCTGCCTGTTTTCGGTATTTCAATAAAATTTATTATAATCCAGAAATTCCGTGTGTTCAAGAAAAAGGAAATTTTTGCTATTCAAAAAATTCGATCGGATCGACCGGTACCCCATCTTTTCGAAGTTCAAAATACAGGTTACTGCCCTCAACAGAATAATATTTTGTCGGTTCCGTCACATAACCGATCACATGACCTGCCTCCACATAGTCTCCCACTGCAAACTCCGGTTCCTTAAGCTGTCCGTAGACTGCGAGATACCCATCTCCCAAATCCTCTGTCACGGTACATCCTGTCACTTCATTTGTCTCAATACTCTGGATTTTTCCTTTTGCAACCGCATAAACTTTGCTGTTGACATCCCCGGCAATGATGACCGCCGGATTGTATTTGTACTGGTCTAACGTTGCAAAATACACCGTCGAGTCCATGCTGTAATCTAAGATCACATTTCCTTCCATTGGCCATAAGATGCCATCTTCCGCAGCGAAATGGAGTGCCTGGGAAGTGTTTCCTGTCGGTGCTACCTCTTCCTGTCCACTGTCTGCTTCCTCACTCTCCTTTTCTACCTCTGCTGTCTCTGTGCTCTGTGTCTGCGGTTTTAAAATAGAAGCAACCTGATCTGCCTCTGTCTCTTCCTCCATTGCCACATCCTGGTTCTCCGTGTCCATCTCTGCTGCAATTTTCTGTTCTAACTGCTTTCTCTCCTGTTCCTGTCCTCTGCTATATAAAACAGTCATGCCGACTGCTGCAAGGATTACCAGCGTGCCTGCGATGATATACTGTTTTTTCTGCCAGAAGGCTGCCCACCCGTGATTCTTTCTCATATTTTTCACCGTCCATTGTTTATTTAGCAGAATACATTTCCTGCTATTAACAATAGTGTTGCCACATTCAGACGGTTTATTCACAGTAATTGGAATCGTTTTTCATTCTACATTTTCAAGCTCTGTGCCAGGAAAAAAATACTGTAAAATTTTTCTGTAATCCTCCCCTTGTTCAGCCATTTTCTGTGCTGTATACTGGCTCAGCCCAAATCCGTGTCCATGCCCCTTCGTTACGATCCGGATCTTGCCCGGTTCCAGTTCTGTCACATTAAAATTAGCGGATTTCAACCCAAGTTCCCCACGCAGTTCCTCTCCTGTGTAGGATTTCCCATTCATCTGCGCCTTTGTGACATACCCGGCACTATCCTTCTCTTCGATCGTGATCTCCTGATCCAGATACAGCACCGAAAGATAATCCGGCGCCTGTGCATCCTCATAACATGCCACACCTGAAAGATAGGGCATATCCGAATCCGGATATAATTCTTCCATATTTCTCGTATTTCCTGCACTCACTGCATGGTATGCCGCATATATGTAATGGTTCCGGTACTGCAGCGTCTCTCCGTCTGTCTCCTGTATCGCCTCCCTTATCTTCCCTTCTGCCTCGGAAAAATAGTCGCCCCACAGCTCCTGTAATTCGCTCATCGTCATCCGCCCCGGAAGTTCTGTCCCCATCTCCTCTGCTACCTTAAGGTTTGTGCGGGCAATCACACACTGGGCTTTGATACATTCCTCCGGTGCATCTGCGCTTATCTCCTTTGCGACAATGCAAAAAAGCATGTCCGCATCCTCCTCTTTTTCCGCTGTCCGGTTTACATTTCCCAGCAATTCTTCCAGCTGCATATTCTGGCAAAAAATGGTGAGAAAAAGTGGTATGAGCAGCAAGAGCAGAAGTATGGTCAGCGTCGTGTTTATTCTTTTTGCCAAGTTTTTTCTGTGCATAAAAAATCTCCATCCCATATACAAGTATATGAGACGGAGTCAGCTTTTATGAATCAAATTTTATCCGGAGTTCCTGTGGAAAGTTTATGACTGACCTCAGGGATTCTGTTGTCTGCAAAAAGTTATGATACACCGATACGAATATGGCAGGTGCTTTCGAATGAAAATGCTCGGCTTGTTGATTTGTCTGATGTCATGTTTGGACTTTCTGATTATTTATGTTCATTCAGAGCTGGACACTTCACGCCAAATGTGCGCCCGGGACAAACTCATTGCGAAAGAATCGTGCAGGAGTTAATACAGCAATATCAGCAGTTGTCCAGTCAAAAATTATCTGAACAGCTTAATTTTTGACTGGTTATAAACAATGCTGATAGCTGTATTTACTCCTGCCAGATTCTTGAGTTGAGTTTGTCCCGGGCGCACATTTGACGCGGAGTGTTCAGCTATGAATGTACATAAACCGTCAGTCCAAACATGGCATCGGACAAATTTACACAATCCTCACGAATTTTCATTCGAAAGCATCTGCCATATTCGTATTGGTGTATTTTTTCGTTATGATCAGACAACAGAATCTTTGAGGTCAGTCATAAACTTTCCACAGGAACTCCAGACTTCTATTATATTTTGCTGCCGATGATGTTGCTGAGCTGTGCGAACTGCTGAAGTGTCAGTGCTTCGCCACGGATGGTGACCGGAACGCCAAGTTCCTCAATGCTTTCCTGAATCACTTCTTTGGAAAGATGAATATCCGGTGCATTGTTCAAGCCATTGGCAAGTGTCTTTCTGCGCTGATTGAAGGATGCACGGATGATCTTAAACATTAATTTTTCGTCATTCACCTGCACCGGCACTTCTTTATGTCTTGTGAGACGGATCACTGCGCTTCCGACATTCGGGCGAGGCATAAAACAGTTCGGCGGAACGATCGCAACAATCTCGGGTTTCGCATAATACTGCACTGCAAGGGAGAGTGCCCCATATTCTTTCGTTCCCGGTCCCACCTGCATACGGTCTGCCACTTCTTTCTGCACCATGATCGTAATGCTGTCGATCGGCACATGGCTTTCAAATAATCCCATAATGATCGGTGTCGTGATATAATATGGAAGATTTGCCACAACTTTGATCGGCTTTCCTCCGTTTTTATCCTCTGCCAGCTTATTAATATCCACTTTTAAAATATCATCATTGATGACTTCCACATTGTCGTATGCGCTGAGTGTGTCTGCCATGATTGGGATCAGATTTTTATCAATCTCCACTGCTGCCACTTCTCTTGCATTCTCGCAGAGATACTGCGTCATTGTGCCGATTCCAGGTCCGATCTCCAAAACAAAATCATCCTTTGTGATTCCGGACTCCTCAATGATCTTCTCAAGCACATGCGTATCGATCAGAAAGTTCTGTCCAAACTTCTTCTGAAAATTAAAATTATATTTCTGTAAAACCTCTATGGTATTCTGTGGAATTCCTAACGTTGCCATATACTGCCTTTCTCTTCAAATAAACGATCTAAAAACTCTGCATACAGGCGGTTAAATGTTTCATGAAACGTAACTGCCACATTTACATCCTGATTCCCAGACATCTGTGCCTCCTCAAAAATAGCAAAGGCTGTCTCATATAAATCCGGGTTTTTGTCATAAAATACTTCTGTCAGACCATCCTGAAAGGCAAACTGCGCCTCCTGGGAAAGATTGTCCTTAAAATCCTCTTTGGAAATGCATCCACCCTCCTCGTAATCGGACAAAAAGATGTGTCCGCCTGCGGAGGTTACGAAATCCTCAAATGCCTCTTTTACATCCTCATAAGTTACCGGGACATAATTTTCCTCCCAGTAACGGTCAAATGTTTCTCTATCCGGAAATGCTGCTAAAATGTCTTCCATATCTGCGCTCCTTTGTGTTTTCTACTGCATTTATACTATCACACTTTACAAGCGTTCCGCAATAATGTATACAAGGTTGGCTCCAAGTGAAATTCCCTGCACATATTTTCCACTTCCGCTAAATATTTTTTCTTCGCAGAGGACGGTAAGACCGGGCGGCGGACCGCACGGATCAAAATATTTTTCGGTGTGTGTTCAAAGTCAATAAATTCCAGCAGCTGGGTTTTGTATCCGCAGCACTCCAAAAGATTCGCCCGGATTGCATCTGTTGTCAGCGCTGAAAAACGCTCTTTGATAATGCCGTATCTTGTAAGCAGGGAATAATCCTCACTCTGGATCTGCTTATTCACCTCATGCTGACAGCATGGTACGGAAAAAATCATTTTTGCATTCCATGTGATTGCATTGTAGAGTGCAAAATCAGTCGCAGTATCACAGGCATGGAGCGTCACGACCATATCCACGTCAAACGGCGTCTGAAATCCATTGATGTCACCAAGCTCAAAGCGCAGATTGTCATAGCCATATTTTTCCGCCGCCCGGTTGCATTTTTCGATGACATCTTTTTTCAGGTCGAGTCCAAGCATCTGCACTTTCATGTGCCGGATCTCTGTAAAATAATAATACATAATAAAAGTCAGGTAAGACTTTCCGCACCCGAAATCAATGATGTGGATCTCCTCGCCTTTATATTCCCGGATCGCATCATCGATCATCTCGATAAAACGGTTGATCTGGCGGAACTTATCATACATGGACTTTACCACTTTTCCCTCTCCGGTAAAAATACCCATATCCACCAGCGGAGGGATCACCTGTCCCTCATCCAAAATATAATTTTTCTTCCGGTTATGCTCTGTGACTGTGTCTGGTGCTTCTTTTGAAGCTTTCGCCCTGAGTGTCACCGCACCTTTCTTTGAGATCAGAAGACTGTATTCTTTTGTCTCATCCCATGCATTTACCTGCAGGAATGTATCATGTATGGCTTCCATCAAATAGCCCTGCAGATCTTCTACGCCAAAATTATCGTGAAACACCTGTTTCTCTGTATACTTTGCCGCCTGATAGCCATCGCCTTTCTTCTCCACCACGATCTTTTTGTACTGGCAGTCTTTCGCCATCGGCTTACTGATAATTATTTTCATGAGCGGATTTGCTGACAGCTTTTCGATTGCCGCAATCCAGTCCTCATTCGCCTCAAATGTCTTTTCTTCTCCCTCTTCATTTGCGAGAATCACAAGACATTTTTCTTTTTCTCCCGGCTGCCGCTCTTCGCAGCCGTATTCTCCATCAAAAATCTGTTTTAGTTTCCACATGATCTATGCTCCTTACTGGGATTTGGAAATACATTCCTGTTCCAGCTTTATTCCTTTTTGTAACATATAAGTGATGAGTTTTCTCTCTTCGTCTGGCAGTTCCATTTTTTCTAACTGCATCAACCGCTTTTTGTCATTCTCTGTCAATGGTTTCGCATAATCCTCATACTTTTTTAATGTTTCAATGTCCATTTGAAACATTTGAAATGGGATCCCTGTTTTTCTTTTCAAGTGTTCTAAAATATAAAATCCGCCTGCATCCAAATCTCCAAAATGATAATATTGTGCATCCGGCAATTTCTGATAAATCTGCATCAGCAGATTTCGTCTGCTGTGGTTATGATAACCGCCAAGATAGATTACCAGACTGTGTTCCTCTTTAAAACGGTAAAAAGAAGTCAGATTTTCAATTGTGAATACTTTATCAATCGTCTGATCCGGACAGATATCCGGCGTATCCTCCTCACTCCCCACCGCAACAGCGATTCCTTTCGGGAAAGCACTGATATCTGCTGCCTGCTTCCCGGCGCTGTAAATCTGTACGTTTCCCTTCATATACACATAGCCCGGTGTTTTATAAATCTGATACTCCGCAAGAATTTCTTCATTTTCAAATCCTGTCAGTTCTTCATTTTCCTCCCGGAATATTTTACAGATTTTTGGGATCAGTGTCTCGAATATTTTGCTGTCATGAAAATGTTCTATGGAAAATTCCCTGATATAACATTCTTTCCTATTCTGCTCTACTTTATCTAAGGTGTCGATCAGTTGCTCTGTTTTCCTGTGATCCATGATATCGAGATATTCTTTTACTGACTGTTCTCTTTCCAGCCGCATTATCATGTGGGACAAAAAGCTTCTTGTTAGCTCACCCTGCGTTTTCTGATAAAACTGCTCCAAAATCTGTTTTGTACGTGCCTCGGCTTCCCTCTTCGGCTTCCTGCCAAGCTTCTCATATGCCTCTTCCACATGATTCTCACAGAGTACAAGCTTCTCAATAATATATCCGGGCTTCTGGTGTTTCCATGCGATCGTGACCAGTCCCTCACGCTCCATCTGTTCTGCGGCTGCGTGAATGGTTTCTATCTCAAGCGAGCTCTCATCGAAATACTTTGGCATCGTCTTCTTATTGAACGGAAATGCAATATGGATCGCTCTTTGGTTTTCTCCTCTGGAAAGCTTACTGTTTTCGTATTTGTCCAGAAGATAATTCAATATCTTATTTTCGACCGGATGCATAACGATACTCCTCCACGAAGCTTACTTTATCGTCTGTCAGCACTAATAATGTCTCCTGCATTTTCGGACCGATATACTGGATTTTATCCGGCGGCGCTGCGATCACGATCTGAAGCGGCAGTCTGTTCATAAACTCAAGAACTGCCCCGATCCTCTCATCATCCATATTGTTAAATGCCTCATCAAACATCACCAGCCCGATTGCCTCTCCGCCGATATTATTATTGTACAACTGGACAAAGGATGCGGCTACCGTCACATAGAACGGGGTCTGTGTCTCGCCTCCGCTCTTTTCTTCACAAACCTTAGAGTAAAGAGAATAGCTGCCATCCTCATGTGTGATCTTAATATCATAATCCATATAGGTGCGGTAATCCGTAAATTCATCTAATGCCTTGATCCCATTGTCCTGATCCAGTGCGAGCTTTGAAAATAGTTCATCAATGACTTCCTTATGATTCTCATGAAACAGACCGCTGAAAATGGACTCTCCCTGCACTACATTGAAATCGTCCATGATCATATCGTAATATTTTCCATAGCTTTTACTTGGCAAATATAAAAATTCATATCTTTCATTACTGAAAGTGATATCTTTCAATGCCTTATTGAGTTCCTTAAACTCTCCCTGTGCCTGCTTCATATTTTCCTGAAGTTTTGATAAAAACTGTTCCCGGAATTCTTCCTCTGCCGATAATTTTGCTTTTCTTACTTTTTCTTCATAATTCAGAAGCTCGGAGTTCACCAGTCTCTCCTGGACTGCCGCATATTCCGGATATGCTTCTAACGTAGCCGGTGCGCCAAAATCAAATGCCGTTTTGTAATCGTACATCGCACTTGTCATTTTCTTATCCGCATTCTCTTTTGTTGTATTATTCGCCTTACGTCTTCGGTCAAAATTCTGCCGGAACTGCTCTAATGTCTTATCACCGGTCTGTTTTTCGTATTCTTTCTTCCAGAGCACGATCTCGTTTTCTGCTTTCTGGGCAATGTCTGTGATCAGTTCATTCTTGTGTATGCACTCATCCTCGCACTCCACAAGCCTGTCTTTTGCACTGCTTATTTTCAGTTCGCAGGCTCCGCTTTCCCTGTCACTTTTTGAAATGTGGCTTTTCAGATCCTCACACTCTTTCCGCATTTCATCCGCACGGATCTGCTTTTCGATCATGGTCGTATTCTGCTGCAGATTCCGGATCTCCGTCTCACATTTTTCAATCTCAAGTCCTGTCCTTTTCATTTCTGATACAATTGTAATTCTATACTTTACATCTGTATCATCATCCCACTCGAGCCATTGCAGCGTCGCTTCCATATGTGTCATACGGTCTTTGCATTCTATTTTCTGCCGGTTTAAATCCTCCTTTTTCTGCAGTGCCTGCTCATACTGGACTTTGAATGCATTCTTGCCGATAAATGGAGTTGTATAGATTTCCGGTCTGATCGCAGATGCGACATGGTTCTGATAGCGCATACAATTTGGTGTGATAGAAACCGGATACTGTTTTAATTCATCCACTCTCTTACACATATGTACCTTGCCAAGAACCATATTCACATACCGCTTCGCATAAATACTCTTCGACTCCACAACTGTTGCCAGACTTCCTGCTGGTGCAATGTCATATTCCTCGAGTTTGCCGGAATTGATCAGTCCCACACCGTATGCTTTCTTTTCTCTTCTCAGTTTTTCGTAAATACCAAGGGCAATGTCAAAATGTTCCGGCTCTACCAACACATAAAATCGCTGTGTATTCAGATAGCCCTCCACTGCATTTCTCCATGTCTCATCCGTGATTTCTAACATTTCACACAAAATCCTCGGCTTTGCCGTCCTTCCGATCTTGAGCAATTCCTGCTCCACACGCGACATCAGAAGCTGGACTGCCGGGGGATAGGAAAACCGGTGCTGTTTCAGATTACTGATCCGCTGCTCTGTCTCCTGCAGGTCTGCTGCGATCTCATTCAGCCGGCTTTGGATTTCTAAATTTTTTCTCTGCAGTTTTGTACTCATATGCTTCTTGTAAGCGATCGCCCGGTCAATCAGTTCCTGTGCACTAACAACGTCCTCCGTATCCTTCAGCCGGTGCAGCAGCTCATCATACTGCTTCATACATTCATCCACATCCGGTATTTCAAGCAGTCTTTTTACTTTCTGTCCTGCTTTTTTTCCGCTCTCTAACAGTCTTTTCTTTTCCTGATATTGTATTTCTTCTTTTTCCTGTAATTCTTTCAGATATTTTTTCTGCTTTTCCAACGTCTGGAAATCTGAGTTGGCGTTCAGTTCCGCTAAAAGCAGTGTGCGGACTTCCTCCTTATTCTCCAGTTCCTTTTTCATGCTGCTGCACTTTGCATTCAGCTGTTCCAGACGGTAACTTTCGCGCCTGATCTCATCCTGCAGAACGCCGATCTGTTCTTTGGTCAGATCCAGATCCGACTGTGCCATAAAATATTCATACATCCGGTCAGATTGTATACAATCCACCACTGCTTTGTGGTGGCATTCGATCTCTGACAGTTTTTCAATTCTGTTTTTCACACCCTCCAGCGTTTTTTCCAGCTCCTGATAGCTTCTTACATTTTCGCGCAGATTGTCAATATTGACTTCTTTTTCATCCAGCACATAGGAATAGACAAAGTCCTTGATATCATCAATCGGTTTAAACGCCAGCGCCTTTGGGATCAGCTGAAAGAACTTATCCTCGATTCTTCCAAAACGCTGTTTGATCATTTTTTTGCCTTCTGCGTTCGTCTTTGCAAATAATTTGATGTTTTTATTGTTAAACGACCTGAATTCTGTGATGGTCCGTGGTCTGTTTCCGATCTTAAACATCTCATCCTCTAACATCACATTGTCCATGAGATAACGCACGACTGTCTCCTGCCCTTCAGTTGCCGAATCGATCACCGCTCCGATGACAAAATACTTTTCCTTGCTCTCCTCATAAAATTCCAATGCGACATGCGCACTGATCTCTCCGGTTCTCTCATAAGGATGATTTTCACGTCCGGTCTTACACCGGATATAACCGGTCAGCTTTCTCTTGCCGTTCTCATGGGCAGCCTTATTAAAATGATTTGTGGAGCAGGTCACAACAAATTGGATCGCATCTAAAAGTGTGGATTTTCCGGCTCCATTTTCGCCGGAAATCAGAGTTGAGTCCCCAAAATCTATCGTGACATCCGAGAAACGATGCCAATTAATCAGCTTCAGTCTGGTCAGTTTCTTCATCTTTTAATTTTCCTTTCCTATAACTGTCCACTTTGTCGTATACACTCTTGATATCCTCTACCCTCACTGCCATCAGGATGGAATTATAGATCAAAACTCTGGACTCCTCATTTTTCAGATCCGAATCCAGCAACTCAATCAGCTGATATCTCCGGAACAGACGGAGTGCATTTCCCATCGTCGTCTTATCGATCATTTTGTCACGGATCTTCAGGCTTAAAAACTTGTCCTGAATATCGCCCAGATTCACGATGACTTCATCGCTCACAGACAATTCTCTTTTCTTCTCGTCAAACAGAATACGCAATATGAGTAAAATAACGGACTCATATAATTTTAAATTCTGCCGGTTTGTATTCAGGGCGTTGGTAAGCTGCACAACGCCATATTCTTCGTTTATTTCTAATCTGTAGCCGAGTACTCCCAGTAATTCTTCAAACTTTTCTTTGTATTTTTGTATAAAATAGAAGTCACTTCGTGTTGCCTGATTCTGTCTGCATATAAAACATACATTAATCAGTTTATTACATATTCTGCGGAATTCATCCTGATCCTTCTGCAGCATGCCATTTAATAAATCCATTCTGCTCTCCCTCTGCTATGCGCTGTCAGCGTTTTATGATCGCAAAATCCGGGAAATCAAACTCTCCACTGATTTTATTCGCACCTTCTGCCTTTTCAATCCGATATCGCATCTTTTTTCTGGAGCCATACAGTCTGACATAGATCAGCCTGATAAAATCATCCATTGTTTCCATCGGAAGCTCAGACGCATAGATTTTTGCCCTGTCTCCTAATTGTTCTTCTACAAACCGCTCTATCCGTTCCGGACTTAAAATGCGCTGCATCTTCTCCGCCATCTTCCGGAGCTTTTCCTGCCTGAATTCCACATCCGGCATGGTCTCTATCAGTTCCTGCGGATGAAACTCTTTCTTTCCCTCAATTGGGCTGTAAAACGATTTTTCATCAATAAAACTGCTTCCAAACAACCGTACCAGATTCTCCAGATACTCAATCTCATAGATTCCATTCAGATCCAGCTGGCTCTGTTCCATCTGCTCTCCAATATATAAGAGAATCTCTTTCATCTGTCCTCTGACATCTTCCGTTCCTGCCAGCAAAAACTTTGCACGGTTTACTGCTGCTCTCTGGTATTGTGTGTTTTTCCGGTTGATCTCTGCCAGAATATCATCCATATTCCGGAATGCTTCCACAATCTCATGCAATGTCTGATATACCAGTTCTTCTGCCTGCCCGACCGGTATCTCCCGGATCGCTGCCAACTCTTCCGACGTCTTTGTGATATAACGTGAGCTATGTCCATGTGCTTCCAGCCGCTCTATGATCTCCGGCCGGAACTTCGAGACATTGTCTGATGTTAGCAGGCGGTGATACGCTTTATCTACAATATTCGTAATATAATCGTTAAACAGTGCATTCATAATCTCCGCTACGGTCTTATGCTTTGTCAGTTCATCAATGTAATGTTTGATATTTGAATTGAGATTCTTTAATCCTGTGATCAGCATATCCGTATTATCCCGGATCTGCTGTAACACAACCGCCGGATGATCCGTATTGGTCCGCACAAGGCTGTAAATGGTATAAATATAGCCCTGATATTCCACCTTTCGTCCGTCTGAAATCTCAAGAAGCGTTTTCATGACTTTTACGGCATAATCATAAAAATTGACTCTCTGCACATAACTCTTATCTGTCTCAACCTCAAGCCAGCCGTACTTCTCCAATAAGCGCAGCATCTCATTTGCCTTTTTTCTGGAATCCATGCCATTTATGTCATCTTCCTCAAATTCCGCTGCCTGATTCTGTTCAAAATAAAACTGTAATTCATCCACAAGGATTTCTCTCTCGATCCCAAAGGAAAGCTGTGCACTCATTGCCTGAAACAACCGGCACAGACAGTCCCAATATACAAGTCTGTTCGGCGATGCCAGCGGTGTGAAAAATTCTTTTGGAATAATACCAAATAATGGATTGGTCTGCTGTGCCTGTGCGTCATCCATATCTGAAACTCCTGTCCTTCCAATTATAAAAAAGGCGTCTTTGAACTTCTGATCCGTCCAAGACGCCTAAAATAATTCTTTTATATCATAGCAATACATACTCCAATTGTTGCAATCGCCAGAACAGCCAGTATACATATGTATAACCATAAAAACTTTTTATTCTTTGCTTTATTTACAAAAATTAATATCAATCCAAGCATTACAACAATACAAAGTGTCATTGATAAATTCATAACCAAAACATAAGCCATACTTATCTTTGCATTTGTAAATGCCTGATAATTAATAGAAATCATTGCAAATATTGCAACTAATACTCCCATCAAAGTAAGCACATTGGCATATATCTTTTGAGATAAATCCTCTATACTTTCTTTTGCATGCTGTATTTCCCGTTTCGTCTGTTTCTCGTACTCTTCCTTGTAATTACCCAATCCTTTGTAACTGACTTCATTCTGATAAGATGCTCCAACCTGTGCACTATATGGCATAGCCGGCACTTGTGTCAATTGCTCAAACATAATTTGTGCAATTTTCATATCATGTGTTAACACCAATAAATTTTCAGAAATATTCGTAACACGCAAAAAAACGTATGTCACATGTCCAGGCTGATAATGGGGACCATCTACTACCAGACCCTGACGCATTCTTGAATTCTTTTCAGCTATTCTTCCAACAATATTCTCCGGAATACTTATTTTTTCCTGCGTCTTTACAAATACTGTCTCACCCGGTTTTAAATCGTACTCACGATGTTCTTTTCCTTCTTCATCACACATGACATCCATCGTTAAATCATAACTGATTCCATTTAAATTTTTTTCTTTAAATCCTGAAACAATCAACTGCTGACTGTCTACATACTGTTTTATATCCTTATCTACTAAAATCATGTGTCTCGCCCCTTTTTATGTCCCAATTATAGCACTGTGAAATTAAAGATACAATATGCTTTTTCAAACAATAGATGTAGCATTTGCATACTCCTTTGCTGTGACGATCAGTCCACGATCAACACTGTCTTTCCTTCAAATGCAAAGCCGTACTCTTTAATCTGATTTACTGTGCAATCTGCTTTTCCTATCGTTCTTCAACAGATTCATCATAAAAATTTTGTTCCAGCAAATCCTCCGGTCTGCAGCACAAAACATTGGAAAGCCTGAGTACATAGTCTGTTCTTGCATGATTAATATTCTTCTGTCTCTGTTCATACTGCTGTATCGTTCGCAACGGTACTTCCGACCTCGCTGCGAGTTCCCGCTGGCTAAGTCCCAATAATTTTCGATATTCCTGTAATCGAGCAGTCCTTCTTGAAGCATTTTCCACACGCATTTGTTCCATGTCAATCACAAAATGCATGACATCCATTTCATGATACTTCTGATACATATGCAAAATCTCTGTAATTATGATGTTCTCCGTAATCTGCGCAAATGTCAAATCGGAATACCACTGATAAAACGCCATGAAAAATCCCAACCAATACTCCGGGCTTCTGTCTAATGAAAACACCGGCTGTGGTAATTCTTTGTCAAATGTTTTCTCCCATATCACACGCTGCGCCAATTCCACCCCAGACAAACCTGCCACAACAGCACAATCACCCTGACAGAAACGTTTTGAATAGTCAGAATTTAAAAACATTCCATAGTATATTTCTAAGTTGATCCCGCATCCATTTACTGCATAATCAAACATCCATGCAAGAGTTGTTCTTGCCTTGGCAAGGTATATTTCATCGTAAGCGCGCATCATCTGCCTGCATCTCCTCCTCCAAAATCTGCATCATATATATCTCACCCTTTTTCCACGGTTCTCTGCGGCTTTCAAAATATTCCCTGCGCGCCCTGCTGTCTCTCATCAACTTCTTCGGCTGCCAAACTCTTGCTTCTGCCGGAATTGCATCCTCAAATGTAATTTGTTCAAATGCTTTCCTGCTCTTTAAAACGATCTGCTTTCCTAAGTCTCCCAGATACATAACTGTGGATAACTGGCGCAATGAAATTGCATTATTTAAAAAATCCTGCGCAAAGGAAAAATAACTGTCATCTGCCCGATAACCCACGATCACATCATAATTCTCATATCCAATATCAAACGACTCTATCAGATACTTCTTTGCCTCTTCCCCAAAGTCAGATTGTATAGTCAGCCTTTCACGACTGCCCCTCAATTAGTCCAACACATCTTCAAAACTCTGATTATTCATCAAAACTCACAACACCCTTTTACCTATTTAAATTTCTGCGTATTAATTGCTGGCAAAACAATCGGGGTCATACCAGGCTGTGAAGTTAATAACGTCACTTGACTTCTAATAAATGGAAACATAATAGCAACAGTATTTGCATTTATAATTGCCTCTTCTCTAGAATAGTCATCCGATTCATACAAAAAGTCCGCTTGAGCTATTAATTCTAACTTCATATCCTCTTTTTCAACTGATGTAATTAATACCACCCTATATTCATGATTTCCAATAGAACTAATTTCTTTTTGAAGATTCATATTAAATTCACCATCTTCAACAATTGCCCCTCTAATAAAAGAACAATTACTGAAATAAAAATTCTTCATTTGAAGATTTGACTTGATTTTATTTATATCCATTTTCACCTCTCTACGCAGCCAAAACTACATCTGTCTGGGAATAAATCTCTTCGCTATATACTGTATCTGCATAATTTACGCGAGCAACCATATTTTTATATACCACTCTTCTCTCCATTCCTTCACAGAACAAAATGTCATCGTCATTTTGTTTAACAAAACTCGCCCCAAATAGAGATTCAAATGTATCCGGAGTCGAAGATTTCTTTATAGAAATATCATAGCCGAATTGTTCTTTTGCATATTTTGCAAACGCTTTCATCATATCTTTCATTGCTTACTACCTCCTAAACGAATATTGCTAACTATACTTGTATCTTTAACACAATATATGGTTTCAATTCCAAAAATCATGTCAAGAAAATCTGCAAACTTTATCGCATGCTCATACAAAGGCTGTGGTCGTTGCCTAAAATGACCAATCACTAATTTGCAATTATTTTTTTCAGCATAAAACGAAATTAACACTGATCTTAATCTTATTTTTCTCTCAACCTCATTATCTATTCCAGCTATTTCAATCTGCTCATTTTCCCCAAACATACCATCAACAAAACTTTCAAAACTCTCCAAGTCTTTTTTCACTCTTAAATCAAATGTATCTTTCTTTGGTATATTTTCTATATCGGCAAGAAGAATCACTGGTTTTATCCTGCAAAACTTATTTTGTTTTATCTCCGCACATTTACGCCTAGCAGCCCACCAAGCCTTAGCTTTTATATCATAAAAATATGCACCCTTACCGCACCAACTTGTTTCATCACCATTTAAAGCAAAGCCATTGGAAATAATTATTTCTGCAGACTTTTCATCTGTCCCATGGCATAAGCCATAATAATTTTCTGTATATTCCATTTTTTCTCCATACGACTAATAATCTATATGTTATATCTCATATTATCATAAGCTGCATTCCCTTATTATTTAATCTATTAAAAAATCGGACAAGTTCAGACTGTTTTTCTGTCTGTTCAACCTTTCCTTCCCTGCCAAAACTTAATAACATATCTCTATCGGTTCTGTTAGCAAAAAAATCTTTATACAATAACATGATTCCTGTTCTTGATACCGGTAAAAAAAGACTTCCACAGTCTATCAAATCTGCCATCATCCCTGTACCAACTGCATTAAAAACGTTTTTCCACTATTATTAGGTTCCACCCAAACAGTATAACTGTTAATACAAATTCTTGCGTGTTCAATATTTGCAAAGTTCTCAACTTCAAGCCAAATTTGCATATTCTTACCTCTCAACCAATCTAATCTCTAACTCCATATCCAACGCTGCAGCCAACTTGACCAACACTTCAATTGTCGGAGCATTCCTTCCACTCTCAATCCGGGCAACATTCGTACGCTTTATTCCTGTACGATCTGCAATTTCCTGCTGGGTTATTCCTCTTTCTTTTCTCAAATTTATATAAGATGTAAGTATCTGATTTTTTACCCGTTCCTTCTGTCTCTCTACCAATACTTCAAAATCTTCTTCTCTTACTGTAAAATCCATTCTTGTCCCTCTAAAGCATGTATCATTGTTGATACAACGATATCATATACTTATTTTGTTGTCAATTACATATTTTTCAGGAAGTTGACATTAAGTAAATATCGTTTTGACATTCCTGATCCAATAAACAGAATTGACGCTCTATTTGAACATACAATTTCATCTAATACTCCCATCTTACTTCCCCCCTAAATCCCTCAACCATTTCTCCACTAGTATATTACCCTACCTATCATATTTTTAGTTATACTGTAAAATAGCAAATCAAAATCAATTAATTCTCTAATGTCAGTAACTTCTAAAGCTTCTGCAATTTTAGAAAGATGCTCAAAGTTAATCACTGTTTTTCCATTTTAATTCATCCCCTGTTGGAGTAATACTCTCATATATGCAAGATTCCAAATATAATTCTAGCATCTTCGTTTTTGAAGTGTATGCTTTACTCTACTAATTTTGGTGTTGTTACAAATTATTAGCATTATTTCTCAACGCCTCCTGCATCCATGCCCATATATTAATATCTTCTTTTCTACTAAATGTTTTTAGTGGATATACACTGGTTATTTTCTTACCATTAATTTTAAATTGATC
>ERZ1034755.88-NODE-88-length-29274-cov-8.725179_pt1 | contig 29274 bp, 30 predicted proteins | sample MGYA00520596_ERZ1034755 | MGnify/ENA primary metagenome ERZ1034755 (study PRJEB33766, sample SAMN09781701) | gut metagenome | biome: gut microbiome | host: Homo sapiens | place: Madagascar | study: EMG produced TPA metagenomics assembly of the PRJNA485056 data set... | reverse complement strand
TCCATGCATTTAATATGAAAAAATTAAATTTTTAGTCAACATTGTGTTCAAAATCTTTCAAAATTTAAGATTTTATCTGCATTTTTAAGTTAAAAATCTTTTTCACTTACACTACAATTTTTCTAAAAACTGACGAAAACAGGGATATATATGACAAACATATGGCGTAGTTTAGAAAAAAAGAACGTCCCGAACCGTCTCTCCCCGAAATGCCCTACCGCAGACCGTCGATTCGTCACCTGCCCGTCACCTGACCTTTGCTTCATTGTTGTTGTGGGGGTATCAATTCAACCGTCTGGCGACGGGCGGTACGGGGTGGCAGGGGTGAAAATCGGACAAATGTAAAAATTTTCAAAAAATTTATGAAAAAGTGTTGCAATTAAAAAAAAATCGTGCTATTATTAAAGCGAAAAGGCATACCGACGCAATTTGCCGAGCCGTTTTGCGGCTGAAGTCGGGTATTAACTCATGGAGAGAGGTAAAAGTCCGAATGTCGATTTTAGACGAAGAGAAAAAAATTAAAGAAGGGGTAATTAAACCCGAAGCAGAAAACGAATCTGCGGCAGAGACCGCGGCAGAGAACGAAAATACTCCGTCGCCCGAAACTTCCGCAGAAACGGCTGGTTCGGCGGAAACCGTAACATCCACAGACGCAGATACCCTTACTGCTGGGCAGGATTCGGAAGGCGGAGAGGAAAAGATTCATCTTGACGAAACCGAAAACAACTCCGCGAGTCCGACGTCGGCTGAAGAACAAAACGGCGCAGAAGAAACCGCTGAAAAGGCAATCTTCACACAGGCACAGATGAACCGCTTGGCGGGCAAAGCAAGAGAAGAGGGCAGAGCGTCCGCTTTGAAAGATTTGTTCGCAAGGTACGGTGTGGCTGACGAAGACGAACTGAACGGAATTTTCGGCAAAGGACAGACGTACGACGACCTGAACGACGAATATGCCGCGCAAGGCAATTCTATCAGGGAAGTCAGAGCCGAAAACGCTTTACTCAGAACAGGCATTGTCCCCGAACGTTGGGACGACGTCAAAGCAATTCTCGGCACGAAAGGTCTGGAAGTTTCTCAGGATAACATCACCGCGGAACTGGCTACTCACCCCGAATGGAGAGGTAGTGTGAATACTGCTTCCGAACAGGGCGGGGTAAAAACACCGTTGACACCCGAAATGGCTGAAGCGGCAAAGAATATCCCTACGCCTACGGTTGGGGCAGAAAGTAAAATCGCGCCGCTGTCAAGACTCGGTACGGAGAAAGCCGACAATGCGGAAAGCGATGAAGCGGCGTTAAAGAAAAAATTAAACGACTTGTTCGGATTTTAAGGAGAAAATTTATGACTATCGATGAGGCTAAGAAAGCATTTGACGAAATGAGAGCGCAGGGCGCGGACGATAACGCGATTCTCGGAACGTTGTATTCGATGTTCCAGGACGATAAAATCGACGTAAATCAACTCGGTGCGCTTGTGAACGTACTCGGTTACGAACTTACGGAAGAGTTCAAAGGAATGTCTCCCGAAGACCAAAAGACCAAAGGTTACGAAGAAGAAGCGGAGAATAAGCCCGCAGAAGGCGTAACGAAAGAAGAGGTCGAAAAGGCGAAAGAGTTCGGCGACGACGAGGGCGAAAAGCCTGCGGAAGAAGAATCGAAGAAAGACGAAGAGTCTGATGACGAAGAATCCGATGAAGAGAAAGAACGTAAAGAGGCAGAGAGGTTATTCGGTTTCGACAAGAAATAATATTTCTTAGGAGAAACTAAAATGGCTGTTGCTACTAACAGTATCGGACTTATTACTAAATACAGTCCCGAATATTTCGACAAGGTTTACAAACAGGAAGCCGTTACTTCGGTTTTCGACGCCAACAGAGAATCCGTAAAGTTTACGGGTGCGAAGACCGTTAAAATCGGTAAACTTCAACTCGGCGGTCTTGGCAACTACTACAGAAATAACGACCAGGTCCCGAACGTTGCGGGAAGTCAGTCTTTCTACGGTTCGGCTGGTTTCGGTTATCAGAAAAGCCAGATGAACTACGCTTGGGAAGAATTTACTCTTACTCAGGACAGAGCGGCGGCGTTCCCGATTGAATATTTCGACGACGAAGAAGCGGGCGGTGAAGTAGTCGGCAGAGTCGTTACGGAAGTTTCCAGAACAGTTATCGTTCCCGAAGTTGACGCTTATGCGCTTTCGACGATTGCCGAAAAGGCTCTCGGCACTGCTACGGGCTACGGTGAAAAACCCCTTGCGGCTATCAATGCGGCGTTCGAATATTTCGAAAACAACGAAGTCCCCGCCGAAGACCAGGTAATCTTTGCGTCGCCTGCGTTCATGAAAGATTTAAGGCAGACGGGCGAAGTTACTCGTTTCCTTGGCGAAGAAGTTCGTGACAGAGAAGTAAACTACAAGATTACTACGTACGAAGGCAGAGATATAATCACCGTTTCGCCGAGAAGACTTCACACTGGCTTCAAGGCTCTTGAAGGCGGTTATACGTTCGACGGCGGCGCGCCGATTAACTTCCTTGCTTGTGCGAAATCCGCGATTTATCACGTTGTTAAGTACGAAAAAGTCAAAGTTATTTCGGGCGATATGAACCTTGCGTCGAACGGCTTCGACGGCTACACCGTATATGCTCGTATCTATCACGATGTATTCGTTCCCGACAACAAGAGATACGCTATCTACGTAAATCTCGGTACGGGTGCTAAGGCGAACGTAACGCTTGACATTAAGATTGATAGCGGCAAGAAGATTACCGCAATCAACGTTGAACCCGCCGACATTCTTTGCTCGGTTGTAACGGGTACCAAAGCAGACGGTAAAGTAACTTCGCCTGTCAAGGCTAAAGTCGGCGACACCGTTGCTCAAGCGGCGAAGTATTACGCTGTAAATGCCAACAACGAAATTATGAGTAACGAGGTTGAACCCAACCCCGCAGGCAAATAATCGTTTAACGGCGGCATAATAATTTAATCGAAAAGAGTCGATTCTCCGCGAAGAGTTTCGGCTCTTTTATTTTATAAAATATTGCAAAATGTATTGACAACATTTTTTTTGTGTGGTATAATTTAGGTGCAAGTAATGGGAACCGTACTGTACTTGTCATGCCCGCGCCGCTGTTGCGCATAAGTTTTAAGACGCACCAAGTATTTTTCTTATGCAGTCGTTGCCAGGTTTTTCTTGTCTTTCCGAGGCGATGACGCTCTTTCATTTTCTCTGCGACGCGAGCATATATGTAGTTCGCCCCGTAATGACGGGAAGGACTGCTCCATAGGCAGTGAAGGGGTCTGCCTTTATTCGATACTGTCAGAAGCGGGTATCGGGAACCAACCCCTTAAACGCCGCCTGAACAACGAGGACGGACGCAGGTCAACTTCTGCGAGGCGGCTACGGACAGATTCCGCTGAGGGCATAGCGGCGGGGACTGTGGGGCTGTGAAACAACAGCCCCGAAATGCCGTCGTAGCACAACAGGTAGTGCGGCTGACTTGTAATCAGCAGGTTGTTGGTTCAATTCCAATCGGTGGCTCCAATAACATTATACGGATGGTCGCTGTATAATGGCTCGCGCGAGTTAAATGCCACGAACCTCTTAATTTAATGTTGCAAAGGTGGCATGACCGAACGTGCATTGATAAATCCGTAAATAAGGGCTAAAATGCACGATAACGTTCATAGTGACGCATATACGTTTTTCCATTATTTATACCTTTTTTCAAACAAGGAAGGTCGTTTCGGGAACTTCGAGACGGCTTTTCTTGTATTTTACGAAACTTTTTTGTAAAAACTGTTGCAATTTTCAAAAAATCGTGATATTATAAAAGTGAATAATAATGTCAGGCGGTGTGATTATGGCTGAAGCGAAGAAAAATCCGAATGTCGGTGAAGCGATTTTAGGTTCGGCGAAAGAAAAGATAGGTTCTTATAAAGAAGCCCCAGGCGGCGGAACTCCGCTCGGTGCGGGCGAAAAGGCTCCGTCGAAAGAATGGGTCGCGGCGAACAGAAAAATGCAACCGCGCGATGCTGACGGGCAATTCACTTATAATTCGGTTAATGCGAAGCCGTTGGAATACGGACCGTCACGCGGAAAGACTGTTCCGCCGTTTCTTCGCGGTGTCAAACTCACTTATGCCGTTGAGAATAAAAACGTAATAATCGGCGAAGATAGGAAAAGATACCTTGCGGGCATTGAAATGTCGGCAAGAGATATTGTCAACGCCTATAAAAACTACGTTGGCGAAGCGGGCGATACGAAGAGCCTTAAATTCAAAGGTTTGGAAGAAGCGATTCAGGGAAAGAAAGGCGCAAAGTCCAAACAAGAAAAAGAAGCCATCGAACAGGGTATTGAAGGTGTATTAGGCGGTGTAAATATTCAGGAAGCACTGAAAAACAGTTTCGACCCGAAGAAAAAACACGATAAACAGAAATTCAGTAAAGAAATATCTCCGAAGAGTGAAACTCCTACCGCGCCGAAGACAAAATATACGTTTCCTGACGTTTCCGACGAAGAAAAAGAAATGGCGACAACTGACCCTGTTAAACTTTTCGCAACCAGTTCGAACGCGCAAAAGATTAAAGAACTTGCCGACGCGAAGAATCTGGACATTAAAGTTAAAGATTTGTGTGATTTGATTGCGAGTAGCGAAGTCGGTTGGGGAGATATTGCAGATTATATTGAGGCATTATAAAAATGGCGGTTATCAAATCAGGCAATACTAAGGGCAATCCTTATCATAAATCCGCAGACGGACAATTTACGTCTAAAGAAGGTGCGGGGTCTGACGCGAAGTCGAAACTTTCTCAGATATTTTCTGTGAAGAAAGGTGAAAAGTTAAAAGGCTTGATTTCCGCGAAAGACGCTTCGTCTGGGGAAGATAGTTCCGATTTTTGGAAAAAGGTAAAAGCCGAAAAAGATAAAATCGAAAAAGAAAAAGGGCTGTCAGATACTTCGATTTCGGATGATTCTTGGTTTGAAAAATCTTTCGACGAAGACACTACCATAACCGATAAAAAGCCTGAACTCAATGTAGATGAAAAGGTCAAGAAAGTAATCGACGGGCTTGATTATGGAAGCGCATACGATGACGCAATAAACGACCCGACACTTGACCTTGATAAAATTAAAAATGCGTCTGAAGATGAGTTAAAAGAACTTCTTCAGGCAAAATCCGTACTTAAAGAGCAGAATAAGGATTATTCACTCGATAAGGCTAATAAAGATACTTTTTACGGCATTTGGCAATATCCTGTTAAGCCGTCCGATTATCTTGAGAAGAAAGATAAAATCGAGGCTAAAAAGGCTTATTTCATAAACGACTATCAAGGTGCGGATAAAGAAGCAAAACTTGCCAACCTTGACGCGTTTGTAAATGCGGGTGAAAAGTATGCCGCGGCAAAAGAAGCGTTTGATGCTAAATATGGCGACGCGCAGGCTATTGTCGATAGATACAGTAATGACTTATATAGTCAGGAAAGAAAAAACTCTGCGAAATGGATTGGTGGTAAAAATTATCCAGTTTTAGGTTCTGGACACGCGACCGCAGAAAGTGAGAAAGTTTTTGGTCCGAATGCGAACAAGGTTTTTGGAGATTTGGCTCAAAATAATCCTAAACAGTACAATGCTGTAAAGTCTTATACATCGAGTTATGTGGGAATAAATTCACCGTTAAGAGGCGAAGATTATTATAACGGAATGTATAGTAAAGAGACTTTTGTTAAAACGGTCGAAGGAATGACCGCGGCGATAGATAAGTCTACTTACGATTTTGATTATTGGTGCCAAAGAGGTACAAGCAGAATCCTTGATAAAGAGAATGGCGTAGATATTCGACCCGATATGTCATTAGCCGAAATTCAGCAATTTGTCGGTAAAAAATATGTTCATCGCTCGTTTTATTCTGCAGGTGCGGCAAAGGGAACGGGATTTACAGGTAGCGAAATAATTATAAATACTTATTGTCCAAAAGGGACAAAGGGTCTTTATGTTAAGTCAATATCTTCGTTTGAGAATGAAAATGAGATAATACTTCAGCGTGGATATTCATATAAGATAACGAAAGCCTATAAAAAGGACGGTAAAGTCTATATAGATGCGGAAGTCCTTTTGGGTTCCGATGAAGACAAATATAATCATGACGAATTAGTTGAACTGGCAAATAAGCATATTCATTAAGAGGTTTAGCGATGGGAGAGAAAGACGATGTAATGATTGTTGGATTTGCCAGCAAGAAATTAGTATGCGAAAAGTGCAGATACGGAGCAATTACAGACCCCGAAAATACATTTTGTGCATTTTATAAAGCAAAACCGTATGCTGTATATTGCGAAGGCGCGGAATGTCCGCATTTCGACGACTTCGATAAATACGCAAACGAAGAATAAAAATAAAAACGAAAATGAAGGAGTAAATTAAAATGTTCGGTGCAAGTATTGGAGACGTTGTTGGTTCTCGTTGGGAATTTAACAACATAAAAACAAAAGATTTTGAATTGTTTGGCAAAGGTTGCTACGCAACCGACGATACGGTCATGACGTGCGCGGTTGCCGATGCTCTTGTAAACAAAAAGCAGAATAACAAAGACACAATAATAGATACTCTAAAGAAATGGGGGAAGAAATATCCCGACGCTGGATATGGCGGGCATTTTTACAATTGGGTATTAGGTACGGACAGAAATCCTTATAACAGTTATGGGAACGGTTCTGCTATGCGTGTTTCTGCGGCTGGGTGGATTGGGAAGACTGAAAAGGAAGTTAAAAACTTATCCCGTAAAGTTACAGAAGTTACACATAATCATCCCGAAGGTATAAAAGGTGCGGAAGTAACCGCAATGTGTATTTATTATGCGCGAAACGGCAAGAGCAGAGATTTTATAAGGCAATACGTCGAGCAATATTATAATCTTGATTTTGATTATGAAGAATTAAGAAAAACGTATAAACACGCAGAAGAAATCTGCCAGAACACTGTTCCGCAAGCAATATATTGTTTTTTAATTTCGCATAGTTTCGAAGACTGCTTAAGAACGACGATTTCAATCGGTGGAGATTGTGACACTACTGCGGCGATAAGTTGTGCTATTGCGGAAGCGTATTACGGTAGTTGCGACGGGTTAGAAAAATATGTTCGTAATTATCTTACCGAAGAAATGTACGAAATATTGAGCAAAGTTAAAACGAGGTAAATTATGGACGGTTGCGAAAACAATAGCATAGGTCTTGTTACGAAATACGCGTCAAAAGGCAAAAAGAAGAATTTCGATAAAGTCTTTAAGCAGAAGAGCGTTACGAAAGAATTTAATAAAAAAGACATAGATAAACTTTTCGGAGTTAAGGAGAGATAAAATGACGAAACAGCAAATTTTGGATTTAATCGACGATTTAATCAAGGACGAAATCGAAGCCGTTGACGGGTATCACAAAGCCATTGAAAAAATGAGTGATTCGCCGCGTGCGGTTTCATTGTTCGGGCAGATTTACAACGACGAAACTCGGCATATTACGGACTTGCAGTCGTTAAAACAAGCCGTTGAGAATCACGAAGACTTCATGGCGGAAATCGAACGCAACAAATTATTTGCCATGAGAGATAATTGCTGTGGTTGTTATCCTGATAACGACGGCATAGTATTTACCGAAGATAAAGAAGACAACGAAAAGAAGAAGGACTAAGCAATGGCGTTCATCAATAACAAAAAGTTTGCGGAAATAAGAACTGCGGCGAAAGACGGTAATGAAAAGGCGTTAATGATATTGCAGGCAATGCGTAAACTTCAGCCGCAAGCCGATATAGACCGACTTGTCGAAGATTATTATGCAATACCTGAAGAACCGCAAATTCAGCCCGTACAAGACGAGAATTACAACGTAGCCGAAGAGCAACCCAAAGAAGAGGTTTCGACCGTTTCTGACACGCTTGACGACGTTTTAAGCGAAGATTTGTCTATCAATGAAACAACGGATATACCCGACTTGGACGCGGACGTTCATTCGTTTAATCTCGACGATATCACGAAAGATATGGACGGGCTTATTGACGAAGACGAAATCGACGATATGTCGTTTGCGGATTTCTTGTCGGATAAAAAGAAGAATCTGAAAAGAGCGAAGAAAAACGCGGATTACTTCAAAATGTACGACGACGACAGCAGGAAGCAATATTCGTTAAACGCGGTCGATAAGTACAAAGCGAAGTTCGGCGATTTGGAACGCGATATTGACAGACGCAATAAAGACACTGCGACCGCGCTCGGGCTGTACGAACAAAGCGTTGCGGATTCGTTAGACGACGATATCGAACTTAATGTAGACAACGCGGATAAAGCGTATTCGGACCTTACGGACGACAGCGGAGCAATGCACGCGTTCGGTAGGTATTGGGACGATGACGATAAAGCAAACATTATCGAAGCGTTGAAAGGCTTAATCGGTAAATACGGTAAAAAGAACGTACTTGCGGCGATAAATACCTTAAAGAGCGATAACGAGAATTATAAGAGTTATATGCACAACAGAATCGATACGGAAGTCGGCAAATACTCTAAAAATCTCGAAAATTTACTCGGCAAGTAATTTTTTCAAAGGCAAGACAAAATCTTGCCTTTTTCTATTGCAATTTTTTCAAAAAGTGATATAATGAAAGTAATAGGTGATTTATGACCCAAAAAATGATTATAGAAGTTGAAACTTCTAAACCGCTTAGCAGTTACGGGGAGGGGCACGTTATCGTGTATAATGCACAGAAAAGGAATTATTACGTTACCAGTCGTAACAATTTACTGGCTCCGCAAAATGCGAAAATAGGCGAATTGGAGAAAGTCGTAGAAGAGGCAGAGTCGCAGATAGAAAAGACGAAAACAAATATCGACGACACTGTCGCGAAGTTGGTTTCTACATTTGAAGACTTTCGGTCTGGGACTTCTGAGACAATGAACGGAAGGATTGATTCGCTGACGCAGGCTTTTGAGAATTTTAAGAGTTCTACGAAAATCGAATTTGATACTACGGTAAATACCTTGATAAATACGTTTGTTCAGGCGCAAGCCGAGACCAGAGCGGAAATACAGGCGTTTAAGTCCAAGATAGAGTCGGAACAGGCTCAATTTTATGCTACGTATAAAGAGACAAACGCAAAGATACTCGAACTCGTCAAAAAAACTTGTTTAACAAATAATGACTCCGCCACAACCGAAAACACAGAGGCGGAAGGAGATAATGTATGAAGAAATTAACCGCATTTTTTGCTACAATGACCCTTTGTTTTGCCTTGATAGGGGTTGCAGGGCTTGTGTGGATGCCGAAGACGTCGACGAGAGTCTATGCGGCAGAAGATACCGTCGGCACTCCTGCGACTGGCAATGAAGAAGAACAGCAACCAGACGACGGCGGCGAGGTTGAAGCCCCTGACACAGGCGATACAACGGAATTCCCCTGCAAAGTCGTACTCGATAATATTCAGTACGGCGACGTTATAATCGATAAAACCGAGGGTAACATTGGAGATATCGTCACCGTATATGCGAAACCGTACTCGTTATTCGGACTGAAATCTTTGACCGTCAACGGAACGGCTTTGGTGGCGAACGAAGACGGAAGTTATACGTTTGCTATGGTCGAAGGCGAAAATCTTGTTTCGGCTGTGTTTGAAGTAAATCAGGATGAAATTAAATATATTTTAAGCCTTGTCGACACCGTAAAGAACGGTAAGTTTGAAGACTTGTTTACGTTGAAGAATTTAATAATGTTGATAAGTTGGGCAATTTCGTTGTTTATGGGAAGCGGGTTCTGCGTAACATTGCTGAAATCTAAAAAGATAAAAGCGCAGACCGCTCAAGAAATTTCTACTGCTGTTCAGACTGCTACCGAAACAGAAGTCTCGAAAGGGATTAACACATTCCTTGCCGAAAAATTCGGACCGTCTTTCGACGAACTTAGTAAGAGTCTGACGGACATAACGGCAACTTGCCAGTCTATGGCGCGTTGCATGGTATTATCGCAGGAGAATACCCCTGAGGCAAGGCTCGCTATAATTCAGGAACTTTCGGCGAACTCGAAAAAGGCGGAAACACTTGCCGACGAGGTAAAGAAAATCGTTCACGCAGAAATCGAGACAAATAAGCAAGCCGAACAAGATAAACTCGATATGATTAAGGAATTGGAAAAAAAGAACAATTCTCTCGGTAATGCGACGATAGAGCCGCAGACCGAAAACGTCGAGGGTAGGTATTAAGATTTAATTTATTCAAAAATAGGTGGTGCGCATGGCGGAAAACAATAACAGGCAATCGTCGCCGATTGATACTCAATTCGCGACAAAGAAAAAGAAATTCGGAGAGAAACTAAGAGACAGCATACAAAAATTGCTTATCTTAGTTGTCTCCGTAGTTTATATTTCTCAAGGTCTATTCTCATTAACCAAAAAAAATGTCACCGTACTTGAAGTGCTCGGTGATATTGGTCTATCTTTGGTTATCGGGATAATTATTTCGGCGAGTATGAACTCAATGGGCTTGAAAGACGGCAGGAAAGGCGAACTTTTCGAGGGGTCTATGAAAGCCTATGGCGAGGCAAAAACGAAAGCAACAAAATACTTTGATAAGTTGCAATCGTGGTGCGAATATAAAAACGCCGTCGAACTTGAGGCTAAAAAGAAAGATATAATTTTGTCGGCTGGATTGTCTTGGAAAGGCTTTAAGGTCGGATATTACGAAACGCATAAAGACAGGCTTAGCGAAGACCAGAAAAAACAGTTAGAACGGGCAAAAACCGCTAAGGTCGACAAACTTTATGCGGGAGACCTTTTGAGCGATTCTAATAAGGATAGAACGCTTTTCGGCAAGACTTTCGGTAGGTTTGGTAAATCTGAACGAGAATATTCCACAATAGTCAATACTTCCGATGTGTTCTATAAAGTCGCAATGGGCATTATTTGCGGGTTGTATATGTTAAAGCCCGTATTTTCCGAACAGATTCTGGCGAATATGATGTGGAACTCTTTGCAGATTCTGTTATGGCTTGCGTTCGGGTCTATGAAATACGCTAACGCGAAATATTTCATGGAGTATGAATACAGGCAGTCGCACGTTATACAGAAGACCGAGTATATCAATGAATTTTACGTTACGATGGAAAATAATCCGAAAGTCGTAGAAGAGTTTGATGAAGAACAAGAAATCGATAAATTTATTTTAGACTTTATCAAAGAAAAGGAGAAAAGCGAAAATGTCGGAACAGGAAGTGAAGACAACTGCCAACTTGACGCCGTCGTTAGCGAATCCGAGGAAATTAACGCCTAAAGAATTCGCGGTAAGGTTGGCTTTATATGTCCTTATCGGTGCGGTTATACCGTTTTGTTTTCTTGTGTGGAGATTTAATTTATTCGCGCCGAAACCCAGTAAAGAATCTGTAACAATCGGCGGGTGGGGGATTGTCGGGATTGTGTTTATTGCGATATTCTTTCTGAAAACGCTTAAAGCCATTCGCAAAGGGATGATTTTTTCTGCGTATACGAAGGCGATTGATGCGATAACGAAAATATTCATTCCCTTGCTATTGGCAATTATTATAATTTATTTTATGGGGACCATACAAGAAGAACTTTTACAATTCCTTATGGTCGTATTCATTTGCGAAATACCTGCCGCCGCAGTCAATCCTATACCGCGTTGGGCATATGAAAATAAACTTGAAGAAGTTTCGTTTAATGCGAGCAAAATAATTTCGTCGATAAAAGAACATCTCGGAAAGGATGAAAAGAAATGATAGACCTTTGGATGGGTAGAAGAGATTCGTTTATAAAATGTGAGTTTTGGTCTGTAGATAACAGAGAAATGTTGCCCACAGACCTGATTGCTCATTATCCGCGCCCAACGGGAATGTTTTATGCCAAAGAAGTCAATGCCGATACGACAGAAAATCAGATAGTCGAAAGCGCGTTTATGGCGGAACAAAGGACCGTAACGCTTGAAACTCACGACAATGTAAAAACGCCTGTTGCATTAAAGCAGAACGATATTGTTCGCTATCACGGAGAATTGTTCCGTGTCGATAGGATTCAGTCTGAGCCGATAAAAAAACAAAATCAATATTTGCAGGTCGGAAGTTATCGGACGTATATTTTGTTAAGAGGTTAATTGTAATGGCAAATGAACCAGCGACAAAATTGCTTTTAGCAAAGATAATTATAAAAAATCTGAAAAAAGAGTTTGAAGATGTTCATTTGTCGGGCAATTTAGCGGACACCATAAAATTAGTCCAAAAGCGTATCAATAATGAGGTTTATTACGAGGTTCAAATCCCTGCTCAGATTTATGATATCGGGTTGTATCGTAAACGAGGCGTAATTGTTCATACAGGCGCAGGCAGTTATGCCGACATCGTAAATACAAGCGGTGGGTTTAGCGGCAAGCATACAGATTATGTCGACAGGTGCATACAAAAGTCAATTCAGGAATGGGCAAGTTTGTCGAAAATAAAGATTGAGGTCGATTAAAGTGCAAGATATAAATTATGAAGAAGTTGTTCAACTCGTAAGAAACAATATCGCGTCTGTCATGGAAGACCCGTATTATGACGGGTATGATATTGAAGTTACAAGCGAAATTCAATTCTTAAAGAAAAAAGAAGCATATAAAAATCGCATTTATATAGTCATAAAATTTTTGCCTGCAACAATATTCTTCGGTCAGACTGTTCTAAGTCTCACGATTACGGCTTTATCGGAACAAAACCATTTGTTTGTTTGTCAAAAACTGCTTTCTGATTACGCTCACAAGTTTAATCTCACGTTTGACGGAGATAACATTCAGCAGATTTACGAAACCCCTACCGTTTTATTGAACTTCAATGAAGTTTATGACGGATTCCGTAGCGTATTATCGATGAGCGGAACATTGGTTATAACCACAACGATAAACCGCTTTGATTTTTATTATCATTACAAAGACGATAACGGTAAAGACGTCGCAGAAAAAGTTGATTTAATTTCATCGTTTTTCAATTTTGATAACAGCATTGACAGTCAGGCTTTTTATGGGACGCATGATTTTGCCAGTTCAATAGCAAAGATTGCCTCGCTTGCGTGTGGGTTTAATGTCTATTTATTTACAAATAGCCGACTTATAAACGATTGCATGAAAATTGTTTCTTTGGCAGGGCTTAACGAAGATGGCGAAATCGATAAAACAAACAATATCGATAATGCGTTTGAGTTAGAAATAAGGTTTAAGGCAAAAGAAAAATACATAAATGAAGAAGATGGTAAAGAACACGAAAAATATATTTTGAATCCGATACAGACAAAGTTTAAGTTAATATCATTACGAGCCGAATCGGATTTAGGAGAATTACCCATTTTGAATTTGTCTTTTGCAAAATAAGGAGTTAGGATGGCAACCAACAGCGGAAAGACGATAACAATAAAAATAATCAGCGAGAAAGGTGGTACTGCTGGCGACGGCGGCAAAAAACTTTCGAGCGGAAACGGCGGAACACAGACACAACCTATAGATTCCGAAGAATTATTGAGTAAAAGTTCAGGCAATACGTCTAACGGCTCTGTAAAAAAGATGCTATATCGGCAGGCAAAAAATCAGGCAATCAATATAGCGTCTTCCGCCGCCTCTTATTCCTTGAATAGGTATTTTTCTGTCAAAGAAGATTATTTGTCCGAAAATATTTATAACGAAATTTCGTCAAAGTTTTCAGTCGTTAAAAGTGCGCTTTCGGGTGGGAAACAAGGCGCACAATTAGGCGGGTCGGTTGGCGGTCCATACGGCGCACTCATTGGTGCAACCATAGGAACTATTTTGGGCGGAGCAACAAACGTTTTGCAAAAGCATATAGATTATCAGAAGAAGATGAGCGGATATTACCAACAGTTAAATGCGACAAATGCTCAGACGGAATTTCAGGCTAAAAGGCTGGGGTTGTCGAATGACGGACAAAATACTCTTAATTAAATGAGGTGCAGTTTATGGATTTAAGAGCAACAATCAATGGAATTCAATACGATATAATACAAGGGGCTACTTTCGCAAAGGAGTTTAATGAGACTTTGGATAGTGGCTCCATTATCATAAACGGCGTTGAAAAATTAAAAAATTTAACGCCTTATGACGATACGTTTATTTATTCGTTTACCGATAAATCATATAAATTCAAGGGATATCCCTTTGATGAAACTAATGTTCGACCGAAATTCTATAGACATTTACTTGTAGACCAATTTACCGAAGAAGTTTTAAGATTGGGTGACAAGGAAGAAGATGGAAGATATAAATATAAAATAGAGTTAATGAGCGAGACAAAAAAACTCGAAACTATACAATGTCCGAATATTAGTGTAACACAGCCGTTAGAGGGCGAGAAAACGTCAATTTTACAGTTGATTTATCAATTTTTAGAGTTGTATGGCACTCAATATAAAAAGGCGATAAACGACATAGAATGGAAATATTGTCCTAAATATACGGTTGGGGAAGATGTTGTAAGTAAGTTTTACGATGTTATATGCCCTGATTTTTCTATGAATACGCCGACTTTGAGGGCGTTATTATCGAAACTCTTTATGTTTAAGGACTCGATACCTTATATTGAAGATGACGTTTTGCATTGCTTGGATATATCTAAAAGAAACGGCAAATTTGACGCAAATCCTAAGTATGTAAATGCCGTTATCGGGTCAAGAACGAGCGATAATCACTGCGATAATTTAAGAAGAAATTATTCAGACGCTTTATCTCAGGAAGGGGTCTGTCGTTCTGTTGAATATCTAGGCTTTAGAAATAGCGATAATGCCTTGATGACAATCTCGAACATGAGAATCGAAACAGGTATGCCCATATATAAAATCAATAAAATGTATATGTGCTATTATAAAAAGGTTCTTGTAAATTATTCGAATTGTAAAGATACGAAGTTGAGAGAAAGGGGCGAAAGGGAAGAGGCTATATTATGCCGCCAAGATATTACAAAATTGGTATTGCTTAATACGGAAAGAAATATAAAAAGTCTCGATTGGGATTCTTTCAACACAAAAGTCGGAGTGGGTTCTCCAGTAATTAAATTAGACTCTGTTGACGATATGTCTCAATATAAGTTTATGACTGTCGGATATGATATAGGGTCAAATATTATTTCAGGATGGGGCGATATGTTTACTTATCCTGGATTTTATAACGACAATCAATATACTTATATCCAAAATATAGCCGCGAAATTGGACTATCTCTACCCGTGGGGAGTGGATAGTGAACAGTATTTTGAAAGACATTTCGGCGAGGGGTCGTTTGTTAAAAATTTATTGCCAGGGGATTTTGAGTTATTACTTCAAAAAGGGTCTAGTTTTACGGCGATGACTTCGGGGGATAGGACTGCTACTTTTGAGTTCTTCCAAAATTTAATATCTCCGTATACTAATGCATCTTTATCTTTGAAAGGGTTCTTTTTCTCTATTGATTATTACGGATTTTATAATGGGGCGATTCTTCATTCGAAAAATAACGGAAGAGATGATGTTACAATCAATGATAATGCATCTGAAACTTTAACAATCATAGAGCAAGATGCAATATTCCAAAAGGAAAAAATAAACAGATTCGGGAATAAGGCTGTCCAAATAAATGCTCGTTATGATAAATTTTATGATGATAACGGGAATGAATTGATACAGCCGCTCGGTAGTGTTTACGAATCTCCCTATGAAGATGACGTTGTTATATACCATGTTGAATATTCTATATTCGATAATTGTATTCAGTGTATATATTATGGTGTAAAAAATTACGTCTTAAAAAATTATTATACGTCTGTATTCGCTCGTTACAGGACGTGGAATCTTATGTCTTATAACGAAAGTATAAAACGTGCCGAAAATAAAAAAATGTATTTAATTTGGTCTCCTGAAACTGCTTACTATGAAAATTCAAGTTTCTTAGAAAATTTTGCAACTTCGGGGAATCGTTATCAGTCTTTTATTGACGGAATGTCCGCGTTGGTCTCGTTCATGAATACAAGGAATAACGATAAAACTATAGATTTTTTAACTTATGATGTCCCGTTACAATTAAATGTAGCATATTTATCAACATATAAATATGACGAAAATGGGGCTACCGTTGAAGAATATAGGAATAGTGTAGACATGTATATGTTTACAGCGAACGATTCGTTATGTTTTAATGTGAGGACATATGACAATTATTCTGCGGGGATATATATTGAATCACCTGAACCATTTATTAACTCAAAAAACATAGAAGGAAATTCTTTTGATTTAAGTACATGGATTAGTCGGACATGGGAATTTTTCGTTGATTCTGCCACCCAAAATGGAAAAATTATGAGTGCGAAGTCGGACTATTCGGGGAGCAAACAAGCGTATTCACCTATTGTTGATAGTGAACTTACGGGGCAAACAAAAACAATGGGGTTTTATGTCGGGCATACCGATAAAGAAACCCAAGTCCCTGCAATCATAAAAGATGAATTTAACGATAAGATTGGAGAAATTTATCGAAATTCTGTTTTTTCTGCTCCTAAATTGGCTAAAAGGGATAACGGAGAATTTTATTATCCGATAAAAGCAAGAATAGGTACGACTTTTGATGTTTATAAAGACAACAAAGAATCTGTAGATATGACAATGCAAATCGAAAATCTTAGCGCATCGTCAAATCTATTTATTTCTCCGTGGGTATTTAAGTTGTCCGATTTGGACGGAAGAAAAAATAAATTTGAAACAGATGTTTTTGATTCTAATATTTCCGTAAACAATATAAAAAGTTATATTACGGGTTTTGTGAGAGACTGGAAATACGGAACTCAGGGGCGTTCTTTTGAAGAATATGGCAGTTCTCCGATTGTCACGCTTGCTTTACCAATGTCTACGGTTTCACAAATCGAATCACAACTTAATGGTGGGACTTTATTTCAGCCTAATACTACTAGTAATTCAAATGAGATGGTAGAATTGGATTGCAGTATGGAATTAAAGTTTAATTATTCCACAGATAAAAATACTGCCATAACCAAATACAAAGAAATAAGCGACGCTTTTAGTTATCCTATAGTTGTTTTTAATTCTTTCACCTGTAGTAAAATCCGTTTTGCTAAGAGAGATGGATATAAGGCTTATAACTACGGAAATGAGAAGTCTCGCGAAGAGATAGATGTTTGCGAGTTAGTGGGCAAAATGGCAATGTGGTATTTCAAAGGCTCAAAAATGGTTTCTTTGAATTATGATAACTATGTTTTGGTTTGCCCTCGTTATGGTAATAGCGTTTCAGTTTCTGGGTCGTTAATTCCTGGCACCGAAATTAAGTCGTTAAGCGATTATGGCAAATTCCCCGCAGATTCAAGTAATGAATATATGTGGTTTTCCAGTTTATATGATGTCGACAGGACATTGGCGGCGGGGTCTTCAGAACAGTTTACTTCTAAAGACATTGGCGGAATGTCGGCAAAAAATTATGAATTTCCTCATGCTGTAACGACTTTTGCTGGTGGATATATCGATTTGCCAAGACATGTGAACGGGGCAGTTGTTTATCCGTCATATAGTTCAGGGCAATATAGCACTTATTGTTTGGGATGTCTTTACACTTTACCAACCGACGTTTTTAATTCTGCCAATGATGGGGATATTATAAAGAATGAAACTGTCGCTGGAGATTCTAAAATCGGCGGACAAAAAGATGGCGTAAATTATTTGAACTGTTTACCATTGAGACATTTTATACAACCGAAACTCGATACTCCTACCGTTGGGCAATTAAATAATGCTCAGATGAACCTGTCGGATAGCGTATTTGCAAATCTCTCTAATGATTTGAGTAATAGTCCATTTAGCACGTCAGGGAATTGGTGGGGTCCATATGTGAGAACGTCGGACAATTTTCAGATTTATTCAAAGAAAGATATAATAAATTGTGTCGGGGCAAAACTTATTCAGAATACAGGAGTGTTTAACGGTCCATTAACTAATGCAGATGAATATGTAAAATATCGTCAAAATTTATTCGTAACGTTTCTTGATTATACTATAAATAAATCGTTTATTGATAATGCATTATCGTTAAATCAGTTTTATAATCATTACGATAATATGGATTGTATTGTGTCTGAATGTGTTAAATTTGACGCTGAACAAATCCCTCGAATACAGTTGACTGTCCCAGATTACGGATTCCATATTTATGGGAAAACAGAGCAAGAAGAAGTTTATTGCTCAAATGTTGATTGCACAAAATCGGAATCTGAAAAATATTTCAATCGTTCTGATTTATTAGATTCGGACAAATTGCCTGAAACAATTTCTTCTGGGTCTATAATTATAGCAAAGGATGATATAATTTATATCGTAAAGTCTCAGCAATCAGACTCAAATAGAATTTTAGTTGAAGAAGATTCAGATGGCAAATATTCATTAAGACAAAGTAACGTCCAATCTGTGGCTGTCGCGTATTTAGACGATGCTGAAGCCTATGAGTTAGTCAAAGATAATGATAGATTGTTCAAAGCGTATACTTATAATCCGAACAGTAATTGCAAGGTACATTGGGTCTTTGGTATCAATATTCCGCCAAGAACAAAATATTATAATATTTATTTGTCTTTGACGAAATTCAAGGATATGAGAGTATTCAATAATTTACATCAGCCTGCGGGAGAATCGTTAAACTATATCGGGCATGAAAGATTATATGGGACATCAAATTTATATGCTGTAAACAATTCTGCAATAATAAAAAGGGTCTTATTTAATTCGGTACGACTGACTAAGGACGGGGATGTTTTTGAGTCGAAAGACGTATCTTTATCTATTACGGATGGCGTTAAAAGTTATTTGGAAGGAAGTATTGTTCCCGTAGGAACGAAACTGAATATTGATTTAATAAATAACAACCCAGATAAGCATTGTCTTTTAGTTAAAAAATGTATTATTAACGGCAAGGATTATCGTAAAAATATAGGCGATATCGAAATTGTTGCAACGGCGAACCAACTTATAGAAATTGAAATCGAATGTGGAGTTATGCCCAAAATCGAATTGCAGGAATTTAGTTGGAAAGCAATAAAGAACATTATTGATTTCGATGATGGTTGGACGCAAGTTTGGAATGTGGGCGACCGCAAATCAATCTCGATGGTTGTCAATGGGGATGCTGAAACTTTATATATAAGACTTGCGGATAAACAAGAGGGCAGATATGATATTGCAGACGGGTCAGGGACGACAAATGCAGTCTTTGAATTTGAAGACGGAATCACGCTTACAGCCTTTAATGCAAAAAAAGTTACAGATGGGGATGTCAGCGAATTAACGGCGGGCGGCTATGCTTTGTCGGAAATGAAAAATTCACATTTAATTAAAAAATATTGGAATTTATTACCTCAAGATTTGCAAGATGTGATAAAAGAAATTTCTCTTACTGAATATAGTTATACTGGGGAATCTCCTAGAACGAGTACAACAAAATTGTTTTTGCCTGCGGAGACTGAAATTTTTAGCAATACCAAATATTCGGCTGAAGGCGTTGCTCCTGGGTGTAAAAAATATGAACAATTTGACTTTTATAAAACTCATAGTGCAAAAAAATGGTTTTATCTGACAGCGGCGGAATATAGAAACGACGATACCGCTTGTCGATATTGGTTAAGGTCTCCTCAATATACTAGTGCCGCAAATATTTGCATCGTTTGTGGGAGATTGAGCGGAGGGGCTTTGACGCCAGGGACCCCCTCGACTATGGACGCCAATGAACAGACTCTTGTTTATGTTTCTCCGTGTTTTGCAATTTAATACAAAAACTTTTCAAAAAATGTTGCGAAAATAAAAAAATAGTGCTACAATAGAAACGAGGTAGTAATAAGATGTATCTTTATTTTGACAGAGACGGGGTATCAAAGACCAAAATAGACCACGGAGAAAAGTTAAGACAAGGCGGTGATTTACATATCACCGTCTGCCTTGACTACGATTTTTGGCTAACTAAAGGTTGGCGTATAGGGGAAAGAAATGCGGCAATTATGGCGTTAGAACTTGTTTTGCCGCAAGGTTTGGACGGAACAGATTCTTCCGTTTCTACTATTCCTGTTGTTCCTGACGGTCCTTCAGACGGCGAATTGTCGACTTTTGAAAGGTTGTATGGTTCTGAAGTTGTGTATAATCTTGTGCCTGGGAATGTATATCTTATGTACAAATTCCATCTTCCCGCATCACTGTCGAATGGTTTCTGGGGAAAGGTCGGGTTAAAATTATCCGCGTCTAATAATATTACTACAAACGATTATGTTAAGATAGCAGAAGCGAGTGTTTGGAATAAAAAAGATTACTATCTTGAAAATAATGAGGTCGGCATTTCATACTCATATAATTCTCAAAACTCTGAAATTGAGGCGAAAATGCGCTTTGGGACTAATCAAACCCATTTATGGTCTAGCCTGCCAGAATCTCCCATAACGGTAGGTGAAACTGTCCCCGAGTCTCAACCTCAAGATGGTGAATCGACTTATTATGTCAGGGCGAAATATAACACCGAAAAAAGTGCGATTGAACTATATGACGTCTGGAACTGGAATACAAGTTTAGAAATTTGGGAGATGTTAATCCTGTATGGTCCTGCTGAAACGGTATCGCAGGAAACATATCAATTCCCGCTTGTAGAGGCGTTAGTCGAAAAGACTGTCGGATATAATAAATCTGTTATTGACGAACAAATTTCTGTTCGTTATAATGACATTATGGGTGAACTCAAAAAGGCGTTTGCAAAAATCGCAGTTGCAAGTACAAAGCCTGATTGGGCAGAAAAAGACCAAGCCAGCCCCGCATACATTAGGAATAAGGATGTTGTCGACAATAAACTTTCCGATATAGATTCCGAAATTGAGGCTCTTAAAAAACGACATATCGGCACGCAGATTATAAACGAAGACGGGTCTGTCGAGGCGACAATAAAGAAATCGGATATTATATTTACGGGCGATGAAGTAATTATAAACGGAGGGAATGCCGACACCGAAAACGATTAACAAAACAGAGGGATTATATGGCAGAGAAAAATCTGAAAGTTACGATAATAATCCGTAACGATACCGCGGCGAATTGGGCGAGTAAAAATCCCGTTTTGCGTAAAGGTGAAATGGGTGTCGAAATCGACACTCATAAATTCAAGTTCGGCGATAGTGCAAAAACATGGAACCAACTTGATTACGCCGCAGATGTTTACGAATGGGCAAAAAAACAGTTTTTGCCCATTACGGGGACGGACGGCGTCACCGCAACGTCGAACGCTGACGGTGCGACGGTAAAAGCGAACTTAAAAGATTATACGAAAAATACCGCGGCGGCGGCGAAAGGCACAGGCTCGAAAATCTATGCCGTTGAACTCGATAAAGACGGTAAGTTGGCTGTGGCTGTCCCGTGGACTGATACAGATACGGTTTATACAGGGAATGAACCGATAGTCGTAGATGCGTCTGCAAAAACAATTTCGCACGTTCAGGGCGGACCTTCTGCAGGATATACAAGCGGGAATACGACAACTGCTATAAAGGGTAGCGGAGCAAAGGGGACAATTAAAGTGCCGCAACTTACGGTCGATTCTTATGGACATGTTTCCGCCGCGGCAGATGAGAATGTCGATATTGAACTTCCGAGCGTCGGCAATGGTGTCTTAACAATCAAAGTCGGCAAAGACGGTGATACGGCGGGTACAGGTTCGTTTACGGCAAATCAGACGGCGGCGGGCACGATTACTTTGCCTGTATATACAAAAGGCGAAGTCGACGAGATGGTTGTCGGTGCAGTTCAGTATTTAGGCACGGTCTCAAGTATTACTGAGTTAAACGCATTAGAGCCTGATAGTAAAGGCGATTTCTGCCGTGTATCAACAGGTTTCATATACAATAAAGAAACACTTCATCCTGGCGATTTACTTCTTTGCGAAACGATAAACGCGGGCAGTACCGCGGCGACGTGGAGCGTTATTCACGGTGAAATAGATAAATATACATGGGTCGCGAACTCGAAAGATGCCGACGGCTATGTAACCAAAGGCTCGGGACACGGTAATATGGTCTGGAAGACCGACGCAAGCGGGAATCCTGCATGGAGAGAAGATGATGTAGGAATTACGGGGATAAATATATCCAGTGTTGGGCAAACTTTTTCGATTGGAGAAGAAATTACCATCTCTACGCCTAACGACGATATTTATATTAAGCAAGATGCCGATAACGAAAACGGGATTTATTTAACGCTTGCTCGGGCTATTGCCACATCGAAAAATGCTGAATCTAGTGCTTTGGCTACTGTTGGAGTTATCGATGCGAAAATAGAAGACCTCGATTATACCGACACCGAACAGACAGGTTATTACGTTTCAAAAGTATCTCAAACCGATGGTAAAATCGCCGTAACGAGAGAAAAACTCCCCGATGCGGTCACACCGAACAGAGGTAAATTGACCGACAGAACGGGGACGGAAATATTTAATGCAAACCAGTCCGACGACACTCAGATTATGATAATCGATTGCGGGACGTCCAGTACAGTATTGTAAATCTTAATATTGAGGCGGGGATAAATTCCCCGCTAAGATTAAATTAAATTTGAATATTCAGCCGCGTCTGAAAAGACGGCGCGACTTGTTTCCAAATTTTGAAAACGATAAATTAAAGGAGATTACTTTATGGCTATCGAAAAATCTTTTCAGACCAGAATCATTCATAAGCATGATATTGAAGATAACTGGAACAAAGCAACGAATTTTAAGCCGAATAAAGGCGAAATGATTGTCTACGATAAAGACGACAATCACAATTTCGTTAGGTTAAAATTCGGCGACGGCGAAACGGTGGTAAAAGATTTGCCGTTTATTCAAACATCTTCCAGCGACGCCCGTGATATTTATAATCCTAATAAAACCTATTTTATTTACGGTGGAACAAATGTCCCCAGTAGCAACGCGGCTGGGGAAGAATGGATTTTTAATGCTGGCGCGGTTATAGATTGGGGGGATGGGAAATCACAAACTACTATCGCAGATACGGTTAATTCTCATACTTATACCGACGGCGTTGATTATCATCTGATTTCAATCAGCCATCTTACGACGTTGCCGTCAGCAAGTCTTTATGGAGATTTCGGGATATCCGAAGCATATATCGGGACAGATGCGCCATATATGACAATAGGGACGAGTGCGTTTGAGGGCGCGACATTAAAGAAAATTACCCTTTCGGATAAAGTTACGTCTATCGGGGGTATGGCTTTTTCAGGTTGTGGGCATTTGAAAACCGTAATTTTAGAGGGGGCTACTCCGCCGACTTTGGACGCGGATGTTTTCCAAACGAGGAATGAACTCTTGAAAATTTTTGTTCCGAAAACTGCGGTTTCTGCTTATCAGACTGCGACGAATTGGTCGGTTTATGCCGATAAAATAGTCTACGAAATAGATAGTTCAGACTTGGACGGATTTGTACAAGACCCATTTCCTGGTAGCAATGATACAGGTGCAAGTCTGATAATTGTAAAAAATATTGGAACCTCTAGTTGGGTCAAAGGAATCAAAAGAAATAGTGCTTCATTAGTACAACAAGCAAATGCGTTTGATGCTGTAGGATATGGCGATAATGGAGAAATATATGCGAGAACAACAACTGATTCAGATTACTCAGTTGCCAACAAAAAATATATAGATGCTAACTTTGTCAAAGCCATAAATGTTACTGCGAATACATATGTTTATGCGGCAAGCCGTGAAGGACCAAATGGAAAATTACGAGTAACTACAACTGCTGAAGGTGGTACGGTAGCACAAAGAACTGCATCGGCTACTATACACACTAACGACCCCGAAAGCGATTTTGATGCTATAAATAAAAAATACTTTGAACAGCATAAGGCGGATTTAGCCCGTTATGTGTCAACCTCTTTATTAGGAGGTTAATTATGGCATATAAAAGACATTTAACTGTAAAGACGAAGAATTTGTTTGATGTCGGCAAGATTGTAGCGAGTAGTAATATAACTATAAAAAGCGGGGTTGTGACCTGCTCGGGATATGGTACAAGCATCGGTCAAGTAAAAACTTTGTGCCCATCATTACAAGTGGGGGATATAGTTAAGATACTATTGAAAGGCACTTATACAAGTAATAAAGATTCTGGTTATGTGGGTTGTTTTATTTTCTTAGGCGGAGTAAAAGTTAGTGGAGCGACTATCACAGTTACACAGGAAATTCTTGATGGAACTTTGTATTTATACAACGCGGCGAATGTTGAGACCGCAAGTCAATATCCCGACAGTAAAGGTATTTATTACAATATAACTATTGCGAAAGACCTTAATCAGTCCGAAACAATTCCTTACGGCTATCTTCCGTCATACAAATCTAAACTTAAAATTGCAAAAGTCAATCAACTTCTCGATAAAAGTAAATTCCCTGCTACAGCGACAGTGAGTGGAGTAACTATCACCAATAACAATGATGGAAGTTTCACTTTTACGGGTGGGGTTACAACTACAGGGAATATTGGATATTTGGGCATCATTGACCATTACCCGTTGAAGAAAGGACATCGCTATATATGTCCAATTCAAGAGTCAAAAGTCGGCGATTCCTCATCTTATACTGAGTTAGTCATAACTAAATCGGACGGCAACTCAATCTGGACTAACGATTATTTGGTTGAAGAAGACGGGATGATGTGCCGAGTCGGTTGTTTGAAATATGGCTCAGATACCACACCGCATACAGTTAAGCCAATATTCATTGATTTAGTCGAAATGTATGGTTCTCAACATATGCCGACAGACGCCGCGGCGTTTTTTGCGGATTGCCCGACTCAGGTTTTAGATAAGACAAAATTCAGTCTAGGACAGACAACAATAAATGGCGTAACTATCACAAATAACGGGGATGGGACCTTTCTTGTAACGGGCACTGCGACAGATACTGTATTTTATAGTGTCGGCGGGAATTCTTATGGCGTTGTATCTGGACATACATATTTAATGCGTGGTTGCCCAGCGAATGGGAGTGTCGGGACATACGCTATGTATATATATCATACAAATGCAAGTGCTATTGCTTGGGACTTTGGGAACGGGGTTATTTATACTGCGGGAGCAGGTTCTGACCCGCATCCGTCGATTCGTGTTGAAAAGGGGACGGAATGTAATGTTGTGTTCAAACCCGAATTCGTCGATTTAACAGCGTTGGGGTTAGGCTCAACAATAACTTCGCCTGAACAGTTTAATCCTAAAGTTGACTATATTCCGTTTGTATATGATTATGCACCGAAATGTTGGTTGACGAGTTATAAACATAATCTGATTGCTACAACAAAGAATTTATTGAGTTATTCTGAAACGACTGCGGAATTCCCTGAAACGGACTGGGAGAATACCAATCCTCGAGATTTGTCAGAGGGTGTATGGTATGTAGCAACGTCCGCGAACAATTATAGTATTAAGGCTACTGTTACCGATTATAAGATAGAACGAAATTTATTATATATAAATGTCGCTCAAGCGGCTTATGGATTATCTCGTGCATTTAAGTGCAACCCTGGAGAAGTTTATACTTTATCGGTAAGAGGAGAGGGAAATATTCAACTTGGAGTTGGGTTTTTTGATATGAGCGGTAACTATTTATCATATACAAATCGCGACGCAAATCTTCTTTCATTTACAACTCCGACGAATTGCAAATGGTTTTGGATAAACTTTGCGGCAAGTCAAGATAATTCTAAAATATATTTTAGGGACATTCAACTCGAAAAAGGGAATGCGGCAACAAGTCGCATTACTAACGGATATGTATAAAGGAGTAATTTATGGCAGATATAAATTATAAATCAACACATGGCAAAGATAATTGGGTTAGTCAGACCGAATTTGACGGTTTGGATTTATCCGCACAAGAAGAAGGCACCGTTTATGAGATTGTCGGAGAGGTTGGGGAATCTGACTTAGATGCTGATTTGCAGGCAAAAATCGACGCAAAAATGGATGCTCCGACTACAAGCGGAACGTCTGGGCAAGTTCTTACAATGGGGACGGATGGTAACGCAAAATGGACAACAGTGGAAAGTGGGGCTAAATACTTACATTATGTAGATTTTACGGTTAATACTAGTGACCATCTTTATTTTTGGGTTTTCTCTACAAGTAGTACCGATATAACTTCAATACAAGAATTGCATAATGCTATCGTAAAAAATCAGAAAGGTGCGATACGTTCCTTTTATTACCCCTTGTTTTCCCCAGTCTTTGGGAATCAATTTATTATAGCAATACGGATTTTCTCAAGTAGTTCCAACAATCTATTAGAAGTTTATTTTTTGAATAATGACAATCCTACCATATATGGTACTGGCGGCATTGCGGTAAATAACGTAACAGACAAGGTAATAACCCTTTAAGGAGGTTCTAAAATGGGATTAAAAACAACAAATTACACAAGTAAGAAAAACGGGCTTAAACTTGATACGGCTTATGCTGTAGTCAGGGACCTTCATATTGAAGGTGAATACGGTGAAGCGGAATTCGCAATTCATTATTCAAGAGATGAGGTAATGTCTAAGCCTGCGCTTGAGACCGAGACAATTCGGTTTATGGTAGACCGTGACGAAAGTCCGTATAAAACCGCATATAAAAAAGCAACAGAAGGTAAAACTATTACTTCGGTTGACCCCGTAACTAATAAAAAAGTTGAAATCAAAGTCGGACAACCTTTTTACGGTTGGGAAGACGATATTCTCGATTTGTAAAATCAATAATATATTATAAAAGGAGAAACCAATTTATGGGACTTAAAACTACCAATTACGAAATCAAAGACAAGGCAATCAAAATATCTGAAGCGTACGCTCTGATTAAAAACTTAAAAATCTACGGAGAATATGGCGAAGCGGATTTTGTTGTTCAGACAAGCAGAGATAATTGCTTTGATAAATCTCCGTTGGAATTCGTAACAATAAAATTCCAGTTGAACCGCAATGAAAATCCCCTCGTGACCGCTTATAAGAAAGCGACGGAAGGAAACGTCTATCATGTTGTAGACCCTGTAACGCGCATTGAACATGAACTCAGACAAGGAATGCCTTTCTGTGGCTGGGAAACCGACATAGTCAACGAAGAGTTCGTCGAGGCAAAGTCTGAATCTGAAGAAGGAACCGCGAATACTGTCGTTTCTTCGATATAATGTAAAAATTTCTTTGTGAAAATTTTCTAAACTCTATTGACAAATAGAAAACTTGTGATATAATTAAATATAGAGGGTGAAAGACAGGTGAAAATTAAGAAATTTGACAATATATGGATAATGGGTTTGATTCTTTGCGGAGCAATACTCGTTTTCTTGTATATGTTAAAGATTTTCTTCCCGTCTTTTGTCGTTGAGACCGCTCAAAGCGAAAAGATTTGCAAAATCGGGAATTATATCGATACGCATAAATGGGCTTGGTATTTAGCAAGTTCGGTATTATCTTTTATAGTAATGAGTTTGCTTTGTTGCAGTGCTTGCAGAAAGAAAACTTTGAACTGGAAAGAAATACTTATTATTGTTGCGGATATTGCATTTATGTATATTATTAAAGCCTTTCTTCCGAAATATTATACGGCATTTAATTATATTTCAATGATTTTATTGCCGTGTATTATGGGCGCAAGGTTGATACCTACGACAATTACTTTTGTGAGCCTAATGCTCGTACAAACTTTTACGTTGGAAATACGGAATATCGGGCTAATGATAACCGATTGCAACTTTGCTACGTTGCTTATATTAGTTATCGACGTTTATTTGTTTCAAATTTTGCTTTATTTGGCAATGAATTATAAAAGGGAGGAAAAGTAAATGGGTTTAGTAGGTTTGCCGTTATACGGCACAGATTTAGGCACCGCAATTGAGGTTAGCGAGAAACTTATCGCTAAAATCAAAACAGGCAAGTACGATAAAGAAACTTTGCTTGAACTTGCGAAAGCGAATACCGAAATAATCTCTTATGCAATTCAGCACGAAGATTAAACTTAAGAACGCGATAATGGCGGTACTCGTTTCGGGTGCCGCTATTATTATACCCGCTTATCTGTTTGATAAGTGGGTCGAAGCGATTTTCTTTTTCTTCTGCCATTGGTTTATTCGCGAACAATTTCAATATCAGTATCATTGTAGCACTCACGCAAAATGCAGAATCGTTACTGCATTTGTCTTTGTTGTGGATATGGTGCTGATTGCTCCGATAAGATTCAGTTTGTTCTCAACCGTTTATCTTTGCTATTTTATAGGATATATCGGTTATATGAAAAAGAAACTTGATAAAGCCGAAGCAAAGATAGATAGGCTAACCGCGCCGAAATCTTTTAATTGTCTGACCTGTACGCAATCAGAATTATTAAAGCGTTGCGAAGAGATTCATTTAAGCGAAGACAATACGAAACTTGCGGTTCAGTTCTTTATTCTGAAAACAAAGCAAAGCGTTATCGCCGACGAGTTGTGTATCAATGAAAAGTCGGTTCAAATCCGAAAGAAACGGCTAAAAGAAAAATTAAATACAGCAATTATTTAGGTTTGTATCCATTTTGTAGGTTTACAAACCTATTTTTTATGTTAAAATCGAGTTGCAAATAAACGATAAGGAGCGAATAAGATATGTATTACGGGAACAATTTCGGACAGCAAGTTCCGCAGATTCCAAATTATAACCCATACGCGACAAACAACTTCTATCCGAACTATCAGCAATCACAGCAACAACCAAAAATAAATACTAATAAAATATTTGTCAGCGGTATAGAAGACGTTAAAATGCGTATGCTTGAACCAAACAGCGACTTTATATTCTTTGATAACGAAAAATCAATGATATATCGTAAGGTCGTTGATGGTACAGGACATTTCGACGTAAAGGCTTACGACGTAACCGAGCATAAGGAAGTTGTAAAACATCCCGAAACGGCTCAAACGCTCAATCCGCAAGAGTTTGTCAGCAGAAAAGATTTTGAGGCATTACAGGCTAAATTTGACGCTTTATCGGCAAGATTAAACGAAAGGAGTGAACCGTTAAATGACTCAACAACTCAACTTTGATAGCAGTAAGTCCAAGACTGAAACGGAACGAATCAGAGATTTGAAATTGCGGATAGTTAATCTCACCGAGGCAAACGACGAATTAGAAAAAGAAAACAAAATTGAAGTTAAGAGTGGAAATCTTTATGATGTAGCGTATATCAAAAAAGTCGATAAACCAGATCCATCTT
>ERZ1034755.87-NODE-87-length-29636-cov-13.158074_pt1 | contig 29636 bp, 57 predicted proteins | sample MGYA00520596_ERZ1034755 | MGnify/ENA primary metagenome ERZ1034755 (study PRJEB33766, sample SAMN09781701) | gut metagenome | biome: gut microbiome | host: Homo sapiens | place: Madagascar | study: EMG produced TPA metagenomics assembly of the PRJNA485056 data set... | reverse complement strand
GTGTGTTGACAATATAAAATAAATAAATATAATTGAAGAAAAAGGAGAATTGCAATGGAACAAGAGAAATTAGTTGAAGGCTTTAGATTACCTGTTGATGAAAAAGGTGAATATGATGTTGAAGTTTATAGTGCAATGGCTGAAGTTTGCAATAAGAATCAAGAACTTACTATTGTCGACCATAGACCTGAATATTTTTCATTGGAGAAAATACCAGAACCAACAGTTGAAGAAAAATCTAACCAAGTAAAGTCTATACGTAATCAGTATATGAGCGAAGTTCTCAATAAAACAGAACGTTACGAAACACAAAAAGCCGCTGGAATTGAAACTACGGATTCGGAAGAAACTTATCGGAGTTATCTGCTTTATCTTCAGTATTTGCGCGATGTTCCTCAAGATAAAGATTTCCCTGATGTAGAAGTATTGACTTTTGAAGCATGGAGTGATAAATAATGCCTACAGATACTAAATTAAATCAGCTCATAATCAATCAGTTAACTCAAGAGCAATATGACGAAGCAAAAGCCGCCGGTACGTTATCTGATACTGAATTATATATCACCGATAGTGATGACGACCCTCAAGTTAAAAGTAATTTATCCCAAACAATTGACGATTCTACTACTAAATATCCATCAAACAAAGCAGTGAAAGACGAATCGAGTCGCATAACTACTCTTATGGATACGAAAATAACAAACTGTATCACTTATATACCTCAAGACATTAAACTTGAACTGAATAACGGTACTTTAACACTTAAAGCTGGAAGTAAAGTATATGTACCTAATGGTAAGAATAGTGATGAAAGCTATAAGTTTGATATAGTAACTATTGAAAGTGATTTAACTGTTACTTTTGATAATGCATTACAAAAATGTGTTTTAATAAGTCCTAATAATACTATAGTTCATGGTAATTTATCAGACCACTTTATATCTTCATCAGCTGCTCCATCTATTTCTTGGGGCTATTGGTATGATTTGACTAATAATCAAATGAAATGGACTAATGATGGATCTACTTGGGTTTCTGGATATTCTTTACCTATATGTATTGCTACAGGAACAAATGGTTCAGTCACTTCCATCGACCAAGTATTTAATGGATTCGGTTACATTGGTAGTACAGTATATGCGCTTCCAGGTGTTAAAGGACTTATACCTAATGGTAGAAATGCAGATGGTAGTTTGAAGAGTATTGAATTTACTTTGAATAAAGTTATTACTAAATCACATCCGAATCAAACTTGGGATAGTTTAAATTTATTGATGAATACCGATGATATTGGTTTTGTTAAGTTTCCTAATACTTGGAATTATATTGAGCAAGAGAATAAAATAGTAGACGTTTTAAACAACAATAGTCAAATATTTTATGCAGTTGTTGGTAATGGTTCTTGCCATTCTGGTAAAATCATATCATTTACACCTAAAACAGTATTCCACGCATTAGACTATAACGATAAATCAACAATATCCGGTTGGAGTATGCCAAGTAATAGATATGTTGATTTAACACTTGCCGCTAGTGGCAGTACATATACAGCTCCAGCGAATGGATATTTTTCTTGGTACTGTTATAAAAATAATAATGGTTATATTTTTGTTCAATCTTCAGCTTCATTGTTACCTAATCGAGTAGCCAATGCTTCAAATGATATAGCTGGTTTTATGCCGGTTAAAAAAGGTGATATAGTTATGGTTGAATATGCGAACTTAAAATTCAATAGATTAAGATTCATTTATGCAGAAGGCTTCCAATATAATCCAGTAAGTAGTAGTTCTAAGAATCACGGGTATATTATAACAAATATACCAACAGACCAAAATGATATCGGTGGTGCAGGTTAAAGGAGAAAATTAATGTTTGTAGCAATTAGAGATAATAAAATCATAGCACATAATGAAACAGGTGAATTTCCTTGTTTGGTATGTGATGAAGTTAAAGAAATAGATGACGTAACTTTAGTACAAGTTGACGGAGAATTTTTACCTGAAACAGACGAAAAAGTTATTGAATTACAAAAAAGGCAAATTCGTTCTAAAAGAGACGGTTTATTGCAAAAGACCGATAAATTTATGATTTCTGATTATCCTATTAGCGAAGACGAACGTCAAAAAATAAAATTATATAGAGAATATTTAAGAGATTATACTTTAGCCGAAAATTGGTGGCAGCAAGAACCCAAAGAATTTTCTGCTTGACAAAGTTCACATATTGAGCTACGGTAAAATTACGAGAGGAGAAAAGAAATGAATGATATTGATTTAATAATGAAAACAGCAAGAGAATTGGCAGAACCTTGGAAAAAAGTATGTAAATTTCAATGGGCTGTAATTGCAATTCTTTTGGGTATTATAACATACTTAACAACTCAGGGAATTGATATTGAACTTAGTGCAGATTATAACGATTCAAGTTCTGTTAACCAAGATAGTAATATCAAATAATGTAAATGCCGGTACATCAACATACAAACGCACCTATGAGAATAGCACGAGTTAAAGTGCATAACAATTATCCTCACAATGTGTTAAAGTTGAAAGATTTACCGAGATGTACTAAAATAAGGATGGTGAGCAATGAATCTTCAAAATCGAGCAACAAAACTTTACATCAAAAAATTGCCTCCCTCAGAAGCTCTGCAGCTTTTCGAAACTTACAAACTGCCAAGTCCATACAAAGAGGTGCTCGTCGCTCTAGTGAATCTTAAAACTGGATACCCAGCTCTTGACTTTTTAGAAGAAAAATACGAAATACGCATTTCTTATTGGACCTATAATCGTATCTTTAAGAAAGCATTAGAACAATTTTACAGATGTTATAGTGCCAAAAAATAGCTAAAAAATTGCCAATACTTTTTATAAACCTTCCATTATTCTATTCTTAAAGGAGAGAAATAATGGAAGGTTTTAATAATTATGCCCTTGTCGGGTACGTAAATCAAAATGGGATTTATAATCAAGTAAATCAACAGGTGGGTTATACTTTAGAACAGTATAATACGCTTCGTGATATTTGCAAAGAATCTCAAAAGAAAGCTGAAGAATATAAGAAAATGCTGGAAGACGCCGGTATAATTGAAAAACAAAAGACTCCAGAAGAATTACAGGCCATCATGTTAAATATGGCAAAAACAATTCAAACTTTAAATGAAAAAATAACAAATTTGGAGAATAACAATGTTCAGCAAAGAAACAATACTACAGACTGCACAAACATTTTTGTCGAAAGAAAAGATGGAAGCACTATCAAAAGCGTTCGACACGACGAATCAGATAATGAGTGCAGCACAAAGTCCTCGAGAAGCTCTAAATAAAGCCGGTGTTACAATGGAGGATTTAAACAAAATCAACGGATTACTTTCTAATCCTTTAGCTGGAGTTGTTCTCAATAAATTTGGTATTAATAGAGATGAATTTAAAGCTCGTATAAACGAGATTAAGCAAGGATACCCTATTGGTGAACAAACACCCGCCATGGGGGACTCTTCAATTAAAGAATTATCTGATAAATTGAAGACTTTATAGGTGTTAAACGGAGAAACATTATGGATGATTCTAAAAACAACTGGGGAATTGTAATATTCCTAATTATTTTATTTGCCGTATTTTGGTCTGGGGGTTTTGGCCGTGGAGGTTTTGGTCCTGCTGCCGCTTATGCTAACCCAATGCCTTTTAACGGTTATAACCTTGGTTTTGAAGATTATAAAGGTATTTGCGAAGGTCAAAAGGCCAACATTGCACAAACCGCAACTACTCAGTATTTAATCGAAAAACAGGCAAATCAAACTCGTGAATTGGTAAACTCAACAGCAGGTGCTACACAGGCGAAAATTGATTTTTACGCTTATCAAGATTTAAGAGATAAAGTTTCTGAATTGCAGCGTGAAAATTTGGAACTTCGTTCTCAAGCATACACAACTGCCGCTTTGGCTCCAGTTAACGAAAAATTGAACAGTGTATTGTGCAAAATGTTACCTAGACCGGAGTTGTCTGGAATTGCAGCAGTTTGCCCAAATGCAGCTGTAATCAATGGTTTGAATAACGGATGTGGTACTTTGTAATTTGAGGAGGGTAATACTATGGCAAGAAAATATTGTGCTACAACAGCTACTGTTGATTCTGGTAACCTTGTGCTAACCTTTTCAAACACACCTACTTTCAGTAACACAAGGAAGTTTTGTTTTTACATTTGTCCCAACATTGTAAACACATCAACCGCTGTTTTACCTGTGGTTGTCAATGTAAACGTATCCGGCACAGTTGTTGCTGTCCCTTTGTGGGATAGATATGGCAACGTTGTATATTCTAACACCCTCAGAAAAGGTGTAGATTATTTCGGATATATGGGAAGTGTAACAAACGAGCACGTTATAGTTTATAACACCCCTTGTTGTTAGGAGAAACACAATGACTCGCAGAGGATTTTTATTTAGTTTAATTTGTTGGTATCTGGGCGATAAAAACCGTAGAGAAGACCTTTTTAATAAATTGAAAGACGCTGCGAGTCTTGCTGATAACAAACTCAAAGAATTGTTGGAGAAAGAAAATGAAAATAAAAGAGTTGATAGAGTCAAAGATAAAACAAATGATTGTAAAATCTGATTTAACAGTTACGGAACTTGGAATTTTAGCTGAAATTTATTATAAATTGAACAATGAATGATACTATTAAGTCGGAATTACAAATACTCTCTGCTCCCGAATTACTATCCCTATGTCGTAATTCCGGCTTAACCTCTCGTCAAACAAAAATCATTATGTGCAGAATTAATAAAAAATTATATCTCCCTGAAACATCTGAAGAAGTTGGCGCTTCGATATCAACAATTAAAAGAGATACTATAATTGCTCTAAAGAGAATATCGTCTTATAAGAGATTTTGCTTGCAAAATACAATTAATTAATCTATCATTTATTTAAGAGGTCGTCAATGTTTTGGGAGATTTTTATAATGGACGTCATTAATGGATTTTTATGGGGTGCTATTTTAGCTCTTGGAAGTGCGGTCGCAATCACTTATTCTAAAACTTGTTCAAAAGCAGATAGACACGAACTCCAAGATTATGTCACAAAACAAGAGTTAAAATCTTTCAAAGACGATGTAAAAGAATCTCTCAATCATCACACCGAAACAATATCTCAACGAATCGACGACAAATATGACACTATAATTGCTATGCTTTCTACTAGAATTGGAAAGAGGGGGTAATATGAATTTACTGTTCAGAGTTAGAAATCAACAGATTGAAAGATTGGAAAGCAATCTTGTAGTTAGCGGAAGTAAAAATTATCTTCACGCTAAATTTACGTTTACAAAAGAATGGAATGGCCTTACAAAAACAGCCGTTTTTAAACGTGAAGAAGACGAAGAAGGATATTTAGTTGTTTTAAATAACGACATTGCTCTTATTCCTTGGGAAGTATTACAGAATGAAGGTATATTTTACGTTTCTGTATTCGGTGGAGATTTAATTACGGTAAACAAAGCACGTGTTGTCGTAGAAGAAAGCGGATACGTAGACGGCGGTCAACCTTCTGATCCAACACCAGATGTTTACACTCAATTAACCACTCATATAGATACCAAACAAGATAAATTAACAGCTGGTTATGGAATTGATATAACTTCGGATTCCGTAATTTCAAGCACTATTAAAAAAGTATCTCAATTAGAAAACGACTCCAAATATGCAACAGAAGAAGCTCTTAATACTAAACAAGATAAACTAACAGCTGGGAAAGGTATAATTATAGACGAAGAAACTTGCTTAATTAGTGTAGACAGCACTGAGATTACAAAAGAAGACTTCGATAAATTAAGTTCTGAAGTTGCTAAAAATGCTTCCGACATTGTGGCTTTAGAGAATGACGAACACGATTTAGGTAATCAAGTTGCTAATTTGCAATCCGATTTCAACATCTTAAAAGGCAAAGCTATAACTGAAGACAGCCAAAGTACATTATCTAATAAAACTATAAAAGGCGAATTAAGAGTTAACGGCAATAATGAAGGTGAAACATTCAATGTTTCCTTCGCAGCCGGTACAGCAACTATTGCTACCAACAATGGTTTAGATATATTAAGTGACACACAATTTGCTAAAGTGCCAACCATTGAAAAAGACGAAGCTCTTTCCGAAGTAGCTGAAAACGGATTCGTTACTAAGAAACAGTTGTTGGCCCAAATTGCAATTCTTCAAGCTCAAATAGAGGCGTTGAAATGACGGTATTAACAATTAAACAGGAGGTGCGTTATGGGTTTGCTTTTTAGCCTTTGGCGCAGGTTTTTTTGGTGGTTATGAAGACGAATATCGTGACGGTTTAGAATATCGTGGCGTACAAATGATTTTATGTATACTTGTTGTATCTTTATACGAATGGCTAGTTAAAGATCACCTTTGGTATATTTCTCTGCTTTGTGGTGGTTTAGTTTACATTTTCTTCTCAAAAGGCCATTACTATTATTTTAAATGTGGTACGGAATCTGACGCTTATATCGATGAATGTGAAGCTAAAGGACGTAAACCAGCAATGAATTGGCTTGTTGCTCCAGTCAATAAATGGTTGGGATTTAAGCCAAGAACAAAACAGTATTGTTTTGTTGGTATGTTGTTAAGATATAGCTTATGGGCAATTCCTGTATCATTACTTGTTGGTTGGCAGTTTATGATTGCTGGTTTATCGGTTGCTTTTATTTACAACACTTGTTTTTGGGTTGAATTTCCTTCTTGGAAAATGGCCAAAAGTCCTACAAATTGGGCGGAATTAATAACTGGATTTGTCATCGGGTGGGCATTGTTATGACTTTTAGAATTTTTACAGACGCAAGTTTCCTTGACCGAGAGAAAATCGCCGGAATAGGAATTGTGGTCTGTAAAAATGAAAGTCGAAAATGTATATCTTATTTTAGTAAGGCACGAAATGTTAACGAAGCTGAATTAATAGCTATTTACACAGCTGCTATTTTAGCTGGAAGTAAACCTTGTGAAATAATTACCGATTCGCAAACAGCTCTCAGCTACATAAAAGGTGAAATCAACATTGATAAGCCTAGAACTCATGAGCAATACATTAGTTTCAAACAACAGATGTTTTGGGCTTATAAAATCCGCAATCTAGGTCAAAACATAAAGTTTACCAAAATCAAATCCCACACAGGATATTATCAGATAGATTCTATCAACAATCAGATTGCCGACCAACTCGCCAAAGAAGGTGTTACAAAATACCTTAATCAACAAAAAATCCTCTACAATAAAAATTGCAGAGGACGTGATTAAAAGCAAGCAATGCTTTTAATATATATTTGTCAATAAAAAATTCCCCCACCCGAAGGTGGAGGACAAAAACAATAACTACGGAGTAAAACATTGATGAATAATGTTTATGTCTATATATTAGCTATATTTGAGCTACGTGTCAAGAGAAAATATGATAATTTGTAATAAAGGAGGATAATATTATGACCTTAAAAGAGATTTTTTATGAATATTTAGATAATCAAAGAATGAAAGAAGCAATTTGTGTGCTTGATAATTTTGTTGAAGATATGAGAAAAGACCATCATGAAGAAGTTGAAGCAATGCTCCATGATGTTGAAGAAACTATTAATCCATACTTAGACGAAGAAGAAGCTAAGGAAATAGTTAAGAGTTTTGAAAACAAAGATGGTAGCACTGGTGAGAAGTGGTCGAAATCTGAAACAGATAATGTAGCACATAAATATGATGTGGATTTGCATTCTGAAAAATTCAACGATTGGGATTGGTATGCAGTTCTCAATATGAGTTACTCAGACCATTATCATCAAGGTTGGAATACAGACGTTTATGTTGAGTTAGCAAAAGATTTCCTTTGCGACCCAGACGGAAGTTGGGCCGGTAAAGCCAAAGATTATTTCGAATGGAAGTCTAATATTTCATAAACAATGTCATGTTTGATTTTAGTGATAAGATGGTGTTTTGATTAGGAAATACCAGACTATCACTAAAATCTACATCTGATTGAACGATATTTTGAAGTCTATAAAAGAACTTACCTTTTTTATAGACATCTACGTGATTCCCGTTAGTTCTAAATGAAAAGTCGTTAGTGTAAACAGAGCCTTGCCAATGAGAGCCAGCTCCTTGAGGCCAACCCCACATAGCTGAGGTTGTATATTTTATCATATCAAGAGCTTTATTATCGGTTCCATGTGACCAAAGCATAACATTATCTAAATCTTCAGCAATGGCGTTTTGCCATTTCCCATTGGTATTATGATTATTTACACCACTATTAACTAAATTTACATTATTAGAACAATCTTCAATTAAACTCCAATCTACAAAATCTGGTGCTGTTGCATTATATCTCACTGGAATTGGAACAAAACCTTTTTGAAATCTTAAAGACCAAACATACATATATGTCGTGTTTTCTGGATTAATTGTCATTGTGCATTTAGCACTAATAAAAGCACCTTTATTGGTATATCCCCCTGTGATTTGTGACACTGGAATTAAAGAAATGCTTAATGTTCTATCTTCTATTAAAGTAAAAGTAGCGTGCCCCGGAGCGTATCCACTTCGCGATACATTCATTGTAATTTTATCACCAATATGACCGGTAATTACATTAGTGTTTCCGCTTCTAAAATCAGATCTCCAAGATACAGTAGCGTCAGATGGATTAATGTTTATAATAACTCTCACTTCTGGAGAAGGCAACGCTAATCTTTTATTAGCACTCCAATCAAGGTCCCAAGAACTACTTTTATTTGTTGCGACTCCTAAACTAGAATAAATCTGAGTTCCTAATCTTTCCCATACAAATTTATAAAGATTCTTATAAGTATCGCCTTTATATGTTGAGTTAGACGCAACCCCTCCAACCGTATATGTTATAGTAGAAGATGTTGATAATTTAACACAACCGGTTTTATTACCTTTATTAAAAGAAGGAATAACGTCACCAATTTGAAAAGTTGGTTTCGTAATAATGTTTGAATTTAGTTGCTCTTTGGCAATACTTTTATTTTGAATATCACCTGTGTTTATTCTATTCTTTTCACCTAATTTACCGAGAGCTAATGATTTTTTAGCGTCTGAAAAAAAGTTATTGAGATAAAAATAACTCATAGGAATAAAACGTGTGTTCGCAAATCCCAAATCTTTAGGTTCTATTTTCGAATAAGTGCTTAAATTTTCATTAAGTGGTTGATATTCTTTTTGTATTTTTTCTTCAGAAACATAATGCTTTCCGTATTCGAGCATTGGTTCCCAAACACCTTCGTTATATCGCATTAAAACGTTGTTTACAATATCATTCCATATTAAATCTTGGAATGGTTCTTCTGGAGGATTTTCCCCAGCGAAAACCGTAACAACTGCGTCATCTCTGTCTTGAAGAACAAAGATACCTTCGTCAATATAACTAGAACCAGTTTGGGGTTTATAATCTTGGGTCATATTTTAATCCTATATTTACATTCAGGATTTATATATGACAACCCAGCCGGTAAGGACAAACGTTTATTAGCACTCCAATCCTGTGTAGAAGTGCTTCCTTTAGCCACTTGAGTACCAGAACTATCATAAGTAACGGTAACTGAGAGTCCCCAAAGTTTAACGTATAAATTTTGATAAGCTACTCCTTTATATGTAGCACCCGAAGCGTCACTACCAATAGTGTATCCTTTATCTAAATCTATGTATCCATCTTCGGCGTCAGAATTATAGCTTTCTTTAATATCTCCGCAAGTATAGCCTTCTCCAGCTTTAATTGGTGTAAAGTTAAGTTTATCTTCTGTAATAGCTCCAGCTGTGATGTACTGAGCTGAGTTACTTGGATTTATCTCATTAAGAGTAGACAAAGCACCTAAGCTCAGTAAATCTCTAGCACCCGAAGCGTCTTCAACTTTCATTAACTTCTCACCCAAGGAAGTTACATCAAGTAAAGCCATAGAAGATGACGAATTGAAGTATGGGATTTTATCAGCTGACATCTGTAATTGAGATAGTGCTGTTAAATTTTTATTAAGCGGTTGAAACAAAGTTCTAACAAAAAGCTCTGTTGCCAAAGGCTTAGAAAAATCAACAATAACGTCCCATTTAATTGGATTTACACTAGACAGGTAGTATAAAACTTTTTCATCGGTCCGTAAGCACGTTTTACCTACTTGCCAATCTTCAACTACATCGGGGAATGATGTACCGGCACCAAATGTAGCACCGGTATCATCACGGTCTAGTAATTTTTGCAAGGAGTTATAAACATACTCGTTTACAGGTATATCCTCATACTTCTGACTCATCTACTTTCTCTTCGATACTTTTTCCCATTCTGCTTGGACTTTTTTAGCGATTTCATCGTCTTTTGGTGTCGGTGTCAATTTAGTAATACCAACAACTGCGGCCAAAATTGCAGTGATAATACCTGCTAAAATATCCCAGTTATTAACACAGAAATCAATTAATGTTCTCATAGCTTTTTCTCCCAGAAATTAATTCATATCCCGATTGATATATTGCGTCACAATATGGTTGAACCCCATTTTCGTGTACAACAATTGCTTTTGCTAAAGAAATTAGAACTTCGCGATTAGATAAATCTAAAACGTCATCTATTCCAACTTCCATCTGTTTAGCAACATGATTTACATAAGAAGATGTATTGTTTTCAGAGCTAGGTGCCCAACGATTGATTATTTTACGTACAGTGTTAAGTTTGTACTTTTTCTCATAATTGCTAAGTAAAATTAACAAAGCACGAATACCGTACTCGGCAGAAATAAATACACAAAAGCGAGAATCTAATTCTTTGCTTTTAGGATTTAATCCTTTCCACTTATTTAACGGATTATAATCAATGTTCCCAGGGTTGTTATTTCTCACACCTCGAGGAGCAGTAGATAAATCAATCATAACTTTCTTCCTCTTATTAAAAAACTTTTTAATAAATTTAATAATCATATTGTCACCTCTAAGATTATTGTAAAAGAAAATTATTTAGATGTCAATAAAATGGTCAGCAATAATGTGTCTATGACTAATTAAAATTATTTGATCTATTTGATTAGTCAATTTCATAAGAGAATCGGCCGTTGACGAAGCTCTATCTTCAGACATAGATTCATCAATTTCATCTCCCATAAACACATTAAATACTTTTCTCGTCAAAACACAAGATAATGCTAAACGAATCGCCAAATTAGCAATGGCCTTTTCAGACCCTGAAAGTAAATTCAATTCTTTGTTATCAACTTCAATGTTAAAATCTTCGTCAATAGTAACATCTGAAATCTCTCCGTTTGACATTTCATTTACCAAAGACTTGGCAATTTTACTCAAAGATGGAATAATTGAATTTTTAACGAGTTTAGTGAAGTTGTTTAATCCTTCAATAGCTTTTTCAATCTCTACTAATTCGGCTTTTTTATTAACTAAATCTTGATATTTAACTTTATACTTTTCAATATCCCGATTATAAACAGTCATGGCATTTTCATATTCATAAGTTTTAAGCCAAATGCTCTTAGCATTTTCAAGTTCTTCGTCGCTAGGACATTTCATTTCAGAAAACTCTTTGCAAAGCGAAACATAATTGTTGTATTTTTCCAAGTTGGTTAAATAATCATTATATTCCCTCAACTCATCATAATCAACTTCACCTAAATTAGCTAATTGCTTTTCAACTTCCATAATTTTTTCATTATTTTCAAGGGCCTTAGTCCAATAAGTTGTATCTAAACTCATATCTGGTTTAGGACATTTAGGACGTCTTAAATTAAGAGCTAATTGTGTGTCAAAATACGACTTTTCCTTTTGAGGTTTTTCGGCTTTATCTACGTTTATAGTAAAGACTTCTCCGCATTTAGGACAAGTTATTTTATCCGCGTTAAGCCACGATTCGTATTTCAACCAAGCTTGGATTCCTTTGTGAGCTTCTTCTTCAGTAATCTCGGGTTCGGTCCAACCTCTCCAATCTAATTGTCGAATCCAAACGTCGTCAAGATAATCTCTTTTATATTCACAATATACGAAATCACCAAGATTTTCTTTACGTTTAAGTAAGTCTTTATGTAATTTTTCATTACTCAAATCCCCTTTTGGAATCGGTTTATTCCACGTTGGCTTTTCACATTTAAGTGCTTCACAAGTGTTTTTCTTAGCAATATAATCAATTTTCTCTTTGCTTAATAAAGAAAAGTTTTGCTCGTAAGTCTTAGCTGAGATATTAAATTGTTCACACCATTCAGGTTTATTAGGTTCAGTTAATCCCAATTCGATACCTTCACAAAAAGATTTAAGATTATTCTTTTTTTCTTTTAACTCTTTAATCATATAAGTTATAGTATCTAATCCAATTAACTGATTAACAGCCGCTTTACGTTCAGTCGGTTTCATATCTCCGAGTTTGTTAATTTCAAATTGTTTAGCCGCGTTACCAATGTCAAACACTGACATATTGTAACCCAAAATCTCGGTAATATAAAGATTGCAAGCGGATGTACCGTTAATTATATCATTAATACTGCAATCTTTCAAAGTGCGTACAATATTGTATTCTTTACCTTTAATCTCTATTGTTAATTCGATTCTCATGTTGGAAGGATAATTTGAAACTTTACCTCGTAAAGCAGCACTTCCAAATAATGCGAATCGGATAAATTCCTGTATCAAAGATTTACCACCCCCATTTGGGCCAACAATAGCGGTTAAACCTTTTTCAAAATTAAAAGTTCTATCTTTGTATTTAATACCATTCACAATTCGCAAAGATTTAAGCATTATTCTTTCCTTTCAAATATGCAGTCCACAATTCATCTCGTAAATTACAATCTTTCAAACATTCGAAAAACATCTGTTTAAAATCACAATCCTCACATTGAGTTACTTCGAGATTAATATCTTTCTCTTCATTGACTTTTTTACCAATCAATTGAAGACAATCGTGTTCAACAGGCAATGTTTCTCCTTCTTTAAGTAAAATACGAACTCGTTTGTTTTTGAGTTCTTCGTTATTCATATTTTCATATTGATTTAATGTTAAAGTAATCATTTGAGAATCATCGCTTTCTTCACCAAATGCAATAGGATAAAATGACCCCACGAAAAAAGTACCGTCAGCACTTAAATGTCTTTTGTGAAAATGGCCCGATAATTTAATACCTTTGAAATTAGCTATAGCTTCAGGAACTGGATCATTGAAATGTCCAATAACATAATTGGCTTCTGGGGAAACTTTAAATTCTTCATTTTTGTAATCCCAAGGGAATAAATCAATAACAACATTATCTTTATAAACTACTGAATTTTCAAGGACAAATTCTACATTTCTTTCTGTCTTTAATAGAATTTGCAATAAACGAAAACTACAATGTTCATTCTTAGAATCATCTTTATTTAAATCATGATTACCTGCGATAAAACAATAACAAACTGACGGATTTTTCAATGCAGCAGTGCGGATTTTATTATATACATTTAATAAAACTTCATAATTCACCTCTGGAGTGTCGAATAAATCACCGGCGTGCACAACAATGTTTGTTTGAGGGTGTAATAAAAATTCACCAAAATCATCTAAGATTTTGGCTTCATATTCCCCACGTCTGTCTAACGAAACACCTTCTTTGAAAGTTCTACCAAAATGAGTATCTGTAATAACACTTACGTTTTCATCTCTATAAAAATTCATTTTTTACTAATCCTTTCTTTCCATTCAAAATATTCATCTATATCTATTGGATTACTTAATTTTCCAATAACTTTGTTTTTGCTGTTAAAAGCAATAAAGGTAGGAATTATGCTAACTTGATATTTGACTACAGACTTATGATATGAAGGAAGGTCAATATCAATATCTTGGTCGTACCCAAGTAATTCTTTATTCTCAAAAAGTTTGCACTTCTTATACCATTTAGCATAAAACCTAACTATTCTCATAATTTATCTCTTTCGATACATTCTACAATGACATTGACCTGTTTCCATAATTTCCTTCATACATTTAGGACTTATGCAGCCTCGTTCAGGATTATTTGGTTCACAGATACATTTATCTAAATCACAATTCATCATACATCTGGCTTTCACTATCTTACCGGCGTTATCTGTTAATAAAACACCATTTTTAATAGCTATGGCTTTGGCACGACTCATCATTTCGTCAGGATTAATTTCTATCATTTTCATTATCTTTACCCTTCAATACATAGTTGTATGTTACAGATTTTAATTCGCAGAACTCATATTGAGTTTCATTACAAAGGTCATTTACCATCTTAGCTTCCCCTTCTTCAACGCCGGTAGTGTGTCCACCAAAAGCACCTAAAGCAAAAGCTGAGAGAAATGTTATAACTACTGCAATTCCCATCTATTTTCTCCTTTTATATGTTTCAATTGCCCATAATGTTTGATTGAGAGCGTCGGCCAGCGCGTCATGCTCTACTAAACCTTCTTTCATTGTTAGTTTCGGTAAATTCTCACCATAAACACCCATCATAAAAGAACGTAAATCTCTTTGTTCCCAATGCTTAAATGGATTTCTAATCCCGAATTGTTCACAATAACTTGCGATAAAAGGTAAGTCGAAACTTAAAGGTTTTGACCAACCTCTAGGATTAAGAATATCTTTATTTACCCAGTCTATAAATTTTTTAATACCTTCAGCTGGGGGAACACTATTCTTTGTTATCTCATTATAAAGACTAAGTCTAGAACTCCAAAATTGACGAGTTTCTTCACTCCAGTAACGATTTTGAGGAAGATACATTGCAATCTTAAATGTTTCACCAACCTGTCCAGAGGCTAAATCGAACTTCACAGCACCTATCTCTAAAATTCCAGCGAGGTTAGGATTAGTCCCTGAGGATTCGATATCGATCATGACATCTCTCATTTATAATCCTTTCAAATATCTAACTGTATATGGAGCTAATTCTTCCCAAGTGCGAGTTGCTTTCTCTGCAATCACAGCACCCGGAATCTTATACCAACGAGCACGAACAAAAGAATATACGAAGTAAAAATATTTACCTCCTGCACGCAAAATGCGAGTGCGTTCTCCTTTTTGCTCATCGAATAATGAAGACGAAACACCTTTGATATTCTCTGTAGATTTAGCTTCGGCAAAATAAGTTTCACCTCTCTCAACAACTATGAAATCAGATGGATTTCTATGAGCATAAACCATTGGTGAACCAATGGTTCTAAATCTCCGTAGCTGAGAATTAATATCGTGTGTATCTGTAAATCGTGCAGCATAGCAATCTTTAGATGAATTAAAATATTCTAAAACTGCTTTCTCTGCAAGTTGATAAGTTTGCATTTATCTTCCTTCCTTAAATTGGCTTATTCGTCTGTATGCTTCATTAATATACCATTGTTTATCTAGAACGTCAATATACTCTTCACAAGTTTTACCAACTATATTTCCGTTTTCAATAAAACAATGCTCAGGTGAACCGGCAAATTTCTCTGGATTCTTACCGATTTTTTGTTTATACAAAGCACCTTCATTTTGGTCCTTACTAGCAAAAACTCGGAACGTACGCTCTGTTTCAAAAACTATGCCATCGTTATTCCAAACTGTACGAGTGTTTTTCCTACCGGTTTCTTCTTTAATGTAAGATTCCTTAGAAAAAGTACAGTTCTTCAAAGCTCTATCATAAAGCGAAGAAACGTGATATATTTTCTGAAAATCGATAAGATTATTATTATCTTGTACAGTCTTTTCTGGTGGGACACCATATACAAAATAAGCTCGAATTGCGAAATTAACTATAGGTAAATCATAGTCTAATTCAGACAAATCTTTAACCATAGCTCCTTTAGCTTTAATTATAGGATTGCCGTTTTTATCCACCTTTTCATAAACCTCAATATAATTATTTACATCTTTTTGATAAAGAGCTTTAACTACATCAAATTCAAGATTTAATCTATATCTTTTTTCCCAATCTTCGCAAATTCTATAAAACTCTTCTTCACAACCTTTAGTTTCATTTATTTTAATATAAAGGCCATCCGTGTTAAGCTGACTAATTTGCCCCAAATGTTCAACTTTTTCAGATAAATCCAATAAAGCTAATTGTCCTAAAAAGCAAACTCTATGCGCTCTTTGAGGGTCATACATAGGGGAATATTTGAAATTTTGTATTCCGTATGTGGCGTTAAGAACAATCTTGTATGGAGCTTGCTCTTTCTTTTTTCCTTCTGCTTTTAGTTGTAGTCTTTTATGATATATTTCTATATATCTATCTTTGTTTTTAGCACTTCTAGATAACAAATTATATTGTATCATTTCCGAAGGGTACAAAGAGGCTACGTCAGCACATAAAAATCTACCTTTTTCAAAATAATTTTTAATAGCTCCGTGAACACCTCCTTGTGCAAAAGTACAAGGACAACCTCCAACAATAACATTTAATTCAGCGTTAGGAACTCTACTTTCAGGGGAAGAAAACCAATCTACAACGTTAGTGTATTTTTTAATACCTTCAATACATTCTTTCTCTAAAGGAAAATTCCATTCGTCGTCATATTCGTGTTTTTCAGCTCCTAAAACTGTAGCACTGCATTGAGCTTTAGTTTTAGTTATATCTTCCAAAGGTAAATTATACAACTTAATTAAAGAAAACAATGCGTCGAATTCACTCTTGCGTTTACAGAAAACCTTAATTGTTTCACTAACGTCATGACGACAATATTTAACTGTTTCTTTAATTTCATCTTCGGTTAAAGGCCTATTAATTCTAAAATCAACAGAGCTTTCGTGAATTGAACTTCCCATATATCCTTCGAGTCGTTTCAATGAACCTTTGTTTTCCAAATAACAATCGTAATTGTACAATTTATAATCTCTTAACGAATCGGAAAATTGCCAACCTTTCATCTTTTTAGTAATTAAATGTTCGTTCATATCGTAAGGGTTATATCCGGCAAGAATGGATTTTAAAATCCATTGGTCGTAAGCAGATGAGTTAAAACCTACCCAAAGATAATCTTTATGCGATTCATAAAAAGATTTCAGTTTTGCCGAATCATCAATTATAACTTCTTCTTTTTCAACCACTAAATCGGCAATCACAACCATCCAATTATAGCGGAAAACTTCAAAATCGTATGCTAAAATCATGTTTTATTTTTCTCCGTATTGTGTTAAATTATGTTCTCTTATATATTTAATTCTGGCTTCATGAGCTTCCTCAGGTGTATTATAATATCCTAAACTAATTCTTTTTCTATTTATTTGAATATTACTCACCCATTTAAGAGTTCCGCTATGAAAATGAACACCTCTATATCCAGATGAATTATCTTTTCTAATTCTTTGATTAGAACTCTGAATTTGATAACTTGCCCATTTACAATTTTCTGGGCAATAATCTTTATCGTTATCGATTCTCTCTATAGTTAAAGAATCATCATATCCATTGTTCAAGGCCCAAGTCTTAAAATTCTTGAATGAAGATTTCCATTCATCACATATTTTAATTCCTCTGCCACCATAATCTTTATATCTAGCACCATTAACATAGTAACATCTTTGTTTCATAGCACGATATATGTTAAGCAATCTATCTTTTACATTTTGAGAAGAATCACAACCACAACTTCCTCGTTTACCACTGATTATGTTTGAAACAGAAACATCTACTTCTTTGCCACAGTCACATTTACAATGAAAATAAGTATTTTTTCTTATTACTTTCTTTCCATCTTCCCTTTGAAAAGCGAATAAAATAGTTAATTTACCAAATTTTTGGTTTATATATTGTGAATAATCTCTCATATTATTTTTCTCCTACCTAGAAAAAAGGAAAGGGGCTCGTGGTAGGTATGGAATGAGCCCCTTATAATTTATTATATGTTCTATACCTAAAATGTAAAATACAGCAAAAAATTCTTTTTGTCAATATAAGATTAGATAAAACGACTTGCAGTAGTAAAAGTAAAACTATTTGTTTAATAATAAAGGTTAAAAGAAAACAAGTCGTTTTGTTTAATCTGGCTCGGATAACTATTAACTCGGCTATTGTAAATGATTAAAAGCTTTGACTAAGAGTTTTGACCTAAATCGGCATAGTTATTAAGTATTGCGTCCGAGCCACTCACAAATTAAAGGACTAGCCAAGCTTAACGAGGTATTGTCTGTACTGGGAAAACCAAAACTCTTACCTCACAGCACAGACACCCTCTCGTTTAGGGATTTTTATACATGAGGTAGAGTAACTTCTAATGATGATAAGTTCCGTCTTTCTGTTTCTTCCAACTACGTTGTTTTAACTTATCAAGTTTTTGGGCCACAACTTCGGTATTTAAATCTTTATCTATCCAACGAAGTAACCCAGTGAATGTAATAAATACATCAGCAGCTTCTTTTTCACGAGAATCTTTACGCTTAGCGTTTTTATATTCTTCAATCTCTTCAGCTAACTTCTTGTATTGAGCGTCAATTGTATTTTCTACAAGAGCTTCCTTGTTCCAATCACGAGATATGATTGCTAATCGATACCATTTTTCTCCGTTATATAAATCACTCACAATCCATCTCCACTAAACAATCGGCGTAACAAGCGAAATACCCAATGGCGTCAATAATAGAATCTTTGTGTTTTGGATTCGTTTGCAAGCGAGCTAATTTTAACATTGCCATCATCGCGGCAACTTGGTAAGGTTTGATTTCAATCTCTAAATATGTAGACCAATAATCTGCTATTCTTTGAAAACTTTGTTCCGGTCCACCGTAATCTTCTTCGCGACCATCACAAACTATTTTTTCAGCTTCTTCGAGAGCTTCTTTTCTATCCATTTTTTATACCCTTCCTCTGTTGTATAATTGTTTCTTTTAATTAATTCTATAACCGAACGATATTGATATATAGAATAACCTCTTTCTTTCATATACGACAATAACGATTTATTGTCAATCATATATGTTGTTTTTTTCTCAAATTTAAGAGCTTCCTCTGGAGTTAAGTTTTTATAATACATTCTGGAATAGATTTTTTTATAATCATATCCTTTTTCTAAGCACCATTTTCGTAAGGATTTTCCGTCATATTTAGGAGTTTTTACAACAATTTTAGAAATTGCCTCTTCAATAGACAATCCTTGTTTATAAATCCTGCTTCTAACAGTGTCATAATTTACATTGTTTTCTTTACACCAGCGTCTTAGAGATTTATTCTTATACTTCAACATTATGCTTATTTACCCATAAATTAAACGCGTCTTCAACTGATAAATTTTTATCCACAACATATTTCCTAATCGTACTATATGCTTTACCCCAACCTTTTTTGAGTAAATAATCATATAACGATTCGTTTTCTATTTCATAACAATATTTGCGTCCCCAAGAAGCGGCTTGCTCTTTTGTTAATCCATAAGTTTTTATTTTATAAATGATTGAAGAAAATTTATATCCGTTTTCTTTACACCAATCTTTTACATCTTTTCTAGAGTGTCGATTCGTATTATAATTTACCGCGTCTTCAACGGATAATCCTAACTCACGAATCCGACTTTTAACTGTGTTGTAATTAACTCCGTTTTCTTTACACCAAGCGTGTAAATTTTTACCTTTGTAATAGTATTTACCTTTTTTAGAGTAAGTGTTTATTGCTTCTTCAACGGATAATCCTAAAGTTTCAACTCTATATCTCACCGCGTAATAATTAAGATTTCTTTGTGTGCAATATTTGTACAAAGTGCCATCTTCGTATAAAATTTTATTCGAAGTTTTTGATTTCACTGCTTTTTCAATAGACATTCCTAAGATACGTATTCGTCTTAGTATTGTTGAATATTTTAAATTGTTTTCTAAACAATATTTATGTAAAGATTTTCCTTGATATTTTAACATAATACATTTTCCTTTAATAAAAAAATATATAACCTCCGTGAATTAGCACCTCGTAAACTGATTCGAACAGCATTTCCATATCAATTGAGTAGAGCTATAGATATTCAATTGACGGTCACCATGACTACAACGAGGTATAAAATTGGCTTTCTTGACAAGATTTGCACTTGTATCTAAACCTTAAAAGGAATTGCGTTACTATCGTTAGTATCTAACAAAGGAGCCGCGGTATTGTTAGACCTATCACTTACACCACAAGAAAATAAAATATATTCACGATGAAAAAAAAAGAAACAATATAATTTCAAGTTGATAAGAAACGCTAACTTGTTTCAATTTCACCGCCATAAACACTGTACCACTCTTTATGATGAGCCTCCCATTTCTTCTTTGAATTGTATACTGGGTCCGTACTATGTTATCTATTTTACTTCCTAAACATAATAAACAATTAGAAGGTTGTCTTTCCAAGCTGTCCGATGTCTTTCCATCAGTATAAACACTAGCCAATTAAGCTATCACCCTTAACTTGTTATGTGTCTTCCAAAAACAGCTACTTGTACGTAATTTTCACTGCTTTTGTATTTTAAGAAACTTGGCAATCGGTTTTTACCCTTTATCCACTCGCTGTTCGAACTCTCTAGCGTTGGAGGATCAGGTTACTTTTACAAGTACATAGTTACTTAGTCGATCAACTCTAAGTACTAACAACACGACATCAACCTGTCTAACTATATAAACATCAACTTAATATTTATTCAGCGTACTTTCATATTAAATTGTACTAGTCTACATAATCAAGAATAGTAATTGGTGGAAAGGGTAGGAGTTGCACCCACGATGTTTCTTATGTCACGGATTTACAGTCCGTTGCCTTCGCTACTCGGCACACCTTTCCATTAAAAATGGCGGAAGGTAAGTGACTCGAACACTTATAACCTTTCGGTCGGCGGTTTTCAAGACCACTGCAATACCATTATGCGAACCTTCCATAAAAAATGGAGGTTTGGGACTCATTATCCTTTTTTAGAGGTTTATTCTACCCAAACACGAAGCATTCTGGTTAGTCGAGATAGCACCTTTCGCGAAAAGGCTCAATGGGTAATTCACATTACCGCCTTTGACTCTGCATTCAATATTAACTCAGTGAACGTTATAAGTTAATCTTGCTTCTCCATTTAGCGTCTAATTTCTTTCGCCACTCCATTTTTTTTATAAATTATCAGATTCGTTTTATATTGTCAATTCAAAATTATACAATTAAACATATCTTGATAAAATACTTTGAATTTTTTACCTTCAATCTCTTTAATTTTTTGCGTATTAGTTCCCATCGTAACAAGGAACTCGTCCGCCGCGTCAAGTCTTGTTTGTAAATTATAATTCATTGTAAAATAAGTTTCTTCATTTGTTCTAAATTCAACACTAACCTTGAAATTTTCGAACTTAGCAGAAACAACTTCTACGTCATATAATTTACCATCCTTTGCCGGATGTTTTATTAATGATAAAATTTCATAACAAAGCTTCGGTACATCAAAGGTTTCCTTAAACAACTTAATGCTTTCATTATATTCAGTTGGTAGAGTCATTATATGGTTCATCCATTTCAGTTAAAGTTTCCAATATCATCTTATCAGGTAGCATTTTGTAACAGAAATATCCACTAGAAAAATGATTGGAAAACTTAACATGAGCTAAATCCGCCTCGGTAAAATGATATTCATCTTTTTTATCTTTACTTCTGGTATAAAAACAAATTCGTTTATCAAATCCAAGATATTCTAAACCATATTTAATAAACAAAGAAGTACGAAGTTTTGATTGCAATGAATTTTGCGGAAGTAATAACGCAAAAGGTTTACCTATTCCATAAAGCTTTGTTAATATCTTGTCTTTTTTCGAAAAAGGTGGATTATCAATTACACAATCACATTCAGGAACATCTTGCTCAAAGAAATCTTTACCTTCGTCAATGTGCCCGTGAATAACTGTTAGACCAGCGTCTTGAAACACCTTCACATATTTAGAACTAGGTAGTGAAAAAGGACACCACACCGTTTTATAACCCTTTATTAAAACATATTTAAGAATAGGTAAAACGGCATATCTAGGTGTCAATACTTCGTCCCCTTCACTTGTACGAACAGAACTTAAATATCTTTTATTGATAGCCATTTATTTTCCTTTCTTGGTATATTTCCAAACAGTATCCATACTAACGTTTAATTTCTTAGCGATATCTTTATATTTAAAACCGGCCAATCGCATTTCTTTAATTTCTTTGATTTTATCTGTGGATAACTTTTTTCCACGATTTTCAATAATCTTATTTGCAGCTCTCATTGCAAAAAATAATTTTATCTTCTCAAACATTATTATCCCCTCTTTTCAATTTCACTAATAAACCCAAAACCAAATAGCAACAAACAAAATAAGAAAAAAGATAAAAACAATCCGATACCCCCTAAAATCAACATACTGAAGGTTTCAACTATATAATCGGTTGCTATAACTAAATTATCTATATATCTTTTAAACATTTCCCAATCCTCTCCTTAAATAAAATATTGTGTTAATTGTTTTTCAATTTCTTTAATATTATCACAACCAAAATTAACTTCAATAGGTTTTTCAATTTTTCTGAAACCAATTACTTTTTTTAACTTTTCTAATTCCCCATCCGGAAAACTAAGAATTGCGTTTTTTGCTCTAGTGGGTAAACTTTCGGCAAATAATTCTTTTTCTCCATTCTCAACATATCGTTTTGCTAATTGTTTACTGCAATTTTTCCAAGCACCACTGCCAAAACCAGAAACACCCGAAATATTATCACTCGGATCACCACAAAGAACTTTTCTCGTAAAAATTAAATCTCTATCTTCCCATTCATTATTTGCCATTGGGAGTTTAGCATTTTTGATTTGCAATAAATCTTTATCTGTGGAAAAAACTGTAATTTCCGGAAACCAATTTCCCAATTGTGCAATAACATCATCTGCTTCATATCCGTCTAGTTGAATTGTACCCACAGATTTAGGCGCAAAGGATAATAATTCTTTAAACCATTTTAAATTTTCAAAGAAATTATCTTTTGGCATTTCTCTCGTCATTTTATATTTTGGGTAAAATTCTCGGCGATAAGCGTTACTGTTTTTTCCATCAAAGACATAAAAACGAATAATATCATCTTTTTTACACGCTTCATATATTAAATCTCTCATAAAATTAATTGATGTTTCAGATTTAACTCTGCAATAATTGTTGCAATCGTATACATAAACTTCAGACATCCATTTTCCTTATATAAAAAAGCTATCCCTCAGAATTTAGTGAGGGATAGCAAAATCGCGAATTATTAAATTATATCAAGAGTAATAATCGACCAGTTTTGGTTTGATTTATTTGACATTAATTTAAATCCAACTTTTACATTAACTTCAGCATTAGCCAAATTCAAACCTTTTTCTACGCAAGCATTTTTGAATTTAACCAATTCACTTTTGTTTGTAGAAGAAGTTGTATATCCAATGCGAGTACCTGCGTCGGCAACAAGGTTACCTTCAGCGTCTTTAATTGGATCAATCAACTCAAAACAAATATCAGCTGAATCATAATCATAAGCTTTAGAATCAAGAGCTTTTACTTGAGCAACAACTTGCTGCCAAGGTTGACCGTTCGATTGGCAAATCCCACCACCATAAGTGCTGAAATATTGAGTTTGACCATTCTGTGTCAATTTAATCGAACGTTTAAACTTTGATTCACCAATTAAAAATTTAGCTCTAAATGGTGCTTTCAATATTTCTTTTCCATTCACCATAAAGCTACCAGATTTATTCTTCATCATGAAATCTACGCCGATTGGGCAAGAACCTTGACCAAAACTATCCAACCCATAAGAACTTGGAAAAGAAGACGTTGGTGTTACCATCGCTACTTCTTTCGGTCCTTCGGTAACTTCAAAAGAAGCGTCTTTAATATTTGCTTCTTCCCAAAGTTCAGTTGGACAATCAGCTGGTTTATCTTTAACACCAGCTGCGATCATAGATTTCAAAATTCCGATTGTGTAATTAGACATTATAAATTCCTTTCTGTTTTTTTCTGTTTTAATGTTTCTTGTTTACGAATCTCACGATTCGACTTTATAATAATATTTTTAATCTTGCTTGTCAATATGATAATAAACTTATCTTATCTTTCATTTGATATCTCCTCTTTCAATTCAAGCAACTCAGATTTTAATCATGCTTTGGTTCCCCCGTGTAATTACAATGATAACAATGAATGTAGCTTTTATACTTAGCTTTTTCAAATCCTTTCATATACGGATAAATATTAGATAAATAAGAGCCATAACCAATGTGTTCGCTTCCACATTTAGGACAAACTTCTTTTCGAGGTCTATTAGACATAATCACATACAAAAGTAAAGCAATTACCAACATAACGACGCACAACAACCAGATTTCTATAATAAACTGCATTTTTATCATTTCCCAAATGTTTTTAAACAATAATCTGTTCGCTTAAAACCGTACGTATCTGCATTTGAATATTCTCTTGAATCAACATCATCATAACCGTCAAAGCCTTCTATTTCTTGCCAATCGCCACAGATTGAATCAAGATAACAGCGATAATTACCGTCTGTTTTTATACAATAAGCACAATTTCTTGAACATCTCTTATTGTCAAATTCTGATATTGCTATTGTTTTTTTAATAGGCTTCGTTATTTCTTTACTCATTTTATCACTCCATACACACCTTTGTGATTAGGAATTGACCTTATTTTAGCATTTTTTGCTCTCGCCATATTATAAAGTTTTGCCGTAATTTGCCTCTTAGTTTTAATAACGTTAAATTGGCGGTAATAGCCGACGGCTATTTCATCTATAGTTAAGTTACGCCCTGCTTTGTCGAACAGTGTTAAAATGTTTTGCGCAAAAACATTACACTTCAAGTTTGTACTTATTTCATCAGGTATATCTGAAACATCTGTTAAATCAAAAAGACCTCTTTCTTTAACTCTATTTTCTGTCATTTTTCTTGCTCCTTTTCATCTGTCTTAAATAAATCATTAACTATTAAAAGTATTTTTCGCATTGCTTTTCTTTTGGATTTTTTACTTTTACCAAAAGGTCTGAGAAAATTAAATTCAGGTATTATAAATTCTATTTGGATCGGATTCATCAGATTAGCTCCTTGTTTTCGTGTATATTGCCGATAACTTCAATCAATTGATATTTTTTGTAAGTATTAAAACGGTATAGTTCTTTTTTGTATTCTACACAAAAACCAGTTTCTTCATTATCCCAAACAACAGGGCATACAACTTCACGGTCTGATGATAATTTAACAATATCGCCATCATAAATTAGTTTGCCGTTCCGGTCTTTTAAGCCGGTGCATTGGTCGAGATATTCAAGCTTATCAATCAGCCAGTAATCATTATCATAGCAAAAATTAGCTCGCATATATTCTAAGCCTTGCGCCAAAATACCTGAATTGCTTAACAATTCCCCGATAATATCCGCATGAACCACAATCGTTTCGCCACCATTTTCAATAGCAAAGCAATCATTAACCTTTACTAACAATTCTTTATCGTTGCCGTCTTTATCATAATAGCAGACCTTAAATCCGGCTCTAAACTTAAATCTATCGTTCATCTTGTTTTAACCCCTCATCATTTCATACATCTTATCGTATGATACATTGACAAGCATTTTATCATCGTGAAAATCACTTCTCAATACAACACAGCCATTTTTATAAAACTCATTTTTACCATTTGTTAACCACGGATTGTCGTTTCCAATATCTAAATATTTATACGCAATTCTATATGAAGTTGCTTTTTCTTTTAATTCTTCCCAAGTCATTTCTTTAACCCTTTGCGCCCAAAAATTTTCCAATATTTATTAAATGTGGATTTCGATATACTTAAAGAATAACAAATCATTCGGGCCAATTTTTTATTAAATGTTTTACATATTAACGCTAAAAAGCTTTTTTCATCTAACGTCATCGTTTTATCTTTCATTAAATTCTCTCCCCAATATATAACAACAAACATATCCGTTACAAAAACTAACAAACGAATTTATGTTATAGTCTGCTAATCCGATAATAAGAGGCACAATCATAGCCATTAAGACGGATATAGCAAATATCACAATCAATGAGGCTACCGCCCGTAAAAATTCTGAAAATGTTTCTTTACTCATTATTCTTGCTCCATTTTATAAAATATTTAACTACCGCTTTTTTAGCTTCTTTTAATGTTCTGAAATTATCGTTTCCCTTTATTGGTGTGAAAACATCTGAAATAAAAACGTCCCATGAATATTCTCTACCACATTTATATATAAATCCCTTATATTTTCCGTTGAATTCTATATGGTATTCGGCATACCATATTTTGTTTTCAATTTTTTTGAATACTAATCCTTTCATTTTCCTACCTCGATTAAGCTTTTAGTCCAATCCTCAACTGTTTTTATATAATCTTTATCTGCCATATCTTTTTCGTTTTCAATGTCAAATATTCTTTGTGTCATTTTTCATATTCCTTTAAATCTTTAGCAATGTTAAAATCTGCCGGATTGAATGGCTTACAATACTTATACCACACTCCACGGGAATTATAATAACGATCGCCATCTTTACGTTTAAGTACTGAGATTATTACTCCATTCTCAAAATTTTCTATATCAGTAAATACACATAATACCTTATCTTCAATAATTTTGTCCCAGTCGTATTTAGGTTCTACAATTTCCCAGTCCTCAGCTAATAAATCATGTGCGCTTATAGAATACTCCAACATTTCATCATCAATATTTTTAAAATATATCCAACCAAGACGCAAAAACAAAGGATATGTCAGTCCTGAATAAATAATCTTACCACCATTTAACAGATGTTTTTGTATTCTTTCATCACAAAATTTCATTTTTCAATCCCTCCCAAAATGGTTTCATCATATCTTCAAAATACTCTTTTACTTGGCGGTCAAATACATCGTGAACTTTTTGAACAAGTCTATTATCGTCGGAACCAAATACTCTATAAACGGCGTCGCTAAAATCTATGATATTTTCAATCCATTCGCTAAAAGCGACAACGACATTTGTTCTTTGACATAAATATTCGTTATATTCGTCTTCATTGAAAATATTTTCTTCAAAGTGATAAAAGATTTTATCCAACTTTTCTTGATTTTCTTTTCTAAATTTCATTTTACTCTCCTTTAGTAATATAAAAAATAAACAATTCCCCAAGTGCAAAAGGCAATCCACATTCCGTAAAGAAAACTTTCAATTGCGGACAATATGATTTTTAAACTCATAACTATTTATTGCTTCCTCCCAAGTAGGATATTCAATTATTAATTCACAAGTATCATCTAATGATATACAGCAAGAGCTTGCATATCCATCTTCGTCTATGATACAAAAACAATCGTAATCACAATAAGTGATTACGAATTTCATATTCATGGATTTGCAAATCCATATTTGACCAACTTTATAATCCAAAGACTTCCACCTTTTCTTTCATTTTACGTTTTACAATATTGATTATTCTTTTTTCCACTTTTGTTTTGTAAGAAATTAAATAAACAGGAATTGCTGTTTTACGAGTACCTCTGTCTAATCTCTTAATACCTTGCTCAAAAGATGAATCTTGATAATCCATAGATAAGAAAATTACTTCTTTAGCAAATTCCCAGTTAAAACCAACAGAACAAGTTTGTGGGCTTCCAATAACCACATCTAAATCGTGATTACGAAAAGCTGTGTCGATTTCACCTCTCTTTTTAGAAGAAACCCCACCGTTAATTATTTCTACTTTCAATCCCATTTCTTCACAAATGTTTTTAACTCTAATTTGCTCGGCTTGAAAACAGCTGAAAATCAAAATTCTAGATTTTTCTTCTTTAGCGTTTTCGAGATGTACTTTTAAAACCTCATCTTTGCCGTTGAATTTAGGTTTGTTTTCCAAATTCAGCATTTCCGGACAGGATAATAACACTCTAGCTCGCATTGCTTTTACAGCCGGATTATCACATTCCAAATACTGATCTTCTAATTCTAATAATGCTTCCTCCTCTAATTGTTGGTAATTTTCTTTCAAATTTTCATCTATGTCAGCTTTCTCAACGAAAAGCTGATAACCTTTACTGTTTGGATAACATTCTTCAAATGTATGACGTGGGCCGAGATATTGTAAAACTTTCTTCAACTTCTCAGGACGTCCCCAAGCAACTATTCTTCCAAAATTATCGTACACTCCGTGATAATTCAAAAACGTTTGATAATTGAAATAAAATCTAGGTTCGCAAATAGCACATAATGGATATACAGAGCTAAATCTCCCATTCAAAGGAGTTCCTGTGCAAGCGTAAAAATATTGAATTTTACGACTTGCTAAGTATAATTGTTGTGTTCTTTTCGAAGTATGTGTCGAATATAGCAAGTGATTTTCATCAATCACTATTGAATTTATATCCGGTTGTTTTTCCAACATCAACTTCCATTCATTGCTGAATGTATTGGCGGAAATAATAAAAACTTTAATATTAGAGTTTTCGTAAATACTTAATCTTTGTTTTGGATTTCCTCGAACAATTACAACTTCATCTTCAGAGAACGGGGTCCATTCACAAATATCTTCTTGGTTTTTCTTCATAATACCGGAAGGCATAATGAATACTGTTTTAGCACCATTCATCAAATATCTCATATAAATATAACGAGAAAATGTAGGTGATTTTCCTGTTCCACATTCCGAGAAATTGCAACTTCTATCTCGACTTAAAGCAAATTCTAAATCAGCTTTCTGATAATCCCTTAACTCCAATTTTGACATCTACGCTTACTCCCATAGCTTCTGCTATCAAATACAAATCCTTAATACTAACATCTTCTTGCATACCGGATAAAATCCGATTTAATTTCGAACATCCAACACCACTCATTTGAGATAGTGTATTTAAATCTAACTCTAATTCTATCATTCGTAAGGCTAAATCTTGCCCTATTTTAGATAATAAACAGTTATTCATGATGTTCTAAAACCGTGTCGGAATTCCCTTTTCTAAATTGTTTTACTTCATAACTCCACATCGGTGCGTGAGGTTCTGTAAAATACAATCTATGATAAATTATTGTACCTTTACTCAAACTTTTTACGTCTTGAGTCATAATCTTTCTAACCGTAAGCCAAAGTTTACCGTTTTGTACTTGGTCACCGATTTTGATGTCGAACTCGTCTGTCATTTTCTAAATTCTCCTCCAATTCAATTATAATTTCTTCTATTTCGAGTTTTTCTTCCTCAGATGTGGCGGAAAGCAACGCTCTTCGCCACCGAGAAATCATACTATTAACCTCTCTAATCTGAGTTTCATTCATAGCTAAATTCCTAACGCCAAACGATAAGTTTCGATTAGGTTATCTTGATCATCTCTATCGGCAGCATTCATATCTAACAATTTAACAACTGTTTCAACTGCTTTCGGATTAAATCCAGCTCCTTTCATTTCACATTTTAAATCTCTAATATCATCTCTCACACTTTTAGCTTCGCTTTTAAGTGCTTGTAGTCTTTGTACATAACTTTTTAATCCTTCTTTATCCATTATTTAAATGCCTCATCAAAATCTGTTGCTCCACTGAAGAATAATTCTCCTTCATTTTCTACCTCTTTCATTCTGTATTTAGGTTTTTCATTAAGAATTTCAGCGCAAAGAGCGTGTAATTC
>ERZ1034755.83-NODE-83-length-29913-cov-6.187755_pt1 | contig 29913 bp, 21 predicted proteins | sample MGYA00520596_ERZ1034755 | MGnify/ENA primary metagenome ERZ1034755 (study PRJEB33766, sample SAMN09781701) | gut metagenome | biome: gut microbiome | host: Homo sapiens | place: Madagascar | study: EMG produced TPA metagenomics assembly of the PRJNA485056 data set... | reverse complement strand
CTATGATACAATGATAAACTGTATTATTATTATAACCCCCGGGAGGCAGGACTATGGGACTTTTCAAAGCCATTTTCGGTACTTACAGCGAGCGCGAAGTCAAGCGGCTGGAACGGCTGGCGGCACCGATCGAGGCGCTCGCCGAAACCTACGCCGCCAAGAGTGACGAAGAGTTGCGCGAGATGACCGGGATCTTAAAAAAACGACTTGAGGACGGCGAGACGGTCGACAATATTCTGCCGGACGCTTTCGCGGTCGTTCGGGAGGCGGATACGCGTGTCCTCGGAAAGCGACCGTACCACGTGCAGTTGCTCGGCGGCATCGTGCTCCATCAGGGCAGGATCGCCGAGATGAAAACGGGTGAGGGGAAGACGCTCGTTGCGACGCTCCCCGCGTACCTCAATGCGCTTTCCGGGCAGGGCGTGCATATCGTCACAGTCAACGAATACCTTGCCCGCCGCGACAGCGAGGAAATGGGGCGTGTCTATGACTTTCTCGGGCTCACGACCGGTCTGATTGTACAGGGCATGACGACGGCGGAACGCCAGAAGGCATATAACGCCGATATCACCTACGGTACCAACAGCGAGTTCGGGTTTGACTACCTGCGCGACAATATGCAGACGCGCCGCGAAAATCTGGTGCAGCGCCCGCTCCATTTTGCCATTGTCGACGAGGTTGACTCGATCCTGATCGATGAGGCGCGAACTCCGTTGATCATTTCCGGCGCACGCGGAGAATCCGCCGACGTGTATAAGAAAGCCGATGCGTTCGTCCGTTCTCTCAGCAAATACGAACTGGACGAGATGGAAAAAGACTATGAAGAGAACCGGCACGAGACCTCACTTCCCGAAGAGCGCGTGCGGGAGTTGCGGCAGGAACTCGCCGCCTTCTTCGCGAGTCTGACGACCGTCCCCGCGCCCGCTAAAGGCAAGGCGATGGACGAAAGCGCCTGTGACCTTGTGCGCGGCGCAGACGGCAATATGGGGCACCTGACCCGCCGCGGGCAGGAGAAGTACAATACACATTTCGCCGAGATTGTCAAAGACCGGGAAACGCGGGCGGAACTCGATTTCCTCGCGCCGTTCGCCCTCGCGGCATTCACGCGCTGGGAGAGAGATAAGGATTACCGTATCCGCGGCAACGCGGTGGTGCCGGTGAGTTTTCGTTTCCATAACGCCCTCAAGAACGAGATGGGCGATATGGAAGTGCTGTACGCACTCGGGGCGAAGAACGGCATCACACCGGAGTTCGACTATGTCGTCGACGAGAAAAACCGCGTCGCTACGCTGACCGCCGCCGGTATCAAAAAGGCGGAGGCATACTTCGGCGTGAGCTTCGGCGGCGACGGCGAAACGGAAGAGTACGCGGACGAGAACGAGGCGCTCGGCGAGCTGCTCCCGTACGTCCAGCAGGCGTTGCAGGCACACGGCGTTATGGAGCGCGACCGCGACTATGTGGTGCATCGCGGTGAAGTACTCATCGTCGACCACTACACCGGGCGCGTCATGCCCGGTCGCCGCTTCAGTCACGGTCTGCACCAGGCACTCGAAGCAAAAGAGGGAGTCGCTATTCAGGGGGAGACCCAGACCATCGCCTCAATCACGTATCAGAACTTCTTCCGCCTGTACGAGAAGCTCTCCGGCATGACCGGTACGGCGCTCACCGAGGCGGAGGAATTTCAGGAGATCTACGGGCTCGATGTCATTGAGATCCCGACCAACCGCCCGATGATCCGCGTGGATCATAACGATATTGTGTATCGCACCGAGGCGGGGAAATACGGGGCGGTGCTGGACATCGTGCGGACGTGCCAGGCAAAGCGGCAGCCGATCCTGATCGGTACCGCCTCGGTCGAAAAGTCCGAGCAACTGGAAGCGTTTCTCAAAAAGAACGGCATTAAGGCGGCGGTACTGAACGCGAAGAATCACGAGCGCGAGGCGCATATCATCGCTCAGGCGGGGACGCCCGGCGCTATCACGATCTCGACCAATATGGCGGGACGCGGCACGGACATCCTCCTCGGGGGCAACCCGGAATATCTCGCAAAGGACGCGCTCGCCAAAGAGGGCATCGCCCCCGAACTGATTGCGCGCTGTGACAGCACGCTTCCGACCGAGGACGAGGAGCTGCTCGCCGTACAGGCAAAATATCGGGAACTGCTTGACAAATACAAGGCAGAGGTAGCGCCTGCCGCCGAGCGTGTGCGCGAGGCGGGCGGTCTCTTTATCCTCGGTACCGAGCGGCACGAGAGCCGCCGGATCGACGACCAGCTGCGCGGGCGCAGCGGACGGCAGGGCGACCCCGGTGAATCACTTTTTATCGTCTCGCTCGAGGATAACCTTCTGCGCCTGTTCGGCGGTGAGGTGACTGCCCAGCGTCTCGCCCGCGTGACCGGCGGGGAGGACGTGCCGCTCCAGTTCGGTATCCTGACGCGCTTCGTCCGCAACGCGCAGAAGTCGGTCGAGAGCCGTCATTTCCAAGCGCGCAAAAACGTCTTGGAATACGACGACGTGATGAATCAGCAGCGCGAGGTCATCTATGCGGAGCGCCGCCGCGTCCTCTTCGCGGACGACGCCATGCCGATCGTCATGCGTATGGTCGGCGAGTATATCGACGACGTACTCGCGGCATGGGATAACGGGCACAATCCCGAGGCGCTGACTTCGCGCCTCCCGTACCTGCTCCGCTCCCCGGAGGAGCCTGTCGACATGAAAACGCCGGAACTCCGCGAGATGCTCATGGAGCGCGCCGAGCAGCTGACCCGGGCGAACCTCGATAAAGTCGCGGAGGCGACGGGAGAACCCGCCGCATACCACGCGCGCGCCATTACGCTTGCGACCATTGACCGCCTGTGGATGAAGCACCTTGGCGATATGGACGATATCCGCGAGACGGTCGGACTGAACTCCTACGCACAGCGGAGACCGATCGTCGAATATCGGATCCAAGGCGGTCAGGCGTTCGATGAAATGATTACGGAACTCAAGCGCAAGGTCGCTGAGACCGTCATGTGTCTGCGTGTCCGTGTCGAGCGTGCCCGCCCGACACCGCCCCCGGCGCCGAAGCCGACGGGGGAGACCGGGACGCGCCGCGTCACGAAAAAGGTCGGACCGAACGAAAAATGCCCCTGTGGCAGCGGTAAGAAATACAAATACTGCTGCGGTATGAAATAATGGGCTTCGGTTGGCTTCTGATCGGATATCTGCTCCTGTTCCCGGTCACGGTAGGGTTCTTCTATACCGTGCCCGTCGCGGCGGTGTTTCTGTGCCTCGCGGGGTATCGGCTCGCCCGTGTCAATCGCCCGTTTGGCGTGAGTTTTTATCTGGCGATCCTCGCCGGGGTCACAGCCGCGGCGGCAATCGTCCTGCGGCTCGTCAAGGCGACAGCGGACGTGGCACATATTGCGGAAGCGGCGGCGCTCGTCGCGCTCCTCGCATGGCACATCGCCATGCTGACCGGTATGTCGTGGGTCACGAAGGAGACAGGGCTCACGAAACTGTATGCCGCCGCCTACCGCAACCGTTTCTTTGCCTGTATCTATTTTGCACTCGCCGTGTTTCTCACGGCGGCGGACGGACTGACGGTCTCGGAAGACGTGCGGCGGTTCCTGACCGGTGCGAACTATGCCGTAATCGCCGTCGGACTTCTCGCGTTTGCCCTGAACGCGTATCTGCTCTTCCGTGCCTATGCGAACATTTGTATGCCGGAGGATCTGGACATGCCCCGCAAGGCATCGCGCTTCCGCTTCGTCAACGAGGCGAGGGAAAAGGCAGACGCGCGTGAAGAGGCGGCGCGCGAACTCTCGCGCCGCAAACAGGCGGAGTACGCGCGGCGGCGACAGGCAGAATGGGCGGCAAAGCAGGAGAAAAAGAAAGGCAAGAAAAAATGAAACGACGTTCTTTGGCGCGGTTCGGGCTTGTCGTTGCCGCCGCCGTTATCCTCTCCAACCCGTCGCCGATGTATTTTGACATTCTCCCCGACGCGCTCGGATTCTTCTTTCTGTGGTTGGCATTCCGCCGCTTGGCGGAACTCGTGCCGGCATTTGATGACGTGCGGGAGGCAGGGAACAAACTTCTGCTCATCACGACCCTGCGGATCCCCGCGTGGTTTGCGATGATGACCATCTGGGGCGGTGACGCGAGCCAGCGGGCGCTCATCGCGGTATGCTGTTTCGTATCGGCGATTCTGGAACTCTGCTACCTCATCCCGTGGATTCATCGGCTGTTCGAGGCGTTTTACCGTCTCGGAGAGCAGTACGGCTGCACGTCGGCAATCACCGTCACCGGCAGCAGGTTCCGCATGGCGCCGGAGAAACTCGAAGTACTGACCGTCGTCTTCTTCTCGGTGCGCGCGGTGCTTTCGTGCCTGCCGGAAATGACGCTCGTGCCGGTGTATGACAGCGCGGAGGAGTATTCGTGGAACTGGAATCGAATGTATATTCCGTGTGCCGTCATCGCGGCGGTGGTGCTGCTGATCTTTGCCACCGTCTGGCTGTGTTACTTCATCGCCTATGTCCGCCGGGTCGGACGCGATGTCGAAGGATGTGAGGAACTCCGCACATTGGATGCGACGGCGCCCTGCCGCTATCGGCAGCCACCCGCGCTCCTGCGGTGCGTGTCGTTTCTGTATCTCGCCGGGATCGTTCTGTCGATCGACATCTATGCCGACCGTATGAACCTTTTGCCGGACATTCTTTCGGCGCTGGCTTTTGCCGGGTGCGGGTTTTATCTCCGGCGCCTTCGCGGGCGGGGACGCGCGGTGTGGATTTTGCCGCTTGTCTGGGGGGGCGCGACGCTCGCTCATACGGCGCTCTGGACGCGCTTTTTCCGCGTGTATTCCATCGGCGCCATCGAACGGCTCGAGGCGGCGGCGAGAGATTATCGCGTCATCCTCGTGGTGTCCGCACTCAGCGAGGCGCTGTTCCTCGCCACGGCGATCGTGCTGTTCGCGGCGCTCCTCGGGGTGACGCGGGACTTCACGGGGAAACCTGCGGCAGACGGTCGGCTCCTGCGCGCCGACGTCGAGGCGCGTCGGTCGCTGACACGCTCGCTCACGATGAGTCTTGTGTTCGCGTGCCTGACCGCCGGTCTTTCCTTCTTCTATGAACTGTCGCTCTCCGAGACGGTCGATATCGTCACGGATTACTCCTATCTGTCCGTGCCGCGCTTCGAATGGGCGCAGCTCGTTCTGTGGGTGGCGACGGCGGCATGGCTCATTGCCTCGCTGCGGTATTTCGGTCGCCTGCGGGAAGAAACGGAACCCGTCGACTGACGGCATTATTACATACATACAGCAAAGCGGAGCCGGGAAAACCGGCTCCGCTTTGTTTGCTTTGGGAGGTCAGGCAGAAGTGCTCCGACGCGCTCTTGGGATTTTGGGGCGCGCCAGCGTTTCGTCATAGTCATGTTCGATGAGGACGAGCGCGACGGTTGTGAAGAACGTGGGATAGAAATTGAACATCGGGTTGTCGAGCATACCCACGCCGACGATCGCGGCAACCATCATGCCGAGGAAGAACCGCTCGCCGTTCATACGGTAGAGCACGAGCTGCACAGTGCGTGCGCGATAGGCGAGGTAGGCGATACCGCCGAAGGCACCCGAGACGCAGAACAGTTCAATGACGGTGTTATGGAGCATACCGGGCATGGCACTGCCTGCCCAGGAATGGAAGAGCTCATAGTAGGAGACCGCGTTGAATCCGCCACCGAAGATGGGGTAACGGCGGAAGATCTCGAGACCGCCCCGCCAGAGGTCGAATCGCCCGGCGTCGGAGAACCCGATATCGAAGAGGAAGGAGAACGTCTCGATGATCTGCGTGCGGAATACGATGAGGATAACGCTGCCGGCGAGCAGACTGACGCCGAGGAGCAGGCGGAAGAGCCCGCGGTTCGCACCGAAGAAACAGACGGCGACGAGACAACAGAGGAGGACGACGGAGCCGACGAGGACGGCGGCACGACACATGGAGAGGAAGATGGCGGCATAGGCGGCGATGATGAGGAGGAACTGAATCCAGCCGTTTTTCCGCGTACTCGCAAGGTAGAAGAGCGGGGGAAGCAGAATGGTGACGATGGCGCCGTAGTTGTTGTTGATGCCCCAGCCGAAGTAGATGCGCCCCTCCACGATGATACCGCCCACGAGCACGTCACAGGTGATGTACACATAGATAAGCTCTAGGACAAGGAGAATCACCGTCCACTGGCAGACGACGCAGAAGTAACGGAGCGTTTCCTGTCCGCCCTCGAGCCCGAAGCGGAACAGCAGGTAGAGGAAGAACCAGACCAGCACAATGGCGATCGAGTAGGTGATATTGATCGGTGCGTATGCCTCCGAGAAGATACCGTTTAGGAGCAAGGCGACGGAGAGCAGGAGAATGAACCAGGTGAGCCGCGTTTTACGGCGGAACATATCGGTGAAACCACCCCAGATGAGAAAATGCAGGATCAGCGCCGCGAGGAGGACGAGGATCATGAGGCCGAGGGAGATCAGTACCGGGGTCGAGGAGTAGTAATCGGAATACGTCGGGCGCTTCGGCGCGTGGACGAGCGGCAGGGCGAAGATGAACATAAAAAGCGGGGGAAGGATCGGCCGCAGGTCACGGAAGAGGACAAGCGTGACGGACGCGAAAGCGATCAGCACCGCCGCGAACAGCACCTCGTGACGGGAGCAGTAGGACATAAAGACCAGCAGGCAGATCAGCGCCGGATAGAATTCGCTGTCCACGGCGCGTTGCAGAACACGCACGCCGGGATTATTTTCGAGGTAGGTACGCAGTCGCTCCCACATGTCCGCTCTCCTTTCACCGGATGCCCGGTCAATTCGCTCTTTTCATTATAACGGCTTCTCGCCGGAAAGTCAACACGGAAAGCACGGGGTGCGATATCCGCGGCATATTTTACGCGCGAAATATAATAAGGAAGTATTTTCGTGGCGCGAACCGCCTTGCACATCGGTTCGTGCGTCGGCGGAGGGGGAAGAGAAACGGAAAAACAGCGTTTTTTGCCCCGGCGCGCCGGGGCAATCGGGGGGACGACGGGGACGTGCTTGGGCATTGTGAACAAATTGCTAAAACAGCCTGTCCGTTTTTTGGGTGGTTTCACAGTTGATTTTTTGTCGATAGATGGTGTACAATAATGACAGTTGATTCCTTCGTAGAAAAGGACGGTACCGCGTCGGCGCCCTTCATTGGGAGGCAGGCGTGAATCGCAGGTCTTTTTTAAACGAAGCGGAATGGCGGGAAAACGGATGATACGCTTTTCTGCCTTTTTTCTTTTTCAAAAACCGCCTCGCCATAAAAAAGAAAGGAGACCGCCCCCATGAGAGCAATGGAAGAAAAAATCATCGCTGAAGGAACCGTTTTGCCCGGTAATATTCTCAAAGTGGGCAGTTTCTTAAATCAACAACTCGACGTGCAATTTCTCCGCGAAGTCGGAGAGGAGATTGCACGCCTTTTTCGTGCTGACGGCGTGACGAAGGTGCTGACGCTGGAGGCGTCCGGGATTGCAATCGCGACTCTCGCGGCTCTCTCTCTCGATGTCCCCGCCGTCATCGTCAAGAAGCACGCATCTGCAAATCAGTCGAAAGATGTATATGAAGCGGAGATCGCTTCCTTTACACATAAAAACACCTATGTTGCCGCCGTCGCGAAAGAATATCTGAAAGCGAGCGACCGGGTGCTGATCGTCGATGACTTTCTCGCGTGCGGGAACGCGATCCGCGGGCTCATGCACATGGTGCGGGAAGCAGGCGCGACGCTCGTCGGCTGTGCTATCGCGATCGAGAAAAAATTCCAGGGTGGCGGAGACGAACTCCGCGCGGAGGGCATCCGCGTCGAGTCACTCGCCATGGTGGACCATATGACAGACGACAGTCTGTCTTTCTGGCGGCCGTAAGAAACGCAATCGTTCTCGCGGCCTTTTCACTTGTTTACTTTGGGCGCTCGCCCGGTAAAAATAACAATATCTTTTTTGGAGGAAAAAGACAATGTTCAAGAAGATTCTTTCCCTGGTCCTCGTTGCCGTCATGTGCGTCGGCGCTTGCGTGGCGTTCGCGTCCTGCGGTAAAGATGACGAAAAAAAAGGTGAAGGGGCGGATATCCTGCCGAGAAACACCGTAACGCTCAGCGAAGGTGTGACCATCAAAGACGATTTCAGAATCGGTCTCATCTGCCTGCACGACGAAAACTCCACCTATGACAAGAACTTTATCGACGCGTTCAAGCAGGTCATGACAGCGCTCAAGATTCCGAGCGACCGCTACTTCATCAAGACCGGCATTCCGGAATCCGAGGCGTGTGCCGATGCTGCGAGAGACCTTGCCGGTGCCAAGAAGTGCAACGTGATTTTCGCCGATTCTTTCGGTCATGAGCAGTACCTGCAGACGGTTGCCAAAGAGTATCCCGAGGTGCAGTTCTGCCATGCGACCGGTACCTCCGCGAAGACCGGTGATCTCGCTAACCTGCATAACGCTTTTGCTTCTATCTACGAGGGCAGATACCTCGCAGGTATCGTTGCCGGTATGAAACTCAACGAGATGATCAAAGACGGCAAGATCAAAGCCGAAGAAGCCATCATCGGTTACGTCGGTGCTTACACCTATGCGGAAGTTATCTCCGGTCTGACCTCCTTCTATCTCGGCGCACGTTCCGTTTGCCCCTCCGCTACCATGAAGGTTCGTTACACCGGTTCCTGGTATGATCAGGGCAAAGAGCAGGAAGCCGCTACCGCGCTGATCAACAACGACAAGTGCGTTCTCATCAGCCAGCATGCCGACTCTCTCGGCGCTCCTACCGCTTGCGAGCAGGCAGGCGTTCCGAACGTCTCCTACAACGGCAGCACCTATGCCGCCGGCGAAAATACGTTCATGGTTTCCTCCGCTATTAACTGGGCTCCTTACTTCAAGTACATTGTCGAGCAGTACAACAAGGGCGAGGCGATCGCGGCTGACTGGTGCGGCACCATCGAGACCAACTCCGTTGTTCTCTCCGGTCTCAACCTGGATGTCGTCGCTGAGGGCACCGAGGCAGAAGTCCGTAAGGCAATCGAGGCATTCAAGGCTGGCACTCTCCATGTGTTCGACACCTCCAAGTTCACCGTGAAAGGTGAGACTCTGACCGAGTACAAACCGAATCTCGGCGCCGGTGAGACGAACGTCGTCCATGACGGCTACTTCGATGAATCCAACGCAAAAGATTTCCGTTCGGCTCCTTACTTCGATATCATTATCGACGGTATCGAGAACAAGAACACCATGTTCTGATCTCTGTCCATCGGGAAAGACGGTTCTTTCCCAGAGCCTTGAGAGCGCCGGACTCCCGGCGCTCCCAAGGCTACCTCTTTTTTCATAATCGGGAGGTACCCATGCCAGATTACAGCATTGCATTGCAGATGAAAAACATTTCCAAGAGTTTCGGTCCCGTGCAGGCAAACCGGAATGTGGATTTAGACGTGCGTCACGGCGAGATTCTTGCAATCCTCGGGGAAAACGGGAGCGGCAAGACCACGCTGATGAATATGATCGCCGGGATCTACTACCCGGACGAGGGACAGATTTTTGTCAACGGGGAAGAAGCGACGATCCGCTCCCCGAAAGATGCGTTTCGTTACGGCATCGGCATGATTCACCAGCATTTCAAGTTGGTGGACGTTTTTACGGCCGCCGAGAATATTGTCCTCGGCATTAACGAGGGAAACCGCTTCGATCTTGCGGAAACGGAAGAAAAAGTGGCGGAGATTACCCGGAAATATCATTTTGAAATGGATCCGCGGAAAAAGGTCTATGATATGGCGGTCTCTGAGAAGCAGACGGTCGAGATTCTGAAGGTCCTTTACCGCGGTGCAGATATTCTGATTCTGGACGAGCCGACGGCAGTCCTCACGCCGCAGGAGATTGACAAGTTGTTTGCGGTTCTGCGGAAAATGCGCGAGGACGGCAAGTCCATCATCATCATCACGCACAAACTGCATGAGGTGATGGCGATCTCCGACCGCGTGGCGGTACTCCGCAAAGGGGAACATATCGCGACGGTGGAGACCGCGAACACGACCGAGTCCGCCCTGACCGAAATGATGGTCGGCAAGAAGGTGGTACTCAACATTGAGCGCAGTGAGCCGAAGGATCCGGCAGACCGTCTTTGCATCGAAGGGCTGAGCCTGAAAAACCAGGAAGGGACGCAGATACTCGACCACGTATCCTTTACCGCGCGCTCCGGGGAGATTCTCGGGATTGCCGGGATCGCGGGCAGCGGACAGAAGGAACTGTTGGAAGCCATCGCCGGACTTCAGCATCTTGAAGAGGGCAGTCTGATTTTCCACAACCCGAAAAAAGATCAGCCGGTGACATTCTTCCACAAGAACCTGCACCGTGTGAAGCAACTTGCCGCCGAGGGCGCGTTCCGGTACGAGGACGGGGAGACCGTGAGTTTCGCCGGTAAGACGGATAAAGAGATCCGGGCGCTGGTGAATGACGGGAAAGTCCTCTTCAAGGAAGACGAGATCATTGACCTGAGAGACAGAACCCCGCTCGAGATCCGCGAACTCGGGATCCGACTCTCTTTTGTCCCCGAGGACCGTCTCGGCATGGGTCTTGTCGGAAACATGGACATCGTGGACAACATGATGCTCCGCAGTTACCGGAAGGGCAAATCCATGTTCGTCGACAGGACAAAACCGGGGGCACTCGCCGATAAGATTATCCATGACCTTGAGGTCGTGACCCCGTCGGCACATACGCCGGTTCGCCGGCTCTCCGGCGGTAATGTACAGAAAGTGCTGGTCGGGCGTGAGATCGCCGCCGCACCGAAAGTCCTGATGGCGGCGTACCCCGTGCGCGGTCTGGACATCAACTCCTCCTACATGATCTACCATCTGCTGAATGAGCAGAAAGAGCGGGGCGCCGCCGTCATCTTCGTCGGGGAGGACCTCGACGTGCTGATCGGGCTCTGCGACAGGATCCTCGTCATGTGCGGCGGGAAAGTGTCCGGCATCGTAGACGGCAGAACCGCCGACAAGAGTCAAATCGGTCTGATGATGACCAAAACGGAAGGGAGCGTCTGAGATGGAAGATAAGAATTCCGCGGTCGAAACCGCGGCACCTGCCGAGAGTGAAAAGCCGGCGGAAAAAGTCAAAAAAACGCCCCTTTTCCATGTAACGAAGCGGGCGCAGATCAGTTGGCAGAAGTCTGTCGGCATTCGCGCCATCGCGATTTTCGCGGCGCTCGTGATCTGCGCGATCTTCACCGTTGTGTGTACGGGAGACAACCCGTTCTCCGTGTTTAAAACCATGGGGCAGGGTGCATTCGGCAAGGGGCGTTCCCTTGTGACGATTCACGATATTGCAATCCTGCTCTGCATTTCCCTCGCGGTGACGCCCGCGTTCCGGATGCGTTTCTGGAATACCGGCGCGGAGGGGCAGACGCTCATCGGCGGACTTGCCACGGCAATCATCATGCTGAACCTGCATGACAAAGTGCCGACGGCGGTGCTTGTGTTGCTGATGCTGATTGCCGCGGTGGTCGCGGGGGCGCTCTGGGGTGTCATTCCGGCACTCTTCAAGGCGCGCTGGAACACCAATGAAACACTTTTTACCCTGATGATGAACTACGTCGCCATTCAGTTGGTCGAGTATTTTCTCAAGATTGCGGACAAAACGGGCTCCAACGTGGTCGGACCAAAACTGCTCGGCGACGGGATCCCGAACCTGTTCGGGGTGCAGTACCTCCTCAATATCCTTGTTGTGGCGGTACTTACCGGGCTCCTGTATGTTTATCTGCAGTACAGCAAGCATGGCTATGAGATCTCCGTGGTCGGCGAGAGCGAGAACACGGCGAAGTATATCGGCATCAATGTGCCGCGCGTCATTATCCGCACGATGATCCTCTCCGGTGCCATCTGCGGTCTTGCCGGGCTGTTGCTCGTCGGCGGCGCATCGCATTCCATCAACGCCAATATTGTAGACGGTCGCGGCTTTACGGCGATCATGGTATCGTGGCTCGCGAAGTTCAATCCGATTTTCATGATTCTCACGACCTTCCTGCTGGTGTTCCTCGACCGCGGCGCAGATGAAATTTCCACGCGTTTCGGGCTGAACTCCTCTTTCTCCGAAATCCTGACGGGGATTATCCTGTTCTTCATCATCGGCTGTGAGTTCTTTATCCGGTACGAGATCCATTTCGATCGCCACCCGTTTCGGAAAAAAGCCCAAAAAGATGCGGTGAGCGAGGAGGAGAAGTAAGATGAACTTTATTGCACAGTTTTTACAACGCGCGATCCTGCAGGGCACGCCGCTTCTCTTCGGCGCGACCGGTGAAATTATTACGGAAAAATCGGGGAACCTGAACCTCGGGATTCCCGGAATCATGTATGTCGGTGCCATTTCGGGCGTCATCGGCGGGTTCTTCTACCAGACCTCGGTCAAGACCGTGAATCCGTTCCTCGCCATTATGATTCCGCTTCTTTCCTGTTTGCTCGGCTCTCTTCTGGTGTCGCTGATCTATTGCTTCCTCACCATCACCCTGCATGCCAATCAGAACGTGACGGGTCTTGCACTAACGACGTTCGGCGTCGGCTTCGGCAACTTCTTCGGCGGCTCGCTCATCAAGATTACCAAGAGCGAAGTCCCCTTTGTGGCGCTGACCAAAATTGCAAAATACTATCACGCCAGCCTTCCGTTTGTCAAGAAAATGCCGCAGGGGATTCGCTGGATCGGCACGCTGTTCTTCTCCTACGGTTTCCTTGTCTATCTTGCCATTATCCTCGCCATCGTGGCGACGGTACTGCTCAAGAAGAGCCGTATCGGTCTGCATCTGCGCGCAGTCGGCGAGAACCCGGCGACGGCGGATGCGGCGGGCATCAATGTCACGGCATACAAGTATTTTGCTACCTCGATCGGCGGTATGGTTGCCGGGCTCGGCGGGCTCTACTTCATCATGGACTATTCGGGCGGCATCTGGTCGAATAACGGTTTCGGTGACCGCGGCTGGCTTGCCATCGCCATCGTTATCTTTGCCATCTGGAGACCGAACCTTGCCATCTTCGCCTCCTATCTGTTCGGCGGTCTGTACATCCTGTTCAACTACATTAACGCCAAAATGCAGTTGATTCCAATCATTCAGATGATTCCGTACGTTGTGACGATTCTGGCGCTGATCCTGACGAGTATCCGCAAGAAGCGCGAGAATCAGCCCCCTGCCTCCCTCGGGCAGTCGTATTTCCGCGAGGAGCGGTAAACGGGAAAGACAGCGGCGGATATCCGCATCGTTTCCCGCGTCACCGTCCGGTATGGGGCAGACTGCATTCTACACATATGGGCTTCAGCGCCCCGGCTTTTGCCGGGGCGCTCTTTTTTTGTTTCCTTTTGCATATAGTAGCGACGAGGGGGGAGAGACGTGGAGATTCTGATTTGCGGTGCCGAGGGGAAACTCGGCGGTGCCGTCCGCCGCGCGATCGCCGCGCGGCGGGACTGTCGGCTCGTCGCCGGAGTGGACCCGCGCGAGGGACACGGAGAATACCCGTGGTTCCCGTCGCTTTCGGACGCCCCGGGGGCTGAGGTCGTCATAGACGCGTCGTTTCATACCGCGCTCCCCGACGTGGTTCGGGGGGCGCTCTGCCGAGGGGCAGCGCTGGTGGTCGCCACGACCGGGCATACCGCCGAGGAGATGGCGACGCTCACGGACGCCGCCGGACAGATCCCCGTTTTCGTGAGTGCAAACTATTCGCTCGGGGCGGCGTTGCTCGGAGAGTTCGCGCGGCGTGCCGCATCGGTCTTTCCCGGTGGTGAGATCGAAATCGTCGAGGCGCACCATACCGGTAAGCGCGATGCCCCGAGCGGTACCGCTCTGGCACTTTTTGAGGCGGTGCGGGAAGTACGCCCGCGTGCGCGGGCGCACCCGGGGCGCACAGGGAGCGGCGTGAGGCGCCCCGAGGAGGTCGGGATTCATTCGCTCCGGCTGGGGTCGCTCCCGGGGACGCATACGGTCTGCGTCGCGACGGGGGAAGAGACGCTGACTCTGACGCACACCGCCATGACCCCCGCCGTCTTTGCTTCGGGTATTCTCCACGCCGCTACGTATGTGCGGGGGCGGGCGCCCGGGCTTTACACCATGTCGGATCTTCTCTATATGTGAGGGCTTATGGAACTGCAGTTTATCAAGATGCAAGGTCTCGGGAATGACTATGTATATGTGGACACAGCGGTGCAGGAGATGCACGGGATTGATGAGCCGGCGCTCGCCCGCGCGGTCAGTGCGCGTCGTTTCTCGGTCGGCGCCGACGGACTGATCGTCATAGACAGATGTCCGGATGCCGATGTGCAGATGCGAATGTACAACGCGGACGGGAGCCGCGGCGAGGTGTGCGGGAACGGTCTGCGCTGTGTCGCGAAATACTGTCGCGACGCAGGGCTTGTTACGGGGGACACCGTGACGGTGCAGACGGACGCCGGTGTGCGGCGGGCGAGGATTCTTTCGGAGGCGGGGCGTGCTGCCATTGTCGAGGTGGAGATGGGGCGGGTGGAACGGATTCCCGAGCGGATTCCGGTCGCCGGACGCGATCATCGCTTCCATCTGACGGCGGGCGACCGCACGTTTTACCTCTTCGCCTGTTCGGTGGGGAATCCGCACGCCGTGACCTTCCTCGACAGTCTGGATCTGGATATCGAACGCTATGGGCGAATCATCGGGAGCGACCGTATCTTCCCCGCCGGGGCGAATGTTTCGTTCGTCCGTCCTTTGCGCGTGGGGACGCTGCAAGCGCGCGTGTGGGAGCGCGGGAGCGGGGAAACGCTCGCCTGTGGGAGCGGTGCCTGCGCCGTCACGGCGGCGGCAATCGAGGAGGGATATGCCGAATACGATATGCCGGTGCGCGTCATTCTGCCGGGCGGCGTCCTTACGGTCTCCGTGCGGGAGACAGGGGAAGTGACGCAGACAGGTGAGGCAGTCACGGTGTTTTCGGGGGTGTTTCTATGGGAGGCGTAAATCCCGGATTCGAGCGACTTTCCGCACAGTACCTTTTCCGCGAGGTGGCGAAACGACGCGCCGCCTATGAAACCGGGCACCCCGCCGATGAAGTCCTCTCGCTCGGCATCGGCGACGTGACACGCCCGCTGGCGCCACCGGTGAGCGCCGCGATGGCGGCGGCGGCGCGGGAAATGGCGACGCGCGAGGGGTTCCGGGGGTATCCGCCCGCTTTCGGCTACGACTTTCTTCGCGCGGCGATTGCCGCACGCTATGCGGCGCGGGGCGTGTCTGTGACGCCGGAAGAAGTGTATGTTTCGGACGGTGCGAAAACGGATGCCGCCACGCTCGTGCACCTCTTCGGTGACGTGACGGTGGCACTCCCCGACCCTACCTATCCCGTGTATCGGGACGCGCATCTGCTCGCCGGGCATCGCCTGCGGCTCCTGCCGGCGACGGCGGAGAACGGATTCCTCCCGACGCCGGACGGCTTGCCGAGGACGCCGCACGTCGTCTGTCTGACTTCGCCCGGCAATCCGATCGGCGTCGCTTACGACCGTGCGGGACTCACCGAGTGGGTGGATTTTGCGCGCGAGAGCGGGTCGCTTCTGGTCTTCGATGCCGCCTATGAGGCGTTCCTCGGCGATACGGGCGTGCACAGTATTTTCGAGATTCCCGGGAGTCGGGGTTGCGCCGTGGAACTCGGCTCCTTTTCGAAGTCGGCGGGGTTTACGGGGGTGCGGTGCGCATGGAGCGTGTTCCCGCGGGAAGTGACGTTTGACGGTGTGCCGCTCGCCCCGCTGTGGGAGCGACTGAAAAGCATGGCGTCGAACGGCGTTGCTTACCCCGTCCAATGCGCCGCGGCGGCGGCGCTGACCCCGGCGGGGCTCGCGGCAACGGAAAAAAACGTGCGGTATTATCTTGCGAACGCGCGCTTAATCTCCCGGGCGCTCCGGGGAGCGGGTGTTCCGTATGTCGGCGGGGAGGTGTCGCCTTATCTTTGGGTCAGGTGCCCCGACGGCATTTCTTCGTGGGAGTGGTTCGACCGGTGCCTTGTCCTGCGGCAGGTCATCGTGACGCCGGGCGTCGGTTTCGGCGACGCGGGCGAGGGGTATGTGCGCCTGTCTGCCCTCGGGCGGCGTGAGATCGTCCGCCGTGCCGCCGCACGTTTATTTGGGGGCGACACACGCGAAAAGACGCAGTAATCCCCCCTCATGGTGTCATATACGGTACAAAAATGAAAAACAAGCGCTTGAAAATGACCGGGAGAAGCCGATAAAACAGGCTCCTCCCGGATTTTTCGCGTACAAAACCCGCCTGCGGGGCATACTGGTCAAAAAGAGGGAAGACGAGACGATGGACGAAATAAGCAAAGACAGGGACAAAGAAAATGCGGGACGCGATGAACACCCGGAAGATGCCGTAAACGGCGTCCGGGTCGGGCAGGGCGGTCTGCCTGACGGCGCCCCGGAGGGGGACGGGCGCACCCGGCGCAACGGCAAGACCGGTTTTTCGCTTCTCCTGCTGGCAGTCCTGCGCGGACTTGCGGGTCCCGGGCTGTTCTCGTCGCTCGGCGTCTTTTTCCCCGCCGTTGCCGAGGCGGGAGGCGGGTCGCTCGGGATGCTCTCGCTTTCCGTCTCGCTTGCATCGGTCGCAGGTGCCTGTTTTCTGCCACTTGCCGGACGCTTGTATGGACGTCATGATTTTCGGCGTGTCACTCTCGGCGGGGTTCTCGCGATGACAGCGGCATATGCGCTGTATGCCGTTTCGCCCGCGCCTGCGTGGCGGGCGCTCCTCTCTCTGCCGCTCGGGTGCGGCATGGTCATGCTCGTGAATCTCATGGCACCTTGTTACCTGCGTTTCCGGGGGGCGGATACCGGCTCTTCGCTCGGTTCGCTCGTCGCGCTCTCGGGTCTTACCGGGGCGGTCTTTCAGCCGCTCCTCGCCATTGCTCTCGCGGCATGGGGCTGGCGCGTCGCGTATCTCGTGTTCGGCCTCGGGACACTCGCGCTCATGGGCGGGGCACTGTTGCTGTTGCCCCCCGTCGCGGCGCCGGAGGGATCTTTGCCGTCCCGCGTTCCCGCGTCGTCCGATGCATCCGCACCCGACACCTCTCCGGCATCGGGGACGGGCACCGCGCCGCGCGGCGCCTTTATCAGTCTGTTCCTCTATCAGGGCATCATAACAGGATTTACGATGTTTCATCAGCATTTCAGCACCTTCGCAGAAGGGGCGGGGCTGGCGGGCCGCACCATGACCGTGGCGCTGACGCTCTCCATGCTGACGTCCGCCGTCGGGGCGTTCGCCCTGGGACTCCTGACCCGCCGTTACGGCGCCGGGCGGACGGGGGTCGGCGTGCTCTTCCTTGCCGCTGCGTCTGTCCTGCTCTTCGGGTTTACCGGGGGGAGCACGGGCGGATTCCTCATAGCCGCGGCGCTCCATGGCGCCGCCTCCGGGGCGATCGGCGTGACCGTCCCCGCCGCCGCGCGTGAGGTCTATTCAGAGGGGGACTATGCCCGATCTCTGTCCCGCATTATGGTATCTTCGCCGCTCTTTACGTTACTGTTTATGCAGCTGTACGGCGTTTCCTATGACCGTACGGGGAATTTCGGTGTCTCGCTCCTCGTTCTGCTCGCCGCCATCGGGGCGGGGGCGGCAATCTTCTCCCGCGTGTTCGGCCATCGCCGGGAGCGCCGCCGCGCCTGACGGAGCGCCGCAAGACCGAAACCGATGGATACAAGATTGATACCGACGGGATACGGACCCGGAATCGGGCAGTACGGCTTTTCGCATTTTTGCGGGGTGCCGCCGATTTTCCCGGCTCCGCGCCGTGAAAAAGCTTTGTGGAAGCTGACTTCAACCATCGGAAACGGCACCGAAAAAGGGAGCCGCGACATTGTCGCGGCTCCCGCTATTTTGTGGTTGTTCCTCTTATGCCCGGAGCAGTCTTCGGACATAGTTTCTCTCTTTGAGGGTGACCTTACCGTCGACGGACGTGACGCACAGACAGAGCATGAGCAGATCCTCACGCAGCGAGTCGTCCAGCAGACTGTAGATGCGCACCATTTCTTCCGTGTCCTTCTTAAGCGCCCGGGCGCCCTCACGGTCGCTCTCGATCGACGCCTTGACGGTGGCGAAGTCGAAATCCTCGCCGAGCGCGCGGACGAGCGTGGGGTACATGAGCAGGTATTCACGCTCATCGAGCTTGCCGTCGGCGACGGCAGAGCCGATGATGAAACCGGCGAGCGCTTCCAGCGGACGCACTTCCTCCGCCCCGTCGAGGAGCGCGAGCTTGGCGAGCACACGGACAGAGCTGTCCGCGAGGCAGGCGCCGCGTTCGACGGCGTTCATGGATTCAAAGCGGTGACAGAGTTTCGCAAATTCAAACATAATGAAAACTCCTTTCATTTCATGCCGTTACAGCGGCAGATCTTTTTTGATGAACTTCAGCGACCCGACAAGGTAACCGACAAGCCCCGCGACAAGCAGAATGGCAAATTTCCAGAGGAACACGTAGGTGCCGTCCATGATGGAAATGACGTCGAAGAGCGAGATGATGGTCGTGTAGTTAAAGCTGTTGAGGGCGTCGAGACGAACCACGGAGGGAATCACCGGGCTGCCGAAGAGGCCGAGCATCGCGGCAACGAGGGCAAAGATGCTGAGCCCGCCGCCGATCGCCATCGAACGGCGACTGCGGTCGAAGAAGCAGGAGGTGAAGAAGCAGAGCCCCGAGAGCGCGAACAGTACAAGGAATGCGCCAAGATTGAGCAGAATCAGTTTTCCGTAGGTGAGCTGTACCTCATCGGACACAATCGCGAGGCAGATGCACCCGGTCACGGTCGTGAGGGAGAACATGGCGAAGAGCGAGCCGACGAGATACACGCCCTGCGTAAAGACGACCGTCTTACGCTTGGTCGATGTCGAGAGGACATACGCCATGGAGCCGCTGTCCACCTGTCCGGCAATCAGGTTGTTGGACGCCATAATCATATAGATGATCGGCAGGAGCAGACCTGCGAGTTTGTAGAAGATAGAGCCGACGATCAGCGTGTAAAGATCCGCTTTCCCGACTTCTTCCAGCGCGTCGGAGACGCCGCTCGGCAGGGAAGCGAGCAGGCTGCTCGCGATATCCTTCTGCAGCTCCGCCGCTTTGTCCGCGACGGCTTTCGCATAGGCTTCTTCACTCTCAAAGCCGCCGGCGGCATAGGTTTCTTTCAGGAGCCCGAGCTCGTAGTCGTAACGGGCGCGATAGGTCAGCGTCGCGTTGACGGCGAGCGTGCGGATCCCGGCGTAGGTGTAACCGAAGTCCAGATACTTTTCTTCCGTCACCCCGAAGGAAGAGAGCGCCGAGAGGATCTTATCCACGTTTTCCTGTTCGGTCATATTGCCGGCGAGGAAAATGGGCGCGAGCGCCTCCGCGCGATCGGTGCGGTACTCTGTGCGCTCCTCCCCGTTCAGGTACGCGGCGGCATCGTCTGCGCCGATGTGGGCGATGAGAGACATAATGTCGTAGTCCTCGGGAATGTCCTCCCCCTTGCCGGTGTAGAAATCATTGAACATGCCGTTCGGGTTCAGAATGTACATCACAGAGCCGAGCATTTCCTTGGCTTCGTTCGAGTCGGCGGTGTACGCAGGGTCGATGGCGAGCGCTTTTGCGAGAACCCACTCTTGCGTTTCCGCGGCGGCTGCCGCATAGGCGGCGGCGACGGCTTTCACCTGCGTCGCGGGAGTGGCTTCCTGCCAGGAGACGAGTGCGGCGAGATATTCCGCGTCGTTCCCGAAATTCGCGCTGTCGGGCTTCGCCGCCTGCCATTCGCCGATGGCTTTTTCATAGTCGCGGCCTGCGTCGGTCGTCATCTTGGGCTTTTGGCTCTGCCAGACGCCGAGCGCCGCCTGATACTGCGCAGGGTCTTCAAAATCGCTCGATTTCGGCATGGCGCCGAGCCACGCGAGATACGACAGCGTGTCGGTGGCGTCCGCCGTGAAGGCGCGGTCAAATTCCGCGAGCCCGCCGGTGGCGTTCAGGAAGTAGTTGATGGCGCGCGTTTCCATCTGCGCGTCAATCTCTTCACGGATAATGGTGTCCTGCACCGAGTCTTTGACTTCTCCGATGCTGCCGCCGCCCGAGATGAGCATGACGCAGGCGAGCATGAAGCAGACGGCGGCGGTAATGATGCCCCACATCGTGCCGTTCGCTTTGCACGATTGTTTGAACAGTGCTTTACTGAACATGGTTTGCATTCTCCTTTTCGGCAAATAGGATTTGTTTGAAGTGCTTTTCGAGCGTGTAGGGAAGCTCGGATATGAACTTGACCCGGTAATTTTTCAGCGTGCGGAGCAGTTCCGGCGTTGCATCGGCGCGGATGCGGATCGTGACCTGATGATACTGTTCCTGTCGGCGGATGATCTCATAGCCCGCGTCGTCGAAGCGGCGGTAATCCGCGTCATCGGTGAACTCAATCTTGAATTCTTTTTCGGGGCGGTGCGTGATGGCATCCACCGAGCAGACATCGACGATGTGCCCGTCGCTGATGAGGGCGACGCGGTCGCAGGTCGACTCCAACTCCTCGAAGCTGTGGCTGCTCATGAAGATCGTTTTGCCGCGCTTGTGTTCCTCTTTAATAATATCGAGGAAAGTGGCGCGCATCAGCGGGTCGAGCCCCGTTGTCGGCTCGTCGAGCAGGATGATCGGCGCGTCGTTCATCAGCGCCGCGACCAGAGCGGTCTTCTGCTTCATGCCCTTGCTCATACGCTTCAGGTTGGCGCGCGGGTCGAGCTGTAACCGCTCGATCAGCGTGTTGGCGTACCGCATATCGGTGAGCCCGAGGAACTCCGCCTGACATTTGAGGAAGTCAATCCCCGTTTTCAGGTCGGGGAAGGCAATCTCGCCGGGGACGTATCCGACGTTCTTCACAATCTCGCTCGAATGCTCCCATGCGTCGAGACCGTTGACGCACGCCACACCGGACGTCGGTCTGAGAAAGCCCATGATCTGACGAATGGTAGTGGTCTTACCGCTGCCGTTCGTGCCGACATAGCCGACCATTTCGCCCTCGTGGATACCGAGGTTCAGGTCAAAGACGCCTCGCCCCTCACCGTAGTCTTTGGTCAGATTTTGCAGTTCGATGACATTCATGACAGCGCCCCTCCGAAATCTTTATCCTCGCGGTAGAACTTCATAAAGTAATCTTCCAGCGTCTCGCGCTTGTTACTGAAGGACCGCACATCCGCGTCCGCGAGTAATGCGATGAGGGTGTTGAGGTCTGCGTCCTCGACCGAGAGCTCGGCGTCCGCGCCCGCACTCTTTGTGACCGAGAGGGAGGGGATCGCTTTTCCGAGGAGCAGGAATGTATCCTTTGCCGTTTCGCTTCCGAACGTGATATTGTAATACTTGCGGGAGGCGTGTTTCAGGTCGTTCGCCACAAATTCGGAGACGATCTTGCCGTCCCGGATAATGGCGATGCGATCGCAGGTCGAGTCGATCTCCGAGAAAATATGGCTCGAGAGGAGGATCGTCTTGCCGCGTTCCTTTTCACGGTGAATGAGGTCGATGAACGTCTCCTGCATTACGGGGTCGAGACCGCTCGTCGGCTCGTCGAGGATCAGGACGTCCGGGTCGGACATGAAGGCGGTGACGACGGCGAGTTTCCGCTTGACACCGAGGCTCATGCGCTTGGTTTCGCCCGAGAGGACTTTATCCTCGAGCTCAAACAGGTCGAGCATCTCGCGCAGGCGCTCTTCGTTATGGATTTTCTGCAGATTCTGCATCATGCGGATGAACTCCCACCCGTTGAGACCCGCGGGCAGCGCGATCTCCCCGGGAATGTAGCCGACGTGCTGCAGAATTTCAAAGTAACGGTCAAAGGTGTCTTTCCCGAGAATTTTCGTTTCGCCGCTTCCCGGACGGGAGAACCCCATCAGATGCCGGATCGTCGTCGATTTCCCCGCGCCGTTCGGTCCGAGGAATCCGAATACCTCGCCCCGATCCACTTGCAGGCTGACGTCGAAGACGCCGCGCCCGAACCCGTAGTCTTTCGTCAGGTGCGAGACTTCTATGGTATGCATAGGCAACTCCTTTCTTGTTGACGGTGTTCCGATGTGAACACTGTTGACTTTTTTGCATGAGCCGATTATAATGGACTCGCAAAGGAAAGGGAAGTACAGAAAAATAATCACTGTTCAAATGTTGACAATGTTCGTTTTTCTGTCTGAAAAGATGCGATGAAAGCCAAGAATCTGAATAATTCCTCTAAAAAAACGGTACGCACCATTAAGAATGTCTTCGCCGAAATGCTCTCGGAGAAGAAGGAACTCGGGAAAATCTCGGTGTCGGAACTGTGCCAGCGGGCGGAGATCAGCCGCGGCGCGTTCTACGCGCACTATGATGATATTTACGGCGTGGCGGAAGATTATGAGAACGAACTGATTGACGTCTTTTTTGATAACGCCTGCCTGCTGACGCAAAAGGGACCCGAGCAATTCGTCGATACCGTGTTCGCCTATATCCGGCAGAACGATGAGAACTATAAACTGCTTTGCCGCTCGAACGACCTGATCTTCGCGGCGAAGAAACTGACCGCCATCGCGTCGGCGAAGTTTTTGGAGCTCAGTTACAGTGACTCCCGTTTCCGTGACAAACGGTATATTGAGCTGGAGATCAATCTGTTCATTGACGGTCTGCTCTGCGAATATGTCCGTTACTGTCGTGATTATTCGTCGACCACGCTCGACGACCTGTACGGCTATACGAAATATTGGCTCCCCCACATTATCGACAGGCGCTCCGCCCCGCCCGCTCCCTCAGCGTCTCCCGCTTCCGCCGCTTCGGGCATGACCTCTGCCGCCGCGCCTACCGGGAAATGATGGGGGCGTCCGATAAGACGATCGCTTAGACAGAGAAAATAGAAGATGGGACAAAACAGATAAGATGAAAGAAACGATGATATAAAACAGTAAAACAGAAAGAAGCGCGCCGCGCCTGATGTCGCGGCGGGCCCTGTTTTTCCGGACGATAGAGGAGAAGCGTGAGAAGTCGTTGCTTTTTGTTTGGAAAGTAAACTTCCCGTTAAGTGTGCTTTCCGTGCGCGGTGTGTCAAAAACTGACGAGTTCGCCGTAGGCACGGATGAGATAGGCGTCCGTCATGCCGGAGATATAGTCCGTGACGGCGCCGAGATAACGACGGCGGTCGGTGAGGTCGCCGTAGATCTTGCGGTTGGCGTATCCCTCCGCTTGGCGGTCGAGATAGGGTCTTACGAATTTTGCGAACCCGCCGAACAGCGTCGGCATGCGCTCGACCCGCTCGGGGTCTGCGGCGAGATACGCCTCGCCCGTGTAGGCGTCGGCGAGCGCGTGGAATACCTCGGTCAGCACCAGGTCGGAGTAGCGCAGAAAGGGCTCGAAGCGCGGGTTGCGATAAATGTAACGGTAGTTGAGTTCCTTGGTTCGTTTCATCAGCTCCGCCGCGCGCGGTGAAAGGCAGATGCCTGCCTCGGGGGTGGAGGTCTCGCAGATGTCGCAGATCATCTCGTGCATGATGCCGGTCGTGTTGAGGGCGTCGATGCGGAACTCGCGTTGCAGGTCCCCGAGCGCCTGCCGCCCCTCTCTGCCGAGCATACCGAGCGCGTCCGCGTCCTCGATGTCACGCCCGATGTAGGCAATCTTGTCCGCCATCTTGACGACGCACCCTTCAAAGGTCGCGCTCTGCATGGCGCCGGGGCGGTCGAAGGTCGAGAGGTCGCAGAGCGCCTCTCTCGGGTGCAGCCCGTTTTCGTCTACTTCACCACAGTGGGAGATGATACCGTCGCGCACGGCGTAGGTCAGGGCAAGGTTATGTTCGATGCGGTAGGGGTCTTCGAGCAGTTCAATGTCGTCGACGAAATGCAGTCCGTTCCGCTCGTGCCAGAAACCGACGCCGAGCGTCTCGCGCGTCAGCCGGTCGAGGATCTGCTCGCCGCGATGCCCGAAGGGCGGGTGCCCGAGGTCATGCCCGAGCGCGATGGCGCGCGTCAGATGGACATTCAGTCCCAGTCGCTCGGCAATCGTCGTGCTGACCGACTCGACGTGCAGGACGTGCTCCATGCGGGTGCAGATATGATCGTTTTCCACGTGGGGGAATACCTGTGTCTTGTGCTTGAGTCGTCGGAACGCCGACGAGTGCAGGATCCGTGTATAGTCACGGTAGAAACAGTCACGCAGAGAATCCCGCTCATAGAGCGTCTGCTCTCGTTCGGTCAGCGCGTCGTAGCGCTCGGTGCCCGGCACGGCGGCGACGCCGGAAAACTTCGGTGTATTCATGGTGCTACCTCTCTTTACTTCCATTGTAACATATTGTGGCGGGATTGAAAAGAGGAAATGCGCACCGCTCCGGGGAGAGGCGGAAATGACGACCGGATACGCGCATATACTCCCCGAGGGTGCCGTTTCAAGGGGTGGGAAGGGGGGTTTTTGGGAAAAGAACACAAGAATCTACGTTTTTCGCGCAAGAATTAACAAAACCGAGCATTTTTCCTGTTGCAAACGGGTGGCGGGAATGGTATACTGGTAATAAAGAAAAAGAAAAACGCCCGCGGGCGAGGAGGAAACGGTGATGAGTACCGTATCGTATCTGGTAGACGGAACCCTTTTGGAGACGCAGGAAGTGCGGGCAGGGGCAGCCCTGACGCCGCCGGACGCCCCCGAGCGCGAGGGCTTCGACTTCGTGTCATGGGAGGGGCTCCCCGAGGTGATGCCCGCGGAGGATATCGAGGTGCGCGCCGTGTACGCGCCCGACTCCTTCACGCTGACGGAGATCGTGGACGACGCCGTCTGGCAGACGCATGAACTGCCGAGCGGATCCGACCTGACGGTGCTCCCCCTGCCGGAACGGGAGGGATACACCTTCAGCGGCTGGGTGAAGAAATACAAGAAGATGCCCAAGTCGAATCTGACTTTGCGCGGCACCTTCAAGGTCAACCGCTACCGCCTGACGTTCGTCCTCGACGACGATATGACGTTTGAGCGCTCGGTCGAGTTCGGCGCGCCGCTCGACTTCATCGTCGCGCCCGAATGGGACAACCATACCTTCAGCGGCTGGGGCACTCTCCCGGAGACGATGCCCGCGCACGACCTGACGTTCCGCGGCAGCTTCCGCCTGAACTCCCACACGCTGACCTATGTTCTGGAGGGGGAGCCGTTCGAGACGGCGGTGCTGCCGTTCGGGACGGAGATCAAACCGGCGACCGTGCCGCCGAGGGCGGGCTATGTGTTCAGTGGCTGGCGCGGGCTCCCCAAGACCATGCCCGACGAGGACGTGACCATCGAGGGGAAATTCTATCAGCGGAAATACAAGATCAGTTTCATGGTGGACGGTAAGAAATTCGCCTGGGAGACGTTGCCGGAGGGGGATCCGATCGTCCCGCCGGATGCGCCGATCAAACGCGGTTTTACGTTCCGCGAGTGGGTGGGGCTCCCCGAGACCATGCCCGACCGTGACCTGACGGTGGACGCCGCGTTCGACGAGCAGCAGGAGGCGTAACCGATGGCGGAAACAATCAGCGAGGCGCGCAAATGGCGCCTGACCTACGCGATCGACGGGGTTCCCTGTTACGCGGAGCTGGTCGAAAAGGGGACGCGCCTGACAGGGCTCCCGCGCCCCTCGAAGCCGGGCTGTACCTTCGGCGGCTGGGGGGAAGTACCCTCACGCATGCCGGGGCATGACCTGACCCTCGACGGGCATTTTATCGAGAATACATACCGCGTTGTATTTGTCTCCGGCGTGGAGCAGTACGGCGTTTCGGAACAGGTCGCGGGCTCTCCTCTGAAAGCGCCGCCCGCCCCGGAAAAAGAGGGGTACGAATTTGGCGGTTGGGCAGGTTTTACCGGCACCGCCCCGTATGAGAACACGACCTATGAGGCGATCTTTACACCGCGTACCTACCGCCTGACCTATGTCATCGACGGCGCCGTTCGGTTCCCGTTCGCCGTGCCGTTCGGGAGCCCGGTACCGAGACTGGACGCGCCGACGAAGCATAATTATGTGTTCAGCGGCTGGGAGGAGATCCCGGAGACGATGCCGGCGCAGGATGTAACCGTGCACGGCAGTTTCTCCGAGCGGCTCTATACGCTCTCCATGGTGGTGGACGGCGAGGTGTTCCTCGAAAAGCAACTGCCGGTCGGGACGCCGGTGGACAAGAAAGTCAAGCCGCAAAAAGAGGGCTATTACTTCAGCGGCTGGCGTAAACTGCCGGACAAGATGCCCGCGCACGATGTCACTGTCGCCGCGTCCATGTATCCGGCGCGCTATAAAATTGATTATTTCCTCGGAGAAGAACTCTTCCGCACCGTTTACTACCCGTTCGGCGAAGCCGTGACGGCGCCGGTACCGGAATGCGGTGACAACATGCTGTTCAGCGGCTGGGATGCGCTCCCCGAGACGATGCCCGCACGGGATCTCTCGGTGCGGGGGACGGTGACGCCGCGGCTGTACAGCCTGACGTTCCGCGCCGACGGCAGAATGCTCGCGCGGGTGGAGCTCCCGGCAGGCGCCCCGATTCCGCAGGATGTGGAAGTCCCGTCGAAGAACGGCTATGCCTTCTGCGGCTGGCAGGACGCGCCCGCGGCAATGCCCGCGTCCGACCTTGATCTCGACGCAGTGTATGCGGCAGTCAAGGCAAAATACGTTTTTGTCATTGACGGCGAAGTATTCGCAGAGGAGACGCCCGGGGAGGGCGAATCTCTCTCTATGCCGGTGCCGCCCCCGAAGGACGGTGTACCGTTCGGCGGTTGGGGCGCGATGAAGCTCGACCCGAGGACGGGCGTCACGACGTTTACCGGCACTTACGGTAAACAGGCGGCCTATACACTCGTCTGGTCGGTGCGAGGAGAGGTGATTGACCGTAGCCGCGTGGCGGCGGGCACCCCGCTGACGCCCCCGGCGCCTCCCCATCGCGACGAATATGAATTTCTCGGGTGGGAGGACTATCCCGACGTCATGCCGGAGCGCGATCTGCGGATCGAGGCGCGCGTGCGTCTGCTCCACTATCGCCTGCAGTTCATCGCGGACGGGGAAGTGCTGTATTCCATGTCGCTCGATGAAGGCGGCGAGATCTCCTGTCCCGCCGTCGCCCCGCGCCGCGGCTTTACGTTCGCCGGGTGGCAGGATGCCCCGGCGACCATGCCGGCGCACGATCTGGATATTTACGGGACGTTCACCCGAAATTCCTACCGCCTGACATGGCGCGTGGACGGTGAGACGGTCTCCGAAGAGACGGTGCCGTATGAGGCGCCGCTCACCCCGCCGGACGTACCGGCGATGAAAGACGAAAAGTACCCCTTCATGGGGTGGTCGGAGACGCTCACGGAGATGCCCGACCACGATGTGACGCTGGACGGTGGCTATGCCGATACCGTGTGCGTCATGTCGATTTACGTCAACGGCATCGAGACGGAGACGAGACGCGCCCGCGTCGGCGACCCCGTCATTCTGCCGGAGATCCCGTCGGAGCCGGGCGAGACGTTCGCGTGGGATAAGATCCCGGCGACCTACCCGGAGGGGCGCACGGAGGTCCACGGCGGACATATCGCGATCCCGTACAAGGTGCGGTACTATTCCAAGGGGGCGCTCCTCGGGGAAGAAACGTATCATCTTGGCGAGACGATTCAGCCCAAGGTGGAGCCGCCGAAACAGGACGGCGTGTTCCGCGGCTGGGAGGGTCTGCCCGAGGTCATGCCGGCGGAGGATCTGAAGGTCGAGGCAAACTTTGCGACGCGCACCTATCACGTGACCTTCATGCTCGAGAACCGCCTCTTCACCGAGGCGGACGTCCCCGCGGGGGCGCCGACACCGAACCCGGAAGTGCCGGAAAAAGACGGCTACCGCTTCGACGGCTGGCGCAACTATGTCAGCGTGATGCCGCCGTACAACTTTACGGCATACGGCACCTACTGTCAGCAGAAATACGTCATTACCTACATTTCGGGCACGGACATCGTCGCCAAGCAGGAATACGCCTTCGGCGCGCAGATCCTGCCGCCGCCCGCCCCGGTGCGGGAGCATTATGAGTTCCGCGCATGGGAGGGACTGCCGTCCGCGATGCCGGCGCATGATCTCATGGTCAGCGCCCGCTATCAGGGGCAGCTGTTCCGCATCTCGTATCTGATCGACGGGAGCCTCGTTTCCTTCCGTGACGTCGAGCTCGGGAGCCGCATCAGTCCGCCCGAAGCGCCTGCGCGCGAGGGGTTTGTCTTCTCGGGGTGGAAGAACCTGCCCGAGTTCATGCCGGAACACGAGCTGATCGTGACCGGGGAATACGAAGAGCGTTCCCACACCGTGACCTATAAGGTCGGCGAGATCATCTATCATATTGATACCTATGATGCCGGAGCGAAGATTACGCCGCCCGAGGCACCGGAGCACGAACACGAGACGTTCGTCCGGTGGCGTAACTTTACGGATACCATGCCGGACTACGACTTCACCTGCGTCGCGGAGTACAGCGAGGCGTACGGACATTATTCCTTCGTGCTCGAGGGTGACGTGCTCGCCGAGGGCGTCTCCCGCAAGGGTGAGAAACTGACGCCCCCCGAGGTACCGCACCGCAGCGGCTTTGCGTTCCAGGGCTGGAACGGCTTCACGGGGGTCATGCCGGGGCAGGACGTCGTGTATATCGGCGGTTTTGTCACGGATACCTTCAAGGTGTTCTACCGCCTCGACGGCGAGCTTTATCACGAGGACGGCTACAACGAGGGAGACACGGTCTACCCCGCCGACCCGCCGGAGCGGGACGGCTTCCACTTCAGCGGCTGGAGCAAGATCCCGGCGGTCATGCCGGCGGACGACGTGGAAGTCACGGGGCGCATGATCCCCGAGAAGTTCCGTCTGACCTATATTGCCGGCGGCACGACCATTTACGACGCGCTGACCGACTGCGGCACGCCTCTGGGGCTGATCGGCGCGCCCGAGATCCACGGACTGACGTTCAACGGCTGGCAGGACGAGCCGGAGAAGATGCCGCCCTATCCGCTCACCGTCACGGGGACATACCTCCCGTCGGAGCCGCGCTATGTCGGTATCACCGCCGGGGATATTGCGGAGGGGAATACGGTGCTGAAGTCGCCGCCCGTCGCACCGAACGGCATGGCATTTGTGTTCGGCAGCAGCCTCCGCATCCTGATCGACGACATCTGCTATCCCGTCGCCGGCTCGCAGAACTGCATGGCGAACGGCCGAGTGTTCGATTTCGGCGGGCTGTGCACCGCGATCCGCCGCACCTACCACAAGTACGGTCTGCCGAAGCGCAAGCTGCAGCTGGTGGTCTGCGACGGCTTCGAGACGGATCAGATCTTTGATACGCGCCCGGTGCCGCTCGATACGCTCAGCCGCGCCGCCGCCGAGATCTTCTCGCAGAACCCGTACGGCGAGAACGCCAAGTACCAGTTCTTTAAGATGTCGGAGAACAAGACGGTCGGCACCGACCGTATGCTCGTCTCCATGCTGGATAACGCCGCCTGCGGTACGCTCGCCGCCGCGTTCAAACGCGCCGGTGTGACGATCCATTCTGCGGGGACGCTCGTCGGCGCGCTGACCCGCTATCTGCAACTCAATAAGAAAATGGTGCGGGAGAAGAATCAAATCTGTCTCTTCTACCTGCCGAACGCAATCGTCGCCACGCTGATGATCGGCGGGCAGGTCGCCTATGAGACACGTAACCTCCTGCCGTATGCCGACAGGAAATTCCCCGTGCGCGAGGAGACACAGCATATGCTGGGCTTGATCGCCTCGTACGCCGAGAGCATCGGGTTCACACAGCCGATTCACCTCGTCCTCACGGGCGGCATCGATCGTACCCATGCACGAGAGGGACAGCGCTGCGCCCCCGCGCTCCTGCGTGACATCGCGCATGCGTCGCGGATTGGGGTGTTCGGCGGCTCGCGCTTCAAGCGCCCCGCACTTGTCAACCTCGGCTTCGCCCATACGGAAAAT